>Ga0302311_10000745_pt1 | contig 39457 bp, 28 predicted proteins | sample III_Palsa_N1_3_FD_200449 | JGI IMG/M metagenome (GOLD analysis project Ga0302311, IMG submission 200449) | Peat permafrost microbial communities from Stordalen Mire near Abisko, Sweden - III_Palsa_N1_3 | ecosystem: Environmental > Terrestrial > Soil > Palsa > Peat permafrost | place: Sweden... | reverse complement strand
AGGTTTCCATCGGGGGCTGGCTCTGCGCCAGTAGTCGTCGAGGTAGGCGTCGAAAGTCGGTGCCGATCGCGCCGCCTGGCGATCCTCCGCGGGATCACCGCCGGTCTGAGCTCGAAGCAGCACGTGCCGGGCCAGCTTGCGGGCTTCGAATTCAGTGATCAGCGACGCCGAGCCAAGGCTCACTGTCCGCAAGCGGCCGCGCATGCGTGTCTGGACGATGTAGACCCGTTTTCCGCCGGGGTGGCAGCGAAGACCAAAGCCTGGCAGGTCGGGAAACCATCGCGTGGTGCGCCCAGTCGTCGAGACGCCGGCGCCGCCTGACCCGGCGTCCGCCACTGTCATCTGTTCATCGCCAGATAGGTCAATCGATGGGTCAACGATCATGAATTCGGGAATCATATCGACACCCCCAAGGCCAGGCCGAGCGAGCGACTGACCCGCTTCGCGGCGTCGCCGACCGAACGATCTTCGAGGTGGGCGTAGCGCGCCGTCGTCTCGGGCTGCGAATGTCCCAGCAGCCGGCCAATCAGCATCAGCGACACGCCGGCGTTGATGGCGACCGACGCGAAGCTATGGCGAAGGTCATGCAGCCGCACGTCCGGGAGGGCGGCGGCGCGGCGGATTTTTTCCCACTGCGGATAGATCGTGGAGAGCGGCCCCTCCCCTCGCCCGGCCGGAAATACCCAGGGACACTCATCGCGCCGTGGGATCACCTCAAGGATCGCGATGGCGTTGGCGCCAAGATAGATGAACTTCGGCCCCGTCTTGCTGTCAGGCAGATGCAGCCGAGGCGGCTGCAGATAATCCCAGCGCAGGGTAAGGATCTCCGAAACCCGGGCGCCCGTCAGCAGCAGAAGCCTGACCGCCGCCACGGCCGCCGGCTCGAAGCCCGCGACCATGGCGAGCACGGCGCCAAGACGACGGTACTCGGCCGCCGACAGAAAGCGCTCCTTCGGTACACGTCGATAACGTGGTGTGCGGCGGCAAGGATTGGAGCCAGGCGCCCGATGGCCTAGCTGCTCGGCATAAGCCAGCATCCCGGCCAACACGGGCAGCGCGCGATTGAAGACGCCCGGCCGGCCGCTCATATCGTCGCGCCAGCGCATGACGTCGGATCGCCTGATCCGTTCCAGCGCCATCGGACCGAAGATCGGCTTCAACTCCTTCTCGATGACCCGCCTGTTCGTGCTCTGGGTTAGAGGCTTCCAATGTCGCGCGTAGTCGGCCCAGAACGCCTCGATATATTCGTCGAACGTAGGCGCCTGCTTCTGAACGACTGGACGCGGAAGCCCGGCGGTTGCTACCGCAGCCAAGATCTCCCTCGCCTGCCCCCTCGCGGCTTCTGCGTTCACGCTCCCAACGGCGCCAAGGGAGATCTTCACCTGCTCGCGACCGCGTCGGTGGTACACGATCCAGGACTTGTGACCGCTCGCCCGTATCCGCAATCCGAAGCCGGTCAACTCGTCATCCCATATGACATGGTCGATCGCCGCCGCTCGGCGGCGCGCGACGTGCCCAGTCAGCCGGACAGGTGTTGAGGATGGCGTTTCAGAGGGTATCAGATGGCCGCCGGAAGTCGTCGATTCGACGACTGTAGCGGCGGCCGGGCGAGCTTGTAGCTGCTCGGCTAATTCGTTGTTTCTACAAGGTTTTCAGCGCAGCCCACGCGTAATGTGTGATTCAGTCAGGCAGCAGAATCAAGCCCGGAAACTGCCCGGTCAGCAATCGGCCAACTCCAACTAACCCACTCTACGCCCAGACCTAGGGCGACAAACCTCGCGCTTCACCCTCCCTGTCTCGGAAGCGATTGTCGCGAGCAACACCTATCGCTCAGCCCGGTATGTGGAACCCGATCAGGTTGAAGAATTGGAACACAAAGATCAGCCCCAACGCGGACGCCGCGACCAAGCTCAGGTGGAGCTTGCGCCCGATCAGGCTGGCCGGCTGGGTCCATGCGAACACCGCGAAGCCCGTCAGGGCCAAGCCGAGTACGGCGACGGTGTTGGCGGCGATGGCCATCCCCCAGAACCGACCCATCTCGTCGTAGTCCCACTCGTTCAACAGGCTGTCGCCCTTGGCGAAGCCCACCAGCATCAACACCGGTAGGGCGAGCACCGCCACCGCCGCCGTAGCGGCGAAATAGTCGGCGATCCTCAACAGCCGCGTCCCCGCGGGCCAGAGGAACAGCAGGAGTCCGCTGACCACCACGGCGCCGAAGACAATCATCGCGTCCAGCATCGTGTGCGGATTGCCCAGCGGCCCGACGGGAACCCACGCCTGGTCGGCAAGTCCCGGCGTCAGGTAGAGCACCTTGCCGTTGGGATCGAACGTGAAGGCGATGTGATCCGGCTTCAGCCGGTCGATGTTGACCGGGTCGGTGAACACATCGACGCCCGTCGGGCTTGCGAAGACGCCGCCGCCTATGTCTCGGTAGGGGCCCCAGCCGTTGAACAGCAGGTCCCGCCCGTCCTTGGACAGGTCAATCCGTAGGACGGAGCCCGGGTTGAACGCCTGACCGAGCACTTCCAGGGTGGTGAAGGGTCGTCTCTCCCCGCGATACACTCCCACGAGCTTCGACAGGTCCGGCACGGGTGCGCCCATCGAGGCCAGAGGCGCCGGGTGCAGGAACCGTGCAATAAAGGCGTTGCGCAAAGCGAAGCCCGACGGGGCGGCGCCGACGCGGGGACCGCCGTTCGCCATGTCGGCTGCGCTGTATTTTTCGCCAGGCGCCAAGCCGCCCTGCAAGGACGATACGAAGAACCCGAACCGCTTTTCGGGGATCATGAGCATCTCGGTCTGGAACGCCTCTGTGCCGCCGCCATGCTCGAGTGTGGCCGCGCCATTCACGTCCAAGACCCAGAAGGCGTTCGCCAAGGCGATGGAGATCGGCGCGTTTCGGTGCTGCACCTTGTGCAGCTCGCGAAACATCGCCTTGCTCATGAGAGCCGGACCGGGCCCCTCGCCCTCGGCCATCTGGGCCTGCATGTAGAGGGCCATGTCGGTTGCGGTGGAGACGATGCCGCCCGCTGGGGCGATCCACGGGTGCGGCATGCCATGGCGATCCGGCACGGCCGAGCCGTCTTTGGTGAACTGGTAGTTCTGGGCGAGATTCGCCGGAAACTGGCCATAGACGATGCTCGTGTGGGACATGCCGAGCGGGTCCCAGATATTGGCCTTAAGGAAGGTGTCCAGGCGCTGGCCGGACACGTCCTCAATGAGGTTTCCGAGGATCGAGAATCCGTAGTTGGAATAGTTGGTGGGGCCGCCGGGCTCGAGCACGAGCTTGGGCATGAAACGCTCGATCTCATTTCCCGTCAGCGGGATGCCGCCCCGGAGCGCCGCCCCGCGGCCAAAGTTGGTGTCCTCGAAGCCCGCGCGGTGGGTGAGGAGGTCCCGGATTGTGACTCTGTCACCCCGCGCTCCCGGCAGCTTGGCGCGCCTGAGGTACTTGTTCACGGGATCGTCCAGGGACTGGATCTTCCCGCGGTCGACCAGCTGGGCGACAGCGGTAGCGATGAAGGTTTTGGAGACCGATCCGACGTCAAAACCGGACTCGCTGGCGCTCACCGGCAAGCCGCGAGCCAGGTCGGCGTAGCCATAGCCCTTGGCGAACAACAGCTGGCCATCCTGCACAACCGACACTGTGATGCCCGCTGCGTGGTGGTCGGCCACCGCTTGGCCGTAATACTTGTCCGCCCACGCCTCGAACTCAGCCCGGTTGACAAGGGGCGCCGCGCGAGCCTGGCCGACAAGGCCACAGCTAATGGTCGCAATTAGCAAGACCGCCGAGACATTGCCCAGCACCCGCCCAAAACCTTGCCGCATGCGGCCTCCCGCTTCGATAAAACGAAATTCGTCCAGTACGGTTGGAGCATGTGTTGGCGCCAGTTCACCCCGCCTTTCGGAGGGGAATTGCCTTCCGCGGGGCCTTGGGGCGCCGCGGCTATGAACCGCGCGCGTCGACACGCCAGATATCGATCAGGGCCTCTCCTCGAAAGGCGTGAATCTGGTTGTATAGGTTGATCGTCGGGTCGCAGTGCGGGATCCGGAACTCGATCCGCGCGCCAAGATCGGGGCGCACGGCGCCGCGCGGCAGCGTTACCCGTCCATGCTCGTCTCCCATGTAGTCGAACGACGCACCGGGGTCAGCGCCTCGCACGACCGAAGGGCGGCCGCCGTCCAGCGCGAACTGCTTCAGGCCGGCGTCCACGGTGATATGGCCCGGGTGGTTCACGCTGACCACCGCCGCCTGCACGAAAAGGGATTCCTCGAATTGGACACCGCCCTCCCCGACATCAAGGGCGCGGTACTGGCTGTCGAGGAAGACGTAGGAGCCAGGTTGCAGCTCATTGACGACGCCGGAGCGCCCTTCGAGTTCGAAGGTGCCCGTCCCGCCTCCGGTCACCACGGCGGCGGGACAACGGAGGCGGTGGAGTTCCTGGCAAGCTCGCCGCAGCTTGTCCAGATATCGGCTGACGTTGGCCTTTCGATCGGCAAAGCCCTCGATGTGCTGAGCGAACGCGGTGTAGAATTGCAATCCCTCGAATGCGAGGCTTGGGCTATCGGCGCATTGCCGCGCGAGCTTGACGCAATCCGGCAGCCCGGCGGCGCCGATCCGCCGCATTCCGGCGTCAAGATCCACGAGCACGCCAAGAACCTGACGCTGCGCCTGCGCGGCGACGGCGAGATCCTGCACGTTGCGAGGATGGTCCACGACCACTGCCAAGTGGTCCACCTTTGCGGCCAGCGCCACGAGACGCGCTATCTTCTCCGGGGTGACGAGCGGCGAGGTGATCAAGATATCCCGGACGCCCCCGGCCGCCATGACTTCGGCCTCGCCGAGAGTGGCGCAACAGACGCCCGTCGCCCCCGCCGCGATCTGTTGGCGCGCGATCTCGACACACTTGTGTGTCTTCGCGTGTGGCCGAAGGGCGACGCCTGCCTCGCGAGCGAACGCCGCCATGGACGCGACGTTGGAATCGAACAGGTCCAGGTCCAGGACCAACGCGGGCGTGCTCAGGCGAGAACGCGCGTCCGTCGCTCCGATCAGGTGCGCGTTTGGACCCAGACCAGAGTCCTCGTGTCGTCCGCCCGTCATGTCTACGCCATTTCCCGATAAGGGCCCTGTCTGCGGGGTCCCGGTGCGGCTCCACTCCTCCGAAGGGTCGGAGGCGTCTTTCGGCCCAAGAACTCGACCGGCGGCACGCGACGACGAACGCTCCGGCACAGATTTGGCCGAACGTCCGAACCGTTTCTCGGCGGCGCCGCAGGCTGCACGGGCAGCCCGTGCGTGATCGGTATCGGAGCCTCCGGCCCGACGAACACCCTCCGAAGGGAGGGGGCGCAACAATCCCCTCGCGACACGATGCGGCGGGCCCGATGAGGACTCGGGCACAAGGATCCCCTGACCGATGAAGGACTTTCTGGCGCGCTACTTGGTACCGGGGCTGGTGATCCAGGCGGTCATGGTCGGCGGCGGCTATTCCACAGGCCGGGAACTCGTGGAGTTCTTCCTTGCGGCTGGCCCCGCCACCGGGCTGCTCGGGATGGCGTTGACGGCGGCGCTGTTCAGCGCCGGCGCGATGATCTCTTTCGAACTGGCGCGGGCATACGGCGCGTTTGACTACCGCGCCTTCACGCGCGTCCTGCTCGGCCGGTTCTGGGTCCTCTATGAACTGGGGTACCTGACGGGCCTCGCACTGGTTATCTCCGTGGTGTCATCGGCGGCGGCGGAACTCCTTGCTCAGCGGTTGGGTCTCCCGCCGATGGCGAGCTCCATCGCCTTCATGGCCGTGATCGGAGGCCTGGTCTTCTTCGGCAACACCATCCTTGAGCGCATCATATCCGCCTGGTCGGTGGTATTCTATCTTGCTTATGGGACTCTGTTCGTCCTTGTCGCTCTGCGTTTTGGCCCCGGCCTGCGCCACGCCGTGGCGGCGACGCCCGCCAACTTCGCCGCCGCCGCCCTGGGCGGGCTTACCTACACGGGCTACAACATCTCGATCCTGCCGGCCCTCATCTTCGTGGCGCGCAGGCCGCGGACCCGACGCGAGGCGCTCTGCGCTGGCGCCCTCGCGGGCCCGTTGATCCTGGCTCCCGGGGTCGCCTTGCTGCTGACCCTCTCGGCGTTTTATCCGGCCATTGCACAAGCGCCGCTGCCTATTTCCTTGGTGCTGGATCGCCTGGCAGCGCCGTGGCTGGAGCTCGTCATCAGCGCGGTCATCCTGGGCGCCTTGATCAAGACCGGCGCGGGCCTGCTGCATGGGTTCAACGAGCGTCTAGCCGGGGTCGCAGAGGAGCGCGGGATGTTAATGCCCAGAGTGGCTCGGTCTGCGGTCGCTATCGTCGTCATGGCGGTTTCGATCTATCTGGCCGCCGCCGTGGGGCTCGTCCGGCTCATCGCCTACGGCTATCGCTACAGCGGCTATTATTTCCTCTTGGTGTTCGTGCTGCCGCTGCTTACCCGGGGTCTCTATCTGGTCGTCCGGCGGGGGCGCCTAGACGCCTTGGCAGCCCCGGCGGTCGAGACTGCATAGGGCCTGGGCTGGGCGTCAGTCTAGCAATCTAAGGTCCCTCGCCCAGGCGGCGACCTCGGTCCGGCTGCGGCATCCTGACTTCTCCAGCAGGTTGCGGACGTGCCACTTGACGGTCGTCTCTCCGACCAGCAGCTCCCCGGCGATTTCCCGGTTTCGCAGCCCCCGGGCAAGCAGAGTGATGATCTGCAGCTCGCGTTCCGTTAGGTCGACCTCATCGGGGGCGCTGGCGGCGGATCCCCGCGTTGCGCGCCCCAGGATTGGAACGACAAGGTTGGCGCCGGCCAGCCGGCGCGCATAGGCGATCTGGACGTCGGACTCCTCCGAACGTGGCTGACCCTCACGGACCTCGACGAACGTCCGGAGCAGACGCCGGACCTCCGGCCCGACATCGATGACGCTCCGTACGAAGCCGTGGGCCTGGGCGAGCACGACAACGTCCCGGAGCATACGCAGCGCCTCCGGTTCCTGATCCAACTTGACATGCAGGACGGCCAGATAGGTCCTGTAGGTCGCGGCCGCACGCCAGCGTTTGGCGTTTTCCGCGCCCTGCAGCAGCCGCTTGGTGAGCCGCATGGCGAGATGCGGGTCCTGGAGGCGGTTGCAGAGGAGCGCGAGGGCGAAATAGCCGGTCTCTTCGGCCGGCAGGATGCGATGGCTTGCCTGCCGGGCTGTGGCGACGTAGCCGTTCTGGGAGAGCAGGGCTTGAGCGACCTCGAGCTCTCCGTAGTGAACCGCACAGAGCGCCTGCAGGTCCTTGACGTGCGCCCGCAGTCCGCTGATCCGCCGGTCGTTGGCGAGCTCCTCGGCATGAAGCAGGGGCGCCGCGGCGCCGGACCAGTCGGCGCCCCGCGCTCGACGAACGTCGGACTCTATCGCCAGGGCGCGGATGTGAAGATAGGGCGCGTCACGTTCGTGAACGAGCGCCCAGGCCCGGCTCAGCTCGCGCTCGGTGCCCGGAATATTGTTCTGCTCATACTGGATCTCCGCCAGGGCCAGCCGGACGTCCGAGGCCGCCGGAAGGGGTCCCTCTCGGTCGACCGCCTCGACGAGGGTCTGTTCGCAAAGCTCATGAGCCTCCTGCAGGTGACCCTGCAGCAAACGTATGCGGACCATGGCGGCCATCGCCTCGGCGCGCCCGAACAGGTTTTCGTCCAGGCTATACTGATATTCCGACTCCTTCGAGGCGACGTAGGCCGCCTCAAGATTGTCCTGGGACACGTACATTTCCGACGTGAGTTCGAGGAACTTGGCGTCGATCAAGGGGTGCGCGGAGCTGTGAGTTTCCCGGGCCTTGCGCACAAAGGCGGTATCGCCCCATGCAGGGTCGGCATAGTGCTTCAAAGTGCACCGCGCGGCGGCGATCACGCCCTTCAGGATGGCTGTCGAATAGGGCCGTTCGTCGAGCGACAGTCCCTCGTCCGGCCTTTCCAGGCTGTGTTCGATGGTGTCGGCGAGTTCGGCCGCCCGGTCGAGGCGGCGGGAGACCAGCGCGCCCCAGAGGAGCGGCAGGACGATGCGGATGTTCTCGGCAAGAAGCGGCTTGGGGATGCGGTCAACCAGCTGGAACACCACCTGGAGGCGGCCCCCTCGAACAAGGGACCGCACGTGATCCTTCAGAATGTTAAGAGCGGTGGCGAAGTCCGTCGCAGCGACCGCATGGCGCAGGGCCTCCGCGGGCTGACCCGCGGCGAGATGCCATGCCGAGGCCCTGCTGTGGAGGTTGGCCACCGCCGCGGCATCCGCGGACAGCATCTTCCGATGAAGATGCTCCGCGAGCACCGGGTTCAGGGCGAACCAATGCGCCTTAAGGCGCACCGGCTCGAAGAGCCCGGTCAGATCCAGACCGCCCGCGAAACGCCGCGCGGCCTCGTCGCCAAGCACATCTCGGCAAAGTTCGGTGCAGATCGGGCCGAGCACGGCGCACTGGCTGATGAAGACGCCGCCTTCCCAGGCGAAAACGCGGGCGACGATCTCCTCAAGATAGCCGACGACCCGCTGGCAGTTGAGGGGATCGCTGGTGTCGCTGCGCAATTCAAATCCGTCCTGCAGCGCCAAGCGGGTGACCGCGGGCCAGCCGTCCACGGCTGCGTGCAGGCGCTCGATGCTGAAGCTGTCGCGCACACCAGGCCGCTCGAGCCGGACGATCGCTTCGGTCTCAGACACGTCGAGGGCTAGGGAGTCGCGGCCGACAATGCGCAGCGCGCCATCGAGCTGCAGGGTCTCGAGCGGCCACAACGGCTTCCGCGCGCTCGCCACCAGCAGGGCCTGCTGGTCGCGCAGATTGGCGGCGAGGTGGTAGACGACGTCGGAGACTCGTGGGTCCGTCGCCGCATCGAGGTCCTCGACAGCCAGGGCGATGTGGCCGGCGGCCGCGCCAGTTCGATCGAGCGCGCGCAGAATGTTGTGAGCCGCCGCGACGCCCACGGAACTGCCAGCCGGCGCGAAGGCCGGCTCCAGGCCGCCGATCTCGAACAGCCAGCGCTCCAGGCAATCGGGTGCCGCGTCGGCGCGCAGCTGGAGGGTGCGCCAGCCGCGATGGGCAAGATCCTCGATCCACTGGCGGAGAAGGACGGATTTGCCATAGCCCGGCGGCGCGAAGATCAGGTGGCACTTGCCCCCGACCTCAGCCGGCAGAGACAGCCGCGGGCGAAGCACCGTCGTCTGGAGCGGAACCTTGCCAAGTCCTCCGAGGGCGGCGCTGATGGTCACCGAGGATTCGGACCCCCAACTCGGTGCGCGCTTGAAATCGGCATTTGCGTTCATAACACGTTTCGCCTGCGGAAGCCTCGCCCTACATGAGGCGTCGAATGGGCCCCGTCGCAGGATCAATCGGACCGGCCGCCTGGGCGCGGGCCGACCCGATTGAACCGCCTCGCCCGGCACGGACGAGATTGAGCGACACCGCCTGGACTGTGACCCCCTCCGAAAGGCGGGGTGGGCGGCGCGCGCGCATCGGATCGCGGAGGAATCCGAACCCCGCGTGCTTTCCCGATCGCGCTGCAGGCTCTACGATCTCGCGGGTTGAGAGGCGCGCCTCGGGCTCCGGGGAGGGCCGCGCCGGATCGCTAGTGGAACGGGACAGGCGACGTCACGTATCCCGAGGCATCGACGATTCCGTCCCTCAGGAAACCTGTAATCAGACGATCAAGCGCCGGCAGCTGCTCCTTGGCCCAGTCCTCGTGGGCCTGGTTCTTGAGGATCACCAGATGACCGTTGGGCAGATAGGGCAGCAGTTCTGTTTGCGACCGCTTCAACGGGGCGTTGGTGTCGAGATTTCCAGACACCAACAGCGTAGGAGTTTTGTCCAACGCCGCCTTGTCGAAGCCGGCGGGCAAGGATTGAGCCGGCCAACCGCTGGCCGCGGCGCCGATCAGCAGGTCCAGGGGCGAGCCAAAGGATGTCGGCGTGGTGCGACGTTCGGCCTTGAAGGCCTGCGCCGTGGGCGTCGGCGGCTCCCCGCGCCCTTTCGACAATAGATCGCCCCAGATGAATCCGCCCGGCGCCGCGAACTCGTAGAGCGAGCTGACGCGGGCCAGGCCGCTGTTGTCGCCCTTCTCCGCGGCGAGCACGGCGTCGAAGAGGTTCACGGCGCCGGACTTGCTCCCGAGGAGGAACATGGCGCCGAGCCTAACCTTGTCCATATCGACGGCCGACCCGCCCTGGCTGACGTCGTCTCTCGCGAGCGTTGTCAGCAGCGCCTTATAGAGATCCGGCGTGCGTCGGCTGCAGGCGGGATCGGCCGCGCACAATTGCGCGTACTCGCCAAGCACGCCGTTGGTGAGCGCCGGATACCAGCGGAAACCGCCGGGCGGGTTAATCCCAAACTGGATCGACCGGCGCACGCTGTGCGGATGGAGGCGCGTATAGTACTGCGCCAGCCGCGTCCCATAGCTCCGCCCGATGAGGTTCACCTGCCGCACGCCCAGCGCGATCCGCAGGCTTTCATAATCTCCGATCACATTGACCATCGAATATTGGCGCAGATCGACGCCACTGGCGGTGATGCGCTGGGCGCACAGCCGCGCCGCATCGGCGATCAGGGCGCCGGCCTCTGGGCTCAGCGGGTGGGGCGTCACAACGGCCGTGAGGAGTTCAGGGCACTGCTGCGGCTCCTGGCCGTCGGCGCCGCGGTAGCCCAGCATGTAGACGTCGTGGGTCTCGAGCGGGCCCCGCACGTTGACGCTGTAATTCAGATTGCTTTGACCGGGGCCGCCGGTGAGCCAGAAGATCGGGTCCCGGCCCGCCTCGCCCAACGCTGGCAGCTTCACCACCGGTAACGCCAGGAGACGGCCTTGACGTTTCGAGGGTTCTTCCGGGACCACGAGGGTCGCGCATTCGGCTGTGTCGGACCCGCGGGCGGGCAAGCCTTTGAAGGTGCAGGGCTGGAAGGCGGTGAGATCGCCCGCCTTCGCCGATGCGGGCATCTTGAGCTCATAGCCCGAGACTTGCGCCGCGAACGCCGGCTTCGTCGGCAGGCCCATCACCAGCGCGCCGGCGGCCAACACCGGCAAGACAGCGTGCGCCTTGCGCCGCCAGACGTCCGGTGTGGAACGGAGGTCGGTCAAATCTCTGCGGAGCGTCATTTTACTATCCTTCGGGAGCGGCCGCTCTCTTGGTAGCCCCACAGATCTGCGGGGCTTGATCTGACGCTAGGCCTCCGCGATCTGCCCGGGCCCCCCATAACGGAGGGCTGCGCCGCGCGCCTTCGCAATCTGTGGATTCGGGTCGCCGATACGCTGTGCACCGCGGCCGGCTTCTCCGGTCGCCCGAAGTAGCCCCGCCTCCGCGGCCGGTCTCGGCGGGCTCCGAGTCTTCACCCTCCTTTCTGAGGGCGCGCACGCCGCCCATACGGGTAGAGGCGCAGGGACGCCAACGAGAGGACGCGCCGATGGAGTTCGCCAGCGACAACACGGCCGGGCTTTCCGCGGAAGTGTCGGAGGCCCTCCTGACGGAGGGCGCACGGTTCGGTCCTGCCTATGGCGGCGATCAGGTCACGCGCGACCTCGACCGCCTCTTCAGCGACCTCTTCGAGACGGAGGTCCGCGCCTTCCCGGTGTCCAGCGGGACGGCGGCAAACGGCTTGGCGCTGGCCTGCGTGTCAGTCCCCCACACCCAGATCCTGTGCGCCCAGGGCGCGCACCTCGCCACCGACGAAGCCACGGGGCCGGAAGCGTTCACCGCCTGCCGTCTCACCGAACTGCCCAACGTGGGTGGCCTGATTGACGCAGCCGGCCTCGAGGCCAAACTGGGCCAGCATGCCCGACCGCCCCACTCCCTCTTCCCCACCGCCCTGAGCGTTACCCAGGCGACCGAGACGGGCCAGCTCTATCCGCTCGAACGGCTGCGGGGCATCAGCCGGGCGGCGCGAGGCCATGGCCTGAAGCTGCACATGGACGGCGCGCGGTTCGCCAACGCCTTGGCGCGTCTCAAGGCCACTCCGGCCGAAGGCGCCTGGAAGGTCGGCGTTGACGTGCTGTCGTTCGGCGCCTCCAAGAACGGCGCCGCGGCTGACGCGGTGATCTTCTTCGACCTGAAGGCCGCCGAACGCTTCGAGCGCACCGCCAAGCGCTTCGGTCACACTCTGTGCAAGACGCGGCTCCTGTCCGCCCAGTTGGCCGCGCACGTGCACGACGGGCGGTGGCTGCGCCGGGCTGAAAACGCGAATGCTCGCGCGCAGGAGCTCGCCGCCGGCCTGGCCGGCGTCGAGGGCATGACGCTGCTCTACCCGGTGGAGACCAACATGCTCTTTGTCCGCATGAGCTTGTCGGCCGAGGCCGCCCTCAGGGCTCGCGGCGCCCGGTTTTTCGTCCTGCCGTCGGACGACGGGCATGTCACCGCGCGCCTGGTGACCAACTTCCAGACCTCGCCGGACGAGGTCGGCCGCCTCCTGGACGCGGCCCGCGACGCCGCTTAACCCCCCGTGGAGCGGCCGTGAACGCCGCCAACGGCGCAGAGAGACCGCCCAGCGCGTCGGCCGGGCGGTGCGGCTGGCGCGTCGAGCCGTCGCCCTACACACCTCGGGCGTTGATAGGCCAGATGTCCACGAGCTCATCGCCGCGGACACAATGGTAGGCATCGTAAAGATTCACCGTTGGATCACAGTGGGGGACCACGAACTCGATCCGATCGCCGAGTTCGAGCGCAGGAGCCCCCGGGCCGCCTGTCACCAGGCCATGGCAGTCGCCGCCATAGACGTAGGTCGCCTCGGGCGCAGCGCCTCGAGCGACGGCAGGCTTTCCGCCATCGACAGCGAAATGTTTCAGCCCGGCGTCGCAGGTCGCGTAGCCGGTGTGGTTGTTGCTGATGACCGAGCTCTGAACGAACAGGGCCACCTCGAAGGGCGGCGGTCGGCCATCCGCGGTCCAGACCTGATTGTATTGCGCGTCCATTAAGGCGTAGGAGCCGACCTGCAGCTCGGTGAGCACGCCGGCCTGGCCATCGATGCTGTGGGTGCCGGTGCCGCCGCCGGACACCACCGCCGGTTCGAGGCCGCGGGCCTTGAGCTCTTCAGACAGAACCCGCAGAGACCCGAGAACGGAAAGCGTAGCCTCCTGCCGGGCGTCGAGGCCGGACATGTGCTGCACATGCCCTGCGTAGCACTGCAGTCCGCCGAAGCGCAGCGCCTTGAGGCTGACGATCCAGCCGACTAGCTCGATCGCGGTCCGCATGTCGGCCACGCCCGTGCGATGCATCCCCGGATCGATGTCCACAAGGACGTCGACCGTTTGTCCCGAGCGGCCGGCGAGCTCGGAGATTCGGTCCGCGTTTAGGCGATTGTCTACGACGAGGCAAAGGCCCGGATCTTGCGCCAACAACAACAAGGCGCGCTCAATCTTCGCGTCGGTGACCAGCGGCGAGGTGATAAGGATGTTGGACAGGCCCGCCGACACCATCACCTCCGCCTCGCCGATCGTGGCGCAGCAGAAGCCACGAGCGCCCGCCGCCAGCTGTAATCGGCCGATCTGCGAACATTTGTGGGTCTTAATGTGAGGACGCAGGCCTATCCCCACCTTCTTCGCCCATTCCGCCATCCGCTCGATGTTCCGCTCGAGCGCGTCCAGATCCAGGATCAGGGCCGGTGTGTCGAGATGGATCCGGCTGTTTCGGCTTCCCACCAGGGCGCAGTTGGGCCGGACCATGCCGTCGCCGCGCGAAATCGCCATTGTCGCCTCCAGGGCCATCATTCACCCATGACCGAACGCCGCGCTCATCGGCGGCTGATCTGTTGGAGGGTATGGGTGAGCCTCGCTGGCTGGACCCCAGCCATTTTGAGGGGATCAGCTCAAATACAGGTCGGTCAACTGGTCACGTCGTCTCTTCACTGGGCTCGGCAGATGTGACTGCCGAGCGAAATCATCGGGCGCCCGTGCGAACCGTGGACTTTCTCCGGCCAGTCTTCAGAACGCCAGAGGGACGGGTTTTAGGAGTGAGGCATCGCCTTGGCCCGTGGCCAGGAAGGTCGAGAGCAGCCGATCCAGCGCCTCGGGTTGGCCTCGCCAACCGGTGTGGCCCTCGCCTTGGATGATGACCAGATGCCCGTTCGGCAAGGACGGCATCAACTCCGACTGCACGTATCGAAGCGGGGTTGAGATATCGAGATCGCCGCCCACAATCAGGGTGGAGGTCGGATCGCGGGCCGCACGACTGAAGCCCGGCGGCGGTGGCTCGACCGGCCAGCCCAGGCAGGCCGCGTGAAGGATGAAGTCGAGCGGCGAGCCGATGGACTGGCGCGACGGCAGGCGCCGGGCGATGAAGGCGGCGTCGTCCGGATCGCAGTCCGTCCCGGCTTTGGAATTGGCATCGCCCCAGATGAAGGCGTTCGGCACGATCGCGCCGTACATCTCAGACAGCCGAACCAGCCCGCGCGCATCGCCCTTCTCGGCATCGACGAGCGTGTGGAACAGCTGCAGGGCGGAGTCGCGGTTCATTAGTTGGAAGAAGGCGACGATGCGCACGCGGTCCATGTCGATCGGCGCGCCCTCGACATCGCCGTCGGGCCGCGACAGTACGGACAGCACCGTTTGGTGAAGGTCCTGGGTCTGGCTCGCGCAGGCCGGGTTGGCGGCGCAGAGTTTCGAATGGGCCTCGAGCACCGCGCCGGTGGTCTCGGGGAACCAGGTGAAATGGCCGGGCGGATTGGCCGACAGCAGCACCGAATGGCTTACCGCGGCGGGGTGCAGTCGGGCGTAATATTGCTCGACCCGCGTGCCGTAGCTCGTGCCGATGAGGTTAACCGTCGCGATCCCGAGCTCCCGGCGAAGATCCTCGTAGTCGGCGATCACGTCGACCATTCGATATCGGCTGAGGTCGACGCCGGCGCGTTTGAAGCGCTCGGCGCAGGCGCGAGACGCTGCGGTGATCGCGGCGCGGGTCGCATCGCTCAGCGGCTTAGGTTCCAGGACCGCCGCCATGACCTCAGGGCATTGCAGCGGCACAAGGTCGTCCGATCCACGGTAGCCCAGCATGTAGATGTCGTGGGTGCGCATGACCGACGGCGCCTCGACGGAGTAGTTGAGATTGGTGCTGCCGGGGCCGCCCTGGAAATAGAAGAGGGGTGAGAGCTTGGTCGGCGCCGTCGCCGGCAGTTTGACGACCGGCAGAACCAGCAACCGCCCTTGAGGCCGCGCCCGGTCTTCGGCCACGACCAGCGCGCCGCACTCGGCGGAATCTGTCGGGCGGCTTTTCAAGCCTAGGAACCGGCAAGGCGAAAACCCAGTAAATGTCCCGGCCTCGGCCGCGGGCGGCATCTTCAAGTCGAAATCGTGCATCCGGCTGGCTGCGGCGGCGGGCGTCGCGCAGATGGCGAGGCCGAGGGCCAGAAATACTGAACGAATGGCGGTGCGCATGGTTGACGATCCTGTTGGGAAGCCATCTAGCGTTCCGCGCGGCGGGGCTGTGCGCCGAGCGGCCTTGCCCAGGTTGGACCGCAAAGCGGGTTCAGGCGCCCGCCTTTCTGAGGGGCGCGGTCTGGCCCGATGCCGCTAGCGATGGGCCAATGACCTCACCACGGGAAGGACAGGCCTTGTCGATCAATCTGAAACGCGCGGCGGCGCGGATGGCGCTTCTCCCCGCGGCCCTGGCCCTGTTGCTCGCGTCGTCTGCCCCGGCAGCGACCTACGACCTGGTCATCTCCGGCGGCCGGGTGATGGATCCGGCGTCGGGATTCGACGGCGTGCGTAACGTGGGCGTGAGCCGAGGCATCATTCGCGCCATCTCATCGCGCCCGCTGGCCGGCAAGCGACGGATCGATGCGCATGGGCTGGTGGTGGCGCCCGGCTTCATCGATCTGCACAGCCACGGCCAGAACGCCCTGGCCTACCGCCTGCAGGCGCAGGACGGCGTCACCTCGGCGCTCGAAATGGAAGAAGGCGTGACAGAGGTCCCGGCCTGGTACCAACGGCGCGTCGGTCGGGCCGCGATCAACTATGGCGCCACAGCGTCCTTGACGGTGTGCCGGGCGCTGGCGTTTGGGGCCACGCGGGCATCGGACCATGTTGAGCAACAGAACGACCTTCCAAAATCGGCGTTCGCACAAACCGAATGGCAGTTCGCCGAGGCGACGCCCGCCCAGCACGCCAAGGTGCTGGCCTGCCTTCAGCACGGTCTGGATCAGGGCGCGCTGGGCATCGGCGTGCATATGGCCACGACGCCGGGCGTTACCGGACCGCAGCTGATCGAGGTGTTTCGCCTGGCCGCCAGGAACCGGGTCCCGGTGCATATCCACATTCGCCCGGTGTCGATGATGGAGCCGGTCGACGCAGTCGGCGAGGCGATCGCTGATGCCGAGACGACCGGCGCCGCAGTGCAGGTCTGCCACCTCAACAGCATCGGCCTCTCCGACACCGGCAAGCTGGTGGACATGGTCCTGGCAGCGCAGAAGCGCGGAGTCCGGGTGACCGGTGAGGTCTATCCCTATACGGCCGTTTCGACGAACATCGGCTCGGCGGGCGTCACAAAGCAGAACCTCAAGCGCTCGGGCAGCACCTTCCACGACATCGAATGGGTGGCCACCGGAGAGCGGCTCACCGAAGAGACCTTCGACAAATATAGGGCCCAATCCCCCGAGGGCCGCATTGTCGCGCATGTCATGCGCGACGCGGACGTCGACGCCGCCGTGGTCAACCCCGGGATTTCGATCGCCAGCGACAATGTCGCCTACGTTGGCGATCTGGGTCACCCGCGCAGCGCCGGGACCTTTTCGCGGGTTCTGGCCCGCTATGTGCGCGAGAAGCACGCGCTGTCTCTGATGGACGCGCTTGCCAAGATGACCAGCCAGCCCGCGGGCTGGCTGGGCGCCTCTGTGCCGGCCATGAAGCGCCGCGGCCGCATCCAGGTGAGCGCGATCGCCGACATCGTGGTCTTCGATCCCGAGCAGATTACAGACAACGCCACCTACGAGCGCCCGACCCTGCCGTCGTCGGGCATCGCATGGGTATTGGTGGACGGACGCGCAGTCGTCGCCGACGGGGTGTTCCAGCCCAGCGCGTCGCCGGGCCAGAGCATCCGCCGGTGATGTCAAACCCAGCCCCAATCCTGCGCGGACGCCCCGCAAGGTTCACGCCCAGAAGACCGGGCGCCGCCCGGCGCCGCATCAACGCAAACTGTCCGATCCTGTCCCCTGAAGGTAAGCTCCATGCCCGCCGCCGAAACCACGACTGCCGACCTTAGCGGCCACTGCCTTTGCGGCGCCGTTACCTACCGCGTGAGCGGCCCCATCGCGATGAGCGCGATTTGCCACTGCTCGCACTGCCAAAGGCAAACCGGGAGCCTCTTCTCGATGATCTGCGCCGTTCCGAGCGGCGCCTTCAACGCCTCGGGCGAAATGTCGGTGTTCCACGACCGCGGCGATAGCGGCCAGGCGGTCGACCGTCACTTCTGCCCCAAGTGCGGCTCGCCAATCTTTTCGGTTGTCGAAGCGGCGCCGGGCCTGGTCTTCGTCAAGGCGGGGACCCTGGACGACTGGCAGGCGTCGCCTCCGACGGTCGAAGCCTACTGCGATCGCTCGGCGAGTTGGATGCCGCGTTTCGAGGGTACAGCGACCTTCGCGGGCCCGATGGGCGCGGAATAGCCCACCCCCGTCGCCGAGCGCCTCGCAGGATCCCTCTAGCGAAATTCAGGCATGGCCCTTGGGTGGCCCCGTCACTTTGGAGGGGGCCACGCGGCGCCTCCACCGCGTCTAGTCCGGCCCGGCGAACTGCCCCGCGGAGAGGCTAGCCGAGACGTCTGGGAGAAAACGATGACCGAATTCAAACTTCTGATCGGCGGCGAACTGGTCGCTGGCGACGCGGTGATGAACATCATCAACCCCGCTACGGAAGAGCCGGTGGCGCAGGCGCCCCGCGCCTCGAAGGCGCAACTCGACCGCGCCGTGGCTGCCGCCGCGGCCGCGTTCCCCGACTGGGCAGCCACCCCGATCGACGTCCGCCGAGGATCGCTGATGGCGATCGCGGACACCATCGAGGCGAATGCCCCCGATCTCGCCCGTCTGCTCACGCAGGAGCAAGGCAAACCCCTCGGCGACGCGACCTTCGAAATCTTTGGCGCGGCGGCGTTCTTCCGCTACTTCGCCAGCCTGGACTTGCCAACCAAGGTCATCGAGGACAGCGAAACGCGCCGGGTTGAACTACGGCGGAAGCCTCTGGGCGTCGTCGCCGCCATCGTGCCCTGGAACTTCCCGATCATGCTGATGGCCTTCAAGGTCCCGGCGGCCCTGCTGGCCGGCAACACGGTGGTGGTGAAGCCTGCGGCGACCACGCCGCTGACGACCTTGGCCCTAGCCGCCCTGGTCAAGGACCTGCTCCCTCCGGGCGTGGTGAATGTCATCGCCGATGCAAACGACCTGGGCGGCGATCTCGCCAAGCACCCCGATGTCCGGAAGGTGTCCTTTACCGGGTCCACCGAGACCGGGAAGAAGGTCATGGCCGGCGCGGTGGAGACCCTGAAGCGGGTGACGCTCGAGTTGGGCGGCAACGATGCCGGCATCGTGCTGGACGACGTCGATCCGGTCGTCACGGCGCCGAAGATCTTCAGCGCCGCGTTCCAGAACTCCGGCCAGGTCTGCGTCGCCATGAAGCGGGTCTATGTACATGAAACCATCTACGACGCGATGTGCGATGAGCTGGCCAAGCTCGCCGACCAAGCCATCGTCGGCGACGGCTTGGATCAGGGAACCCAGTTCGGGCCCCTACAGAACAAGGCCCAGTTCGAGAAGGTGCTCGGCTATATCGAAACCGGGCGTCGGGACGGCAAGGTGATCGCCGGCGGCGCGCGGGTCGGAGAAAAGGGCTATTTCATCCGGCCGACGATCGTGCGCGACATTGATGACACCTCCCCCCTTGTCGCCGAGGAGCAGTTTGGTCCGGTCCTGCCGGTGATCCGCGTCCGGGATGGGGAAGATGCCTTAGCGCGCGCCAGCGCCTCACCCTTTGGCCTGGGCGGCTCGATCTGGACCGGAGATCTGGACAAGGCCTACGACTTGGCCCGTCGGATGGACACCGGCACCGTCTGGATCAACCAGCATGCCGACTTTGGGCCGCACATACCGTTCGGCGGCGCGAAGTTCTCCGGGGTCGGCGCGGAGCTGGGTGAGGAGGCGCTGACGGAGTTCACCCAGCTCCAGGTGATCAACGCCGCGCGCTGATCGATCGCCGCGGCGGCGCCCTCCCCCGTCGGCCTGTCTCTAGCCCCCCTCCTGCAAGGATCCCCCTTGACGCCGCGCTTGCAATCTCAGTCCTCCTCCGCCAGGCCCGTCGCCGCTTGCTTCTTTGGGCAGGGGGTCGCGGAGGGCGATCCTGCGGTGTCCCAGATCCTCGGTGCGGAGCTGAAGCGGCAGCAGGACCAGATCGAGCTGATCGCCTCGGAGAACATCGTCTCGCGCGCCGTGCTGGAAGCGCAAGGCAGCGTGCTTACCAACAAGTACGCCGAGGGCTATCCTGGCAAACGCTACTACGGCGGTTGCGAGGTGGTGGACGAGGTCGAACTCCTGGCCATCGAGCGGGCCAAGCAGGTCTTCGGCTGCGAATACGCCAACGTTCAACCGCACTCCGGCAGCCAGGCGAACCAGGCGGTGTTCATGGCCACCATGACGCCGGGCGACACCTTTATGGGCATGAACCTGGACCACGGCGGTCACTTGACCCACGGCAAGAGCGTCAACCAGTCGGGCAAGTGGTTCCATCCGGTGGCCTATGGCGTGCGGATGCAGGACCACCTGATCGACTATGACCAGGCCTGGGAGGTCGCTCGCGAGCACAAGCCCAAGGTGATCATCGCCGGGGGCTCGGCCTATTCGCGGGCCATCGACTTCGAACAGTTCCGGGCCATCGCCGACGAGGTCGAGGCGCTCCTTATGGTCGATATCGCCCACTATGCCGGCCTGGTGGCCGGCGGGGTTTATCCCAACCCGTTTCCTCACGCCCACATCGTGACGACCACCACGCACAAGACCCTGCGCGGGCCGCGCGGCGGCATGATCATGACCAACTCCAGGAAGTGGAACCAGAAGATTAACTCGGCGGTGTTCCCCGGCCTGCAGGGCGGCCCGCTGATGCACGTCATCGCCGCCAAGGCCGTGGCCTTAAGCGAGGCGCTGAGACCGGAGTTCAAGGTCTATGCGAAGAACGTGATCGAGAACGCCCGGGCTCTGGCCGACAGCCTGCAGACCTCCGGTTTCAAGATCGTCTCCAACGGCACCGACAGCCATCTGATGCTGGTGGACCTGACGCCGAAGAACGTGAGCGGCGCCGATGCCGAGATCGCCCTGGAACATGCTGGCATCACGACCAACAAGAACTCGATCCCCGGCGACCCGTTGCCGGCGATGCAGACCTCAGGTCTGCGCGTCGGCTCGCCGGCCGGCACGACCCGCGGGTTCGGCCCGGCGGAGTTCCGTCAGGTGGGAACCTGGATCGGCCAGGTCCTGGACGGCCTGAAAGCCGGCGGCGACAATTCCGCGGTCGAGGCCAGGGTGCGCGCCGAGGTGCTGGGGATGACGGCGCGCTTCCCTATCTACGGCCCCTGACGAGGGGCGCAATGACCCGTCGACGGCCCGCCCCATTCCGCGCATCGGGACTCGGCGCCTGTGGCGCTCGATTACGCGAGTGTGCGGCTATTACAGGTCCCGGTAATGATCGGAGCCCAGGCTCATCGACGAAGGCTGTAGAAATCCGCAAACAGAGGTCTTGACCCCTCCGTTGGGAGGGTTTCGACGCGCGGCAGCGCTCCCAGGATTACAGATCAACTGCAGCAGATGGCTGCGGCGACAATCTGGAGGGGGCAATGAACATCGAAACTTCTCATCCGCAAGCCAAGGTTCGCGGCGGCCAGCGAGCGACGCTGTCCCGCAAGGCTCGGAGCCTGTCCGGGCTGTTCGCCAGCACCTGTCTCATCGGCATCGCTAGCGCGGCGATGCCGTCTTATGCGGTCGCAGCGGACGCGGCGCCGAAGGTGGAGACCACGGTGGAAATGGTTGTGGTGACCGCGCGTAAACGGGCAGAAAACGTACAGAAGGTGCCGATCGCGATCACGACCTTCCAGAAGGTCCAACTGGAAGCAGGTAAGCTCAACGAGGTCCAGGATATCTTGCGGTTGGTCCCGAACGTGAGCTTCAAGAACGACCAGGTGACCAGCTCGGACATCGAGATCCGCGGGAGCGCCCGGAACCGGGGCTCGGAGGAGCCCGGAGTCGGGCTCAACCGTGACGGTGTCTATGTAGGGGGGCTGTTGACCAACACCTCCACCCTCTACGACCTTGATCGCGTGGAGGTGCTCCGGGGCCCGCAGGCCGGCCTCTATGGCCGCAATGCGGTGGGCGGCGCCGTCAACTTCCTCACAACCCGACCGACCTTTGACGGCGTTAGCGGCTATCTGAACGTCCAAGACGGTACGCTGGACCGTTCGGAGGTGCGCGGCGCCGTGAACCTTCCGATCGTGGCCGACAAGCTGGCGGTCCGATTGAGCGGGCTCGTAGTCGACCAGGACCAGGGCTTCATCCACGTCGTGAACCTGGGCCAATACGCCGACGCCTACCGCAATGACTCGGTTCGCGCGCGCATCCTGTTCACACCGGTCGAGGGCTTCGAGTCCCTGACGACGATCGAGTACTTCAAGACCGAAGGCAGCCCGAACGGGATCCTCTTGCGCAACCCGTTCGGGCCTCCCTTCACGGTCGATGGCCAAACCTTCCCAGGGGCTAGTCCGGAAAATCTCAAGAATTTCCAGCTCAATACGCCGACGCAGGCGAATGGCGAGCAGACGCAGTTCATCGAAGAAGCCAACTACAAGACCGCGGCGGGAACCATCACCGGAACCTACGGCTATCGAACGACGCGTTTTTTCAGCTCGCTAGACGGCGACTCAACCAATCTCAACATCAGCTACACAAACAACTACGCGCACGAGGACTCTAATTACTCCGACCTACGGTTCGCCAGCCGCGACTTCGGGGGCTTCCATTTCATCGCTGGCGTCACCTACATGGACGAGCCGCTGCAGCTGGACGAGCAGTACGCGTCCGGCGGTCTCTTCAACACCAACCTGGCGCAGTGGTACACGACCGGTCATGTAACGGCCAACCCGTTCGGCATCCCGGTTGGGGCGCCCATCACCGCCTTCGGCCTCACTCCGCTTGGCAACTCAGGCGGCTGGTCCGGGGCGATCGGGGACTCCTTCCCTGCCACGGTCATAGACCACCAGCACCTCAAATCGACCGCAGTGTATTTGGAGGCGAACTACCGCCTGACCGACGCCCTCGAACTATGGGGGAACGTCCGCTACACCCACGACGACAAGTTGATCGATTTCGCGCAGCTGTTCGGGACCCAACAGGACCCTTGTCCGATCGCCTGCAGCCAGGTGTTCAAGGCCCTGGTCACCCACGGGACCGATCCCGAGGTTCGGCTCAACACCGACGTCACTTTCGATAACGTCTCCCCGGGCGGGGGGGTGAACTACACGCTGAGCAAGGACACGCTAGTCTACGCCAAGGTTGTGACCGGCTTTAAGGCCGGCGGCTTCAACAGCACCGTGTCCTCGGCCAGCCTTCTGCCGTTCAACTCCGAGACGACCATCTCCTATGAGTTGGGCGCCAAGTCCGCCTGGTGGGACCACCGTCTCGTGCTCAACGGCGATGTCTTCTACCAGGAGCGCAAAGGCGCACTCGTGGCGATACCCGACCCGCTGTTCGCCAGCCTTGGCGTCACCTACGGCGTGAACGCAGGCCTGATCGAGAACAAGGGCGCTGAACTCGAAGCCCGCGCCGTGCCGATCCCCGGGCTCGACCTTTCGGTGACTGGCGGCTATCTCGACTCGACGTTTACGAAGTTTGTCTCCAGCGGCATAAACTACGACGGAAATAAGGTGCCGGGTGTCTTTAGATACTCGTTTTCGGGGGTCGCCAGTTATACACGGCCCTTGACCTCGAATTTGGACGGGTTTGCATATCTGTCCTACTCGAACGCGTGGGATGGCTATACCAACGCCGACAACAGGCACGCGGCGACACTCCCCGAGGACATTGATGCCCGCTTGGGCGTCAAAAGGGCCAATTGGAAAGTGCTCGCGTTCGTCAACAACCTCACCGACCACCGCTATCTGACGTTTGAGAGCTTCGTTCCAGGCAAGTCGGACACCGGGCTCATGTCGCCCGGGCGCACCGGAGGCGTGGAACTCGACTACAAGTTCTAGCCCGAAACAGTCGGACCTGCGCCAACACGGCGCGGGTCCGGTTGGGTGGGAGGCGCCCATATGCCTGGCTCAGCATCGCTGAGATCCTCCCCCGGCACCGGGGCGTGCGGCTCTCGCCAACTTCTTGGAAAGGCGCCGCCAGCGGCGATCGCCCGTCCTGCCCAAACAGAGGTATGTGGCTATGCCGGCTCCGACCGACGTTCTGCCGGGCGGCCTTGCCCGCCCTGCAGCGGCGTCCACCGCACTCGCGCTTTACCCGCCGATCGAACCCTATCGCACCGGCATGCTTCCAGTGGACGGCCGCCACACCCTTTATTGGGAACTGAGCGGAAGCCCCGACGGCAAGCCCGTGGTGTTCCTGCATGGCGGGCCCGGGGGCGCCAGCGCGCCTGTCCACCGCCGCCTGTTCGACCCGGCCCGCTATCGTATCCTGTTGTTCGACCAGCGAGGATCGGGCCGCTCGACGCCGCACGCGGAATTGGCGGACAACACTACCTGGGACCTTGTCCGAGACATCGAGCAGCTTCGAGTGATGTCCGGGGCTGAGGCTTGGCAAGTCTTTGGAGGGTCATGGGGCGCTACCCTCGCCCTCGCTTACGCCCAGACTCACCCCGCGCGGGTCACCGAGATGGTGCTGCGCGGCATCTTCCTGCTCCGGGCGTGGGAGCTGCAATGGTTTTACCAGCAGGGCGCTTCGCGAATCTTCCCCGACAAATGGGAGCGGATGCTGTCGATCTTGGCGCCTGAGGAGCGGGGCGATGTGCTTCAGGCTTACCATCGGAGGCTAACGTCTGGTTCCGCAGAAACGCAGTTGGCGGCCGCCAGGATCTGGAGCCTCTGGGAGGGCGAGACGGTCAATCTGCTGCCGCATCCAGGGTCGGCTCGTTTCGGAGACAATCACCTCGCCCTGGCCATGGCTCGGATAGAAAGCCATTACTTCGTCAACGGCGCGTTCCTTCCGGGCGACGATCACCTCCTGGAGCACATCCCCTGCATCCGCCATATCCCCGCGACGATCGTCCATGGGCGCTACGACATGGTCTGCCCTGTTCAAAACGCCTGGGATCTGGCGAAAGCGTGGCCCGAGGCGAGACTGAGCATCATCGAGGGCGCGGCGCATTCATGGGACGAACCGGGGAATCTCGCCGCCTTGCTCGAGGCAACCAACCGCTACGCGCGGTGACCTCTGCGGCGTCTCGGCCACGGACGCCTGGCGAACGCTAGGCGGTGGAGGGCGTTAGGACGCCTCAATGCCCCTGGTTACGCTGCGGGCGCCGGCGCGCCGGCCAGCTCCAACCCGCCCTCGCCTCTGAGCTCCAGGCCCAAGCTCGACGCGCCCCGCCGCAACGCCGTGACCTCCTCGGGCTGCGGGGTCCGCCGCCAGCTCACATCGATAACCTTCGCGCCGCTGTCGGTGCAGGTCAGTTCGACGGCCGTCGGATCCATGGCGAGACTGCTCAGAGCCTGCATCGCCGTGGTCTGGCGCAGCCTGAAGCGCGCGACCTTGCCGACCGACGTCATGGGAATCTCATCGACGATGAAGATGCGTTTGGGCCGCGCGGGCGGATCGGCGATGCGGCTGGCGACGAACGCCGCGATCTCCGAGGCGAGGGTCTCCTGGGCCGCGGCGTCCGACTTCAACACCACAAACAGGACAGGCAGCTCCCCAGCGTAGAAATCCGGCATGGGCGCAGCAGCCGCCACGCGCACGGCCGGGTGCTGCAGCGCGATGTCTTCGATCATCAGCGGATCGATGTTGTGCCCGCCTCGGATGATCACGTCCTTGCTGCGGCCTAGCAGCTTCAGCCGACCGTCGGGCTCAATCGCGCCGAGGTCTCCCGTTGAGACCCAGCCGTCCTGCGGCTCGCCTGAGCGCCCCGCGGCGGTCCGGTAGCCGAGAAAGGTGTTCGGGCCGCGGAATTGGCATTCGCCCCGCGCGCCTGGGAGGGCTGCGCCGCCGCCCACTCGAAGCTCGATCATCGGCGTCGGATATCCCACGTCGAGCGTTCGGAAGACACCGTCGCAAGGCTGGGCGCTGCAGATACCCGAGAGCTCGGTCATGCCGTAAACTTGGCAGACCGGAACACGCATCTTCTCCTCCAGCTGTCGGGCGAGTTCGGCGGGCATCGGCGCCGCGCCCGTGCAGATCGCCCGCAGGCGAGCGAGAACCGCGTCCACCGGCGTGTCGACGACGCCCGCCAGCGAGGTCGGCACCATGATGAGGATCGTGGCTTCCGTCCGCGCCAGGAGCCGCCACACCCCCGACCGGAGCGCCGGATCGCGCCCGCCGAGCAGGCCAGGAAAAATGACCGTTGCGCCGGCAGCGATGGCTCCCATCAGGCAACCGATGGCGCCGCCGACATGGAACAGTGGCATGGCGACACACATCCGGTCCCCGGCTCCGAACCCAACCCCGGCCTCGCTCATCACGGCCGCGGCGGCCATGCCGCTGGCGGAGAGTTCAGCGAGCTTGGGATCCCCGGTTGTGCCGCCGGTATGGAACAGGGCCGCCGCGCGGCTGGGTTCGCCGGCGAAGCCGGCTCGACCGAGATCAGTTCGGGAAATCCAGCTGCTAGGCGCATCCGAGATGTCGAGCACTGGAATGTCTCCCGCGGCGGCGCGCAGTCGGTCGGCCGCTTCGAGACCGTTCCAGACCAGCGCCACGCGGGTCCGCGCGAGGGCGAGCTGGGTGGCCATCGCCTCCTGGGTTAGGAGCAGATTCATCGGAAACGCGACGCCGGCGCTGAGGGCGCCGATCAGCGCCGCCGCCCCATTCGGAGTAGCGGGCGTGACGAGGGCTACACCGTCTTCGGGACCCACGCCGAGGCTCCTCAGACCGGACGCCACTCGCTCCGCCGTTTCCGCAAGCTCGCGATAAGAAAGCACCTGCGGCGCCGAGTCGTCCGGCGACTGGGCAAAGACAATCGCCGGCCGATCGCCGTGGGCCGCCGCAGCCGCCTGGAGGAGCGCCAGCGGATGCGGTGCGGCGCGCAGTCGGATCTTCAGATGGTTTTCGACCTCGGTCATCGTTTACCTCAAAGGTGCGCAGGGGCTGACGGCCGGGCGAGAATCCCGACCTGGCCAGCGGTCGGATCGGGTCGCCGACGCGTCGAATTCGGCGTGGAGCTCGTCGACGATCTCGGCGGCTGACTGGACGCAGCGTGTGCGCCCGACCGCATGGCCCGCCCCCCAGATGTTCTTCCAGGCCTTGGTGTCCCCGTGCAGGTTCGAGAAGTCGACCGTCTTCTCGGCCTGAAGCGTTTCCAGGGTGAAGCCCGCCTGGTCGAGACTCTCACGCATCCAATTGGACGGCGCTCCGGTCACCGCCGAGGTGGTGACGATGTCGCTCATCGTTGCGCGCACGAGCATCTCGCGGTTGGCGTCGCTGACCAGACTCTCCCGCGCTGCGATGAAGCGGGTGCCTACATAGGCGAAGTCCGCGCCGAGCGTTAAGACCGCCCGAATGGCGCTGCCGCTGCCGACGGCCCCGCCCAAGACCAGCGGACCCTCCCAGAAGGCGCGGACCTCGTCGACGAAGGCGAACGGGCTGTAGCGCCCGGTATGGCCGCCAGCCCCGCTCGCCACCAGGATGAGCCCGTCCGCGCCCGCGTCGGCCGCCTTGCGCGCCTGCTCGGGGGTGACGACGTCCGCGAAGACCTTGCCACCGTAGCCATGCACCCGCTCTAGCGGCCGCTTGGGGCTGCCGAGCGCGGTCACGACGATCCGCGGCTGGTGTTCGCAAACGAGATCGAGCTCGGCGTCGAAGCGCTCGTAGCTCTGATGCACGATCAGGTTGATCGCCCACATGCCGGGGCGGTCCGCGGCCTCGAGCTCCGCGGCGATCCGAGGCAGCCAGGCGGCGAGATCGCCGATCGTACGCGCATTCGGCGCCGGCATCGCCCCGATTATCCCCGCCTTGCCGGCGGCGATCACCAGATCCGGACCAGAGATAAGGAACATCGGCGCGGCGAACACGGGTAGCCGCAGGCCCCGGTTCAGCTCCTCGGTGAAGGCCTGGTGGGCCATGCGGCTGGCCATCAGCCCCGCGCGCCTGCGAGGTCGAGCGCTACGTCGACGATCATATCCTCCTGGCCGCCGACCATCCGCCGCCGGCCGAGCTCGACCAGGAGCTCCCGGGCGTCGATCCCGTAGTCGGCGGCTGCTTTTTCGGCGTGGCGCAGGAAGCTCGAATAGACGCCGGCGTAGCCGAGGCTGAGTGTTTCGCGGTCTACGCGAACCGGACGATCCTGCAGGGGCCGCACCAGGGTCTCGGCGGCGTCCATCAGCTTGTAGAGGTCTGTTCCGTGCCGCCAGCCCTTCCGGTCGGCGGCCGCGATGAACACCTCGAGCGGGGTGTTTCCGGCGCCGGCGCCCATACCCGCCAGGCTCGCATCGATGCGGATCGCGCCGGCCTGCACGCCGATGATCGAGTTGGCGACGCCGAGCGCCAGATTATGATGCGCGTGGATGCCGCGCTGCGTCTCCGGCTTCAGCACCCGGTCGTAGGCTTCACAGCGGGCGCGATAGCCGTCCATATCCAGCGCGCCTCCGCTGTCGGTGACATAGACGCAGTGGGCGCCATAGCTTTCCATCAGCTGGGCCTGCTGGGCGAGCGCGTCGGGCTCGATCATGTGGCTCATCATCAGGAAGCCCGACACATCCATGCCCAGGGCCCGCGCCGCGTGGATGTGCTGCTTCGAGATGTCGGCCTCGGTGCAATGCGTCGCGACGCGCACTGAACGCACCCCGAGGCCGTAGGCGCACCGCAGGTCCTCAACCGTGCCGATGCCGGGGATCAGCAGCGTGGTCAGGACCGAATGCGACAGCACGTCGGCGACCGCTTCGATCCACTCCCAGTCGGTGTGGCGGCCAAAGCCATAGTTGAACGACGATCCGTTCAGTCCATCGCCGTGGGCCACCTCGATGGCGTCGACCCTTGCATCATCGAGGGCCTTGGCGATCGCCCGGACATGATCGAGGCCATACTGATGACGGATGGCGTGCATGCCGTCGCGCAGCGTCACGTCCTGGATGTAGAGCTTGGTTTCAGTCGGATCGAACGCCATTAGGCCGCGACCTTCGAAAGCCGTCGCGCGACGATTTTCTCAGCTGTCGCGAGCCCGGCCGAGGTCATGATGTCGAGGTTGCCGGCATAGGCGGGCAGGTAGTCGGCGGCGCCTTCCACCTCGAGGAAGACGGTGGTCTTGATGCCTTCGAAGACGCCTAGACCGGGGATCCGTGCGGGATTGTTGGACCCGAACCGCTCGAACTGGACCTTTTGCTTCAGGCGGTAGCCGGGGACGTAGGCCGCCACCCTGGCCACCATCGCCTCGACGGCAGCTTCGATCGCCGCTTCGTCCGCGCCGCTGGAGAGGGTGAACACGGTGTCCCGCATCAGCATCGGCGGCTCGGCGGGGTTCAGGATTATGATGGCTTTGCCCTTGGCGGCGCCGCCAACCAGCTCGATTGCCCGCGAGGTCGTCTCGGTGAATTCGTCGATGTTGGCCCGCGTGCCGGGACCGGCGCTCTTCGACGCGATCGACGCAACTATCTCGGCGTAGTGGACCGTTCCAACCAACGCGATCGCGGCCACAATGGGGATGGTCGCCTGGCCGCCGCATGTCACCATATTGACGTTGAGACTGTCGAGGTGGGCGTCGCCGTTGACGACCGGAATGACGTAGGGTCCGATCGCAGCAGGGGTGAGGTCGATCATAACCTTGCCCGCGCCGGTCACCACATCGCTGTGGTGAGCATGAGCCGCGGCAGAGGTGGCGTCGAAGACGACCCCAATCTCTGGCCACACGGTCAGCCGCGTCAGACCTTCGATCCCCTCGTGGGTCGTCGCGATCCCCATCTGGGCGGCGCGCCTGAGGCCGTCGGAGTCCGGATCGATGCCGACGAACGCGGCCATCTCAAGCAGGGAGGAGCGGCGGACGATCTTCATCATCAGATCGGCGCCGATATTGCCGGACCCGATGATCGCCGCCTTCACCTTCATCGTCATTTCAAGCCTCGCCATAGCTGAAGGCCACGGAGCCGAGGCCGCCGATCTTGGCCTCGACGCGGTCGCCGTGACGAAGCGTCACCATCGGACCCAGTGCGCCGGTCAACACCAGGTCGCCGGCGCGTAGCGGCGAACCGAATGCGATGAGGGCGCGGGCGAGCCAGGCGGCTGCTTCAAACGGGTGGCCAAGGCAGGCCGCGCCGGCGCCAAGCGACGCCACCGCGCCGTTCACCTCCAGGACCATGCCGCAGGTGTAGAGGTCGAGGCCCTCAACGGGCTTGCGGACCGCGCCGAGGACGTAGAAGGCGGAGGAACCGTTGTCGGCGACGGTGTCGGCGAAGGCGATCTTCCAATCCGCGATGCGGCTGTCGACGATCTCAATAGCCGCCACGGCATAGGCTGTCGCCGCCGCGACATCGACGACGCTGACGTTCGGATCGGTGATGTCGCGCGACAGCACGATCGCCACCTCGGCCTCGGCCTTGGGCTGAAGGACCTGCGCCGGATCGAGCACTCCGCCGTCGGGGATCGCCATATCATCGAAAAGGACGCCGAAATCGGGCTGGTCGACGCCGAGCTGCGTCTGGACCGCCTTGGCGGTCAAGCCGACCTTGCGCCCGACAATCCGGCGCCCCTCGCGTTCCCAGACTCCGGTGTTGAGCGCCTGTACTGCGTAGGCGCCCGCAGCGTCGCCGGGGTCCAGCCCATCGCGCAGGGGCTGCACTTGGCCCGTGCGATAGGCCCGGCGTAGCCGCAAGGCCAACTCCTCCTGCCCGGTCATGCCAAGGCCCCCTCATTCGCGCGGCGTGGCGGACGTTGGTAGTGATGTCCCCAGGCCGAGTTGGTGTCGTGGGTCAGGACGTGCCAAGCCTCATCGTCCACCTCTAGCCCACCCCAGCCGTATTCGACGTCGAAGCCCGATGGAGAAAGGGGATAGAAGCTCAGCATCTCATCGTTGGAGTGCCGACCGAGCGTGAAGGTGAGATGGATGCCGCGCTCAAGGCAGCGGTAAAGCGCGCGGCCGACATCATCGATCGACTGCGCCTCCACCATAAGATGGACGATTTTCTTAGGGATCGGCGCCGGGACCAGGGCGAGCGAATGGTGGCGGCCGTTGCAGCGCATGAAGCTGATCTGCAGGGGGTGTCCGGGGACCACCTCGGTGTTGATATGGTCGGACAGGCGGAAGCCGAGCACATCGAGGAAGAAGGTCATCATCGTCGGTTTGTCGCGGCAGCTCAGCACGACATGGCCAAGCCCCTGCGGGCCGGTTTTGAAGCAGGCGCCGGTCGGGCTGACGAACACCTCCGCTGTCTTCTGCAGCGGTCCGTAGAAGGCCTCGTGCGCCGTCCCCTCAGGATCGGCAAACCGGATCAGCCCCGCTACGCGCCGGTCCGCACTGACATCGTCGTCCGCGACGTCGACGGCGACGCCGGCGGCGCCCAGCCGCTTCGTCAGCGTATGCAGGGCCAGTGCGTCGCGGACTTCCCATCCCGCATAGGCGATGTCGTCGCGCGGCCCGCGGTGAAGCCGGATACGGACAGCATATTGATCCATGCGCAGGTCCACGGTTCCGTCCGGCCGATCCACTGCCTGGAGGCCCAGCACCTCGGTCGCGAAACGCCGCCATGCCTCGACATCCGCCACTTCTAGCCCGAGATAGCCGAGCGCTTCGATCTGCCCGCTCATCGCCTCACACCTGGAGGAAGTTACGGGTGAGCGCGACGAAGTCGTCGTGGCGCTCCGCCTGGACCCAATGGCCGCAGCGGCCGAACATGTGGAACTGCGCGTTGGGCATGGCCCGGCCAAGCTTGAGGCCCATCTCCGCCGGGATCACACGATCCTCGCGCCCGTGCAGCACGAGGGTGGGAAGCTCGATCCCCGCGACCACATGCTCAGGCATTCCGGACAGGGGCGTGTCACCTTCCGGATTGGGCTCGACGAGCAGCTTGCGGAGCCCTTCCTGCGCGCCAGCGATCAGGCTCGCCTGGTATCGATCCTCCACCAACTCGTCGGTGATCGCCGCGGGGTCGTAAGGGAAATGGGACAACGCCGCCCGCATGGCCTCACGGCTCGGGGCGTAGTCCCAGCCTGCGCGCAGGCCCGGCGTCATCATGAACTTGTCGCAAGGGGTCCCCATGAGCACCATGCGCTCGAACCGCTCGGGGAAGCGGGCCGCGGCCGCCAGGGCGAGAGAGCCGCCAAAGCTGTTCCCAATCAGCGACGCCCGGGGAAGATCGAGGGCGTCCAGGAAGGCGATGAGGTGCCTCGACCAGAGCTTCATATCGTAGTGCAGGTCGGGTTTGCGTTCGGTGTAGCCGAACCCCGGCAGATCCGGCGCAATCACTCGGAACCGGTCGGCGAGCGCCGGAATGACCCACTTCCAGTTCGTCCAGGCCGACACCCCCGGTCCCGATCCATGGAGAAGCACGACGACGGGACCGTCGCCCCCGCTATCATGGAAGTTGGTGTCAAGCTCGAACGCCATGACGCGTTTGCCGCGGCCCGACCGGCGATCCAGATCCACTGACATTCCCGACCCCCGCTTCGCGCCGCAGAGTGGCCCCCGCGCGCCCGTTCGTCAATACGGTACCGTATGTTTTACTTAGACAGACGGGCGATCAAGCGGCGGTCCCAAGCACTTTGAGCGGGACCGCGGCGTCCGCCAGATGCTCCGGCGGCACCCTCGCCCCTTCGGCCACGAGCCGCCGCCCCTGGACAAAATCCTTCGGGGCGTTGACGCAATCCAAAGCGATGAGAGCGCCGTCCCGCAGGTAGGCGATGGAGAAGCTGCGGGTTGCCGCATCTCCACGCATGACGACCGCGTCGTAGCCGGTCGACAGCCCGATGGTTTGGAGCCGGAGATCATACTGAACGGACCAGAACCAGGGCACGACACCATACGGCTCCGGATTTCCGAGGATGGCGTCCGCCGCCGTAACGGCATGATCGGTCGCGTTTTGAACCGACTCGAGCCGGACTACGGCTCCGCCGGCGAAAGGGTTCGGATGCGCCGCGCAATCACCGATCGCGTAGATATCCGGGAGCGACGTTCGGCAACTGGCGTCGACCAACACCCCGTTGGCTCCTGCGGCGCCCGCCGCGAGCAGGGGCCCGATCGCCGGCTCGATGCCGATGCCGACAATGACGGTTTCGGCTGGCAGGAGCTGGCCATTGGCGAGGCGCACGCCCGCGACGCGGTCAGTCCCCTCAAGCGCCTGGACCTCGGCGCCGGTCCGCAGATCGACCCCGGCCGCGCGGTGCTCTGCCTCGTAGAAGTGGGACAGGGGCTCGGCGGCCACGCGCGCGAGCACACGCGGCTGGGCTTCGAGCAAGGTGACGCGGAGACCGCGTTTGATCAGCACCGCCGCCGCCTCAAGGCCAATGAAGCCGCCCCCGACGATCACGACACGCGGTGCGCCGCCGAGCGCGGCGGACAGGCGATCGACGTCGGCGCGAGTGCGCATGACGTGGACGCCCGGGAGGTCGGCCCCAGGGCAGTGGAGGCGACGGGGCTTGCCGCCGGTCGCCCAGACAAGGACGCCGTACCCCAGCCGCTCACCGTCCGACAGGATGGCGTTGCGCGACTCGGACGCGACGGCCGTCACCGCGCATCCCAGCCGCATCACAATATCCCGTTGACCCCAGAATTCCCTTGGCCGGATCAGGAGGCGCTCGAATCTCTTGTCGCCGGCGAGGTAGTCCTTCGAGAGCGGAGGACGCTCGTAAGGCAGCTCAGCCTCCTCGCCGACGATGGCGATCGAGCCCGTGAAACCGCGCTGCCGAAGCGTGATCGCGGCCTGGGCGCCGGCATGGCCGGATCCCACGATTAGGACGTCGAAGCTCGCGGTCATGAGCGGTCTTCCTTCTGGGGCGTGTCAGTCTTCCGGCGCGATCCGGACGGTGAGGCCATCCTGGGTTTCGTCGAACCGGATCTGGCAGGAGAGGCGCGACCGGTCAGTGCGATGATCGGAGGCATCCAACAGGTCGTTCTCGTCTTCGCCGATCGGCGGAGACGCCGCACCGGCCTCGATATAGACGTGGCAGGTGGCGCAGGAGCAATTGCCCCCGCAAAGCGCAAGCACTTCGTCGAACCCCGTGGCGCGGATGATCTCCATCACGCTTCGGCCGCCAGGGTCGTCGACCGCCTCCGTCCGGCCGTAACGACCGATGATTGTCAGCTTGGCCATGGCGTCGTCACACGGAAATGGTCAGGCCGCCGTCGGAGACGAGCATGGCGCCGGTCACGTAAGGGGCCTCATCGCGGGCGGCGAGCGTGACATAGAGTGCGGCATGCTCCTCGGGTTCTGAGACCCGGCCGAGCAGCATGTGATGCCGCATGGCGTCCATGCGGCTCGCATCGGCGTTCATCTCGCGCTCACGCTGACCGAGAGCGGCCGGGCCGGAGATTCCGGTGTTGGTCGCGCCTGGCGCGACCCCGTTCACCCGCACCTCGGGGGCGAATTCCTTGGCGAGCTGCATCACCAGTCCGCGGAGCGCGAACTTCGAAGCGGTGTAGAGCGCGCCCCCGCCGCCCGCCAGGAAGCAGGCGTTCGATCCCGTAACGACGACGCTGCCGCCGCTGACCCGAAGCGCGCCAAGCGCCGCGCGTGCGCCGTAAAGGGCGCCGAGCACGTTGACACCAAAAATCTCGCCGAATGCCTGCCCAAGCTCTTCGGAGGACTGCGCCTCGACGCGTTTGTGGAAGTCCCACAGGCCAGCGTTCGCGATGTAGCAGTCCAGCCCGCCGTACGCCAAGCAGGCGTCCGCCACAGCCCGCTCGGCGGTCTCGAAGCGCGAGACGTCTCCGACAACGACTCGGGCGCCTTCAACTTCCAGCGCGGCGACGTCGGCGGACTTGCGCACCACCGCCACCACATGCGCCCCTTCAGCGAGGAAGCGACCCACCACAGCCCGTCCGATGCCCGCGGCCGCGCCGGTCACCACCACGCGCCTGTCCTTGAGCCGGTCCATCAGAAAAAGGCCGACAGGTTCTTGGTGAGCAGGATGGACTGCGGCAACACGATCATGCGCCGCACCACCTCGAACCTGTCGCCGGCCATACGCAGCAGATCGCGGCGCCGGCCGCACAGCATCGCCTGATCATGCTCCGAACGGTTGCGATACTGGATGAACGCGCTATGCGCCTCGAACTCCCCGGCGACGGCGGTCTCGAATGCTTCGACATTGCTGACGAGGTAGACGTGACGGGTCCGCGGATCCTCGGTCCACACGAGGTTCGAGCGGAGCCGTCCGAGGCGTACGGCGATGTCGGCCTTGCACTCGTCGAACAGGGCCATCGCCTCGGGATCGAACTCGGGGCGCTCGTCGCGCCGGTAGCGGTTCTCGCGCAGCGGAAGCCAGTAGAAGAGGTCGTCCGCAAGCAGCCCGTACCACTCCTCGTAACGCTCCTCGTCGAGGAGGCGCGCCTCGAGCCGGTAGAACGCCTCGATCTCGCTGAGGCGCGAGGGCTTGACCGGCGCGCCCTTCCCCCTCATCGCGATTAGCTGGGCGGCGGCCTCGCGCGCGCCGTCGCGGGTCAGGCGCGGATAGGTGGCGTAGTCGGGCTTCTGATCCAGGATGGCGCTCACTCGGCTGCCTCCGCCGGCGCGGCGCCGGCGAGCGGGATATCGGCCCAGCTCTCGGCGTCCATCATCTCGGCCCAGCGCTTGTAGAACAGCCGCTGGTTCGCGTCGGACAATTGGCCCGCCGTCACGTCGCCTGGAAGGTCGTCCCGCCCGACTTCGCCGGGCGGGGCCATGGCGTAGCAGAGCCGCTGATTGCGCGTCACCCACCCGGCATTGGCCGTCGTCGACTGCTCCCAATTCTCGCCGTCGTCCATTTCGAGCAGCCCCGACGGGGAGAAGGTGCGCATAGAGCCGCGTCGGAAGCGGTCCTTGATGTCTTCGGGCATGTTCTTCGGGACGAGGGTCCAGGCGTGGATCTCAGTGACCGTCGGTCCCTTCGGCTGGAAGGTGCGGAAGGTGAAATAGCCGGGCAGAAAGGAGAAGTTGGGAAAGATCGTGGCGGACGCGACCGATCCCCACATCTTCGCGCGGAACTCGCCCAGCCGCGCCGTGATGGCCGCCTCCCGCGAGCGCATGTAGCGTAGCAGGTCGCGATCCCCCATCGCCGCCGCGTTGCCGAGGAAGCTCTGGTTGAACTCCCAACCGTGGCCATTGGCGGAGACCTGAAAGCTGTCCTCGTTCTCCACCTTGACGCCACCGTGACGGCCGAGGGTCGGTTCGGAGCCGCCGAGATGGGTCCACAACGCGTGATAGATATCGCCGGCGAAGTTGTCGGCCGGGAACTTCCAATTGCAATTCATCACCGAGCGGGTCGCGCCGCCCGGCAAGAATTCCGTGCCGCCATCTTCGGCGTCCAGCACCGCGTCAAGATACCAACGGAAGTCGCCGAGCCAATCCCCAAGCGACGGCGCTTCGGTTTCAAAGGTCGCGAAGACCAACCCCTTGTAGCTTTCGACTCGAGCAGGCTTCAGGCCCCAGTCCGCCATCCGGAAACCGGGCGTCGACTTATACAGGCCCATCTTGGGCATCTTTTTCAGGGCGCCATCGATGCCAAACGTCCAGCCGTGGTAGTTGCAGGTGAACTGGCGCCCGCGTCCGCTGTCGGCAAAGCAAACACGATTTCCGCGGTGCGGACAGCTGTTCAGAAATACGTGGACAGCGCCGGCGTCGCCGCGGGTGGCGATGACCGAGTCCTGCCCCATGTAGGTCGTCACGAAGCTGCCCGGCGCTTCGATCTGGCTCTCGTGCGCGACGAACAACCAGGACCGGGCGAAGATCCGCTCTAGCTCCCGCTCGTAGATCGCCTCGTCCCAGAAGATGCGGCGCTCGACGGTCCCGAACTCCCAATCAACAAGGTCTCGCGCCCGCATCGCCTTGCATCCACCACGATCTACCATACGGCAACGTATGTCATAGATGTCACTGTGTGAAGGGGCTTCATCCGTCCACCGCACGGACTATTGACGCGTTAGCCCGATGAGTACCGGCTAGCGCCTCGGGAAACGCAGGACTCGGTCGGAGGCGTCACCTAGCGTGAGCGTTAAGCCGATCCAACGACAAGAGACGGCGCCGTATGGCAATGTCGCCACTTTCAGACGAGGCGCCGTCCTTACGCCGTGCGGGCAGTTAGGGCGCCAGGCCAATCAGCAGATCCTCGCAATGCTGCATCAGGCCGGCGGCGTCGGCGGGTATCAGCGTCGGAGCGACCCGTTGATACGAGTAGGCCAGGATCGCTCTCGCTCGCGCCAACTCTGGCCGCGCGCCGGATTCGACGAGAAGCTGGGTCAGATATTGCAGACGGAGTTCATCGACCTCCTCCAGCGCGTCGCGGGCGTTCGGGTCGATCCGGCCCCATAGGCGTATGGCCAGTTCGACCTCCGCGGCGCGAGCGGACCGCTCGGCCTGCATGGGCAACCGCAACAATTCCCGAAGTCGATCCAATGGCGCCGCACCGCCGCGGTCGAGCCGCTGAATCAAGGCCAGCGTGGCGCGTCGCCGCCATTGATCGAGCATCATCGCCAAGAGCGCGTCGCGATCCTTGAAGTGCCAATAAAAGCTGCCCTTGGTCACCGACAGCCGCTTTGCAAGAACTTCTACGCGAACGCGGTCGATGCCATGCGCCGCGAGTTCGAGAAGCCCTGCCTCCGCCCAGGCGTTTGCATCGAGGGACTTACTCTGTGACGTCTTCGCGCGCGGCTTGCGGGCCGCGCTCCGAACCTGTTGTGTCGCCACTCCCAAACTCCCATCCGACCCTGACATGCATTCAACGCGCATAGATCAGGGCTTCGTCGACCAAGGCGACATAGAAATGCAAGGCCGGATCGACGCCGGCCCGCGAACTCGTTGGCGCCAGAGACGATCCTCCTCAGCACGGTTTTCGCGAACGTCGATGATGAGCAAGCTCAGACGTGACTCTTAGCCGACCTTCCCGGCGTCTGCTTTCGGGGCGCCGATGGGGTGAACGTTTGCAGCAGGTGGCCGCTTTCTCTCGTTCTCCACACCTTTGTATTGGGGGCCAGGCCTGATCGCCCAGTCGTAGAGCGCCACCGCCTGGTCGATCGGATCGTTCAGGTCCTCGGGCAGCAGAAAGCGGTCCTGGACCAGCTGCTTGGCCACCGCGGTTGCCTTGGCGACGTAGGCGTCGCGGCTCGGGTAACGCTCGGCGATGGAGAGCCTGGAATCGCCGCTCGCAAGGCGCTCGTCCCGGGTGCGCGGCAGGGGATGGAATGAGCCCATCTCGCCGAACAACTGGTCGGGCCGTCCGATCGCCGCCGACCTGAAATTCCACCCGCCATAGGTTCCAACCGGGACTTCGATCGCGGGCAGGCGGATGCCGGCGCGGCTGTTGCCCGCCTCATCCACCGCCGGCGCCAGCCCGACATAGATCTGGCCCACCTTGGGCGGCTCGTTCAGCACCACCCCCCGGCTCCATTCCGGTCCGAAATCCAGCCGGTAGGTCTTGATGACCGGCACCGGGAACGCCACGCCGGGAATCCTGGGCCAACCCGCTTGCGCGGTCGGGACCAAGGTGCCGTCGGCGATATGCGGAATGCGGCTGTCTGGCGGCGCGACGTCCTTGGTCACCCAATCGTCCATGTCCTTGAGCAGCGCGCGCACGATGGGATTGCGGTTCAGCGGATTGTTGAAGCCGGCGGCGCCCTCCGCCTGCACCGGCGGGAAGGGCCCAAAGCCATGCGGCCCCGACGAGACGAAATAGATGCGCGACTCCGGCGGCGGCGCGATGTCATGCGCGCCGGTCACGTCGGTATGGATCAGCGAGCCGGCGCGGTTGAAATATTCCGAGTTGGAGAAGATGTGGAACAGCTTTGGCCGCACATGGCGCGCCTCGGCATTGCCCAGCAGTGAGCCGGTCTCGCCGGTGACGGGGTCGGTTTCTACTCCATCGGTGAAGGGGAACATGTCCACCGGATAGAAGAAGTCGAAGAACTCCTCGGCGTCGCGCGAGGCCTGGCCGAAGCGGTAGTTGAACGAGCCCCGCCCCGCGCCGCCCACTTCATCGATCACGCCGTCAAAGACGATGCGGTGGCCTTCGTCTTCATTGAAGCCTTCATAGAGGAACTGGCGCAGGACACGGCCTGACTGCGACACGCCCCATCCATAGGCATACTTGAGGCCTGGCATGGGATTGGCCGGGCTCTGGTCATGCTTGAGGAAGCTGATCAGGTCGCGTGTGCCCGCCAGCCCCGTCCCCACCACGCGGGGATCCTTGGCGCGATAGACCACGTCGTAGATGCGGCCCAGCTCAAAGCCGCCATCCAGCGAAACCGCGGCGCCGTCCACGAAACGCCATTTGGCGCGCGGGATCACCTGGGGCGCATCGGCGGCGTTGTCCCTCACCGTCATCACATTGTCGGGGCTGTTCTCGTCGTCGATGGGATAGGCGAGGTGATTGCGGTCGGCCAGCGACTGGGTGGGCGAGCGATCGTTGGGCACGAAATTGGCCCTGACCAGCCCGGTGATCTTGTTCCCATGATCGGTGGCGATGGGCATGTCCATGCGCATCTGCCCCGGCGGCACGTCCCATTGCCAGCCCATCCAGAGCAGCGTCCAGCCCTGGTTCATCAAGGCGCCATCGCCGAACTCCTGAGCGCTGGTCGGGTCCTTGCTGTTGGTCGCCTTCTGGAAATAGCCCAGCATGGATTTGTTGCCGCGATTGCCCACCTCATAGAAGATGCGGTGATTGCCCTTCCTGGGGTCAACCGGCTTGAGCATGAAGAAGTCGGCGGTGAATTCCACTTCGCCTTGCGCAGTCTTGGGCGCCAGGTCCAAGTCGACGATGGATTTGTTGATGGCCAGCCTGGGGTCGAGCGCGAAATGCACCTTGCCCACCAGCTTCTCATAGGCGCCCGCGCCGCCGAAAGGCTTGCCGCTAAGGATCACCTCGCGCCGCTGTATCTCCAGCGACACGACGCGGGCGTCCGCGGCGGTCGCAGCCATCGCGGCGCACAGCGCCAACACGCCAAGCCAGTTCTTGATCATGCCCGTTTCCCGAGTTCGATACCCAGCCAGGTGGCCAAGGGCATTGTCATCTGTGGATGGCCCCTGCGTTGCAAGGGTGAGGCTAGCTGTGGATGCTCAACAGGTTGTCCTCGGTTAGGCCGAGGCGGCTGATGGGTGTTTGGAGTTTTATCCCGCCGTGGGGTCGATGCCAGTTGTATCTATGGAGCCAGCGCGGGAGTTCT
>Ga0302311_10000744_pt1 | contig 39475 bp, 40 predicted proteins | sample III_Palsa_N1_3_FD_200449 | JGI IMG/M metagenome (GOLD analysis project Ga0302311, IMG submission 200449) | Peat permafrost microbial communities from Stordalen Mire near Abisko, Sweden - III_Palsa_N1_3 | ecosystem: Environmental > Terrestrial > Soil > Palsa > Peat permafrost | place: Sweden... | reverse complement strand
CGCCTTGAAGGATACGCTCGCCGAACAGTATCCGTGGTGCGCGCAGTGGGAGGCGGAGCTGTCGAAGCTGTATCGCGGCTACGTGGAGAAAAAACAGCGCTGCAACCTTCTCGATTACGACGATCTGCTCTTGTACTGGCACGCGATGATGGGGGAGGCGCAGCTTGCGGCGCACGTGAGCGGCAACTTCGATCACGTGCTCGTCGATGAGTATCAGGACACGAACAAACTGCAGGCCGATATCCTGCATGCGCTGCGTCCGGACGGCGCGGGGCTCGCGGTAGTCGGCGATGACGCGCAGGCCATCTACTCGTTCCGCGCGGCGGCGGTCGACAATATGCTCGGCTTTCCCGACCGCTTCGTGCCGCGCGCCGAAGTCGTGACCCTCGCGCAGAACTACCGCTCGACGCAGCCGGTGCTCGATGCCGCCAACGCACTCATGCTCGAAGCGCCGCGCCAGTACCGCAAGCACCTGCTCGCAGTGCGCGGCGCCGGCGTGCGGCCGCGCCTCGTGACCGTGCCCGACCTTGCGGCGCAGGCCGAGTATGTCTGCAGTGAAGTACTGCGCCGGCGCGAGGCCAATGTGCCGCTGCGCAACCAGGCGGTGCTGTTTCGCGGCGCAAGCCACAGCGATATCCTGGAGGTGGAGCTCGCGCGGCGCCGCATTCCGTACGTGAAATACGGCGGCCTCAAATTTCTCGAGGCCGCGCATGTCAAAGATCTCCTCTCGGTGCTGCGCTGGGCGGACAATCCGCGCAATACCGTCGCCGCGTTTCGGGTTGCACAGCTCCTGCCCGGCATGGGGCCTGCGAACGCCCGCCACGCGCTCGATCATTTCGAGACCGCGGGCTGCACGTTTGCAGCGTTGCAGGAGTGGCAGCCGCCGCAGGCGGCCGCGAACGGCTGGCGCAAGCTCGCCGAGCTTTTGATGGTGCTCGGCTCAGCGGAGCGCGCCTGGCCGGGTCAGGTGCGCCTGGTGCGCGACTGGTACCAGCCGCATCTTGAGCGACTGTACGAGCACATCCATACGCGCATCGGCGATATTGACCAGCTCGAACTTCTGTCGGGTCAGTACCCCTCGCGCGAGCGCTTCCTCACCGAGCTGTCGCTCGATCCACCCAATGCCACGAGTGATCTTGCCGGACAGCCCGTCCTGGATGAGGATTATCTCGTGCTCTCGACGATCCATTCGGCCAAGGGGATGGAATGGGACACCGTCTATCTGCTGAATGTCGTCGACGGCAGTTTCCCTTCCGAGTTCGCCACCGGCAAAGCGGAGCTCATCGAAGAGGAACGGCGGCTGTTGTATGTGGCGATGACTCGCGCGCGCAATGAACTGGTGCTCATGGTGCCGCTCAAGTTCTATCTGACGAATCAGCCCAAGAACGCGGCGGCGCACGTCTATGGCGGGCGCAGCCGCTTCATGACGGAAAAGGTTTTGAAATGCTTCGATGCGCTCGGCTTCCAGGGAGCGGGCCTGACGGAGGGGAGCCTTGCGGAAGGCGGCGCCGCGGCGCTTGACGTGCAGGCGCGCCTAAAGGAAATGTGGTGAGCGCTATTTGGTCTTCGGCTTTACGAACTTCAGCGTGAAGCGATCACTCTCGCCGATGGCGGCGTAGATGGCCTTGTCCTTGTCTCCCAGCCGATAGTTCGGCGGCAAGGTCCACACGCCCTGCGGGTAGTCCTTCGTGTCCTTGGGATTCGCGTTGATCTCCGACTGTGCCACGAGCGCAAAGCCCTGCGACTCGATCAAGCGGATCGCTTCGTCCTCGCGCACATAGCCGCTCTTTGCTTTGGGATCCTGCGGCAGCGCGGGATTGCCGCGGTGCTCGACCACGCCGAGAATGCCGCCCGGCTTCAATGCCCTGTACATGTACGCGAAAGCCTGCGGCGCCCAGCCGGCTGCCATCCAGTTATGGATGTTGCGGAAAGTGACGACCATGTCGACCGACCCCGGCGGTACGGGCATGTCCACGGCGCCTGGGCCGAAGGTCGTAAGCTCAATCTTTCCATACAGTTCAGGGTGCGCGGCGAACCTGTCCTCAAAAGCCTTGGTGCGCGCCGTGACATAGACGCTGTCCGGACGCGGAACCGCCAGCGCCGCAAAGTATTTGCCCTGATCCTTGACGAGCGGCGCGATGATCTCCGTGTACCAGCCCGGTTCCGGCCAGATCTCGACCACCTGCATCTGCGGCCGCAGTCCGAAGAAGAGCAGCGTCTCCTTCGGGTGCCGATAGACGTCGCGCTCGCGATCGGCGGCTGGGCGATGGCCGTCAGCAATAACGCGGTCGAGTGATTCCGCGGCGGTTTCTTGAGTGCTGCTGGCGGATGCGCAGGCAACAGCCAAGAGCGCAATCGCGACAGCGGCGAGCGCGCACCTATGCTGTGCGGGCATTCAGCGCCGGAACGGACCGCCGCCCTGACGTGGGCGCTGCGGACGCTCCTGCGCTTCATTGACTCGTAGCGGACGGCCGTTCATCTGATGACCGTTCAGGGCCTGAATAGCCGCCTGCGCTTCGTTCTGTTCCATATCGACAAAGCCAAACCCGCGGGGCTTGCCGGTTTCACGGTCCATTATAAGTTTGACGGAATCCACTTTGCCGTGGCGCTCGAAGAGCGAGCGAACGTCCTGCTCGGTGGCGTTGAAGGAGAGGTTCCCTACGTAAATCGTCGTCATCCAATCACTCGCTTTTTTGAGGAGCCCGCGCCCGGAAATGCTACTCCCGGCCGCCGCGGGAAGTAAATAGTAGCCGCCGGGCAGCCGTTGCGGCGTTTGCGCGGACGAGCCCAACGCCGGGACGACCGGCAAATGGCGTACCGCCGGCGATGCCGGACACGTTCAGGCGGTCCGTCCGGCCGTCGGCCAACACCGGGACGTTCATCTGCCGAGCGTCCGCGCTGCGCTGCGCCAAAAAGGTGCCGCCTGAGCGGGATTTGAGGTCCGTGTGCCTATGCCGCGCCGTCGGACTCGAGGTAGGCATAGCCGTTGAGCTCTCCTTCGTAGAAGCGCTTCAGCGTCTGGCTCTCCGCGATGGTCATGCGGCCGTCGCGGATGGCGCGCTCGCAGTCGCGCGCCAGCGCCGGATAGAGCTCCTCGACGTCGTACTCCATGTACTCGAGAACTTTGATGGCCGTGTCGCCCTTGACGATCTCCTCGATCCACCAGCCGCCCTCGTCATGCAGGCGGATGTGGATGACGTGCGTGTCGCCAAAGAGGTTGTGCAGGTCGCCGAGCGTTTCCTGGTAGGCGCCCACCAGGAACGCGGCGAGGTAGTACTCCTCACCGGGGATGAGCTCGTGCAGTTCCAGTGCATGCTTGACGTCGCGCAGCGATACGAATTTGTCGATCTTGCCGTCCGAGTCGCAGGTGATGTCCGCCAGCACTCCGGTGCGCGTGGGGCGCTCGCCGAGACGATGAATCGGCATGATGGGGAAGAGCTGGTCGATCGCCCAGCTGTCGGGCAGCGACTGAAACACGGAGAAGTTGCAGAAATAGGTGTCGCTCAGGATCGACTCGAGGTCCTCGAGCTCCTCCGGCAGCCGATCGATTTTGCGGCAGGCATCGCGAATCTTCGTGCACACCGCCCAATACAGGCGTTCCGCCAGGGCGCGAAACTCGAGCGACAGGAGCCCAAGATTGAACATCTGCAGGATCTGCTCGCGCGCCGTCAATGCATCGTGGTAGCACTCGACGAGGCGCCGCTCGCTCACCGCACGATAGGCCTCAAACAAATCCTGCACCGGTTGCGGCAGCTCCTCGGCGCCGGCGTAATCCTGCGCGACCTCACCCGTGACCTTGAACTTGTCGAGTGCGGAGGAGCCGAGCGCATTGAAGATAAGCACGCTGTGATACGCCGCGATGGCGCGGCCGGATTCGCTGATGATCATCGGATGGGGAATGTCGCGCGCATTGCAGACGCTCGCGATGCGATACACGACGTCGCTCGCGTACTCGTTCAGCGTGTAGTTCATCGATGAGGAAAAGTTGGTGCCGCTGCCGTCGTAGTCCACGCCGAGGCCGCCGCCGACGTCGATGTACTGAAGTCCCGCCCCCATGAGCTTCAGCTCCGCGTACACGTGCGCGAGCTCATTGATGGCGTCTTTGACGCGGCGGATGTCCTGCAGCTGGCTGCCCGGGTGGCAGTGCACGAGCTGCAGACAATCGAGCATGTTGCGCGCTTTCAGCACGGCAAAGAGCTCGAGGATCTCGGTGATGAAGAGACCGAACTTCGATTTGTCGCCGGCCGAGTCGGCCCAGCGCCCGGAGCCTTCGCTGAAGAGCTTGACGCGCACGCCGACGCGCGGCCGCACGCCATAGGTGTCCGCGTGCTTCAGAATGAGGTTGAGCTCAGCGAAATTCTCGACGACCGGAATGATGGTGCGTCCGAGCTTGGTCGCAAGCGTGACGGCCTCGATGTAGCTGTCGTCCTTGAAGCCGTTGCAGACGATGAGCCGCGAGGGCTCGTTCTCAGTCATCGCCATGACGGCGAGGAGCTCCGGTTTGGAGCCGACCTCGAGGCCAAAACCGAATTCCTTGCCGTAGCGATACACCTCCTCGACCACGAGGCGCTGCTGGTTCACCTTGATCGGGTATACGGCGGCGTAGCAGTTCTTGTAGTCGTTCTCGCTGATCGCCTGTTGAAAAGCGGCGTGCAGATGCTTCAGCCGATGCGCGAGGATGTCGGACAGCCGCACGACCACCGGCGTCGACAGATCGCGCGCCCTTAAGCCCTCGACCACCTCAAAGAGGTCGATGTCGCGCCCGGCTTGCGTGTCCGGGCGCACCACCACGTGCCCGGCCTCGTTGATGGAGAAGTAACCCTTGCCCCACGCGTTGACATGATAGAGATCGAGCGAGTCCTCGATCCGCCAGGGCTGCGCGGGATTGAACTTCGCTTTACCGGCAGGGACGGCGCTCTTCGGATCAGCGGACAATAGTCGCGACTCCCAAAATGCGCGTGGCTGGTTCCCTTGACATCCGAAGGACCAGCCACGAAGCGGACAGATTCAGCCGTGCGCACCATACCAAAATTTGCCCCGGTGTATAGAGCACGGATCTATCAGCTCGGTCCGCGAGCGATGGGATGGTGAGGATCGCGGATCCACTCGCTCCAAGATCCCGGATACAGGCGCGCTCCCGGCAGGCCCGCGATCTCGAGCGCGAGAAGGTTGTGGCAAGCGGTCACGCCCGAGCCGCACATGGAGACAAGCTCGCTTGCGGGACGCGTTGCGAGAACCGCCTGCCAGCGACGACGCAGCTCCGGCGCCGGCAGGAAGCGTCCCTGCGGGTCAAGATTGGTCACGAAGGGCTTGTTGCGGGCGCCGGGGATGTGTCCGGCGACGGGGTCGAGCTTCTCGTTCTCGCCGGCGAAGCGATCGGCACCGCGCGCGTCGACGAGGAGAATCTCTTCCTGCGCGAGCGAGCGCTCGATCTCCTCGGCGTCGAGCGTGTGCAGAGCAGTCGCGCGCGCTGTGAAATGGGCCGCTGCGCGTGCATCGAGCGCTTTACTGATCGGCAGTCCCGCGGCGAGCCACGCGGCAAAGCCGCCATTCAGGACGGCAACCTCGGTATGGCCGACCCAGCGCAGGAGTCCCCACAGGCGCGCCGCATAGGCGCCGTTGCCCTGATCGTAGGCGACGACCTGAACGCGCTCGTCGATACCCCAGCGGCTTAGGGTTTGCACCCACTCGGCAGGATTCGGCAGCGGATGCCGCCCGCTGCCCGCGTGCACGGCGCCCGCCAGATCACGGTCAAGGTCTGCGTAGAGCGCGTGTGGAATGTGGCCGGCAGCATACTCACGCGCTCCCCACTCAGGCTGCGCAAGATCGAAGCGGCAATCGAGGATCGCGCAGCGCGGGTCTGCCATTACTGCGGCGAGCTCGGCGGTTTCGATCAGCGTCGTGTACATGGGGAAAAGCATTTTCTGCTGCGATGCATTTTCTGCCGAGTCCCCTTCCCGTTACAATCGCGCAATTCTGCAACGGCTGCGACTCTATGGCGATCGACTTGTACTGGGGCAGCGGCAGCCCATACGCCTGGCGTGTGCTGCTGGCGCTTGAGTTCAAGCACTTGCCTTACACGAGCCACCTCCTGCAGTTCTCCAAGCAGGAGCACAAGTCGCCGCAGATGCTCGCGCTCAATCCGCGCGGCCGCGTGCCGGTGCTGAAGGACGGCGACTACGTCGTATTCGAGTCGCTCGCCGTTCTTTACTATCTTGACTTGAAGTACCCGGACCCGCCGATCTTCGGGCGCACGCCGGAGGAGGCCGGTGTCATTATGCGGGTCATTTGCGAGTTTCAAGCCTATGCCGAACGCCAGGTGACGAGCATCACGAGCGTGATGTTTGGCTATGCGCCGAGCGGCCCGGCGCCTGATCTCACCGAGGCCATGCACGTCATCGCCAGCGAAGCGCGCACCATCGAGGGTCGGCTTTCAAAGTCCGACTGGATCGTGGGCGAGAGCTTCTCGGCCGCCGACATGGTGTTTTTTCCGTCGATCCAGCTCTTGCGCCGCGCGCTCAATCGTCCGGCTGCGCGTGACCTGTCATCGCGCTTCCTGCCCATCGAGACCAACTACCCCGCGCTCGGCCGCTGGATTGCACGTGTCGAAGCGCTGCCCGGATACGAGCGCACCTACCCTCCGCACTGGCGCGAAAACCGCGGCTGAAAAAACCGATGAGTTCCCACAAGGTCCACGTTGAATTTCCGGGCCGGATTCTGATCGTCGGATTCGGCAGCATCGGTCAGGGCATCCTGCCGCTCATCCTGCGTCACGTCGGGGTGCCGCCGGAGCGCGTGAGCATCGTCACGGCGGATGAGCGCGGGCGTGCGGTCGCCGCCGAATTTGGCGTCAAACTCATCTGCGAGACGCTCACGCGTCAGAGCTTCCGCCGCGTATTGAATCCGCTCCTCGGGCGCGGCGATTTTCTCTTGAACGTCTCGGTGGATGTCGCGAGCACGGCGCTCATCAAGCTGTGCTGGGAAAAGGGCGCGATGTATCTCGACACCTGCATCGAGCCCTGGCCCGGCGGCTACACCGATCCCACGGTTCCGGCCGCGCGGCGCACGAATTATGCGCTGCGCGAGGAAGCGCTCGCATTGCGTCCCGGCAATGCGCGTGCGCCGACCGCGGTGCTCACGCACGGCGCGAACCCGGGCCTCGTGTCGCACCTTGTGAAGCAGGCGCTCTTGAACATCGCGGCCGACACGGCGGCCGAGGCCGGCAACCCGCAATCACGCGCCGACTGGGGTGATCTTGCGCGGCGCCTCGGCGTGAAGGTGATTCACATTGCCGAGCGCGACACGCAGGTGTCGCACGTGCCCAAGGAGCCGAACGAATTCGTCAACACCTGGTCGGTCGACGGCTTCGTCAGTGAAGGCTCGCAGCCGGCGGAGCTTGGCTGGGGAACGCATGAGCGGAATTTTCCGCGCGACGGCAAGCGCCACGACTTCGGCTGCATGTGCGCCATCTATCTAATGCAGCCGGGCGCGAGCACGCGGGTGCGCACCTGGACGCCGCTCGCGGGCCATTTTCACGGCTTCTGCATCACGCACGGCGAATCGATCTCGATCGCCGATTACTACACGGTGCGCGACGGGGCGCAGGCGGTCTATCGTCCGACGGTGCACTACGCCTATCACCCCTGCGATGCTGCGATCGTATCCCTGCACGAGTTCGCCGGACGCAACTGGCAGCTGCAGGAGAAGAAGCGGATTTTGATGGACGACATCGACAAAGGCATCGATGAGTTGGGCGTGCTGCTCGCCGGACACAAGAACAACGCCTACTGGTTTGGCTCGCAGCTGTCGATCGATGCGGCGCGTAAGCTCGCGCCCCACAACAGCGCGACCAGCCTGCAGGTCACGGTGGCGTGTCTCGCCGGCATGGTCTGGGCGATCGAGAACCCCAACTGCGGAGTCACCGAGCCCGACGAAATGGATTTCCGGCGCAACCTTGAAATCTGCATGCCGTATCTGGGCAACGTCGTCGGCCAGTACACCGACTGGACTCCGCTGCACGAGCGCGACCGCCTGTTCCCCGAAGACATCGACAAGAGCGATCCCTGGCAGTTCAAGAACGTGCGCGTGGTGTGGTAGTCAGCACTCTTAGGGCTCGTCCCCGTATTGAATCTGCACGATGAGGACCAGACGCGCGCCGCCGGGCAGCTCGACCGTGAGCTCATCGTGCAGACGCTTGCCGAGTAGCGTGCGTCCCAACGGCGAATCCATGCTGATGTAGCCCGGCGCGCGATCGAACTCATCTGGACCCACTACCCGATAGCGCTCACGCGCGCGGCCGGCTGACTCGAGCGTCACCCACGCACCGAAGAACACGCGCTCTTGGTCGGCAGGGGCGGCGTCGACAATCACCATGCCTTCCAGGCGCTGGCGCAGGAAGCGCACGCGCCGGTCGATCTCGCGCAGCCGTCGCTTGCCGTACACGTATTCCGCATTCTCGGAGCGATCCCCCTGCGCAGCAGCCTCCGCGACGGCTTGGGTCACCCGCGGGCGCTCGCTGCGCCACAATTCGTCAAGTTCCGCGCGCAGGCGCTGCGCGCCTGCGCGTGTGATGTATTGCGAGCCGGGCGGCGCCGGCGCTCTATAACGGGACATACGGCAATTTCAAGGACCTTATGTTGCAAAGGCAATTGCAAAAAGCTTAGTCGATTTGTGGAACGCTTCACGGCCATAAATCAGTGTGGCCACTACTCTTTCCACGTGGCCGCCAGGTATTACACGCACTTCGTGACCGCGACTGCCCAGATTCCCTTCCAGGCGGACGCCAGTGAATGGAGTGGAGTGGTGGAGCTGCGGCGCCCCCTCGAGCCGAGCGGTGGCACGCGCGAACTTTGCTCGCTCCTCGCGCAGAGCTTCGACTTGAACAGCGAGGACATCAAGATTTTGCACTGGGCGCGATTGCACTGACGCGGTCGACCCAGACGACGTTGAGAATCCCCTAGCGGACTTCCTTCCCTTCATCGAAAGTCCGCATTTCGACCCCGGGCCTAACCGTCCGGGGTTTTTTTTGGTCTAGAATCCATCCTTAGGGGGCCTTGGGCTACTTCGATAGCCCACAACTTGCCGTGATGGAGGGATCGATGCGTATCTGGACACTTGCATTCATGGCGGTCGTCGCCACAGCACTCTCAGGATGTGGCTACAACTCGCTGCAGTCGCAGGATGAGAGTGTCAAAGCCGCCTGGTCGGAAGTCGTCAATCAGTACCAGCGGCGCGCCGATCTCATCCCGAACCTCGTCAACACCGTCAAGGGCTTTGCCATCCAGGAGCAGCAGGTGCTCATCGGCGTGACCGAGGCGCGCGCCAAGGTGAGCTCCATCCAGCTCACGCCGGAACTCTTGAACGATCCTGCGGCGATGCAGAAGTTTCAGGCCGCGCAGGGCCAGCTCACCCAGGCGCTGAAGAGCCTGTTCGCCGTGACCGAGGCGTACCCGCAGCTGAAGTCGGACGCGAACTTCCGTGATCTGCAGGCGCAGATCGAGGGCACGGAGAATCGCATCACCGTGGCGCGCAATCGCTATATCGACGCGGTGCGAAGCTACAACGTCACCGTGCGCTCCTTCCCGGCCAACCTCACCGCCAAGATCTTTGGTTTCTCCGTGAAGCCTAATTTCACGGTCGAGAACGAGTCGGCCATCGCGGTCGCGCCGAAGGTGGACTTCGGCACGGGCGTTGCGGCTCAGGCGCGCGAGGGCGCGCAGCCGCCTCCGGCTGCCGCGCCCGCGACTCCTCATTGAGCACGCGCGCGCAAGCTAAGAGGAGCCGCGTCGGCCGCGGGTGGCTTGCGCTTCTCGTTGGTGCCGCAATCGGACTTGCAGGCGCACAGGGTCTTGAGCCCATTCCGAAGCTCGAAGCACGGGTCACCGATCTGACCGGGACGCTGACTGCCGAGCAGCAGTCGGCTCTCGAGGACAAGCTCGCCGCCTTCGAGGCACGGAAGGGCACGCAGATCGTGGTGCTGATCGTGCCGACGACGCATCCGGAGGAGATCGAGCAGTACTCCATCCGCGTCGTCGAACAATGGAGGATCGGGCGCAAGCACGTCGACGATGGGGTGATGCTCATCGTCGCCAAAAACGACCGGCGCGTGCGCATTGAAGTGGGCTACGGTTTGGAAGGCGCGCTGCCCGACGCGATCGCCAATCGCATCATCACCGAGACCATCAGACCGCTCTTTGCGCAGAACGATTTTTACGGCGGCATCAACGCCGGAGTGGATCAGATCGAAACGGTCGTCGCAGGCGAAGCGCTGCCGGCGCCGGATCGCAGCTGGCACGGCGGCGGCTCGCGGCGCGGCGGGATCGGCAGCCTGCTGCCGTTCCTGTTCATCGCGGTGTTCATAGGCTCGGGCGTGCTGCGCGCGATCCTCGGACGTCCGGCAGGTGCCATCGTGACCGGCGGCATCACGGGCGTCATCGTCTGGCTCTTCGGCGGATTTGTCGTGGCAGCGGTGATCGCGTCCATCGTCGCGTTTCTGTTCGCGCTGCTCTCCGGCGGCTTAGGCAGTGGCCTCGGGCGCGTCGGAGGCTTCGGCGGCTGGGGCGGCGGGATGATGGGCGGCGGTTTTGGCGGCGGCGGCGGCGGCTTCAGCGGCGGCGGCGGCGGTTTTGGCGGCGGCGGCGCGTCGGGCGGCTGGTAGGAGTCACGCGATGAAGTTTGGCCGCGCGCTACGTCATCTGTTTGCCACGCACTGGAGCACCCGGCGGCGCTTCACCGCGAAAGTGCTGAGCAATATCGAGACCACCATCTCGCAGGTGGAGTCGCAGCATGCCGGGGAAATCCGCTTCGTCGTCGAGACGGCATTGCACCCCGCGGAGCTGTGGCGCGACTTGACGCCGCGGCAGCGGGCCTTGCAGGTCTTTGCGCACCTTGGGGTGTGGGACACGTTGCACAACAACGGTGTCCTCATCTACGTGCTGCTCGCAGACCGCGCGGTGGAGATCCTCGCCGACCGCGGCATCGCGGTGCAGGTTGCGCCGAGTGGATGGGATGAGATCTGCCGAGAAATGGAACGCCATTACCGCGAAGGCGATTTCGGCCGCGGCTCAGTCGCAGGCGTGCAGCATGTCGGGCGCCTCCTGGAGCGCCATTTTCCGGGCATTCGCGGCGCAGGCGCAAACGAGTTGCCGAACCAGCCGGTGCTGCTGTAGCCCGGCGCTGCGGATGTCATAATCGAAAGCATGAATCCCGCTTTGAAACCGCTGACGCGCATTGCTGTGGCGAGCCTTTTATTGGGCCTTGCGTCGTGCTCGCTGTGGCACGACGCCTGGAACGGCCATGCCAAGAGCGCGCCGCCGCCGCCGCCCGTGCAGCCGGCGCAGGTCGCGCTGCCTGAGGCCACCGAAAAATTCGAACTCGCGCCCGACCAGGACGTCGTCGGCCACGTGCAGGTCACGACCAGCTCCAAGGAGGACACGCTCACCGACATCGCGCGGCGCTTCAATGTCGGCTACGAGGAGATCGTGCGCGCGAACCCCGGAGTCGATCCGTGGTTGCCGGGCGAGGGCAAGACGATCGTCGTGCCGACCCAGTTTGTTCTGCCGAGCGCACCGCGCGAAGGCGTCATCATCAATGTCGCCGCGATGCGCATCTACTATTTTCCTGCGCACAAGGCGGGCGAGCCGCCGCTCGTCTATACGCATCCCATCGGCATCGGCAAGGTCGGCTGGAAAACCCCCGAGGGCGTCACCAAGATCACGCGGCGGCAGAAGGATCCGATCTGGCATGTGCCGGTGTCCGTCATCAAGGAACACAAGGAGAATGGCGAGGACCTGGACAAAGTCATCGGCCCGGGTCCCGACAATCCGCTCGGTCGCTACGCCTTCTATCTCGCCTGGCCGAGCTATTTGATCCACGGCACCAACAAGCCCGCCGGCGTCGGGCTGCGCTCGAGCCACGGCTGCATCCGCTTGTATCCGGAGGACATCGAGTCCTTCTACGAGATGATTCCGGTCGGCACTCAGGTGCGTGTCGTCAATCAGCCGTTTCTGTTCGGCTGGCTCGATGGCGAGCTCTACATGCAGGCGAGCGGTCCGCTGGAGGATGATTCCCACGACGGCAAGCAGGCGCAGCCCGACGGCTTGCCCAAAGCACAGCAGACGCGCATCGAGAAGCAGTTGAAGCATCACGATGAGACTTTGAACGTGGAGCTCGTCACGGCGCTCGCGCACGACCCGCGCGGCATCCCCGTCGCCGTCTCACGCGCCGATGCGAGCCTCGATGAGGTGCTCGCGAGCGCCCCCAAAGTGCAGAACCGCGTTCCCGAAGGCGCCACCTGGGACGGCAAGTCGGACCTGCCGCCTGATGAGGCGAGCTTCCGTGAAATGCTCTCGGATCGAGACCCGCAGGAAGCGCCGCTGCAGCCTCCCGCAGCTCCCGTGCCGCCCGCGAAGACGGGTACGTAAAAGAAGAACACAATGGCTGAGCTTTCCGAATGGCTGCAGCTGATGCTCGCGGAGATCGCCCGCAAACAGGAAGAGCTCGAGCGCGCGCGCACTGAAAACGAGCTTCGCGCGCGCGAACAAAACGCCGATGGCCAGTAGCGCGGCCGCGTTATCCGCCCCTTCGCTGCGCGCGCTCGCGGGCGGCACATTCGGCGGCACGGCAGGCGCGATCGCGCGCACACCGACTGCGGTGGCTGCCTTCGTCGGCCGAACGCTCAAAGGGCCGGTCAATCGCGCGCTTCCCATCGCAAGCTTCGGCGAGTTCCAGCAGCTCTTCGGCGGACTGTGGCAGCCCTCGACGGTGGGCTACGCGGTCGAGCAGTTCTTTGAGAATGGCGGCCGCCGCGCGTTCGTCGTGCGCGTCGTCAATGGCGCGCGTCCACCCACGCTCACGCTGCGCGCGGGTGTTGGGGAGCTGCGTCTGCAGGGCATCAATCCCGGATCGCGCGAGTACCTGCGCGCCTCGATCGACTACGATGGCATCGGCGCGGAGGAGTCCGATCTTTTCAACCTCGTCGTGCAACGCCTGCGCGTGGCGCCGTCCGAGCAGATCGAGGACCAGGAGATCTTCCGGCGCCTGTCGATTACGGCGCGAACGGAACGCGCGGTCAACGACGTGCTCTTGGAGTCGCATCTGGTGCGCGTGCTGGGCGCGCTGCCGGCGCAGCGCCCGGATCGCTCGGTGCATTCGCCGCATGCGCCGGTGGTCGACTACGTCCATTCCAATCCCGACGGGGATGACGGCGCAGCGCTCACCGATTATGACGTCATTGGCTCCGCGCTCGATGGCACGGGTGTATTTGCCCTGCAGGCGGTCGAAGGATTCAACTTGCTGTGCATCCCGCCGCTCGGCCGCGAGCAGGATGTGGGCCTGAGCACTCTCATGATCGCGGCGCGCTTTTGCCGCGAGCGCCATGCCATGTTGTTGGTGGATCCGCCAGCGGCCTGGGCGAGCGCGCGCGCGGCGCTCGATGCGCTGCGCAGCTGGCCGTTTCGCAGCGAAAACGCGCTCATGCATTTTCCGCGGCTCACCGCTTTTGATCGTCTGCGCGGGCGGGTGGAAACCTTTGCTCCCTGCGGCGCGGTCGCCGGCATGCTCGCGCGCATGGATGAGACCTGGCCCGTTTGGGCTGCGGCGCAAAGCGAGGACGCGACCCTGCGCACCGGATCGCGCCCGGCAACGCCGGTCACCGACTCGGAACGCGTGCGCCTGGCGCAGGCGGGCGTCAACACGCTCCTCGCGGTGCGGGCGCCCGCGCTGCCGTGTGTGTCGGCCTGTACGCTCGCGGCCGGCGGCGGCGTCTCTTCCGACTGGAAATATTTGTCGGCGCGGCGACTCGCACTCTTCATCAACGCCAGCATTGAGCGCGGCACGCGCTGGCTTGCGTTCGAGCAGAATTCGCACGGCGCCTGGCAACTGGCGCGCGAGCAGACCGAGGCCTTTTTGGATGCGCTCGACGTCGAGGGCGCATTTGCCGGCGCTGCGCCCGAGGAGAGCTACTTCGTCATCTGCGATGAGCGCGTCAATACCCCGGAGAGCATCGCGCAGGGCAAGGTGAAGCTCCTCTACGGCTTTGCTCTCACGCGTCCCTGCGATTTTCACGCCAGTCTCGTCACGCATCAAAACGGCGGCAGTCAGGTGCGCACCGTCACGGCAAACCGCCAGGCCACCTCGCAACGGCGCCTGGAGTGGGAGATTGAAACCTCTATCCTGCGCGGCATCATCATCGGCACCTGACCGGCCGACCCGCGCGCGCCGCTAGGCTTTGCCCGGCGAGACATGCATCGTAATGACCGCGCGCACGACTTCATTGCCATTCTTGTCGGCCACGCTCACCGGCACCGCGACGGTTCCCGGGGCTGCCCATTCGCTCTTGTCCAGGCGCGCGGTCGCGGACACTTCGCTTTCGGCCTTGCGCAGGTATTCGATGGTCATGCCGCGTGGGGTCCACCGTGTGCCGGGCGGAGTCGTCACTTCCGTGACCATGCCGGCGGCAAGCTCGGCGAGGTTGCCGAGGGCGAGCGCATGGATCGAGCCCAGGTGATTCTCGATGCTGCGACGCCGGCGCATGCCGACCTTGCACAAGCCGGGGCGCAGCTCGCTGAAGCGCGGCCGGATCGTGGCGAAGTAGGGGGCGCGGCGACACACCATGCGGGCAAAGAGCCAGCGGCCCAGGCGCGAGGCGCTGCGCTTGTGCCAGGCTTGTAAGGTCGGATTGGTCGCGGAGATGTCGGTCATGGTCAGCCGGTCCATCTGATGACGGGTGGCGGGGCGAGCGGCTGCGGTGCGGTGCGCCGGGCGTGAGATCCACCCTTGGCAATGTATGCGAGCGCGACTCCGCGCTCAAGCGTCCGCGCAAGGCAGGTCTTGCGTTCATGCGCGCTGGCGTATCATTCAAGCATGCGCGCGGAGGCACTCGAACTCATCTGGCGCACCGTCGTCGCGATTCCGCGCGGAGAAATTGCGACGTATGGTGGCATTGCTCGGCGTGCGGGGCTGCCGGGGCGCGCGCGCATGGTCGGCCATGCATTGAAGGTCGCGCCGCGGGGACTCGCGCTGCCCTGGCACCGTGTTGTGGCTGCGGGAGGGCGCATCGCCTTCCCCAAGGGATCGCGCCAGTACGCCGAGCAGGGACGGCGGCTGCGGGCCGAGGGCGTCGACGTGGTACGCGGCCGCGTCCTCGCGAGCGCTGAGCCTGATCTGGATGAGCTCTTATGGAAGCCAAAATAAATTCGAGGCCGGTATGACCACTCGGTACGTCGTTTTCTCGCATGGCCAGGAAAGCGGTCCCTGGGGCCGCAAGATCTCCGCTCTGGCGGAAGTCGCGCGCAGCGAGGGCTACGAGACAGAGTCCGTCGACTACCGCGGTATCGATGCGCCGCGGGCGCGAATCACACGCCTCGCCGACTTCTGCAAGGAGTTGCAGGGGGATCTGGTGCTCGTGGGCTCAAGCCTCGGCGGCTATGTGGCGGTGGCCTCTGCATCGCTCTTGCATGCGCGCGGCGTGTTCCTCATGGCCCCGGCGCTTTTCATGGAGGGTCTGCCGGAGCTGCGCGCCGGCGTGCTCGACTGTCCCGCCTCGATCGTCCACGGCTGGCATGATGAGGTGGTGCCGTACGAGCACAGCATGCGCTTCGCGGCAAGCTACGGCGCGGCGCTGCACCTCTTGAACAGCGACCATCGGCTGCACAATCAGATCCGCGTGCTGCGTTATCTGTTTGAGTACTTCCTCATCGCGCTCGACCTGCCGGCGACGGCGTTCGAATGATCTCGCAGGCGCGGCTCCCGAGGCGGCGGTGAGCGCGCGTACGCAACTACCGTGACCTGGCTCTTAAGGCGCCTGCTCGACTTGTGGGTGCGTTATCAGGTGCGCCCGGAGGATGTCGTTGCACGCCTGAGTGAGCGCACCAATCCGGTCTGCTACGTGCTCGAGGGCCGCAGCTTCGCTGATCTTGCCGTGCTGCAGAGCGCCTGCGTACGCCTGAAGCTCGCACGCCCGCGCAAACGCCTGCCCGCCGCGGCGCGCGAGCTGCGCTCATTTTTTTACTTGAGCCGTCCGCGCGGTTTTTGGGACGAACGCCGCGACCGCCGCCCGCCGGCGCAGCTGGTGCGGATGATTGAGATCCTGCAGGCCGATCATACGCTCGACATCGATCTCATTCCGGCGGCGGTGTATTGGGGCCGCGCCCCGCAGAAGGAGGGCTCGTGGCTGAAGCTGCTGCTGGTTGAGGAGTGGGCGATCACGAGCCGGCTGCGCAAGTTTCTGCAGGTACTGATCAACGGCAGGAACGTGCTCATTGAGATCCACGAGCCGGTGTCGCTGCGCAGTCTTCTGACGGAGGCGGGCGGCATTCCCGTGCAGGGGCGGCGCGTCACGCGTGCGCTGCGGGCGATCTATGCACGGCAGCGCGCCGCGCGCATCGGTCCGGATCTATCCCACCGCCGCACTCTGGTGACGGGGATCCTGCGCACGCGCGCCGTGCGCGCAGCGGTCGCGCAGGAGCGCCGCGAGAAAAAGATCACGCGCCGCCAGGCGATGATGCAGGCGCAGAAATATGCGCAGGAAATCGCCGCCAATTATTCGCCCGCGTTCGTGCGCTTCCTCGAGCACATCCTGACGCGCCTGTGGAACCGTCTCTACGACGGCGTGCAGTTCACGCACGTCGAGACGCTCGAGCGCGCCGCGGAGACGTATGAAATCGTGTATGTCCCCTGCCATCGCAGTCACATGGATTACCTGCTCCTCTCCTATGCGATCTTCCGCCACGGCTATGCCATTCCGCACATCGCCGCCGGCATCAATCTCAATATGCCGATCGTCGGACGGTTCCTGCGCAAGGGCGGAGCGTTTTTCATTCGCCGCAGCCTGCGCGGCAATGCTCTCTATACCGTAGTCTTCATGAGCTATCTCGCCGCCATCATGGCGCGCGGACACTCACTGGAATATTTCATCGAAGGCGGACGCAGCCGCACCGGCAGGCTGTTGCAGCCGAAGACCGGCATGCTGGCGATGACCGTGAAGAGCTTCCTGCGCGATCCGGCGCGCCCCGTCATGTTTTTGCCGGTCTACTTCGGCTACGAGCGCATCTTTGAGAGCTCCACCTACATCGGCGAGCTTGCCGGCGCGCCGAAGGAGAAGGAAAGCTTCTTTGGCCTCTTGCGCACGCTGCCGCGGTTGAAGGAGCGCTTCGGCAAGGTGCACGTCAACTTGGGCGAGCCGATCGTGCTCACCGAGCTCCTCGACGGGTTTGATGACAAATGGCGCACGCGCGTCGTCGACGATGACGCGCGGCTGCCCTGGATGAGTGCCGCGGTCGATGCGCTCGCTCTTAGGATCATGCGCAACATCAATGCGGCGGCTGCCGTGACGCCCGTCAATCTGCTCGCGGTCGTGTTGCTGGCCACGCCGCGGCAGACTTTGCCCGAGGCGGATCTTTCACGGCAGCTTGATCTCTACCAGGCGCTGCTGGCCGCTTTTCCCTACAGTGCTCGTGTGACTGTCACGACGCTCTCGGGCGCGCAGATGATCTCCTATGGCGAGGAGATGCAAGTCGTCACGCGCGAGCGCCATCCTCTCGGGGACCTCGTGCGCATGAGCGACGCCGCCGCGGTGCGCGCCACCTACTTCCGCAACAATGTGCTGCACCTGTTTGCGTTGCCGTCACTCGTCGCCTGCGCGTTCACGAGCAATGCGCTGATGAGCACGGCGGATCTGCGGCGCCTCGCGCGCCGCATCTATCCCTACATCGCCTCCGAGCTCTTCCTGCGCTGGGGTGAAGATGAGGTCGCGGGCGTGGTCGACGGTGTACTCGCGGCCCTCGCGGCGCATGGGCTCCTCGAGTCCAACGACGAGGCGACGCAGTGGCGCCGCCCGCCACCGACCTCGGCGAAAGCCCTGCAGCTGTCGCTCCTGGCGCAGGCCACCATCCAGACCATTGAGCGCTACTACCTTGCCGTGGCGCTCCTCTTGCAGGCCGGCAGCGGTGAGATCACGCAGCATGCGCTCGAGGAGCGCTGTCAGCTTCTCGGGCAGCGCATGACCATGCTCTACGGCTTCAATTCACCGGAATTCTTCGATCGCACCATGTTCGAAAATTTCATCGATCTCCTACGCGCGCGCGGCGTGATTCGGATCGGTGAGGGCGGCAAATTGAGCTTCGATGAGGTGCTGTCTCAAGTAGCCGCGGATGCCCAGCTCGTGCTGCAGGAGCAGATCCGCCACAGCATCTTGCAGGTCACCCATACCTAGGCGGTGGCGCGGCGGGTCTGCATGGGCCCTTGGAAGTGTTGATTCTATCACACTTGATATCGTATCAAAAGTTATAATATACTTCGCTAGGTTCAGCCGAGGCCTCGCGAATGGAAAGACTGCGCAATTTTGGATTTCTCCTCAAGGATCTCGGCCGGCTCTACACCCGGCGGTTCGAGGAACGGGCACAGGGCCTGCACCTGACTTTGCTGCATTGCAAGACGCTCGGCCATCTCTCCAGGAATGAGGGCATCAGCCAGGCCCGGCTCGCTGAGCTTACGGAAAGCGATCCGATGAGCATGGTGCGCATCCTCGATTACATGGAGGCGGAAGGCTGGGTGGAGCGGCGCGCCGATCCCAACGACCGCCGTGCGCGGCGTCTTTATATCAAGGGTAAGGCGCACGCCATCCTGGATGAAATCTGGCGGCTCGCCGACGAGACGCGCATGGAATTCCTGCGGGATCTGTCCGCGCAGGAATGCGAGCGCCTCATCGACATGCTGGAGCGCGTGCATGCCACCGCGCGCGCGCTTCCCGTAACGCCGGAGGAGGGCGCCTCCGCAACCATCGCGAAGGCCGCCGCGGCGAGCGGCGCTCATACGGGGTCTGCATCATGAGCGCCGCGAAGTCACAGGCGCGCGTCGAAGTGCTCGACATCCCCAACGAACGCGTCGAGCCGACAGTCGCGAGGACCGCTCCGGCCGCCGTGCCGCGCACTTGGGCCGAGCGCCTGCGCCTGCCGCTCATGCTCATCGCGCCGCTCGTGGTCGTTGCCGGCGCCATCTACTTCTACCTGACCGGCGGGCGCTATCAGTCGACCGATGACGCCTACGTCGAGGCGGCGCAGATGGTCATCAGCTCCAACATTTCAGGCAGGGTGAGCGAGATTGACGTGCGCGACAACGAGCTCGTCAAGAAAGGCGCCGTGCTGTTCCGCATCGACGACGCGCCGTTTCGCATCGCCGTGCAGGAAGCCCAGGCGCGCCTCGGCAGCGCGCGCCTCGAGGTCGAGGCGCTGCAGGCAACCTATCGCCAGCGCCAGGCGGAGCTCACCGGCACCGAGGACACGCTCGCCTATCAGCAGCGCGAATACGACCGGCAGAACGGCCTTCTCGCCTCGGGGATCTCCTCGCAGGTGCAGGTGAACCAGCTGCGCCATGCGCTCGACAGCGCGCGCCAGGCGCGCAACTCGGCACGCGAGGAGCTCGCCGCGGTGGCGGCGAACCTGGGAGGCGATGCCAACATCTCAATCGAAAGTCATCCGTCCGTGCTGCAGGCGCGCGCCGTGCTCGAGCGCGCCCAGTTGAATCTGTCGTACACCGTCATCCGCGCTCCCGAGGATGGCATCGTCGCCAAGGTCGAGCAGCTGCAGGTCGGCAACTACATCAATGCATCGAACGCGCTCTTCGCGCTCATCTCGACCCAGGATGTCTGGGTCGAGGCCAATTTCAAGGAAAGCCAGCTCACCTACATGCGTCCGGGGCAGCCGGCCACAGTCAAAATTGACAGCTATCCGGGACAGATCTTCCATGCCCGGGTCACGAGCCTGAGCCCCGGCACCGGAGCTGCGTTTTCCCTGCTGCCTCCGGAGAATGCGACCGGCAACTGGGTGAAGGTCGTGCAGCGACTGCCCGTACGCCTCGCGGTGATTGACGCGCCGCAATCGCTCGCGCTGCGCGCGGGATTGAGCGCCGATGTGAGCGTGGACACGCGCCACGCGCGCAGCGCTCTGTCTGCATCGCTCGAGCGTCGTGCCGGGGCGGATCGCACACCCTAATTCAGGCGCGCGCTCATGACACCGGCAATGCGGCGGCACGGCGTGCTGATCACGATCTCCGTCATGGTCGCCTCCATCATGCAGGCGCTCGATGCGACGATCGCGAACGTCGCCCTGCCGCGCATTCAAGGAAGTCTCTCGGCCACGCAGGATCAGATCACCTGGGTATTGACCTCCTACATCATTGCGACCGCCATCATGATGCCGCTTTCCGGCTGGCTCGCCGGGCAGTTCGGCCGCAAACGGATCTTCCTCATCTCGATCACCGTGTTCACCGCCGCCTCGGTGCTGTGCGGGCTTGCACAGACATTGCCGGAGATGGTCGTCTTTCGCGCTCTGCAGGGCCTGGGCGGCGCGGCGCTGGTGCCGATGTCGCAGGCCGTGCTGCTCGACATCAATCCGCCCGAGCGGCACGGGCGCGCCATGGCAGTTTGGGGAATGGGAGTCATCCTGGGCCCCATCATCGGTCCTGCCCTCGGCGGCTGGCTGACGGACGACTACAACTGGCGCTGGGTGTTCTACATCAACGTGCCATTCGGGATTATCTCCTTCCTGGGCGTACTCAGCTTTCTCGCCGAGAGTCCGCGCAAGCGCACGCGCTTTGATTTCTTCGGCTTCCTCTCCTTGAGCTTCGCGCTCGGTGCACTGCAGATGATGCTCGACCGCGGTCCATTGAAAGACTGGTTCGGCGCAACCGAGGTGTGGATCGAAGCGACGATCGCCGCCGTCGCCTTCTACTTGTTTGCGGTGCACTCCGCGACCGCGCGCGAGCATCCATTCATTAGTCCGGGTCTGTTCCGCGACCGCAATTTTCTGACCGGCAACATCTTCGTGTTTGTGGTCGGCGTCGTGCTGTACGCGACCCTTGCGCTCCTGCCGCCGCTCCTGCAGGAGCACATGGGCTATCCCGTGTTCCTGACCGGGTTGATCACCGCGCCGCGCGGCATCGGCACTCTGGTTTCGATGGTGCTCGTCGGACGCCTGATCGGGCTCATTCAGACTCGGTATCTGATTCTCTTCGGGCTCCTCACGACGGCGTTCTCGCTGTGGCAGATGAGCGGTTTTTCGCTCCTCATGGACGGCGGACCGATCGTCTGGTCGGGATTCATTCAAGGATTCGGCACTGGCTTCGTGTACGTGCCGCTCGCGGCGGTGGCCTTCGCGACCTTGAACCCGCTGCTGCGCAATGAGGCGACCGCGGTCTTCAATCTGACGCGCAACATCGGCTCCTCCATCGGCATCTCGGTCGTCGAGGCGCTCCTGGTGCGCAATACGCAGTTGATGCATGCGTCGCTGGCATCGCACGTGAGTCGCTATTCACAAGCGCTCAATGCGAGCCCGGGCACCGCGGCGGCGCTCCTCAATGCGCGCGTCACCGAACAGGCGGCGATGATTGCCTACAACGACGACTTCAAGCTGATGATGATCCTGACGATCTGCGTAATCCCCTTTGTCTTCCTGCTGCGCGACGTGCAACGGCAAAAGAGCGTCGCGGTGGTCCTCGAATGAAAAACTGCCTTGCTATCTGGGTGTTCGTTCTCGGCGGCTGCGCAGCCGGGCCCAACTTCGAGCGGCCCGCGGCGCCGCCATCGCAGCAATACACGCAACCGGGAGCGGCTGCAGCACCCGCGGGCGCGCAGCGCGTCGTTTTGGGTGGCGACGTCGCCAGCGACTGGTGGACCTTGTTTGGTTCCGACGCCTTGAACGACCTTTTGCGCCAGGCGAGCGCCGGCAGCCCAACGATTGCTGCGGCGCGCAGCACGCTTGCGCAGGCGCAGGAACTCACCGTGGCGGCGGGCGGCGCACGCTATCCACAGGTCGGTCTGACCGGTGGCGCTGGAAGGCAGAAATATGGCAAGGAGTTCCTGGGACCGCTCACGGCGCCGCCGCCTTTTACCTATTTTGCCGGCGGCGCGGTGGTCAACTATACGTTCGACGCCGCCGGCGGCATCGCCCGATCGATCGAGGAGCGCCGCGCGCTCTTTGAGTACCAGCGCCAGGAGATGCGGGCTGCGCAGCTGGCGCTCAGCGGCAATGTGGTCGCCGAGGCCATCTCGATTGCGTCAGCCTCCGAGCGCATCCGCGCCATCAATGAGCTCCTCGAGGAGGACCGGCGCAACCGAAATTTGGTGCAAACATCCTTCGACGCCGGCAATACCACGCGCGTCGATGTGCTCCTGGCCGAAAGCCAGCTCGCCAATGACGAGACGCTGCTGCCACCCGCCGCGCAGGAGCTCGCAGTTGCGACTCATGCGCTCGCCATCCTGGTCGGCCGCGCGCCCGCGGAATGGGGGCCTCCGGATTTGGATTTTTCCAAGCTCACTCTGCCGGGGACCTTGCCGGTGAGTCTGCCGTCGGAACTCGTCCACCAGCGCCCCGATATCCTCGCGGCGGAGGCGGAGCTGCATGCCGCGACCGCGCAGGTGGGCGTGGCCACCGCCAATCTCTATCCGCACATCACGCTCACCGGTTCAGTGGGACAGCAGGCTTTGACTCTCGGCACTCTCTTCAGCAGCGGCAATGGCGTGTGGACGCTGACTTCCGGACTCACCGCACCGCTCTTTGACGGCGGCACGCTGCGCGCCGAGCGGCGCGCCGATATCGATGCCATGCAGGCAAGCGCCTCAAATTACGAGGAAGCCGTGCTGCAGGGTTTGCGGCAGGTGGCCGACGTGCTGACGGGTATCGACCAGGATGCGGCATTACTCGTGGCCGAAACCCATGCGGTGGAAGCTGCGCAGGCGAGCCTCAATCTCGCCCGCGAGAGTTACCGTGCGGGCAATGTCGGTGTGCTGCAGGTGCTCGATGCCGAGCGCGCCTACTCGCGGGCACGTCTGGATTACGTGCGCGTGCAGGCGCAGCGCTATGCCGACACGGCGCAACTGTATCTTGCCCTCGGCGGCACGGCGCCTTAGGAGGCAGGTGAGACGACTGCGCTCGTTCTTCGCGACCGTCGCGCCGTCGCTCCTGGGTTTGCGGCTTCGCGCGGTTGGTGTTGTTGAGCCTGGCTTTCTAGCCTGCTAGTCGTCCCAGCCGACCCGGCCGCGCAGCCGCTTGGTCCTCTGCCCATGCGCCTTGCCGGCCAGGCGGCGCTCGCGCGCCGCGCGCGTGGGCTTGGTCGCCTTGCGGCGTTTGGGCTCAATGAGAGCGGCTTCGATGAGAGCCGTGAGTCTGTCGTGTGCCTCGCGGCGATTCTGTTCCTGGGTGCGATGGTTTCTCGCGACGATGAGCAGAGCGCCGTCCTGTGTCACGCGGCGTCCAGCGAGCCGGCGCAGACGTTGCTTCGCGGCCGCGTCGAGCAAAGTCGTGCCGTGCAAATCGAAGCGCAGTTGCACGGCGGTTGCAACTTTGTTGACGTTCTGACCGCCGGGGCCCGAGGAGCGCATGAACGACAGCGATATGTCGCTGTCCGGGATGACGAGCGCTGCAGTCATGTCGCCACCGCGGTGGCCGCCGCGTCAGCCGGGCGGCTCGCGGCGCGCATCCTCGCCGGGACGCGGCAGGAAGGGCGCTGCGGCGCGATCGAGCATGCGGATCTCGCGCTGCGCGACCGGAATCTTGATGCCCTTCTCTTTGAAGACGCGCCAGATCTCGCGATTGACGTCCGAACGCACGTTGTTGACGCCGTTCATCGGGTCTGCGATCCAGAAGCGCACTTCCAGGCGCATGCCGTGATCCTCGAAACTCATGAGCCGCGTCACCGGATGCGGCTCCTTCAGAATGCGCGGATGATGCTCGGTCGCCTCCATGAGCGCCTGCAACGCGACCTCCGGATCATCCTCATAGCTGATCGTGACCGGCAGTCGAATGCGCACGCGCTGATCCGTATAGCTCCAGTTGATCACGGAATTCGTGATCAGATTCTGATTCGGCACCAGTGTGTCGACGCCGTCGCGGTCGCGCACGACGACGAAGCGACCGCGCAGCTCCTGTACCCAGCCGAAGTTTTCCGTGCTCGTACCGGTGTGGCCCGTGAAGCTGATGACGTCGCCGGGTTTGATCGACTTGTCCATGAGCAGCACGAAGCCGCTGACGAAGTTGCTGGCGATCGCCTGCAGGCCGAAGCCGAGGCCGAGGCCGATGGCCCCCGTGAGCACGCCGAGTGCGGTCAGGTCGATGCCGACCGTATTGATGCCGATCAGGATGCCGATGCTCACCAGGAGGAAATAGGCGAACTTCGATATGCCGATGCGGGTTGAGAGCGCAAGGCCATGCAGGCGCATGACGCGCCGCTCGATGGTGCGCGCGACCAGGCTGCTCACGATCACGAAGCCGACTACCGCTACCAGGCCCTTCAGGAGTTCCCACAGCGTGAAGGTCTTCTTGCCCGGCAGCAGGTTGATGCTGTCGAGCAGGCGTTGCGTCGGCGTGAACCAGCCGACGAGCTCAAAGCCGATGGTGACCGCGAGTCCCCAGGTGATCCGGTTTTCCCAGCGGCGGAACCAGGACTGCGGCCCTACGAGCACGCCCAGGAGGTACACCGCGATGCGCACCAGCACCAAGGCGGTCGCGAGCTGCACCACGGTGTCGATGGCGCGCGTGCGCATGCTCAGCATGCTGAAGGCTCCGCGCGCGAGGAGCAGCAGGGCGACGACCAGGATCATCGGCGCAACCGCGACCGCGCCGTCGAGCGCGTGCACCTGCCAATCCTCGGCATCGGCGACCGGCTTGCGGCCCTGCTGCCAGCGGCGCGCGGCGTGCGCCAGCATGAAACCGGTCACCGCCGCGACCACGATGACGATGACCTGCGCCAGGATCTCGGGCGATGTCAGCTGCAAAAAGACGCTTTTTGTGGCGCTGCCGGCGCTGTCCATGAACTGATGCGGCGTTCCGTCAGGCGTTCAGGTCCGGGATCAACAGGCTCTCGACGCGTGCGATCTGGTCCTTCAAAAGGAGTTTGCGCTTCTTCAGGCGCTTCATTTGGATCTCATCTACATGCATGTCGAGAGCGAGGCGTGAAATAATCTCATCCAGATCGCGGTGTTCGATGCGCAGCTGCCGCAGCTTCTCGAAGTTGCGAAACAGCTCGCGGTCGACGTTATCCTCGATCTCCGCCATGGGTTGATTGCGGTCGCGAATCTTGCGCGTGAGACGGCCGGTAACGGCCTTGGCCGTCACTAGCTTAGCCGAAGCGGCCGTGCCGATGCCACGGCGGCTTTGGACATATCATACTCGCATGACAGCAAGAACCGCGGACACCCCTGACTGGCAGCAGATCGACACGGTGCTGTTCGATCTCGACGGCACGCTCCTGGATCTGTCTTTTGACAACCACCTGTGGCGCGAGATCGTGCCGGCCGCCTACGCCGCGGCGCGCTCGGTGACGCCCGAGGAGGCGCGCACGCAGCTGCAATCGCGCCTGCGCGACCGCGCCGGTACGCTTGACTGGTACTGCATGGACTACTGGACTCGCGAACTTGATTTGGACGTGACGGCGCTGCATCGCACGCACGCGCTGCGCATCCTCTGGCTGCCCGGCGCCCGCGAGACGCTCCTTGGACTGAAGGCGCTCGGTAAACGCCTCGTGCTCATCACGAATTCACACCCGCGCACCTTGCAGGTCAAGGACGAATCAGTGGGCGTGCGGCACTACTTTGACGCCGTTTACAGCTCCCATGAGTTCGGCGCAGCCAAGGAAGATGCGCGCTTCTGGTCACGGGTGCGCAGCGTCGAACCCTTCGATCCTAAGCGCACGCTCTTCGTGGACGACAATGCCGCGGTTCTGAAGGCGGCGCGCGCCGCCGGCATCCGCTTCATCTACGCGATGTGCCACCCGGACAGTTCGCGGCCGCCGCGGGAGCACCCGGATTTTCCCGGCGTGCACTCGGTCGCCGAGCTTCTCTAATGGGTGCGCGGACGCGAGCCGCGGCCGGCAGGTGCGGGCCGGCCGCCGCGTCGTGGGGGACGTCCACCGCCGCCGCCCGATGAGCGATAGCGCGGGCGCAGGCTCGGGTCCATGTGCGGTCCCGGCGACAGGCCGGTCGCCATGAGCTCCGGCGAAATCGCCGCCGAAGGAATCTTGTGGCCGATGTAGGCCTCGATCTCAGGCAGCGACACCGCGAATTCCTCACAGGCAAAGCTGATGGCGTCGCCTTCGGCCCCGGCCCGCGCGGTGCGCCCGATGCGGTGCACATAATCGGGCGCGTCCTGCGGCAGATCGAAGTTGAAGACGTGGCTGACATCAGGAATGTGCAGGCCGCGCGAGGCGACGTCGGTCGCGATCAGGACCGCAAGCTTGCCGTCATGAAAATCGCGCAGGAAGCGCAGGCGCTTGTTCTGCGGGACATCGCCCGAGAGCGCCTGGGCGTGAAAGCCGTTGGCGCCGAGCACGCGCTCGAGACGCTCGGCCATGCGCTTGGTATTGACGAAGATCATGGTGCGGCGGGCTTCGGCCTGGCGCAGCAAGCCGATGAGGAGCGGCAGCTTCTCCTCCATTGACGGGTAGTAGATGATCTGGCGCACCTGATCGACGGTCACCTTGTCCGGCTCGATACGCACGAGCTCCGGATTGTTCAGATGCTCGTAGGCAAGCTCCAGCACTCGATACGACAGCGTCGCTGAGAACAGCATCGACAGGCGTCTTTCCGGAGGTGGCAGTCTGCGCAACAGGTAGCGGATGTCGGCGATGAAGCCGAGATCGAACATGCGGTCCGCCTCGTCGAGCACCAACACCTGCACGTGGCGCATGTCGAACACATGCTGCTTGAGATAGTCGATCAGCCGCCCGGGCGTGCCGATGAGCACATCGACCCCATCGGTGAGTTGGCGACGCTGCTTCTCGTAGTCGACGCCGCCATAGACCACCGCGTGCACAAGTCCCGTATGCCGGCCGAGGATTTCGGCATCATGATGAATCTGCACGGCAAGCTCGCGCGTCGGTGCGACGATGAGAGCTCGTATGGAGCTCTTGTGCCGTCCATGCGTGGGTGCGTGCCGCAGGAGCGCCTGGTAGAGGGCGACGAGAAACGCCGCGGTCTTGCCCGTGCCGGTCTGTGCCTGGCCCGCCACATCCAGGCCCGCCAGTGCCCGCGGCAGCGTCTGCGCCTGGATTGGAGTGCACTGCGTGAAGCCCGCATCGCGGATGCCCTGCATGAGCGCAGGCTCAAGACCTAATGAATCGAATGTTACGGAATTGGGATCCTGATCACTCATCGAAACGCCGATTGCATCGTCTGCACCCTCCTAGGACTTGAAAAAGAGCTTCGGAAGCGCTACAAAGTAACCCAGCCAGCGGGCATATATATCGGCCCCGCACCTTCCCAGCCGGATTCGAATCCCTGAAGGCTCTACTTTCGATACTCACTTTTTCTGAAGTATTAGTGTAACCGTTTGACGGGTGCTTCAGGCACGGCTTTCGCCGTCCCCCGATTCGGTACCCAATTCTCGAGATTCTATCCCACAACTCGTTGTCTCCCTTCGGAGGTTTGATCGCGTGAGTAGCTCGCACATCGTGCACACCACGGATGCCACTTTTGCACAGGATGTCTTGAAGTCCGATAAGCCGGTCCTTCTGGATTTCTGGGCTGAATGGTGCGGTCCCTGCAAAATGATCGCCCCGCTCCTGGATGAAATCGCATCCGAGTACGTCAATCGCATCAAGGTGGCCAAATTGAATATTGATGAGAACCCGCAGACCCCTCCGAAATTCGGGATCCGCGGGATTCCAACCCTGATCCTGTTCAAGAACGGGACAGTGGAGGCCCAGAAGGTGGGTGCGGTGTCCAAATCGCAGCTCTCGGCCTTCCTGGACAGTAACCTGTGAGGGGCTACCTCGGTAATCAGGGCCGCAATCGGCCCAACAAGGGTCCGCGCCACCACGGCGGCGGCGGTGAGCGCAACCGGGACGGCAACCGCGCCAACGGCCGTCCCGATGAAATGCAGGAAATCGAAGTCTTCGACGGCGACAACGATGCGGAGGTCATAAGCCCCGCGGAACTGTCGCAGTCGCGGATGTCGATGAATCTCACCGAGTTGAAGTCGAAGCCGATCCACGAACTCGTCAAGCTCGCCGAGTCGATGGGCATTGAGAATATTGCCCGCTCGCGCAAGCAGGACATCATCTTTTCCATCCTGAAGGCGCATGCGAGAAACGGCGAGAACATCTACGGCGACGGAGTCCTCGAGATCCTGCAGGACGGCTTCGGCTTCCTGCGTTCCGCCGACGGCTCCTATCTCGCCGGCCCCGACGACATCTATGTAAGCCCAAGCCAGATCCGGCGCTTCAATCTGCGCACCGGCGATACCATCTCCGGTCTCATCCGTCCCCCCAAGGACGGCGAGCGCTACTTCGCGCTCCTCAAAGTCGGCGAGATCAATTACGACTCTCCGGACAGCTCGCGCAACAAGGTGCTGTTTGAGAACCTGACGCCCTTCCATCCGACCAAGCGCCTGAAGCTCGAACGCGGCAACGGCTCGACCGAGGACCTGACGGCGCGCACCATCGATCTCGTCGCGCCCATCGGCAAAGGCCAGCGCGGCCTCATCGTCTCCCCGCCGAAAGCCGGCAAGACGATGCTCCTGCAGAATATCGCCACCGCCATCACCGCCAATCATCCGGAAGTGATCCTCATCGTCCTCTTGATCGATGAGCGTCCGGAGGAAGTCACGGAAATGCAGCGCACCGTGAAGGGTGAGGTCGTCTCGAGCACATTTGACGAGCCCGCCGCCCGCCACGTGCAGGTGGCCGAGATGGTCATCGAGAAAGCCAAGCGTCTGGTCGAGCACAAGAAGGACGTCGTGATCCTGCTCGACTCCATCACTCGTCTGGCGCGCGCCTACAACACCGTTGTGCCCTCATCGGGCAAAGTATTGACGGGTGGCGTGGACGCGAATGCGCTGCAGCGCCCGAAGCGCTTCTTCGGCGCGGCGCGCAACATCGAAGAGGGCGGCAGCCTCACGATTCTTGCGACTGCGCTCGTGGACACCGGATCCAAGATGGACGATGTGATCTACGAGGAGTTCAAGGGCACGGGCAACAGCGAAATCCATCTCGATCGGCGCATCTCCGAGAAGCGCGTATTCCCCGCGGTCAACATCAACCGCTCGGGCACGCGCAAGGAAGAGCTCATCACAGATCAAGGCGAGCTTGCCAAGATGTGGATCCTGCGCAAACTCCTGCATCCCATGGATGAACTGGCCTCCATCGAATTCCTGCTCGACAAGATGAAGGACACGAAGTCGAACGGCGAGTTCTTCGAGGCAATGAAGCGCTAGGGTGCGCACGCGCCGCCGTCGAAGCGTGCGCAAGTTCACGATTCGCGCGTCGCAACGCGGCGACGCTGGCGCGCACGTAGCCCGATGTAAGAAGATTCGCGGCGCTGACCCTGGCGCGGAGTTTTTCGCCATGCGCGTGGTGTTTGTGCTGATCGCGGCCCTCATTGCCGGCACGTCCGCCGTGGCTGCCGAGCAGGACAGTGCAGGTCCGCCGCAATCCACCAAAGCCGCGCACCACGGAAAACCAAAGCCTGAGCTTCTGACCCCAAGTCCGATCACGGATCATTTCGCGCTGCGCGCGACTTTTTTCGCAGCCCAGCTCAACACCAATCTGCACCTCGATTCCGGCGCCGTGCCCGGAACGCTCGTGAATGCGGAGCACGATCTGGGGATGAAGGGCCATCTCAATCAGGGGCGCATGGAGCTCATCTTCCGTCTGCACGAGCGGCATCGACTGCGCGTCGACTACTTCGGCAGCGACCGCGATGGTGATCGGCCCATCGGCCACGACATCCTCTTTGCCGGGAACACCTTCGTGAGCGGCGATCTGGTGCAGAGCGACCTGCAATACAGCATGCTCGGCTTCACCTACACCTACTCGCTGATCCGCACGGAGCGCTTCGAAGTGGGCGCGGGGTTGGGCGTGCATTTACTGCAGGCGGATGCGCGCGGCACGGACGTGACCCTGCAGCAGCATGCCGAAAGCTCAGGCGTCGGCGCCTTTCCGACCCCGGCGATCGATGCAACCTGGGCCATCTCGCAGCGCTTCGCCTGGACGGCGCGCGCCCAATACCTGAACGCCACCGTGCACGGAACGAGCGGATCGCTCGGCGACTACCATACCGATCTGCAGTACCGCTGGACGCGCAATTTTGAGATCGGCGTAGGCTACGAGGAGATCCGCGCCGAGCTTGAGACCCAGCGCAGGACTTCGCCTGCCGGCTTCGCGCTCAGCATCAGAGGACCGGAGCTCTTCCTGCGCGCGAGCTTCTGATCGCGCCGGCGCATCAGAGCGGCTTGATCTGCAGGTCGTTGCGCACTTCCTTGACGCCGCTGACGCCCTGAGCGACCTCGGCAGCCGTTGCCTTCTCAGTCGGGGAGTCGACGAAGCCACTCAATTGCACGATGCCTTCGTGCGTGATGACCGTGATGTCGCGCGCCTTGGTCGCAGGCTCCGCAACGAGCGCCGCTTTCACCTTGGTGGTCACGATGCTGTCATCGACGACCTCACCGGCGGAGCGGTCGGCGCGACCGACGACCAGGTTGTTGCGCACATTCTGCACGCCGTTCACGCTGTGCGTGACGCGCGAGGCGGCGGTTTTTTCATCGGCGGAATCCACAAAGCCATTCAACTGCACCGTGCCGCGAAAGGTATCCACCTGGATTTGCCGCGCCTTCGTGACCGGATCATCGATGAGTGCCGCTTTCACCTTGGCGGTAATGACCGTATCGTCAATATTCTCTCCGGTGCTCTGCTGCGTGCGCGTGCCCGCGCAGGATGCAAGCGCCGCGAGCGTCACCATGACGATGCCGGTCGTGAGAAATGATCTGGCCATGCGACGCTCCTTGTAATGCCGCGAGTTTAGCAACTACCGTGCCGCGGCGTTCTCCCGCGCGAGCGCGAGATGGCCGATGTCGCGGCGGTACTGTGCGCCTTGCCAGCGGATTTCCTTGACGAGCGCATACGCCTGCGACTGCGCAGCACGCACGCTCTGCCCCATGCCGACCGCGCACAGCACGCGGCCGCCGCTCGTCACGATGCGCTTCGCGTTTGCATCGACGCGCGTGGCGCCGTGAAACACCTTGCCGGGCAGTAGCGCCGCGGCATCCAGTCCGTCGATCGCATCGCCGCTCCTGACGCTGCCCGGATAGCCCGCGGCCGCCATCACCACACCGAGTGCGGCGCGCGGGTCCCATTTGACTTCAGCCGCGTGCAGACGGCCCGCCAACGCCGCCGCGCACAGGAGCGGCAGATCCGACTGCATGCGCATCAATAGCGGCTGCGCTTCAGGATCGCCCAGGCGGCAATTGAACTCGACCACGTTCGGTGTGCCGTCGGGGGCGATCATGAGCCCGGCGTATAGAAAACCCGTGTACGGCATGCCCTCCGCGGCAAGTCCCTGCAGGGCAGGATCGATCACCTCGCGCATGATGCGTGCGTGCAGGGCAGGGGTGACGAGCGCTGCGGGCGAATAGGCCCCCATGCCGCCGGTATTGGGACCGCGGTCGCCGTCGTCGCGCCGTTTGTGGTCCTGCGAGCTTGCAAGGGCGAGCGCATGCGCGCCGTCCGCCATGACGATGAAGCTTGCTTCCTCGCCCGGCAGAAATTCCTCGATGACGATTTCGTTGCCGGCGGCGCCAAATTCACCGCCAAACATGGCAGCGGCTGCGGCGAGCGCCTCCTCGGCCGATGCGGCGATGATCACTCCCTTGCCGGCGGCGAGCCCGTCGGCCTTGACGACAATCGGCGCGCGCTGCTGCCTGACATAGCGCGCATCGAAAGTCGCGCGCGTGAAGGTTCGATGCCGCGCGGTCGGGATGCGATGGCGCTCAAGGAATTGCTTGCTGAAGGCTTTGGAGCCTTCGAGCTGCGCCGCCGCGGCGCGCGGCCCGAAGCATTTGAGACCCGCGGAGGCAAATGCATCGACGACCCCGGCGACCAGCGGCGCTTCCGGCCCGATGATCGTGAGATCGATGCGCTCGGCGCGTGCGAGTGCCACGAGACCGGGAATGTCCATGGCGAGAACGTCCGCGTTGCGCACGCGTGCTTCGAGTGCCGTGCCCGCGTTGCCCGGTGCGACGATGACTTCATCGACGTGCGTGCAAGCGGCGCACTTCCAGGCGAGCGCGTGCTCGCGTCCGCCCGCACCCACGACGAGGACGCGCATCAGTGCCTAAAATGCCGCATGCCCGTGAATACCATCGCGATGCCCCGCTCGTCGGCAGCCTGGATGACCTCGCTGTCGCGCATCGAGCCGCCGGGCTGGATCACGGCGCGCACGCCCTGTGCCGCGGCGGCGTCGATGCTGTCGCGGAAGGGCACGAAGGCATCGGACGCGAGCACCGCGCCTGCGATGCCGAGATTTTCATCGGCGGCTTTCTGGACCGCGATGCGCGTCGCGTGCACGCGGCTCGTTTGCCCCGCGCCGATCCCGATCGTGGCCGATTCGCGCGCGAATACGATGGCGTTCGATTTGACGAATTTGCACACGCGCCAGGCGAAGAGCAGATCGAGGCCTTCACTCTCGCTCGGCGCGCGCTGCGTGACGACCTTGAGATCCTGCGCGCTCACCGCGCCACGATCGCGCGCCTGGGCAAGGAGGCCACCTGCGATGCTGCGATATTCGAAGCCGACGTCGGGCGGGTCTTTGAGGCAGCCGAGCTCGAGCACGCGGATATTGGCCTTGCTGCCGAGGATGCTGCGCGCCGCAGGCGTGATGCGCGGCGCCGCCAGCACTTCGACGAACTGGCGCGCGACGATGGCTCCTGCGGTCGCCTCGTCGAGCTCGGCATTGAAGGCGATGATGCCACCGAACGCGGAAGTCGGATCGGTGCGGTAGGCGCGCTCGTAGGCTGCGAGGAGCGTGGCGGCGCTTGCGGCGCCGCACGGGCTTGCATGCTTGACGATGACGCAGGCGGGCTCGTGAAACTGCCGTACGCACTCGATGGCCGCGTCCGCATCGGCAATATTGTTGAAGGACAGCTCCTTGCCCTGCACGATGTGCGCGTTCGCGATAGTGGCGCCTTTTGCGGCGATCTCACGGTAGAAGGCTGCAAGCTGATGGGGGTTTTCCCCGTAGCGCAGGTATTGCACGCGCTCGAACAGGAGATTCAAGTGCGGCGGGAACTCCTCGCGCGGGTAAGGATGCCGGACCTGCAGGTACTGCGCGACGAGTGCATCGTATTGGGCGGTGTGGGCAAATGCCTTGGCGGCAAGCTGGGCGCGCGTGGCGAACGTCGTTGCGCCAGCCTCGCGCTCGAGCTCCTTGAGAAGCGCGCCATAATCCTCCGGATCGACCACTACCGCGACGCGCTCGTGGTTCTTCGCCGCCGCCCGCACCATGGCCGGGCCGCCGATGTCGATGTTTGCGATGGCAGTGGCGTAGGCAGTATCGGCGCGCGCGCTCACGGCGCCGAAGGGGTAGAGATTGACCACCAAAAGATCAATCGGCGCGATGTGGTTCTCGGCCATGACCGCCTCGTCGACGCCAAGCCGTCCCAGGAGCCCGCCGTGAATCTTCGGATGCAGCGTCTTCACGCGGCCGTCCATGATCTCGGGAAAGCCCGTATGGCTTGCGACGTCGGTGACGGCAATGCCGTGCGCCGCGAGCAGCTGCGCAGTACCTCCGGTGGAGAGAATCTCGACTTGGCGGCGCGCGAGAGCCTGGGCGAGTTCGATGAGGCCGGTCTTGTCGGAGACAGACAGCAGTGCGCGGCGGACGGAGACGTTCACCTAACCGGAGAGGCCGAACTGCCGCAGTTTCTTGCGCAAGGTTCCGCGATTGATGCCGAGAATACCCGCGGCGCGCACCTGGTTGCCTTCGGCATAGTCGAGCGCCGCCTTCAGAAGCGGCTCCTCGACCTCGCGCAGCACCATGTTGTAGAGCTGCGCCGGACGGTGACCATTTAAGTTTGTGAAATAATCGTGCAACGCACGTTCGGCATGATCACGCAGCGGCAGATCGCCGCGGGCGTTGACGCGCGCGCTGTATTCCCTGCGCATGCGACTTTTCTTCTTCGCTGGCATGTCAGCTCCCCCTGCAAAACCGAACAGTCAGGCCGCCTGCGCGGACCCGCTCACCCAACCATCGAGATGGCTCCGTGCCAGCGCGAATTGCATGGCGGTATTTGCCGTCGCCATCAGAGCGCGGCGAATGTTTGCCGCGTCGGGTAGCTGAACGCAGTACCAACCGAGATGCTTACGCGCGATCCTCGTTCCCGCGTCTTCGCCGTAGAAGGCGTACAGGGACTCCAGATGCTCGAGAATAATACCACGCACTTCGGCGCGCGCGAGCGGCGGTGAGGTCGCGGCATCGCAAAGGTAAGCGTTGACGGCGCCGAATATCCATGGTGCACCTTGGGCTGCGCGGCCGATCATTACTCCGTCTGCGCCGGTGAAATCAAGTACCTCGCGCGCTTTTTGCGCGCTGCCGACATCGCCGTTTGCAAATACCGGAATGCTTACCCTGGATTTGATGTCGCGAATGGTGTCGTACTCGGCGGCGCCCTGGAAGAAATCGGCGCGCGTGCGGCCGTGCACGGCTAGCGCTGCGATGCCGCAGCTTTGCGCGATGCTTGCAATTCTCGCGCCGTTTCTCCGAGTCGGATCCCAGCCGGTGCGGATCTTGAGCGTCACCGGCACGTCCACCGCGCGTACCACCGCATCCAAGATGCGCCCGACGAGCGCCTCATCCTGCAGCAATGCCGAGCCGCACAGGCGTCCGCAGACTTTTTTCGCCGGACAGCCCATGTTGATGTCGATGATTTGCGCGCCCAGATCGACGTTCATGCGCGCGGCGAGCGCGAGCGCCTCGCAGTCGGCACCCGCGAGCTGCACGACGCGCGGCGCGGGCTCGCCGGCGTGGTCCATGCGACGACGCGACTTGCCCGTGCTCCACAGGCGCACGTCCGAGGTCAGCATCTCCGATGCGGCAAGTCCCGCGCCGAGTTTGCGCGCCAGCAACCGGAAGGGTCGATCGGTGACGCCTGCCATCGGCGCGAGCACCGCGCGCGCCGGCAGGACATAAGGCCCGATGCGTAAGGAAGTCACGGCGCGCCTGCTTCGTTGGCGCAGTGAACCTGCGCAGTGAGGCTTGGCAGGCAGGCGTCGATTTCGAAGCCGACGGCATCGCGGCCGGGATCGACGAAGGCCATCTGCGCATCCACACGTTCGCCGGCGGGCAGGAGGGCGTCCGCGGTCGGCGCGCCGACAAGGTAAGCGCGCGGTGCGACGTCGCGCGAGGCGAGTCTGTGGCCAAAGCGATCGAGGAGCGTCACGCGCAGGAGCGGCATCGGCTGCGGCTGTACGGCGTCGTTTTTGATGCTGGCGCGCACCGTGAGCTCGCCTGAGCTCTGTGCGGGCGCCGAGGCACCGAGCTGATGCACTTCGTAGGCGGCGAGATCCCAGCGCGGCACGAGCGCAACCCCAAACGCCGCATAGAGCGCGGTGAGCGGTCGATGCCAGCGTGGGTTCACGGCGAGATCATCGCGGTAGTGGTTGATGATCTGTGCGATGAGGAGGACAGCGAGGCCGACGAGCGCGGCGATCCACAGATACGCTCTTGCAGGCGCGCGTGTTTCCCGCCTGGGTACGGCAAACGGCTCGATGAGCGGCTGCAGCCCGGTATGCGTTTGCGCCAGCTGGTTCTGCCGCGCCGCGTCAATGCGCGCGGCCAGCGACTCGAGCTGCTCGTTGAGCTCCTCGTCCGCATTGCGCGCCTCTTCTTGTTGTACGTCGTCAGTCTCAACCGGCGGGGGCTCCTGCGTACCGAGCACAATGGACTCGTAGGTGCCGGTGACTGCGTCATCTGCGATCGTGTCAGGTTCGACAAAAATTTCCGAGACGTCGGCGGCGTCCGGATTGAACTCAAGGGAGGTCTGCTCGATCGCGGCGTCATCCGCGATGGGCTCATCCACATCTTCGTGGACCGCGTCCACGTCCGCGCCGGTGGACTCCTCCTGCGCGTCATCTTGCGGCGGCACGGCATCGGCGTCGGGCGAGAGTTCCGCGGGCGGTTGAAGTTCGGGCTGCGCCTCTTGAACGGGCACGACGGCGGTCGGCTGGCGTTCGTCGGAGAGTCCCAGCAAGGCATTGAAAACGTTCGTGCACTGTCCGCAGCGCACGAAGCCTTGCGCAACCCGCAGATCCGCAGCGGTGACCGTCAGCGTGAGCGCGCATTTGGGACAGACGGTGAACATCGCTTAAACGTGCTCGCGGCGCCGTCCTGACAGGGCCACCCAGCCGGCGCGCGTTCCGCAGGGCTGCATATGAAAGCACGCGTCGTTTGCCCGTGTCACCTCGTGTGCCTCATCTTCCAGAAGTCCGGCCAGGAGGAGCGTGCCGCGGGGTCGCACGAGATCCGCAAACAGCGGCGCGAGCGCGCATAATGGTGCCGCGAGAATATTGGCGACGACGAGATCGGCAGAACGCGGCAGATCGGCTGCGCGCACACACACGCTCACCTGCGCGGCGACGCCGTTGGCCTGCGCATTAGCGGAAGTCGCGATGAGCGCCTGCGGGTCGATGTCGAAGCAGAAGGCATGCCGGGCTCCGAGCTTGATCGCGGCAAGGGCCAGGATCCCCGACCCGCAGCCGTAGTCGATGACGCGTTCGCCGCACTGCACGTGTCCGTCCAGCCACTCGAGGCATAGAGCAGTCGTCGCGTGGCCGCCGGTGCCAAACGCCAGGCCTGGATCAAGATAGACGACCGCGGCCGCAGGCTCCGCCACGCGCTCGTGTCGCGGACACACCCACAGGCGTTGCCCGAAGCGCAGTGCCCGAAAGTCCTGCAGCCATTCGCGCTCCCACACCTTCTCGGGAACCACGCGAATGTGCAGGGTCTCGACAGATCGGGCCAGCGTCAGGGCCAGGGCGCGCAGGAGGCGAGCGCCGGATGTGCTCTCATCATTGGGGAAGAGCGCACACACCTGGGTTTGCGACCAGAGACGAAACTCTCCCGGCAGAGGCTCCAGCACCGGGGTATCGCCCGCGTCGGTGAAGGTCACGGCGATGGCGCCGCACGCGACGCAGGCGGCGTAGGCGCTGTCGGCCTCAAGCTCGCCCAGCGCGAACGTCACTTCGACGAATGGCGCGCCCATCGTCAGCGCAATCCCAAACGGCGCTCCAGGTAATGGATGTCGAGACCGCCTTTCTGGAACGCGGCATGATTGAAAATCTCCTGGTGCAGGGCGACGTTGGTCTTGATGCCCTCGATCACCATTTCCGCGAGCGCGTTCTTCATGCGCGCGATGGCGGTTTCGCGCGTATCTCCAAGTGCAATGATCTTGCCGATGAGCGAGTCGTAATTCGGCGGAACGTTGTAGCCGGAGTAGATATGACTGTCGACGCGGATGCCCGGGCCGCCGGGCGCATGCCACAGTCGGATAGGACCGGGCGAGGGCATGAAGGTCTTGGGGTCTTCCGCGTTGATGCGGCACTCCATGGCATGGCCGCGGAACTGCACGTCGCTCTGCTCATAGGGCAGCCGCTCGCCGGAGGCGACCAGCAACTGCGCTTTCACCAGATCGATCCCGGTGATGAGCTCCGTCACCGGATGCTCGACCTGGATGCGGGTATTCATTTCAATGAAGTAGAACTCGCCGTCCTGGTAGAGGAACTCGAGCGTGCCGGCACTGCGGTAACCGACCGCACGGCAGGCCTCGACACAGCGCTCGCCCATGAGGCGCCGCTGGCGCGCGGTGATCCCGGGCGCCGGGGCCTCTTCGATCACCTTCTGGTGGCGTCGCTGCATGGAACAGTCGCGCTCGCCCAGATGAATGACGTTTCCGAAATTGTCGCCGAGCACCTGGAACTCGATGTGGCGCGGGCGCTCCAGGAACTTCTCCATGTAGACGCGATCGTCGCCGAAGGCGGCGCGCGCTTCGGACTGCGTGATGGCCACCGCGTTCAAAAGCGAAGCTTCGCTGTGCACCACGCGCATGCCGCGACCGCCGCCGCCGCCCGATGACTTGATCATGATCGGGTAGCCCAGGTCGCGTGCAATGCGCAGATTCTCTTCCGGATCAGCGCCCAGTGGTCCGTCTGATCCCGGCACGCACGGCACGCCGGCCGCCTTCATCATGCGGATCGCAGAGACTTTGTCGCCGAGCTTGCGGATGGTTTCGGCTTTGGGACCCACGAACACGAAGCCGCTCTTCTCAACGCGCTCGGCGAAATCCGCGTTCTCGGAGAGAAAGCCGTAGCCCGGGTGGATGGCCACCGAATCGGTGACTTCCGCGGCACTGATGATCGCGGGCATGTTGAGGTAGCTCAAAGTCGAAGACGGCGGGCCGATGCACACCGATTCGTCGGCGAGCAGCACGTGCTTTAGGCTGTAGTCGGCGGTGGAGTGCACCGCGACGGTCTTGATCCCGAGTTCCCGGCAGGCGCGCAGGATTCGTAGCGCAATCTCGCCACGATTGGCGATGACGAGCTTGTCAAGCATGGCGGGTCTATTCGATGACGAACAAGGGCTGGCCGAATTCGACCGGATCGCCGCTCTTCGCCATGATCGAGGTGATCGTTCCGCCCTTGTCCGCCTCGATCTGATTCATCATTTTCATCGCTTCGATGATGCACAGCACCTGTCCGGGCTTAACCTCATCGCCGAGCTCGACGAACGCCTTGGCAGCCGGCGACGGCGCGGAATAAAACGTCCCGACCATCGGCGCGGTGACCACGTGTTCATTCGACTTCGGGTGTGGCGCGGCAATCTGCACCGCGGCGGCGGATGGCGCCGGCGCCGGCAGATGCGCGGGTGCCGCGATGGGCAGATGCGCAACTGCCTGTAGCGCGTGCGATGCTGCGAAGCCTGCAGGCGGCATACGACTGATGCGCACGCCTTCTTCGCCTTCCTTGATTTCGATTTCCGCGATGCCGGATTCTTCGAGCAGCTCAATCAGTTTTTTAATTTTTCTAATGTCCATGCACGCAACGACCTCCTGGCGGTCATGTTTTTAGTTTGCGGATCGCGGCCCGCAAGGCGAGTTCGTATCCCAGCGGCCCAAGGCCGACAATGCAGCCGACGGCGATATCCGAAAAATAGGAATGTCTGCGGAAGCTCTCGCGCGCGTAGATGTTCGACAGATGCACTTCGATGAGCGGCAGCCGCACTGCGAGGATGGCGTCGCGCAGCGCAATACTCGTGTGGCTGAATGCTCCGGGATTGAGAATCAGGAAGGCGATGCCCTCATGGGGCGCCGTGTGCACGCGAGCAATGAGCTCGTGCTCGGCGTTGCTCTGGAACGCCGTGAGTTCATGCCCCGCCTCGACCGCAGCCTTGCGCAGGCGCTCTTCGATGGCGGCCAGAGTGTCCGTGCCATAGATCTCGGGCTCCCGGCTGCCGAGCAGGTTGAGGTTGGGACCATTCAGGAGCAGCAGCCGCGACATCGTCGGCGAATGTACCCTAATCCGCGCCGAATGAGCTAGTTTTTGTCGCGAACTGCGCGGATCAGGCGTGCTTCGCGCGTTCCACCGCGAAGTCCTTCAACCGGGCCTCGATCTGCTGCTGGGCGACCGCAAGGCTGAGCGTGCCACTGTCGATGTCCTGTACGCG
>Ga0302311_10000740_pt1 | contig 39595 bp, 30 predicted proteins | sample III_Palsa_N1_3_FD_200449 | JGI IMG/M metagenome (GOLD analysis project Ga0302311, IMG submission 200449) | Peat permafrost microbial communities from Stordalen Mire near Abisko, Sweden - III_Palsa_N1_3 | ecosystem: Environmental > Terrestrial > Soil > Palsa > Peat permafrost | place: Sweden... | reverse complement strand
TTGTTGAGGCCGTTCATGCAGGGGTAGAAAGCATCGCCTCCGGAGTCCGTGGTGTAAATGACGCAGACGGCCGGCGTGAATTGGCGCAGGCCCTTTGCAAACGGGCTGATATCGTTGCCGCTGGAGATCTCGAGCTGCAGACGCCAATTTCTGCTGAGCATCGTAGTCGATACGACGCCGTTCTGCGTGTACGGATCGTAGGTGTAGAGCAGCGAGTGGCTATAGGTGAGGTTGTTGGGTGCCAGCTGTGCTTCGATATCCGGGATCGAGATATATCGGCCCACGCGCAGATTCTCGCCCTGGAAGAAGCCGGGGAAATAGAAGTCAAGGTAGTACATGACCGGATCAAACCCATAGAGCCGCTTCTGTTCGGTGTACTGATAGCTCAGGATATCGTTCGCGAAGGTGTACTTGTAGTCCGTGCCCTCGAGCAGGGCGATGCGGAAACCCCAGTCGTCATGAGCGGTTTGAACCTCATCGGGCGTGCGCTCGATGTAGAGTGCCGCCTGATCGAGCTGGATCGTGTCGGGCTCATAGGAGTACGCGGCCGGGTAATTGCCGCCGGTTCCGGTGAGTTTATTAAACCGGCTACCCGAGGTGCTGAGGTTCGCGCCCGGCTCGATCCAGCCGTAGATCGTGACCCGGCTGTCCTTCCATGCCTGCCCGTGCGGACCGCAGTAGATGGCGTCCATGAGCGCGCTGGAATAGAGGTTCTCATAGCCGATCAGGGGTGTGCCGCCCTCGTTCCAGACGGCGTAGGGCCATGGCGGATTCGACTCGGGCGGATCGGGCAAACCCTTGCGCACGCCGGGTGTCGCGTCGTTCGCCGTGTCGGACGCGCCGGGCGGCGCGCTGGGCGGCGCGGCGTCCGGGAACAGGTGCGCCCGGTAGCTCTGCTCCAGTCGCTGCCAGAAACTGCTGCTTTCCGACGCCTGGGCGCAGCCCTGCGCGGGACCGCTCTGTGCCAGTGCCTCGCCTGAGGCCAGCGCCAAGGAAGTAAATGCGACGATATACTGGCCGCTGAGCTGCCGTTGCATCCGCATAGGTTAGTCGATGGGACATAAATGAGACGTAGAGATTCGGCGCGCGGTTAGCCCTTGAACACAGATGAAGAGCAGTATTACTTCGCGACCGCGCCGCGAGGACTCTATGACCTGCTGGCTCGCGAGCTGACGGCGATCGGGGCGGTCGATGTTCGCGAGCGCATGGGCGGGGTGCGGTTTCGCGGCGGACTCGAACTCGGCTACCGCGCCTGCCTCTGGTCGCGCATCGCCAGTCGAGTGCTGCTGGAAATCGCGCAGTTCGAAGCATCCGACGAGGCTGCGTTCCATGGCGGTGTTGCGGCCTTCGACTGGGTACCGCACATCGATCCGGCGCGAACCATCGCCTGCGAATTCACCGGAACGCATCCGACCATCACCAACTCGCACTTCGGCGCACTGCGACTGAAGGATGGTATCTGCGATCGGCTGCGGGAAGATGTCGGCTCGCGCCCGGACGTCGCGCTGTCGCGCCCGGCGGTTCGAATCATCGCGCACGCCGTGGGTGCGCGGATCACGCTGTCGATCGACCTGGCGGGGGAGGGGTTGCACCGCCGCGGCTATCGCACCGAGGCCGGCGAGGCACCGTTGCGCGAGAACCTGGCGGCAGGTGTGCTGCTGCGTGCCCGATGGGATCAGGCCGCCGCTCGCGGTGCCGAGTTCCTCGATCCACTGTGCGGCGCCGGAACGCTGGTGATCGAGGCCGCGATGATCGCCGCGGAACGAGCGCCCGGACTGATGCGCGAGTACTTTGGATTTCTCGGCTGGCGCCTGCACGATGCCGCCCTGTGGCAGCGACTGCTCACCGAGGCCCGGCAGCGCGCACTGCAGACTATCGCCAGTACGATTCGTGGTACCGATGCGGATCAGCGCGCCATTGCCGCCAGTCATGCCAATGCGCAGCGGGCCGGTCTCGGTGATCTGGTGCGCTTCGAACATCAACGGGTTGAAGCCGTGCGGCCGTTGACGGCCCAGCCGGGACTCATCTGCACCAATCCGCCTTACGGAGAGCGATTGGGCGACCCCGAGCAGGCAGTCGCACTTCATGCCGCGCTGGGCAGCGCACTGCGTGAGCACTTCGCGGGCTGGGACGCCGCCATCCTGACCACGACGCCTGAGGCGGTGAGGGCGCTGCGGCTGCGCAGCTACCGCTCGCATGACTTGTGGAACGGCGCCATTCCCTGCCGGCTGTTGCGGATCGATCTGGCTGCGCCCGGTGCCGCGGATGCTGCCACGGCGCGGCTCGAGCGCGAAGCGGCCGCGGCGGACAGCGACGGCGCCCGCATGTTCACCAATCGGCTGGAGAAGAATCTCAAGCGGCTCGGCAAGCTGGCGCAGCGCGCCGGGATCGATTGCTACCGGCTCTACGATGCGGATATGCCCGAGTACGCCTTTGCGATCGATCGCTATGTGGAGGCCGATGGCGGAGCGTTGCATCTGCATGTGCAGGAATACGCGCCGCCGAAGGAGATCGAGCTCGAAGCCGCGCGCCGGCGGCGGCGAGAAGTCCTCGCCTCGCTACCGCGACTGTTTGAAATCCCTCCCGAGCGGATTCACATCCGCCTGCGCAAGCGCCAGAGCGGCGCCTCGCAGTACGAACCCGTGCATGCCGTCGCCGCCGCGCCTTTCACCGTGCGAGAGGCTGCCTTGAAATTCCGCGTCAATCTGGATGACTATCTCGATACGGGCCTGTTTCTCGATCATCGCCTGACGCGCGCGCGGCTGCGCGAATGTGCGAACGGCGTGCGGTTCCTGAACCTCTTCTGCTACACGGCCAGCGCCACGGTGTACGCCGCCGCGGGCGGGGCGCAGAGCAGCCTCAGCCTCGATCTGTCGAATCGCTATCTCGAATGGGCGCAGGAGAATCTGGCGCTGAATACGCTGAACCCGCAGGCGCATTGCCTCCAACGTGCGGATTGCCGCGAATGGCTGCGCCAGGCGCCCGCGGAGGCATTCGGGCTCATCTTTCTCGATCCGCCCACCTTCTCCAATTCCAAGCGCATGCAGGGCGTGCTCGATATTCAACGCGATCATGTCGAACTGATCGGACAGTGCATGCAGCGGCTGACGCCGGGCGGCCTGCTGGTTTTCTCCTGCAACGCGCAGCGCTTCCGCCTGGACGAGCAGGTGGGCAGGCAGTGGCAGGTGCGCGATGTTTCGGCCCAGACACTGCCGTTCGACTTCGCGCGCAACCCGCGCGTGCATCGCTGCTTTGAGATCAGAGCGGCGGCGCCGGGGCCGGGGTCGGGCCTGGTATGAGTACTCGCCCGGACCACAGGCTCCGGCAGGGCAGCCTCGGCCTGTCGCAGATCATCGCGTCCACCCTGGCCACGATTGCCCCGGCGATGAGCTTCTTCTTCGGCTTTGGAATCATTGTGTCCGGTGCGGGGGTCGGCGCCCCGCTGACGATCGTGCTGGCCATGGTGGTAATCCTGTTTCTGACCAACACGCTGGCCGAATTTTCGCGCTACCGTCCGAGCACCGGCTCGTTCGTGACCTTCATCGGCATGGCGTTCGGTCCGGCCGCGGGGGCGGCCGCTTCCATCGTTGCGACCGTCGGTTACTGCATCGCGGCAGCCTCGGCCGTGGTCGTATCGGGAGGCTGGGCGCACAGTACCTGGCTGCTGTTCGTCGGCAACGACATTCCCTGGCAGGTGCTGAGCCTGCTCGCCACGGTGTTTGTCGGTCTGCTGGTCGCACGCGGGGTGCGCCTCTCGACCACCTGGGCAGCGATCTTCTTTTATTTCGAGCTGGCGCTGTTGTTGATCGGCGCGCTCATCATGCTGGTGGTCCATCGCGCTGCCATCGGCTGGGCGCCGCTGCTGCCGTCGAACATTTCCGGTGGGCTGGCCGGCGTCGGCGCCGGCTTTCCATTGGCCATTTATCTTTTCATCGGCTGGGAGAACTCAGCCATGCTGGCGGAGGAAACCGTCAATCCCCGCCGCAATGTGCCGCACGCACTGATCACCGGAACCCTGGCCATCGGAGCGCTGTACCTGCTGCTCGCCTACAGCACTGAGATCGCCTTTCATGACGATGCCGCGGCACTCGCCAAGTCTGAAATTCCGTTCGTCGACGCCTTCAAGGGGTCCGCGCCCTCGTTGCTGATCCTGGCCTATCTTGCCGGGCTCACGAGCATATTCTCCTCGCTGATCGGTCTCACCAATTCACAGGCGCGTATCCTCTTCAGCGCCAGCCGCGAAGGCATGCTCCCGGTAGTCTTCGGAAAGATTCATCCTCAGCATCGCACGCCCCATATTGCGATGTGGAGCTTCATCGGGGCTGCACTGGCGATCGTGATCGTCTTCGGCTATGTCTATCACATCGACCCTGTGACGCTATTCGGAGAGACCGGTACGCTGGGGACCATTCCAATCATCGTGGTCTACCTGGTCACGAATCTGGCGCTGCCGGTGTTCATGCTGAAGTTTCACCGGGCGGATTTTCGTGCCGTCAGGCACCTGTTGGTGCCGCTGCTGGGATCCTGCCTGATGCTGTTCCCGCTCTATGGGCTGGTGGAGCCCGGCCAGGCCTATCCATTCAGCATCTATCCGTATGGGGTGCTCGCGCTGCTCGTGATCTCGGGGATCTATGGCCTCATCCTCGCCAGGTCCGCGCCCGATCTCGTGCAGCGCATCGGTAGCTACGTCGCGGACGAGGAGAGCTGACGACTCAGCAGGTCTGCTACTGCGCGTCCTTTTCGGCCTGGTTGCGGCGCGCATCGTCAGCGTGGCGGGCATCATCCAGCCGTTGCTGGGCCTGCGCTTCGATCTGCTTGGCTTGACGCGCCTGCTCGACCTCGGCCGCGCTGCCAGCCGCCGTACCGGTAGCGGTGCCCGCGAGACCGCAGGCCGACAGCAGGGCGCCGATCATCAGCAGGGAAGTCAGGCGGTACGCGTTCATTATCAGCGAATGCTATCCCAGATCGCGCAGGCGATCTGTGAGGAATTAAACACATTAGACTGCCGTTTCCAGCCTGCCAATTCCAATACCTGCTGGCCCAGGTGCACGAATCGCATTTCGCCGACAACGCCGGTACGGTCCGCATTCGGCGCAAGTGCGAGGCGTCCGGCTGGGGAAGGCGCAGTCCTCCGTTCACTTTCTCCACAGAATCTTTACGCGCGAGCAGTTATTGTAATCAGGCGGAGGCCTTCCAAGCTCTGCCTCTCACGTGCGGGAAACTGGCTCCAGTCGGAAATAGTGGTTTGAAGGCTGGTCTAAGGCAATCGGCGGGGCATCAAAAATCAGCCCGTTGACGTCAAGAAGACTTGCGGCGCGACGTTACCAAATAAGAAAACTAATGTCTGCAATCATTTCGGCGCGGGGGAATTCCTCTCAACCTCAATCCTCACTCGCCTATGCGGCTCTCGCGTGCATGGGCATTGTGTTTGGCGATATTGGAACAAGCCCGCTCTATACATTGCAAGTGGCCGTCAAGACGGCGAGTGCAGACGGCACAGTGGCTCCAGCCGCTATTTTGGGCATCGTGTCGTTGATTTTTTGGTCGCTGATCATCGTCATCTCAGTCAAATACGCCATCTTGATCATGCGGGCAAGCAATCAAGGAGAGGGGGGCATACTGGCGCTGCTCGCCATGGTCATTCCCAAAGACGCCGCTTCCGGCCGACGGGCCACGCTCATACTCATCGTTGGACTGGTCGGGGCGACGCTGTTGTACGGTGATGGGACAATCACTCCCGCCATTTCGGTTCTAAGCGCCGTCGAGGGCATCAAGCTGTATGCGCCCCAGCTCGGGCGCCTTGTGGTGCCTTTGACGCTCGTCATTCTCATGGCATTGTTTCTCATACAAAGAAAAGGCACTGCTTGGATCGGACGGCTATTTGGTCCCATCATGCTGTTGTGGTTCGCCGTGATCGCCGTTCTCGGCATCGTCGGAATCGCAAGGGGCCCCGCGATCCTCGCGGCTTTGAGTCCGCTCCCGGCGATCAGGTATTTGTCTCACGCCGGGCCGCTTTCATTGGCCGTCATCGGCGGGGCTTTTTTGGCAGTCACAGGCGGCGAGGCTTTCTATGCGGATATGGGGCATTTCGGGCCGCGTCCAATCCGCATCGCCTGGTTCAGTGTAGCGCTACCCGCACTGACCTTGAACTACTTTGGTCAGGGAGGGCTCTTGCTGACGCAGCCGGGAGCGATCGAAAACTCCTTTTACCAACTTGCGCCGCAATGGTCTCACTACGGTCTCGTAGCGCTCGCAACCGTTGCAACTGTCATTGCGTCCCAATCGATCATTTCCGGAGCGTATTCACTGACCAGCCAGGCGATTCAGCTGGGTTTTCTGCCGCGAATGAACATTATCCATACCGCAGGGCACGAGATGGGCCAGATCTATGTGCCCATAGTAAACTGGCTTTTGGCCATCGGTACGCTGGCGGCCGTGATTGGTTTCGGTTCGTCCGACGCTCTCGCCGGAGCATTCGGCATCGCGGTCTCGCTGCTAATGGCCATCACCACGCTCATGGCAACCTTTGTGGCGCTGCAGTGGAGGTACAATCCTATCCTCGTGCTTGTCGTTAACGGCAGCTTGCTCACGCTTGACCTGCTGTTTGTCGCATCAACTTCGACCAAGCTCTTCGAGGGCGGCTGGTTCCCCTTGGCCATCTCCGTGGTGATTGCCTTCCTGATGCTCACGTGGCGGAAGGGTCAAGCGATCGTGGATCGCGTCCGCCTGGACATCCGAGAGGGATCACAGGATTTTATCGACCGCATCAAAGCTCATCCGCCGTACCAGATTCCGGGTACCGCGGTCGTTCTCGGTCGCATGACGCAGGGCGTGCCGCTGCCTCTCTCATATAACGTGAATTTCAATCATGTGCTGCATGAGCGGGTTCTGCTGGTCGCGGTGGAGATGACAAACGCGCCCCGGGTCGACGATGAAGACCGGGCGATAGCCACGTCCCTTTGCGATGGCATGACGCGCATGCAATTGCGCTTCGGGTTCATGGAAAAACCCGATGTCCCCCAGGGTCTTCTGACTGCGGTCGCAGGTCACATCATCGCGCCATGCAATCTCCAGCAAATGACCTATTTTGCCGGACACGAGACGATTATTGCGACATCCCGGGAGAATGGAATGACGCGATGGCGAAAGTCACTCTTCGCGTTGATGCATCGTAATGCACAGCAACCCGCCGCCTATTTTAATATTCCCAGTGCACAGGTGATGGAGATTGGAGTGGAGTTCGTGATCTGAGGCGTCTACAGTAATCAACCTGTATCGCTGGAGCTGCGTGCCGCGAATGCATGTACGCGATAAATGACGTCAGATCTATCGCAGCTCGGCTTCCTGCTTTTCGTCTCCGCGCTTGTAGCCCTGTTGAGTCGCCGGCTGCGCCTGCCCTATACGGTAGGTCTCGTGCTCGCCGGCATGGGATTGTACTTCGCTCACATTTACATCAAGTGGCACCTCTCGAAGGAGCTGATATTTTCGGTGTTCTTGCCGCCGTTGGTATTTGAAGCCGCCTTATTCATCGATTGGAAAGGCTTTAAGAGCAATCTTCCGGTTGTTGGATTGCTGGCCACAGTAGGTGTCGTGCTGGCGGGGGCCGTTACCGCGATAGGCATGATTTATGTGCTCCACTGGGATTGGGGCAGCGCGGTTGTATTTGGGATCCTGATCGCGGCTACTGACCCCGTGTCGGTGATTGCAACCTTTAAGGACGCGAAGGTTCCGAGGCGGTTGCGTTTATTGATCGAGGCCGAGAGCCTTCTCAACGACGGCACCGCTGCGGTGGCTTTCGTCACGGTCCTTGGTATCCTTGCCACTGGGTACCAAGATGCGTGGTCCATCGCCGGTACTTTGCTGATAACGACCGTTGGCGGGGTCGTGGTTGGCGTCCTCATTGCCGCCTCCCTCATGGCACTTGCCGGACGGACGCCGGACTATCTGGTAGAGATCACGTTTACGACCCTGTCTGCGTACGGCTCATTCTTTGTCGCGGAGCATTATCACCTATCCGGTGTACTCGCCACCCTGTCGGCGGGCCTGTTAGTTGGCAATTTCCGTTCCTCGTCCTTGATCACCAAAGCTGGCAAGCAAGCTCTCGGGCCGTTCTGGGAATACACCGCGTTTGTTGCTAACTCAATCATTTTCCTATTGCTTGGAGCCCAGGAAGCGCAACAGCACTTCGATCACCTGTGGGCACCCGTCGCAGTTGCGATCTTGCTCGTGTGCCTAGGCCGTGCTCTCGCGATTTACCCTCTTTGTGCAGTATTCAGCGCCAGCCATCTGCGGATACCGTATCGAGAGCAGCATATTCTGTTCTGGGGCGGCTTGCGCGGTGCGCTCGCTCTTGCACTGGCACTGGCATTGCCGCCAAGCCTGCCGCGGCATGATGATGTGGTTACGCTGACGTTTGCCGTGGTCGCCTTTTCTGTCTTTGTGCAAGGGCTGAGCATCACGCCGCTATTGCGCAAACTTCGGCTCGTTGATCCGAATCCGCGAGCGGTTGGATAAACAGCGAAGGTGGGGGCGTGGATCTCAGGTACGACGCGTTTTGCGCATCCGCTTCCCGCGCGTTTCGCCTAAGACCTTGAAACTCAAGCTTTCACTCAGAGCAAATCCCGCAGCCGGTACCACAGCATCCCCAGCACCAGTGCCGGGCGCCGCAGCCACATGCCACCCGGAAAATCGCGATGCTGCAGGCGCGAAAATACATCGAACCGCTCGCTGGTGCCCGCGATGGCCTCGGCGGCCAGTGATCCTGCCAGCCCGGCCAGCGCGACACCGTGGCCCGAGAAGCCCTGCAGGAAATACACATTGGGGGCCAGGCGACCGAAGTTTGGCGAGCGATTGAGCGTTATGTCGAGCAGACAGCCCCAGGCGTACTCGATGCGTGTGCCGGCCAGCTGTGGGAACACCCGCAGCATGTGCCGCGCGGTGGCGGGTCCGACCGCGCGCAGATCGACGCCGGAATAGTTGACGCGGCCGCCGAACAGCAGCCGGTGATCGCTCGAGCGCCGGAAATAGTCGAGGATCCAGTTGGTGTCGCAAACCGCGGCATTGTTCGCGATCAATTGCCGCGCGCGCTGTTCGCCGAGCGGCTCGGTGGCGATGATATAGCTGCCCACGGTCATCAGCTTGCGCTGCAATTGCGGCACGGTATTCCCGAGCCAGGCATTGCCCGCGAACACGAGCTGTGCGCATTCCACACTGCCGTTGGCCGTGCGCACGCGAATGCCATCGCCGCTGCTGCGATAGTCGAGCATGGCGGAATTCTCATGGAACTGCGCGCCGGCCGCCGCCGCGGCCCGCGCCAGACCGAGCGTGTAGCGCAGCGGGTGCAGGTGGCCGCCGTTGGTGTCGTAAAGCGCGCCGATGTAGCGCTCGCTGCCGAGCAGGGTGCGCAACTCATCAGTGCCGATCAGCCGCGCGCTGCTGTAGCCCAGCGAGTCGGTGAGTTCGCGGTGCCAGCTCTGCAGGGCGCGCCACTGGCGCGGCTTGATGGCCGTGAGCATCTGGCCGTTGACCCAGTCGCAATCGATGGCATGCCGCGCGATGCGTTGCCGAAGCTGCTCGATGGCAGTCAGCGACATATCCCAGATGCGGCGCGCATCCTGCGCGCCGACCAGGGAGGTGAGCTGATCCTGCTCGGTGGCCAGACCATAAATAACCTGGCCCCCCGAGCGTCCGGAGGCGCCCCAGCCGATTCGTTGCGCTTCGAGCACCGCCACTCGATAGCCACGCTCGGCCAATGACAGCGCAGTCGAGCAACCCGCAATGCCCGCACCGATCACGCACACGTCGGCTCGAGAATTGCCTGCCAGCGGCCGCGTGGCGGGAGGCAGCGTGGCGCTGGCGGCGTACCAGCTGCTTACATAATCTGCCGAGTGAATCGCTGTCATGGGCCAGTCTCGCCGATAAACATATATATAATCAATGGCTTGTGTAGTCACGCGCGATCCCTGTGGGAGCGCAAAAGTGCCGTGGTTCGAGGACTTGGGGCAGCCGCCTATGGTCTAATGGGACCCATTCAAGCGAGGAAAGCACGGCCGGAGCTGTATTTGCATACAGGTCCGGGTTCCGGTGCGACACGTGTCCCATGGTCGCTAAGCGTCCTGTCATCGGCATTCCGGCGGACCGACGCCTGCTGGGAAAAAATGACCAGCCGTACCATTTGGCCGGCGAGAAGTATGTCACCGCGGTGCTCGACGCGGCCGGCGGACTGCCGCTGCTGGTGCCTGCCATCGGGCGCGAACTGGACCTCGAGGAGCTGTTCGAGACCCTCGATGGGCTGCTCTTCACGGGCAGCGCCTCGAATGTCGAGCCCCGCCACTACCGCGGTGAGCCCAGTGAGGATGGCACCCTGCACGATCCTCATCGTGATGAAACCACCCTGCCGTTGATTCCGCGCGCCGTGGCGGCCGGGGTCCCGGTACTGGGCATCTGCCGCGGATTCCAGGAGATGAATGTCGCCTTCGGCGGCACGCTGTGGCAGAAGCTGCACGATGTACCGGGGCACCTGGATCATCGCGAGGACCTGAAGCTGCCGGTCGACCGGCAGTACGATCTGGCGCACGAGGTGGTACTCGAGCGGGGCGGTCTGCTGCGTCGCCTCGCGGGCACCGACCGCATTCGCGTCAATTCCCTGCACGGCCAGGGTGTGCGCAACCTGGGTGAAGGACTGGCCGTCGAGGCGCGCGCGCCGGATGGCGTGATCGAGGCGTTTCGCGTGGAGCAGGCCGCGCAATTCGCACTCGCGGTGCAGTGGCACCCGGAATGGCGCGTTGCCGCCAACCCCTTTTCACAAGCGCTGTTTGCCGAATTCGGCGCAGCCTGCCGCGCCCGGCGATGAGGCGGCAGGCTAAAAATATAAGGTGATTTATGGCCAATGAAATCCAGCAATTCTTCCGCGACCACGGCATTTCCGAAGTCGAAGCGATCATTCCCGACATGGCCGGAATTGCGCGCGGCAAAATCATGCCTGCGGAGAAGTTCGCGGAGGATGAGGGCATGCGGCTGCCCGAGAGCATCTTCCTGCAGACCGTCACGGGCGACTATCCGCCGGATACCTCCGAGGCCATGAGTCCCGCGGAGATCGACATCGTGCTGCGCGCGGACCCGAAGACCGTGCGCGTCGTGCCGTGGGCGGCCGAACCGACCGCGCAGGTGATTCACGACTGTTTCTACTCCGACGGCCGCCGCGTCATGATGGCGCCGCGGCACGTGTTGCGCCATGTGCTGGAGCTGTACGCCCAGCGCGGCTGGGAGCCGGTCATCGCGCCTGAGCTCGAGTTTTACCTGATCGAGCCGAACATCGATGCCGACTACCAGTTGAAGCCGCCGGTCGGCCGCTCCGGGCGCGCCGAGCCTGGCCGGCAGTCCTACAGCATCGCGGCGGTCAACGAGTTCGATCCGCTGTTCGATGACATCTATGCCTTCTGCGAGGCCCAGGATATCGAGATCGACACGCTGATCCACGAGGACGGCCCCGCGCAGATGGAAATCAACCTGATCCACGGCGCGGCGCTGGATCTTGCCGACCAGGCGTTTCTGTTCAAGCGCACCGCGCGCGAGGCGGCGCTGCGCCACAAGATGTATGCCACTTTCATGGCCAAGCCGCATGCCAAGGAGCCCGGCAGCGCCATGCATATCCATCAGAGCATCATCGACGTCAAGACGCGCAAGAACATCTTCAGCAACGCCGATGGCACGCCCTCGGCGCTGTTCTTCTCCCACATCGCCGGTCTGCAGCGCTATGTGCCGGCGGCCATGTCGCTGTTCGCGTCCAATGTGAACTCCTACCGCCGCATGACGCGTTACCTCTCGGCGCCGATCAACGTGCAGTGGGGCTACGACAACCGCACGGCGGGCCTGCGCGTGCCGATGTCGAGCGTCGAGGCGCGGCGCGTGGAGAATCGGGTGGGCGGAGCGGACGCCAACCCCTACATCGCCATTGCGGCTTCCCTGGCCTGCGGCTATCTGGGCATGGTCGAAGGTCTGCAACCCACCGAACCGATCTCAGGCAGCGCGCACGATCTGCCGTACTCGCTGCCCCGCTCACTGGATGAGGCGCTCACGCGCCTGCGCGATTGCGAGCCGCTGCTGCAGATCCTCGGCGAGCCGTTCGTGGCGGCCTACACCATCGTCAAGCAGGCCGAGCACGAGGTGTTTCTGCAGGTGATCAGCTCCTGGGAGCGGGAACACCTGTTGCTGAACGTCTGAGTCGGCAATCATAATAAGGTGCCGCTGCCCCACGGTACCCACGAGGCCCGCCGATGAATCGCTGCGCCTGGCGCGCTGCCGCCCCGCTCTGGCTGACGCTGCTGTTGGCCGCCTGTGGCCACCAAAGTGCTCCGGAAGCGCCCGGCAGTGCCGATACCGCGGGCACCGGCGCTGCGGCAGGCGGCGCAGGCGCTGGCGCCGACAATCAAAAGGTCCTGAACGTCTACAACTGGTCGGATTACATCGATCCGAGCGTGGTACCCGCGTTCGAGAAAGAGTACGGCATCAAGGTTAACTACGACGTTTTCGATTCCAACGAGGTGGTCGAAACCAAGTTGCTGGCCGGACACACCGGCTACGATGTCGTGGTGCCTTCGGCGTCGTTCCTGCAACGCCAGATTCAGGCCGGGGTATTCCAGAAACTCGATAAAACGCTGCTGCCCAACCTCAAGAATCTCGATCCGCAGATCACGCACATCATCGAGGTGCACGATCCGGGCAACCAGTACAGCGTGAATTATCTCTGGGGCACCTCGGGCGTGGGCTACAACGAAGCCAAGGTGCTCAAGGCGATGCCGGACGCGCCAGTCGACAGCTTCGCCATGTTCTACGATCCCAAGGTCATCAAGAATTTCAAGGACTGCGGCGTCTCGATCCTCGATGCGCCCGACGAAATGGTCGGCACGGTGCTTATCTACCTGGGTCGCGATGCCAACAGCGAAAAGCTCGAGGATCTGAAGGCCGCCGAGCAGGTGCTGATGTCGATCCGCCCGTTTGTGCGCTACATCAACTCCTCGCGTTACATCGAGGACCTGGCCAACGGCGATCTGTGCCTGGCGCTCGGATGGAGCGGCGACATCGGCCAGGCGCGCGCCCGCGCGCGTGACAACGGCAAGGGCGTGCAGATCAAGTACAACATCGCGCGTGAAGGCGCCATCATGTTCTTCGACATGCTGGCGATCCCGGCCGATGCGCCGCATCCGAAGAACGCGCACCTGTTCATCGACTACCTGCTGCGGCCCGATGTGGCGGCCAAGAATTCGACCCTGATGCACTACGCCACCAGCAACGCCGGCGCGTACAGCCTGATCGATCCGGTGGTATTCAACGACCGCGGCATTTATCCGAGCGAAGCCCAGAAAGGGCATATGTATCCCAATGCCGCGCACAGCCTGGCCTACACGCGCGAGCTCAATCGCACCTGGACCCGTTTCAAGACCGGACAATGATGGCTTCGTATGTCGAGATCGATCAGGTCAGCAAGCGCTTCGGCGATTTCGTCGCGGTGGATGAGGTTTCGCTTTCGGTAGAGCGCGGCGAGATCTTCTGCCTGCTCGGCCCCTCGGGCTCGGGCAAGACCACGTTGCTGCGGATGCTGGCCGGATTCGAATCGCCGAGTGCCGGTCGCCTGCTGATCGACGGCCAGGATCTCGCGGCCGTTCCGCCCTACGAGCGGCCGGTCAACATGATGTTCCAGTCCTATGCGCTGTTCCCCCACATGTCGGTGGAGCGCAATGTCGCTTTCGGCCTCGAGCAGGAAGGGCTTTCGAAAGCTGAGGTCCGGCGCCGCGTGGGCGAGATCCTCGAAATCGTGCGCATGGGTAGCTATCTCGCGCGCAAGCCGCATCAGCTCTCGGGCGGCCAGCGGCAGCGCGTGGCACTGGCGCGCGCCCTGGTGAAGCGGCCGAAGCTGCTGCTGCTCGATGAGCCGCTGGGGGCCCTCGATCGCAAGCTGCGCGAGCACACGCAGTTCGAGCTCATCAACATTCAGCAGCAGCTCGGCGTGACGTTTGTGGTCGTGACGCACGATCAGGAAGAAGCCATGACGTTGGGGACGCGTATCGGCGTCATGAATCACGGCAAGATTGTGCAGATCGGAGCCCCGCGACAGATCTACGAATTTCCCTCGACGCGCTTCGTGGCGGATTTCATCGGCTCGGTGAACCTTTTCGACGGCAAGCTCAGCGAGGACGAGCCGGACTATGTGCGCGTGCAATGCGCCGATCTGCCTGCCACCGTGCTGGTCGACCACGGCATCAGCGCCCCACCGGATGCGCCGCTGTGGGTGGCGGTGCGTCCCGAGAAGATCATGCTATCGCGCGAGGCGCCCGAGGTTCGCGATAACTGGGCGCGGGGCGTGATCCGCGAGATCGCCTATCTCGGGGACCTGTCGATGTACCTGGTGCGGCTGGAATCGGGTCGCGAGGTGCGCGCCACGCTGGCGAACAGCACGCGCAAACCCGAAGAGCAGTTCACGCGCGAGATGCCGGTGTATCTGTCCTGGGACGCCTCCAGTCCCGTCATCGGCAGCGCCTGAGGCCTCAACGACGTGCTGACCGGGAAGTTGAGCAATTTGCGACGGACGCTGCGCTCGCGCGCCGCGGCGCGAGCCGCCGTCACGGCCATCCCGCTTGGCTGGCTGCTGCTGTTCTTCCTGATCCCGTTCCTGATCGTCCTGAAGATTTCCTTCTCCGAGGCGGTGATGGCGATGCCGCCGTACGCGCCGCTGCTGGCCTGGACCCACGAGCGCATGCTGTCGATCCAGTTGCACCTGGCCAACTATTACTTCCTGGTCAGCGACGCGCTGTACCTGAATTCGTTTCTATATTCGGTGAAGGTGGCGGCGATCTCGACGCTGCTGTGTCTTGCGATCGGATATCCAATGGCGCTCGGCATCACGCGCGCGCCGCAGGCTCGGCGCAACCTGCTGTTGATGCTGGTGATCCTGCCGTTCTGGACTTCCTTCCTGCTGCGCGTCTACGCCTGGATGGGCCTGCTGAAGGACGATGGACTCATCAATAATGTGTTGATGGCACTGCACCTGATCTCGCAGCCCATCCCGATGGTGGCCAGCCCCATCGCGGTGTACGTCGGCATCGTTTATTCGTATCTGCCATTCATGATCCTGCCGCTGTATTCCAACCTCGAGAAGCACGACCGCGCGCTGCTGGAAGCCGCGGCGGATCTGGGTGCGCCGCCGTGGCGGGCGTTCCTGCGGGTCACCTGGCCGCTGTCGTTACCGGGGGTACTGGCCGGCGCGCTGCTGGTGTTCATCCCCGCGGTGGGCGAGTACGTCATTCCGTCGCTGCTGGGTCCTTCCAATCAGCTCATGATCGGGCGGGTATTGTCGGATGAGTTCTTTGAGAACCGTGATTGGCCGGTGGCGAGCGCGGTCGCGATCATCATCCTGATCGTGCTGCTCGGCCCCATCATCCTGTTCCAGCGCTCCCAGAGCCGCGAACTGGAGGCCGGATCGTGATGGGCCGGCGTTCGGTGCTGGTGCCGTTGATGCTGGCCTTCGGCTTCGTCTTTTTGTATGTACCCATCCTGTCGATGATCGTCTATTCGTTCAATGCCTCGCGCCTGGTGACGGTCTGGGACGCGGCGCATTCACCGACGCTGAAGTGGTATGGCGCGCTGTTCAACAACAGCCAGGTGATGGACGCCGCGCTGCTGTCGCTCAAGATTGCCGCCATGAACGCCACCGGTGCGGTCATTCTGGGCACCATGGTCGGGTTTTCGCTGGCGCGATTCGGGCGCTTCCGCGGCCGCAGCCTGCTGGCGGCGCTCAGCACCGCGCCGCTGGTGTTGCCCGAGATCATCACGGGCCTGTCGCTGCTGCTGCTATTCGTGGCCATGGAACAGCTCATCGGCTGGCCAGCGCATCGCGGCGCCACCACCATCACGATCGCGCATATCAGTTTCTCGTTGTCCTATGTGGCCGTGATCGTGCAGTCGCGCCTCGCCGGCTTCGACGAATCGCTCGAGGAGGCGGCGCTGGATCTGGGCGCGCGGCCCGCCACCGTGTTCGCCCGTATCACGCTGCCACTGATCGCGCCGGCGCTGCTCTCGGGCTGGCTGCTGTCATTCACGCTGTCGTGGGACGATGTGGTGATCTCGCAGTTCGTCGCCGGCCCCGGCTCGAGCACACTGCCGATGGTGATCTTCTCCAAGGTGCGGCTGGGGGTAAGCCCGGACGTCAACGCGCTGGCAACGCTGATGGTGTTGATCGTGTCACTGGGCGTGGTCGCCTCGTCGCTGTTCCTGCAACGCCAGGAGCGCGAACGCGCGCGTGCGCAGCGGCTCGCCGCCGCCGCCGAGGGCTGAGCGCGGTGGCCTTGCGCAGCAAATTGCCGCAGGTCGGCACCACCATCTTCACCGTGATGTCGAAGCGCGCGGCCGAACTCGGCGCGGTCAATCTCGGACAGGGCTTTCCCGACTACGACATCGATCCGCGCCTCGCGGAGCTCACCGCCCAGGCCATGCGCGAGGGCTTCAACCAATACGCGCCCATGCCGGGCCTGCCGCGGCTGCGCGAGGCCATCGCGGCCAAGCTCGTGCGTCGCTACGGATCGCAGGTCGATAGCGAAACCGAGATTACGGTGACGCTGGGCGCCACCGAGGCCATTTATTCCAGCGTGCAGGCGCTGGTCGGCAGTGGGGAAGAGGCCATCATTTTCGATCCTGCCTACGACTCCTACGAGATCGCCATTCAGCTTGCGGGGGCTCGCTGCGTGCACGTGCCGCTTGAGCCGCCTCACTTCCGCTACGACTGGGACCGGGTGCGCGCTGCCATCACGCCGCGCACGCGTCTGATCATCATCAACTCGCCGCTCAATCCCGGCTGCACCTGCGTGACGGCCGATGACATGCTGAGCCTGGCGCAACTGCTACAGGGGCGTGACATTCGAGTGATCTCGGATGAGGTCTACGAGCACATCGTCTTCGACGGGCTGCAGCATCACAGTGTGCTCAAGTATCCGGAGCTGCGCGAGCGCAGCGTGGCGGTGTACTCGTTCGGCAAAACCCTGCACGCCACGGGACTTCGGGTAGGCTACGCGGTGGCGCCGCCGGCGATCACCACCGAGCTGCGCAAGGTGCATCAGTTCAATACCTTCACGATCGCGACAGCCCTGCAGCAGGCGATTGCCGGATACCTGCACGAGAAGCCGCTGTGCGGGGAGCTCTTGACGCCGTTTTTTACGGCCAAGCGCGACCTGCTGGCGCAGCGCCTGCAGGGCAGCGGCCTGACGCTGCCACGCGCCGAAGGCACTTTTTTTCAGCTGATCGACTATGGCGCCCTGAGCCGGGCAGGCGATCTGGAGTTCGCCGAGCAACTGTTGACGCAGGCGCGCGTGGCAACCATTCCTCTATCGGTGTTTTACGAGCGACCGCCGCCGATGACGCTGCTGCGGCTGTGCATTGCCAAGCGTGATGAAACCCTGATCGATGGCGCGGCGCGTTTGACCGCCTACCTGCAACGCGGAGCCGTGGCATGAAGAAGCCGACCCTGGTGAATCATCCCCCCATCGTCGATGTGCCGGCCGACAATCGGCCAGTCGTCGCCCCGATCTACCAGACGGTCAAATTCGAGTTCGACAGTGTCGATGAGGCGCTGCGTTCGGGACGCGGCGAGCGCCCGGGGTTCGCCTATCTGCGCACCTCCAACCCGACCACGCGGCAGCTGGAGCTGACGTTGGCGCAAATGCAGGGCCGCGATGCCTGCGTGGTCTGTGCCTCTGGAATCGGGGTCATTGCGCAGAGCCTGCTGTCGCTGACACGCACCGGCGACCATGTGCTCGGCTTCATCGAGAGCTATGGTCCCACCCGGCAGCTGCTGCGCGGGATCCTGGCGAAATTCGGCGTCACTCATACCCTGCTGTCGATCGAGGATCTGGCCGGGGTCGAGCGCGTGCTTTCGCAGCAGCCCACCAGGCTGATTATTTTTGAGAGCCCGACCAACCCCGTCAACAAGATCGCCGACATAGAGGCACTGACGCGGCTGGCGCGCGCACACGGCACGCTGACCGTGCTCGACAACACCTTTGCCGGTGTCCATCAACACGGCCAGTACGATATCGACCTGTTCCTGCACAGTCTGACCAAGCTCGTGTCCGGCCACGGCGATGTCATGGGCGGCGCTGCGATCGGCCGCGCCGATCTGATCAAGGGCATCCGGTCGGACTTTACCGTCCTCGGCGGCACCCTGGATCCGCACGCGGCCTATCTGCTGCAGCGGGGGCTGAAGACCTACTTTGTGCGCGTTCGCGCCCAGTGCGAGAGTGCGCAACGCGTCGCCGAACTGCTGGCGCGGCATCCTGGCGTTGCGCGAACGCACTATCCGGGGCTGGCGTCCGATCCGGGACATGCACTGGCCAGTGCACAGATGAGCGGGTTCGGGGTGGTGGTGAGTTTTGATCTCAAGGGCGGGGCCGATGCCGGGCGCCGATTCACCGACGCGCTGCAATTATTTTCCATGGCCGCCAGCGTCGCTTCGACGGACTCTCTGGTCATGCCGCCGCAATTGCTCGCCAGCCGCGACCTGACGGCCGAGCAGCAGCGCCTCTCGGGCATGGGTCCGGGCACCGTGCGACTGTCGATAGGACTGGAAGACTGCGACGATCTGCTGGCCGATCTCGAACAGGCGCTCGCGGCGGCAGGCGGCGCGGGCGCCGGTCCTGGCGGCGGTTAGAGGCGGTACGTCAGATCGATACCGATCGTCAGCGGCTGGTTGGTGATGATGCGATTGAACGAGGCGCTGGGCAGCGTCTCCTGCCAGAGGCTTTCCAGCTGAGCCTGTTTGTTGAACAGGTTGTTGAGGAATAACGAGGCACCCCACCCGGCACTCGACTCCACGCCCGCCCGCAGATTGGTCAGTCCATACGACGGCAGTTGGATGTACTTGCCGTTCAGCGAATAGCCATACGGGAAGGCGATGGAGTAGCGCGGGCCCACGAAGGCATCGTCGATCCGTGCGGTGAATGTGTATCCGTCCGCAAGATGCCTCGCATAGGTCAGGTTGATGTTCCCCGTTTCCGGCGCCACATCCGAGAGTTTGTCGGTGGGCTGAATCTGCCAGTGCGGCCCGGGATTGACTGTCGCATGCGTGTAACTGCCGGAAACACCGAGGGTAAAGCCTGCGCCCATGACCCAGCGCGCTTCGGCTTCGGCGCCGTAGATATGGGCCTTGTCACCATTGATGTTCACAGGCCAGTCCCCGGGAACCGACTCGAGCTGAATATGCTCCCAGTTCTCAAAGTAAAGACTCGTGTTGAGCGTCAGACCACGATCGACCGAGCGTGCCTTCTCGCCGATCTCGTAGCTCCAGACCGAATCGGGCTGGTAAGTGGATGGCCATTTGCCGCCCGTGTAGCGATAGGGTGCAAAGACAGCGCTCCAATACGGACCCGTTGTCGGGTACTGGGCATTGCCGCCACCAGGGCGGAAGCCCTTGGCGATGGTCGCATACGCCAGCAAATCCGGACTGAACTTGTAGGCAAGATTGAACTTGGGATTCAGACCGTCCTCGGATTGTTTGATGAGCCCCGAACTCGAAGGCGTGGCCTCCCCGAGAGCCGATCCCCAACCGCTGATGATCGAGGAGAACCTGTAGTCGTAGCTGTAGTAGCGAAGGCCGACCGTACCGGCGAGACCGTTCGTGAATGCGTATGCGGCCTCGCCGAACACCGCATATTGGGAAACAGTGGTGGGTGAATCGGCCTTAAACCATTGCGTCGTCGTGGCGGGCGCAAAGGTTCCAAGATCCATATAGGCCGATGGGTTTGCACTGATCCCATCATAGTTCCACGTAGACAGGAAATGACTGAAAAAGCCGCCGCCGACCCAGGTGAGCGGCCCGTCACTCGTCGAGGCAAATCTCAACTCCTCGCTGAATTGCTGGGAGGGGTCATCTTCGCGCCCATACACTTCGCCGCTACCGCTTGCGCCGTAATAGCCGGGATTGGGCAGGCCGTTGTTCGAGGCGTAGGTCGTACCCGTGTCCGGGTTGTTGAAATTCTCGCTGCCATCCTGGACCTGGGTCGAGCGCCGGCTCCACTGCGCAGTGCTCGAGCTCACATCGAAGCCCCCGAAGTTGTAGACCGAATTGAGGCTGAAGATCGTGATTCGATCGGACTGGGGTTCGGCGATGTCAAAGGGCTGATAGCGGGTCTCGGTGCCAGGCGTGCTGTCAAATGCGCTGATGCCGTCCTGATGGCTGATCTGATAGAAAATTGAAGGCGTGATCGTCAGCTGCTCGGTTGGCTTCCACAATAACGTGGTTCGAATGCCGTAGAGCTGCTGGGCATTCGAACCCGGGTATTGCTTTTCGATCGGCGCGGCCTGCACATCGCCGCGAATTGCGCCATTGGTGCTCACCAAAGGAAAAGGACCGGCCACGATCCGCTTGATCCAGCCGCTGACATAGTCTTCGGTAGCCACGACGCGCAGTGCCAGCACGTCCTGCAGCAGCGGAATGTTGACCATCAGACTGTCATTGTGATTGAACCCGCCGCCGTCGGTGCCCGACAGGACGCTTTCAGCCGTTGCGTGAAACGCGGATGGATCGGGCTGATTGGTGATGAGCCTGACCGTGCCGCCCATCGATCCCGAGCCATACAAAGTGCCCTGCGGGCCGCGCAGGACTTCGACGCGATTGAGATCGTATAGGGCGGGATCGATCACGACCTTTCCGTTCTGCGCGCCGGCCGGCGCCGTCAGCGGAATATCATCGAGATAAAAACCCACCGTGGGCGAGTTGCCGCCGCTCGAGGTCATACCGCGCAACTCCACTTCGGTCTGCCCCGGACCTTCGCTCTTGAGCGACACGCCCGGGGTCGACTGGGCCAGGGCGTCGAAATCGGCAATACCGCGCTCGCGCAACTCATCGCCGCTGACGGCCGTGATGCTGATAGGTGTGTCCTGCACGGTGGAGACACGCTTCTCGGCGGTGATCGTGACTTCGGCCAGGGTCCCGGAATTCTCGCCGTCCGCGAGTTCCGCCGCGCGGACAGCCGGTAATTTTGCGGCGACGAGACACATGCTGCAGACGACAGTCTTGTAAATATGGATTTTCATAGGTTCGCTTTGAGCAGGGAAATACAAACCTAGCAGCGGTGGTATTAAGACAACGTATGGTTTCCCTCATCGCCGTCGTAGTAATGCGCGACGTCTTTTTCTTTGCGACTTCTTAATGGCCGGATCGCTAGGCTTGCCGATTCGATGCATACATCGGGAGCCAGAAGATGGTCGTTTCTATCCGCTATCGGGCGCTTATGCTCGCGGCGATTCTGTGGGGCATGTGCTCGACTTTCGTGCTGGCCGAAGAGGCGGCCTCGCCGGCGGCACCGGCTCCCAAGCCAAGCATCGGTGCGATTGTCGGAGTGCTAACCGACTCGGCGAAAAGACCCATCGCCGGTGCCACCGTAACGGCCATTCGCGCCGATGGCGGCGCCATTCGTGCGACCGTGTCCGATAGCAACGGACTTTATACGTTTGCCGACATGACGCCGGGGGAGTGGTCGGTCAGTTATGAGGCAGACGGCTATGCGGAGACAAAGCCATTTGCCCTGAACGTGCTTGCCAGCAAGGCGACGCGACATGACGTCGCCATCGACATTGCCAGCGGCGCGCCAGTGCCGAACGTGGCCCGTGCAGCACCGGCGGCGGTTGCCGCGGTGTCACAAAATCCCAGCGCTAGTGCCGCCAACGGCGTCGTAGCCAGGATTGCCGACGCGCTCACGGCACCTGCGGAAAACGTTGGCGTTGACAATCAGACCCCATTTGCCTTCGGCGATTTCACCTGGGTCAACGGCGCCCCGCGCAACCATCAGCCGGTATTCGATACCAAGTTCTTTACGCCGGATATCCGCCTCGACGTCCATTACATGGACGACTTCAATCATCCGCAGGACCACACCATCGTCGGCTCGACGGAAGAGTTCCGTTCGGGCGAGTTCCAGCTGGAACAGGTGAGTTTCGGTGGCGACTTCCACTATGACAACGTTCGCGCCCGCTTCCTGTCGATGATGGGCCTGTTTTCGACCACCACCCCGCGTAATGATGCGAGTTCGGGAGTGGGGCAGTGGGATCTGGCCGATGCCTATCGATATCTGTCGGAGGCGAACGCCGGCTACCACTTCGACGTCAACCACGGTCTGAATATCGATGCGGGAATCTTCGTCTCCTACATCGGTCTGTTCAGTTACTACAACTACGACAACTGGACCTACCAGCCATCGTTCGTGTCATCCAACACGCCGTGGTTCTTCAATGGAATGCGGATCCAGTGGTTTCCGACCAATAAGCTCAAGATCGAGCCCTGGATCATCAATGGCTGGCAGTCCTACGCCCGCTTCAATACGCATCTTGGCTTTGGCGGCCAGATTCTCTATACCCCGAACGAGAACGTGAAACTGGTATTCAATAACTATGGCGTGGGCGAGGACAATCTGGCTTATACCTATCCGGGACAACCGACCAATCCGCTGTCCCGAACCACGCGCGTTCATACCGATGACAGCATACTCGTCAAGTACTACAGCGGCCCAGGCACCGCGATGGGCATCTCCAAGGCAGCGTTTTCATTCACCTTCGACATCGGCTGCGAATACGGCGGCGGCGTCACCTGCACGAGCGGTCCGAACAAGGCTAATTTCGTCGGCGCAATGGCGTACAACCGCCTGTGGTTTCACAGCGATCTGTTCGCTGTCACCGTTGGCGGCGGATTCATGAACAATCCCGGACGGTATCTTGCGCTGCTGCCGCCGATCAATGGCGCCACCGCCCAGACCGGCACGCCCTACTTTACGGAGAATCCGGGGCAGAAACTCTATCAGTGGGACTCGACGATCAACTTTCAGTACATGCCCAAGGAGTGGATCACCTGGTGGTCGGAGTTCGGCTTCCGCCATTCGAGCGTCCCGTACTTCGCAGGCACGGGTGGTGTGACACCTCCAGGCGGCAACAATGGCTCGCCCACCAATTACGTCTGCAACTCGGGCGCCTCCTCCGGATTCAGCAACCTGGGGCAAGCCACGACGGCCTGCGGCGGCGCCGGCGGCGTCTGGTACCCGGATCTGCGCACGCGCCAGGCCATCCTGTCGGCGGGCGTCATGGTGAAATTCTAATTCTCTGACGCCGCGTCAGCGCAGAGGAGGGGTGCATCTGGTGCGGCGCCTGTACAATGCGGGCGCCGTCACATGGCGGCATGAAACGCCGGATTGCCCGCATGTTGAGACGCCGATTCCTGCAGACGGGCGCGGCTTTGGCCGCGTCAGCCGTGCCGTGGCCGGAGGCACTGGCCGCCGAGGCGGCGGCGCGTCCGTCCTCGCTCAAGCGCCTGGGTGCGGCCGCGCCCTTCGACTACGCCAGGCTCAAGGGCCAGGCGCGCTCGATGGCGAATGCGGCTTATCAGGCGCCGGCTTCCGAACTGCCTTCCGCCATCGCCAAGATGAGCTGGGATCAGTGGCAGTCGATCCGCTTCCGCGACGATCATTCGCTCTGGTTCGGCGAAGGCCTGCGCTTCCGCGTGCAGTTGTTTCATCTGGGCTTCACCATCAAGAAGCCGGTGAAGATCTACGCCATCGAGGGCGGCCAGTCGCAGGAGCTGAGCTACGATCCGGCCTTGTTCGACTATAGCCGCAGCGGCGTCGATAGCCGCGCGCTGGCGCCCACACTCGGTTTTGCGGGATTCCGCCTGTTGTTTCATACCGACTGGAAGCGTGACGTCGCGGCTTTCCAGGGCGCCTCGTATTTCCGTGCCGTGGATGGCGAGATGCAATACGGCATGTCGCAGCGTGGGCTGGCCATCGATTGCGGCCTGCCGCGACCGGAAGAGTTTCCGGATTTCATTGCCTACTATCTCGAGCGTCCCGCCAAGGATTCCAGCCAGCTCACGGTGTATGGATTACTCGATTCCGCGAGCGTCGCCGGCGCGTATCGATTCGTGATCGATGTCGCCGATTCGATCGTCATGGACATCGACGCGGCGCTGTATCCGCGCAAGTCCATTGACCGGCTCGGAGTGGCTCCCGGCACCAGCATGTTCCTGTGCGGCCCGAACGACCGGCGTGTCGACTCGGACTGGCGTCCCGCGATACACGACTCCGATGGATTGCAGCTGCGTACCGGCGCCGGCGAGTGGCTGTGGCGGCCGTTGGTAAACTCCCCGGCCGTGCGCGTCAATTCCTATGCCGATGAGACGCCGCGCGGATTCGGGCTCATGCAGCGCGACCGCAATTTCGACCATTACCAGGACGATGGGGTGTTCTATGATCGCCGGCCCAGCGTCTGGGTCGAGCCCAAGGGCAATTGGGGGCGCGGTTCGGTGATGCTGGTTGAGATACCGGCCACTGATGAGACCTTCGATAACATCGTCGCGTTCTGGAATCCGGCAGACAAGCCCCAGCGCGGACAGGAACTGCTGTTCGGCTACAAACTCTATTGGTGTCGATACAATCCCGCGCCCTGTCCGCTTGCCCAGGTGCTTGCCACCCGCGATGGCATCGGTGGGGTGGTCGGGCAGAAGCGCAGTTATTTTTCCTGGCGGTTCGCGGTCGATTTCGCGGGCGGAGATTTCGGGTTGCTGGGCAGTGACGCGCACATCGAGCCGGTGATCAGCGCCTCGCGAGGCACGATCGAAATTACTTCGGCGCGGCCGCTGCACGCGGTCAATGGCTGGCGCGCCATGTTCGATCTGAAGCTTCCGGACGAGAGTGTCGAGCCGATCAACCTGCGCCTTTTCCTCGCTCTCGACGGCCATCCGCTCACCGAAACCTGGGTCTATCAGTACACGCCGCCACCGCCGGATCAGCGTCGATTCTAACTGCCGGAGCCCCCATGACCTCACGACTGGACGATACCGCGCTCAATCAGCTGTTCAGGACCGCCCGCTCGCACAATGGCTGGACGGACCGGGAGGTGCCCGAGCCGCTGATTCGCGAACTGTACGATCTGGCGCGGCTGGGTCCGACCTCGGCCAACTCCAGTCCGGCGCGCTATGTGTGGGTGCGCAGCGTCGATGGCAAGCAGCGTTTGTCAGAGCTTGCCAGTGAGACCAACAAAGCCAAGATTCTCGAGGCGCCCCTGACCGTCATCATCGGCTACGATCTGAATTTCGCCGCGGCGCTGCCGCAACTGTTTCCCTCCAAGGGCGAGGCGATGAAGCGCAACTTCGAGTCGAATCCGGCACTGGCGCAGGTCAACGCCTTCCGAAACGGTACGCTGCAGGGCGCCTATCTGATGCTGGCCGCGCGGGCTTTGGGTCTCGACTGTGGTCCGATGTCCGGCTTCAACAACGAGGGTGTCGATGCCGCATTCTTCGCCGGCACCAGCATCAAGTCGAACTTCATCTGCTCGCTCGGCTATGGCAGCGACAAGAACCTGTTTCCGCGCAATCCCCGCTTGAGTTTCGACGAAGCCGGGCGATTCGCCTAGAGATTGCGGATCAGCGCATCGCCGAACTCGCTGCACTTCACCTTGGTGGCGCCTTCCATGAGCCGGGCAAAATCATAAGTGACGATTTTCTGGCCGATGGTCTTGTCCATCGCGGTGATGATGGCATCCGCCGCCTCGGTCCAGCCCATATAGCGCAGCATCATTTCGCCCGACAGGATCACTGATCCCGGGTTGACCTGATCGAGATCGGCGTACTTGGGCGCCGTCCCGTGCGTGGCTTCGAACACCGCGTGTCCGGTCAGGTAGTTGATGTTGGCGCCGGGGGCAATGCCGATGCCGCCGACCTGCGCCGCCAGTGCGTCCGACAGGTAGTCGCCATTGAGGTTCATGGTGGCAACCACGTCGAACTCTTCCGCGCGTGTGAGCACCTGCTGCAGCGTGATATCGGCGATGGCATCTTTGATGAGTACCTTGCCGCTCTTGAGCGCCGCTGCCTGCTCATCGTTTGCTGCTTTCTCGCCGGAGGCAGCCTTGGTGCGTTCCCACTCCAGCCAGGTGTACGTCTGGCCCGGGAATTCCCGTTCCGCCAGTGCATAGGACCAGGTACGGAACGAGCCCTCGGTGTACTTGAGGATGTTGCCCTTGTGCACGATGGTGACGCTCTTGCGCTTGTTGGCAATGGCGTATTGCACGGCCGAGCGGAACAGGCGCTCGGTGCCTTCGATCGACACATTCTTGAGCCCTAAGCCGCTGGTGGCCGGAAAGCGGATCTTGGCGTAATGACGCGGAAAATTGCTCTTGAGGATCTCGAGAAACTTGCGGTTGTCCTCGGTGCCTTGCTCGAATTCGATGCCGGAGTACAGATCCTCGGTGTTTTCCCGGAACACCACCATGTCGACTTTTTCCGGAGCACGCACCGGCGAGGGCACGCCCTTGAACCAGCGTACCGGACGCAGACACACATAGAGGTCCAGCAACTGTCGCAGCGCCACGTTGAGTGAGCGGATGCCGCCGCCGACCGGCGTGGTCAGAGGACCCTTGATCGAAACCAGGTAATCCCTGCAGGCCTGAACGGTCTCATCGGGCAGCCAGCTCTTGAATGCCGTGAATGCCTTCTCGCCGGCGTAGATCTCCATCCATTGGATGCGCCGGCGCCCGCCATAGGCCTTGGCGACCGCGGCATCGAGTACGCGCACGCTGGCGCGCCAGATGTCTCGCCCCGTACCGTCACCTTCGATGAAGGGAATGATGGGTTGATCCGGTACGCTGAGCTTGCCGTCCCGGGTAGTGATTTTCTCACCGCCGGCCGGTGGTATAGGCTGGGGCGATGTCGGGTTGGGATTGGTCATGGCCGGCGATGCTAGCACAGCACCGCGGGCCCGACGCCGGGCTAGAATTGCCGGGTTATGCCCATCACTCTGGCCTCAACACCCGCCGCCCATGGCTTCCGCATGCCGGCGGAATTCGAACCGCACGCGGGCTGCTGGCTGCTCTGGCCCGAGCGTCCCGATAACTGGCGTGCGCATGCCGCGCCGGCGCAGCGCGCGTTTGCTGCCGTCGCCGCGGCCATTGCCCGCTTCGAGCCGGTGACGGTCGGTGCCTCGCCCACGCTCTACGCCAGCGCGCGGGCGCAGCTGCACCCGAACGTGCGCGTGATCGAGCTCTCGAGCGATGATGCCTGGATGCGCGATGTCGGGCCAACGTTCGTGACCAATGACGCCGGCGAATTGCGCGGCATCGACTGGCAATTCAACGCCTGGGGTGGGATCTACCGGCCGTGGCTGCTCGATGACGCGGTGGCGCAGAAAGTGCTCGAGATCGAGCGTATCGCGCGTTATCGGGCCCCTTTCATCAATGAAGGCGGCGCCATTCACGTCGACGGGCAGGGCACGGTGCTGGTAACCGAGCAGTGCCTGCTGAACCCGAACCGGAACCCGACGCTGAGCCGCCCGCGGCTCGAAACGCTGCTGCGCCAGTACCTGGGAGTGAGCTGTGTGATCTGGCTGGGCGAGGGGGTGACCGCCGATGAGACCTCGGGTCATGTCGACAACCTGGCCTGTTTTGCGCGCCCGGGTGAGGTGTGCCTGACCTGGTGCGAGGATCGCCGCGATCCCATGTATCGCGTATCCCAGGATGCTTATCAGCGTCTTATGGCTGCACGCGATGCGCGCGGTCGCCGCCTGCGGGTGCACAAGCTGCCCGCGCCGGGGCCGCTCTACATGACGCGTCGCGAGGCAGCCGGTGTCGCGTACAAGCGCGGCATCAGGCGGCTTAGCGGAGGGCAGCGGCTGGCCGGCAGCTATGTGAATTTCTACCTGGCCAACGGCGCGGTGATCCTGCCGCTGATCGATGGCCATACCGACGCTCCCGCCGGCCGTGCGCTGCGACGGATTTTCCCGCGTCGGCGCATCGTCGGGGTGGCGGCGCGAGAAATTCTGCTCGGTGGCGGCAACATTCATTGCATCACCCAGCAGCAGCCGCGGGCCGGGAAGCGTTAACGCGCGATCAGAGCGCTGCGGCTTCGCGCTCCGCGATCGTCAGCCACTCCTGCTGCATCTTGCGATAGTGGCGCGGCGCCATGCGGGCGTGTTCCAGCAATTCCCGCAACACGCGACGTGCGTCATCGACCCGGCCGCTTTCCTTCAGCAGTTGCGCATAGCGCAGCGGGGCCTCGGCGCCGGAGAAGTACTTGGTGAGTTCGGCAAATTCCTCGAGCGCCTTGGCATGGTTGCCCTCTCCGGCCAGCGCCCGGGCATACAACAGATGTCCCTCGGGAGAGCGGAAGTCGGGATTGCGCGCAATCAGGGAATCGAGCGTGCCGCGTGCGTCGGCGAAGGCGCCGGAGGCAAATTGTGCCTGTGCCAGGCCGAGCAGCAGGTTCGGATCCGATTCATACAGTCCGGTCAGCGCCTGCCGGTAGACCGCAATCGCATCGGCGGGCCGCCCCTGGCGGGTGAGCTCGTCGGCATACCGCTGGCGACTGGCGACGCCGCCGGTTATGCGCGCTTCGGCCTCGAACCGGCGCAGGTCCTGCTCGGGATCGAGCGCGCGGCGTACCCCGCGAACTGCTCGCCTTGTGCCGCTGCGGCGGAACAGATCGGGCAATACCTCCACCAGTACATAGGCGACGGACCCGGCGATTGGCAGCAGACCGATTGCCAGCATCCACAGCCAATTTCGACCGGTGCGAATGCAATGAACGATCAGGATGACCTGAATCGCCAGCGAGATGATGAATGCCAGGCTCATACTCCAAAGCTTACTGGCTCACCGCGCGGCGTGGTAGCGCGGGGCCGGAGCGCGCGGGGCACATGCTAAGATCGCCGGGCGGTGTCATCCGCGGCCAGTGCATGCACACAGCACGAATATTTCTACTGCCGGCCCTGCTGCTTTGTTGCGTCGTGGCCGTCGCGCAATCGCCAAGCGACCAGCAAGCGTCCAGGCGGCCGCGGATTGGACTGGTGCTCTCAGGCGGCGGCGCGCGCGGCGCGGCGCACATCGGCGTGCTCAAGGCACTCGATCGCCTGCATATTCCCGTCGATGCGATAGCCGGTACCAGTATGGGCGCCGTTGTGGGTGGCCTCTACGCCAGCGGCATGACCGGCGAGGAGATCGAGCGTGCAATGGCCTCCGTCGATTGGCAGTCGGCCTTTCGCGATCGACTGCGGCGCACGGACCTTGGCTGGCGCCGCAAAGAGGAAGACCGGGACTTCCTGGTCAATCTGCCGCTCGGCCTCCACGGTCGCAAGCTGCTCCTTCCCGAAGGTCTGGTGCAGGGTGAGAAACTCACCGAAACGCTGCGCCAGCTGACGCTGCCGGTCGGCACGATAACGGATTTCGACGCGCTGCCGACACCCTTTCGCGCCGTGGCCACCAATCTGGAGACGGGCGAAGCCGTCATTCTCAAGGATGGCGACCTCACTACTGCTATGCGCGCCAGCATGTCGGCGCCCGGCGCATTCGCCCCGGTGGCATACCGCGGGCAGCTGCTTGTTGATGGTGGGCTGGCCGAGAATCTGCCGGTCGAAGTCGCGCGTGCCATGAACGTCGATGTGCTGATCGTGGTCGATGCGGGCTTCCCACTGCAGCCGCGCAAGGATCTGGTGTCGTTGCCCAGCATCACCAATCAGGTGCTGGCAATTCTCCTGCGGCGCGATTCGGAGCGCCAACTCAAGACGCTCTCGCCGGCCGACATTGTCGTCAGTCCGCAATTGGGCGATTTCTCCTCCTATGACTTTGAGGACACGCTGCAAATCGTGAACGCCGGCGAGCGTGCGGCCGACGCCGTGGCGGACCGGTTGGGCAACCTGGTGGTCCCGGATGCCGACTACGCGCGCTACCTGGCGGATCGAAACGCCGCGCGGTCCGGCCTGCCGATCGTGGCCTTCCTCAAGGTCGAAGCGGACGCCGTACGCTACCAGCGCCAGATCGAGGACATGTTCGGGCCCTTCGTGGGCAGCACCGTGGATCCGGCCGCGCTCAAGCAACAGACCGATATGCTGTACGGCCGCGGCGATCTCGAGCTGCTGGATTATCGGCTGGTCAAGGATGGATCCGGGCAGACGGGGCTGGATTTCAATGCCCAGCGCAACTCGTGGGGACCCAACTACCTGCGCTTCGGTGTCTCCATGCAGGACGACTTCCAGGGCAACACGATCTTCAATGCCGCCGGGCGCCTGGATATCACCGAATTGAACTCGCTTGGTGCGGAGCTGCGTCTGGACGCGCAGGTCGGTACCGATCCCTTCCTGGCTACGGAACTGTACCTGCCGCTGTCGAACACTGCCCGCTATTTCGTGGCGCCGCACGCGCAGGTCGAAGCGCACAACGTGGCACAGGTCGAGGATGGCAGGCAGGTTGGATATTTTCGCGTCAACAGCATTGATGAAGGCCTGGATGTCGGTCGCGAGCTCAGCACCTGGGGCGAAATGCGATTCGGTGTGCTCGAAAGTCGCGGCGCGTCGCATGTGAGCCAGGGCGATTTCAGCGTGCCGGCCTCCAACTTCAATATCGTTCAATACTTCAGCCGCTTCGGCTACGACACACTCGACAGCCCGAACTTCCCGCACTCGGGCCAGGCGCTGACGGCCCAGCTGACACTGGAAAACAATGGTGGCGGCGAGGAGGGCACCAATCAGTTCACGCTGGACTGGCGCGGAGCACACACCTGGGGCAAGAGCACCGTGGTGGCCTGGTTCTCGGGCGGCAGCACGATCGGGGGCAGCGAGACGAACGTGCGCACATTCTTTCCGCTCGGCGGGTTCCTGAACCTGTCCGGTTTGCGGGCCGAAACGCTTGCCGGGCCGCAGTACGCCATCGGGCGGCTGATCTATCTGCGCAAAGTTGGAAACGGCGGTGAGGGCATTCTCGATGTCCCGGCCTACGTGGGCGTGTCGCTCGAAGACGGTAACGTCTGGAGCAGTCGCAGCCAGATCAGCTTTTCCGATACCCACCGGGACGCATCGGTCTTCTTTGGAGCGGACACGTATATCGGTCCTGCGTACTTCGCGATCGGATACGACAGCGGCGGTTCACTGGTGTTCTATATTTTTCTCGGCCGCAGCTTTTAGCCTAACGCACCGCCGCCATGCGTCGTGCGAGTTCCTCGTCGCTGACATCCTCGATGTGAGTGGCCACCCACCAGGTATTGCCGCACGGGTCTTTGACCCCGCCGTGCCGGTCACCGTAGAACTGATCCTTGGGCTCGCCGACAGAGATGCCGCCGGCAGCCAGTGCGCGGCGGTACAGGTCATCGCAGTCCGGAACGTACATATAGAGAGCGGCAGGGATGGGTTTGGTGTCGCCCTGGGCGCTGCCCATCATCAGGATGGAATCACCGACCTTGACCTCAGCGTGTGCCACCTTGCCATCGGGGCGCTTGTGGGCATAACGGATCGTCGCACCGAATGCCGCGGTCAAAAAGTCGATGAGCTTGCCCGCATCCTCGACGACGAGGTAGGGCGTGACGGTGTGAAATCCCTCGGGGACGGGTTTCGTCATGAGTCAGAGCCCGCGGCTGGCGGCCAGATTCTCCACCTTCTCAAACACCAGCGCCGGCTTGTCCCCCGCGCGGGAATATTCGTGCTTGCGGCTCATATCCGTAAGCGCGGCATCTCTTTCGGCCACGGTCGCAAACCAATGAACGCGCTGCCATTCCGCTCCCATGAGCTTGCGGAACGGGTCCCCGGCGGGAAGGCTGATGCGGACTCCGTAGGGCTTCGGGCCCTGGCTCAGGGGTCGGCGCAAATTGTGGGGGGCGGCAATTCCGTCCATAGTGACAGCAGAGTGGCTTGAGATTGCAGTTGACGCCACAATTGTAGCCTGACCGCCGCGAGCAGCACGAGGAATCGTCCATGCAAGTCCCCGAGACCCATTTTGTGAATGGCCATCGCATTCAGCCGCCTTTTCCGGACGGCCTGCAGCGCGCCCTGTTTGCGCTTGGGTGTTTCTGGGGCGCGGAAAAGACCTTCTGGCAGCTTCCAGGCGTCTACTCTACGGCGGTCGGTTACGCCGGCGGACACGCTCCAAATCCCAGCTACAAACAGGTTTGTACGGGCTCGACCGGCCATGCCGAAGCGGTGCTGGTGGTGTTCGATCCCAAGAAGATCACCTACGAAGATCTGCTGCGAACATTCTGGGAGTCGCATGACCCCACGCAAGGCATGCGTCAGGGGAATGACATCGGCACCCAGTACCGCTCGGCGATCTACTACTTCAGCGATGAACAGCGTCAGGCCGCGGAAGACTCCCGGCGAATTTTCCAAAAGGCGCTGACCGCAGCGCATCACGGCACCATTACCACCGAGATTCGCGAGGCGCCGCCGTTTTTCTACGCTGAGGACTATCACCAGCAGTACCTGGAGAAGAATCCCGGTGGGTACTGTCCGAATCATTCGTGCGGGGTCAGCTTCAAATCCGCGGAGTTACCGGTGGGGGAGAAGGCGTGATAGTGGGTTAACCGAGGGTTCTGTCGTGGAACCAAGAGGGTTAGCAGCTGACGACGTCGAAGATCCTCGTATTTCTGCGGGAAAACGTCTGCGGATTTTGACGTCAACGTCTACCGGAATTCTACCGATGTTCCCGGTCCAGAAAAGTCCGCGGCGAAGGACTCACGTTGAGCTGATCGGTGCAACGATGACGTTGTACACATCGTTCTTCGACACCGTCTAGAACACCGTAGTACTTCGAATTCCACGAGATCGCATAGACACCCGCCGACTCGTCGTAATGATCAACTATTTCGGTTGAAGGAGAGGAGAGAGGGGAGTTCAGCTACCCGGGCGCCACCAATGTTTAGTCGATAGGCCGAGCTCTGAACTAAATTCGTGTGAGCTGTGAACTCCCCAACTCCCCTTACTCCCCTCATGCTTGGTTGCCGACAGAACCAGGACTCAAGCGATTACTCTTCTCGATAATCTCAGGGTAAGCCGGAAAGGCTCGTAGAAACAGTCGCTTGGCGTCGTTAGAATTGTGCTCGGTAGAAATTCGGTAGAGGTTCGCTAAAGTATCTGAAGGCTCCATGTGGAGCTGCCGATGTAGTTCGGAACGTTTCAGATCGGCCAGACCGGTCCTCCAGATGGGCGAATTGCTCGCCTGAAAGCCGACGTTCTGGAAGCCAGCAGCGGGCTTATTGCCAAGCCGGAGGGCATCCGGGAATATGCGCTCTCGACCGGCAAGGAAGCGCGTAATGACCGAGAGCGATGCGACGGCAAACGCACAGATGCCGGGGTCAGCTGCACCCGAATCGATGATAGATCCTATTGCCGCCGTCGATGTGTTTGTCAGTTACGCGTCGCAGGACGCTGCGGTAGCCAATGCTGTCGTCGCGGCCCTGGAGAGCCAGGGGCTTAAGTGCTGGATCGCTCCACGCGACGTGATGCCCGGGGCTCTGTACGCCGACGAAATCATTCGCGCGATTAACGGCACCCGAGTCCTCCTGCTCGTGCTCTCGAAGAGCGCGATTGCATCGCCACACATCGGCAAGGAGGTGGAGCGCGCGTCCTCCAAGCGACGACCCATCGTGACGTTTCGGACCGACGCTGCTCAGCTGACGACAGCCCTGGAGTACTTTCTCAGTGAGTCGCAGTGGATCGACTTGGGGAACGATGGTACGGAGGCAGCCTTTGCTAAACTGGTGATTGCGGTGCGCCATAAGCTGGCGCCGGCACGTGCCATCCAACCGGGTCCCTCGCCCGACTTGGCTCCCTCAGTTCGCCCAGCAGCGATGCTACGAAAGTCTTGGCTACTCGTAGCCGCACTGGCTGTGGTGGGAGTGGCGCTCGCCTGGTTCTGGATCGACCGGCTACGGTCTGCGCCGGGTATCGCTTCGTCAGGCCAGAGTGCGGCGAGCCGGGCGCCTGGCACTCCGATGCCCGCGGCGCCCGCCGCATTCGCTCCGCCCCCGCATTCGGTCGCAGTGTTGCCTTTTACTAACCTCAGCGGCGACTCTAAGCAGGACTATTTTTCAGATGGCGTCTCTGAGGAATTAATCAACGCCTTAACGCATATCGATGCGCTGGAAGTCATCGCGCGCACGTCATCGTTCTCGTTCAAAGGGCAGAACTTGGACATCGCGACTATCGCGCGAAGGCTCAATGTCGGGACCATCCTCGAAGGCAGCATCCGCCGCTCAGGCAATACGGTGCGTATCACCACGCAGTTGATCAATGGTGTGAGCGGCTTTCATATGTGGTCGCAAGACTACGACCGCGATCTTAAGAACATCCTTGCGCTGCAGACCGAGATCGCCACCGCGGTCGCCGAGCAACTGCGAGTCAGGCTGTTAGGCAACGAAGCCGCCAAGATTGGGGTCGGGGGAACTCAGAATCCCAATGCGTATGATGCCTTTCTGCGCGGAATGCAGCTCGCGGACGCGGCGGGCGGCGATGAGGCAGAGCATCGAGCCTCTCTCGCGGCATTCGATCGAGCCATTGCCCTCGATCCGAACTATGCGGCCGCATACGGGCGACGAGCAGTTGCGCTCATGGACATTAGATCGGCCAGTGATGACTCGACTATCCGCGAGGATCTTCGAAGTCAGGCTAAAGCGGCCGCGGAGCGCGCGGTCTTGCTCGCGCCGGAGAGGGCAGACGCGCACACAGCCCTTTGGTGGGTCCGGGCAGTGGGGTACTTCGATTTCAGGGACGCGGCGGTGGAAATCGAGCGTGCGCTGCTCTTGGCCCCCGGTAGCGTGAAGACGCAACAAGCCCTGGCCATACATTCGGACTGGCTGGGCCATCATGACCTGGCAATCGAGGCGGGACGACACGCGGTAAGGCTGGACCCACAGAACTACGAAGCACGAATGATTCTCGTCAGCGTGCTGAATCACGCTCGACGCTTCGATGAGGCGCTGGTTGCCGCGCAGGAGGCCAAAGCAATAAACCCCGAAGCAAAAAATGTCCGATCATTGTTCGCCGCAAGCTACCTCGGACTGGGACAATTGGATTTGGCGCGACGAACCTGCGAGCAGCCCCCTCTGCACTGGTGCCTGGCGCTCGTTTACCACGCCATCGGTAATCCGAAAGCGGCCGATACCGAGCTCGAACAACTAAAAGCCATGAGCGGTGATTCCGATGCGTTTAGGTATGCCGAGATCTACGCTCAGTGGGGTGACACGGCGAAGGCGCTGCAATGGCTCAGTACTGCTGAAAAGCTGAGCGATCCGCTCCTTCCAGACCTGAAAACCGCTTGGCTGCTCGATCCTATTCGGAATGAGCAGCAGTTCAAAGCGCTTGAGGCGCGGATGAATTTTCCGCCCTAGGTCAACTAGCAGTCCGCCAAAATCCCGACATTCGCCACCGTCGCAAAGGGGTCGGTCAAACTCTGTCATTGCCCCGATTGGACTGAGGTTTGGTCTACCGGTGGATCGACGGCAACGTCTACTGAAAGTCTACCGGTCGACTGACCACGAAGAGATAACCGAGTGCTTTCCGTGCAGGAAATCGCTTCAGCGCCGACTATCACCAGCAGTACCTGGAGAAGAATCCCGGTGGGTACTGTCCGAATCATTCGTGCGGGGTCAGCTTCAAATCCGCGCAGTTACCGGTGGGGGAGAAGGCGTAGAGGCTGGTCTGACCCTGTTTCCTGCGTAGAGACAGAGGCTTACGGGCGGACGGAATCGAGATCCCACGTATTTCTGCGGAAAAACGCTGCGTGTTTTCGGCGCTGAGGTCTACCGGAATTCTACCGGTGTTCTGGTCCAAGGGAAGTCCTCGGGGAAGAAACAACGTGAGCGTCCGGAGTTGAGCCGCCTCTGCTTGGTGGTGCCTCGGCCGGGGAGTAGCATTGCCGCGATCCTACAAATCAGACGAGCAGGTAAGCTAACGATGAGCGAATGGGACAATCTGCCGCTTACAGACGAAGACGTGAATAGGAAGGTCGATGCGCTTTATCATGAGGTTTATGTTGTTTTGGATAAGCATTCCAGACAGAAGCACGAGCACAGACCAGAAGACATTGTCAGAATGAAAGCTATGAAAACTGCTGTGAGAAATCTCAAGCCTCCAGTTAAAGACAAGTCGTATTTGTCACAGCTTGCTGTTTGTGAGGAAACGCTCGATTCGTTGATGATGGAAGGTGGTTAAAGGAGTTCGTTACGCTCCGGTGTGGAAGTTCGCCGGTGTTTTGAACCTAGAATAGTCCTCGGCGAAGGAATCGAACTGCTCGGGTTAAATGCCCAAGCCGGTTGGACCCAATCCAACATCGCCGCACTGTGACGGCCATCAGTAAATCCCGCCTCAATTGGAGGTAAAAGCGTAAGCCAGACATGGACTTGCGTAGGGTGATTTCATGGCAACCGAATTGATCGCCGCTGACGCTGCCAGAGCTGAAACAGCTGGCTCGGCGTTACTGAGCTGGTATCTCGACCGCTTTAGAAAGCACTTGTCTGCTATTCGTGGGAGCGAGCTACTTACAACTTACTTTTCGACGTCGTACGGCGAGCTGTATGAGTACGGCGTGGACTTCATTCGCGTCCTACGTCTAATCGACGATACCGAGGATCAAGAAAGCATTTCGGGCGAGGTCCGGCGCTTGGGTTGGAAATGGTATCGGGTAGCCGAGGACCGCGACCACAACGTTCGGCGCGAGATCAATGGCGATTGGGTGCGAATGACCGAAGACGAAGTGGCCGACGCCGCAGTTCTCGAGAAACGTATGGAGAAACTACGGGACGAACGTTGGTCTGAGCAGTTGAAGCAGCAGCATAAGCGAGAGGTTGCATCGGCTGCAGAACATTTCGTGGGCATTACCACCGGAAAACTCGGTGAAATCACGTGAACGACAAAGAGCCTAGCGGAAGTTCTCCCCTGCTATCTCTTTCACGTGCGATATAGCTTGCAGCCCGTCTGAGGTTCACGCTGGGCTACCGGCGCATCAGCACCAGGATACGGAGATACACGAAACAGCTCCGTGGAAGCCACCGGCAGCATCTTTGCCCGCCTTCTTAAGCGCGTCCACATGCCACTTCCTGGTTTCGTCATCGATCACATCGGATGCCCTGTGCTCATCGTCTGACACCACAGCGGTGCTTGCTGGGTGGCGCATTAATAGGAGCCGTCCGACAGCGAATTGTTATCTCTTGCGATAGTGGCCGGCCAGCGCCGTGCGCTAGTGTTCAGAGTCCATATCACAGGAGAAATTCATGAATCGATTCACCGCCGCCGCGCTCTGCGGCAGCCTTGTATTCTGCGGCGCGCAAGCGTTCGCGAGCACCACCTCAACCGAAGGAACGGTTCAAGGGGAGTCCAATACTACTGCGGTCAAGGAGAAGCTGATGACGGACTGCATGTCCCATGAGGCCGCATCGAACACCGGCGCGAAGATGAACTGCCAGTCGCAGGTAGAAAATCAGCTAACGGATATAAAGAATGCGGGCACGAAGCCCGGGCAGCAGACACCCTAGCAATAGCGCTCCTAGCAGCAGCAGTGCGACCCGAACGAGACCGGCTCGCCCTTAGAAATCAAAGCCACGGCGTCGCTAGCTGCGGCGGCGCTGGTGGCCACAGCGGCCCGACTCTGAGATCGGCAGCAGGGCGCGGCGCTAGCGGCGGACCGATGCTAGTCTTACCAGCAGTAGTTGGGCTTCGGCTGCGTGGCAGTGCGCGCAAGCGGAGCGGATGTAAACACTGAGGCGTCAGTGCGTGCGCGGAGAAGACCGGCGGATCGGCGGTAACGTCTACCTAAAGTCTACCGATTGGCAGACCGCCGCGACGTAACTGCGCAATTTCCCAAAGATAAATCGCTTCAGCACCGACTATCACCAGCAGTACCTGGAGAAGAATCCGGGCGGCTACTGCCCGGATCATTCGTGCGGGGTCAGCTTCAAATCCGGGGAGTTACAAGTGGGGGAGAAGGCGTAGCCGGCGTTGTGCCGAGGGTTCGTTGCGGAAGTCGGGTGGTTAGCGGCGTTCTGTTCGAAGGTCGCGCGGTTCTGCGGGGAAATGCCCACGCTGTGAGCGGCGCTGACGTCTACCGGAATTCTACCGACGACTCAGCGCCAATATAATCCGCCGCGAAGAATGCGACTGATACTCTCAGCCCACTAACCGCCACATCGAGTCTCTCGTACACAGGACTCGGAGAGTTTGCAAGCATGAACACGCGATGCGACCTTGGTCAACACTGGCCATTCACCTCGGCTGTATTCCGGGGCTTGCTGCTTAGTCTCATCTTAGTTGGACTCTGCCAAGGCGCGCTCGCGGAGACGCCCCGCGTGCTGGTACTAGCTACAGGCGGGACCATCGGGTCGGCGCCAAGTGGCGGGCAGGTGACCGGCGATGAGCTGGTGGCCTCGATCCCGGAGCTGATGGGTCGGGCGAGTGTTTCGGTCGAGACGATTGCCGCGGTGGGTTCTAGCGAGCTCAAATTCACCGATTGGGCTCGCCTCGTCGAGCGGATCCGCGGAGCATTCGCTCGCGATCCTAAGCTGGCAGGCATTGTCGTGACTCACGGAACCGATACCATGGAGGAGACAGCTTTCTTGCTCGATCTCGTAATCGCGGATCCGAGGCCCGTGGTAGTGACTGGGTCCATGCGTCAGAGCCGCGTGACTTCGGCTGACGGGCCCGGCAATCTTCTCGAAGCGATCATGACCGCAGCTGACGCGTCATCTCGCAACCGCGGGACGCTGGTCGTGCTCGACGATGAGATCCACGCCGCCGCAGCAGTCGCCAAGACCAATACAACCCGTCTGTCCACCTTCAAGAGCCCGGACCAGGGGCCAGTGGGCTATGTTTCGCCAGTAATCGGCCTGCGTTATTTCCACTCCGCTGGGCGGGCACATCGCACCTATGCACTGACTCCGTCCCAGATCGCAGGATTCCCTCGCGTGGATATATTGACCTCCTACCTCGGTGGCGACGACACCCTCCTCAAGGCGGCACTGGCGGCCGGCGACAAGGGTCTGGTGATTGCGGGATTCGGAAGCGGCACCATGACTCCCGCAGTTGATGCGACTGCTGATGCGGCCGCCAAGGCTGGCGTACCCGTGGTCTTCTCGTCTCGGGTCCAATCCGGTCCCGTACACGATGGCTCCTATGGGGAAGTGCACCGTCCCGCTGCATTTGTGATGAGTGGCCTGCTCAATCCGGTCAAGGCCCGAGTTCTGCTATTGGTCCACCTCGCTGCTGGGGGTGAAAATTTGAATCAGGCCTTCGAAGGCTATTGAACAGCCACAAACAAAGTTGTCATTAGGCAATTCTGTGGCAACGAAAGTGTCCTTTTGGCCGCGCAGGTCTCTCAGTAGCAGTACCTAGCGAAGAATCCCGGTGGCTATTGCGCGAATCACTCCTGCGGGGTCAGCTTCAAATCCGCGCAGTTACAGGTGGGAGAGAGGGCGTAAGGGTTGGTTCGATTTGGTTTCCGTCGGGAGGCCAAGAGGTTAGGAATTTGATCCACGTCTTTCTGCAGGAAAACGCGGTGCAGTTTCGGCGTTGAGGTCTACCGGAAGTCTACCGGTGTTTTTGAACAAGGATAGTCCGCGGCGAAGGCCATCGATTCTTATGGAGTGGTTCAGTTTATGCGCTCTTTCGCGTACGGGCCGAACTTGTTTCTTCTATTGGCTGCGTTCGGAGCCGTTCGGACAGCTGGCGCGGTTTGCCTCGACGAGAAAGGAGTGAGTGGCTACCACGCCCCTTTGGACAAGGAGATGCACGCCGCACTTGGCATCGTTCTCGGTAAAGTCACGCGCACAGAA
>Ga0302311_10000739_pt1 | contig 39608 bp, 38 predicted proteins | sample III_Palsa_N1_3_FD_200449 | JGI IMG/M metagenome (GOLD analysis project Ga0302311, IMG submission 200449) | Peat permafrost microbial communities from Stordalen Mire near Abisko, Sweden - III_Palsa_N1_3 | ecosystem: Environmental > Terrestrial > Soil > Palsa > Peat permafrost | place: Sweden... | reverse complement strand
ATCCGATCATGGGCGATGACGGCCGGCTTTACGTAAAGGAAGCGGTGGCCGACGCCATCACCGCCCTCTTGGCGCCGCTCGCCGACATCGTCACGCCGAACGCTTGGGAGCTGGCGCGGCTGAGCGGCCGGGCCGTGAGCGATCCGCTCAGCGCGGTGGCGGCGGCGCGGTCGCTCGGCAGGCCGGTGATGGTCTCCTCGGTCTGGTCCGGAGGCGAGATTGGGGCGGCCTACGTCGATGGCGAGGAGGCCTGGCTCGCATCGCATACACCGGCGCAAGGCGTGCCGAAGGGCACGGGCGACCTGCTGACCGTGCTCTTCGTGGCCAGCCTGCTGGGACGCTACCCGCCGCCGGCGGCGCTGGAGCTGGCGGTGGGCGGCGTCGCCGAGGCCGTCGCGGTGACGGACGGCCGGGGCGAGCTGCCGATCACCGCGCTGCCGGCCGTCATCGCCCCCTCGTCCCGCGTCCGGCTCGCGCCGATTCATGGCTGACGCGCCGGTTTACGGCCTTTGCCCGCCCCGCTTCGCCGCGGTCCGCCAGGCGTTCGAGGCCAACTTCGCCGAGGGCCGCGAACTCGGCGCCCGCTTCGCCCTGGCCATCGAGGGCGAGATCGTGGTCGACCTGATCGGCGGCTGGGCCGACCGCGCCCAGACCCGGCCGTTCGCCGAAGACACCCTGACCTCGGTGTTCTCCACCACCAAGGCGATCGCCGCCTTCATGATCGCCCGGCTGGTCGACCAGGTGAGGCTTTCCTACGCCCAGCGCGTCGCCGAGATCTGGCCGGAGTTCGCCGCCGGCGGGAAAGCCGAAGTCACGGTCGAGCAGGTGATGGCGCACCAGGCCGGGCTGCCCGGTTTCGCCGCGCCGATGGCGGCGTCGGACTGGTTCGATTGGGACCTGATCCGCGGCAAGCTGGCGGCGACGGCGCCGATGTGGCGGCCAGCGGACTTCAGCGGCTACCACCCGGTCACCTTCGGCTATCTCGTCGGCGAGATCTTCCGCCGCATCGACGGGCGCACGATGGGCCGGGCGCTGCGCGAAGACATCGCCGGGCCGCTCGGCCTCGACGTCTGGATCGGCCTGCCCGGCACGGAGCACGACCGCTGCGCCGACGTGCGCCGCCCGTCCGCGCTGCCGGACCTGGGCGCGATGAACGAGTTCAAGCGCGTCGCCTTCATGACGCCCTGGGCGTCGCCCGGCGGCCGCAGCCTGGCCGAGTGGCGGCGCGCGGAGATCCCGTCGGTGACCGGCCACGCGACCGCGCCGGCGCTGGCGCGGCTGATGGCGGCGATGGCGAACGGCGGCTGGCTGGACGGGGCGCGGCTGCTGAAACCGGAGACGATCGATGCGGCCGCAGCGGCGCGCGGACGCGGCAAGGACCTGGTGCTGCCCTACGACCTGGCCTGGGGCGCGGGCTTCCTGCGCAACGAGGGCCTCGGCATCTATGGCCCCGGGCGCGAGACGTTCGGCCACTCCGGTTGGGGCGGCTCCTGCGCCTTCGCCGATCCCGAACGCGGCGTCTCCGGCGCGTATGTGATGAACCGCCAATCGGCGGAACTGATCGCCGATGAAAGGGCCAGGCGACTGATCGAGGCGGCTTACGCGGGGCTTTAGCGAGCCGGCGAGACGCCCCTCCGTCAGCCCGCTTCGCGGTCTGCCTCCTCCCCCGCTTCGCGGGGGAGGAGCGAAGCCGTGTGATCCTGCTCCTGCCCCGTGGAGCGTAGCGTAACGGGGGTGGTGCTCGACGCGAAGCGGCGAGTGACGGAGGGGGCGTTCGGGCTTTCCAGCGCCACCCGGCGGCTCGCGCGCCAGGCGCCGAACATGAAGAGCGCGACGCCCGCCCAGATGAAGCCGAATGAGACGAGGCCCAGGGGCGTAGGGCGCTCGCCGACGATCAGCCCGATCAGGAAGCCGAGCGTCGGCCCGGTGAATTGCAGGAAGCCCACGGTCGACAGCGGCAGGCGCCGCGTGGTCCAGGCGAAGAAGGCAAGCGGCGCGACCGTGACCGGTCCCATGGCGAGGAGCAGCAGCGTGATCGGCGCGCCGCCGCCAAACCTGGCGACGCCGGTGTGGGCGAGCCAGAGCACTAGCGCCAGACCGGGCAGAAACATCAGCAGGCTCTCAACGAACAGGCCCGCCTGCGCGTCCACCTCCACGCGTTTGCGGATAACGCCGTAGACGGTGAACGTCACCGCGAGGAAGAGCGCGATCAGCGGCAGGTGGCCGAGCGCCAGCGCCTGCAGCACGGTTCCCACCGTCGCCAGCGCGATCGCGCCGAGGCCGATCGCGTTGATCCGTTCACGGAAGAACGTGGCGCCGATCGCCATGTTGAGCAGGGGATTGATGTAGTAGCCGAGCGCCGCCTCGATGTTGTGTCCGTTGTTGACCGCCCAGACATAGACCGACCAGCCGCTGACGATCATCAGCGCCGAGACCGCCAGCTGACCCAGCAGCCGGGGGCTTCTGAAGACCCGCGCCACCTGATCGTCGTGCCCGGCGAGCACCACCAGCAGGCCGGCCCAGGGCATGGACCAGAGCGCCCGCTGCCCGACGATCTCCCACGGGGTCGCGCCCGTCCGACCGGCCAGGATGAACAGCGCCGGGATCAGCCCCCACATCACATAGCCGGCGAGTCCCGCCGCCAGCGCCTGGCGGGATGAGCCGCCCGGCGCCGCAGCGGGAGGGCTCATGCGAGGAGCTTGTTTCCGATCAGGCCGCGCTCATGCGCCAGTTCGGCGATCTGCACGGCGTTGAGCGCGGCACCTTTGCGCAGGTTGTCCGACACCACCCACAGCGCCAGACCGTTCTCGACGGTCGGGTCGTTGCGGATGCGGCTGACGTAGACCGGGAATTCCCCCTGCGCTTCCTTGGGGGTCATGTAGCCGGTGGGTTCGTGCTTATCGATCACGTTGATCCCGGGCGCCTCGCGCAGGATGGCGCGCGCTTCGTCCGCGTCGATCGCGTGCTCGAATTCGAGATGCACCGCCTCGGAGTGGCCGACAAACACCGGCACCCGCACGCAGGTCACCGTCAACTTGATGTCGGGATCGAGGATCTTGTGGGTCTCGTTGCGCATCTTGTGCTCTTCGTCGGTGTAGCCGTCCTCCATCCAGTTGTTGGCGAACGGGATCACGTTGAAGGCGATCTGCTTGGGGTAGTAGTTCGGCTCGGTCGGACCGAGGACGAAGACCTGCTTGGTCTGGTTCCACAGCTCGTCCATCGCCGCCTTACCGTTGCCGGAGACCGCCTGGTAGGTGGCGACCACCGCCCGCTTGATCGTCGCCGCGTCGTGCAGCGGCTTCAGCGCCACCATCAGCTGGATGGTGGAGCAGTTGGGGTTGGCGATGATATTCTTGCGATGCGCGATGTCGATCGCGTCCGGGTTCACCTCCGGCACGATCAGCGGCACGTCGGGGTCCATCCGCCAGGCCGACGAATTGTCGATCACCAGCGCGCCGGCCTTGCCGATCTTCGGCGACCACTCCTTGGAGAAGGCGCCGGAGACGCTCATCAGCACGATGTCGACGGTGGAGAAATCGAACTGCGCGATGTCCTCGCACTTGATCACGCCGTCTTTCCAGCCGACGTCGATGCCGATGGATTTGCGCGAGGCGATCGCGTGAATCTTGTCCACGGGGAAGTTCACTTCCTCGAGGATGTTCAGCATTTCACGGCCCACGTTGCCCGTGGCGCCGACGACGGCGACCCGGTAACCCATCGAATATCTCCTTTATGCGGAAGGACGCGCTCACTACGCCTTGACGAGCGAAGTGGCAACCGAGCGAAGCTGTCGCAAGGTCCCAAACACAAGGTGAACGCCGTGGCCTTCGACATCGCCGCCCTGCCCCTGGCCACGACACTCGGGATCGAGCTCACCGTCGCCGAGAAGAACCGCGTGGTCGGCCAGCTCACCGTGCGCGAGGAGATCACCACCGGCGGCCATATCCTGCACGGCGGCGCCTACATGGCCTTCGCCGACAGCCTGGGCGCGATCGGCGCGGTGCTGAACCTGCGCGATGGCACGCGGACGACGACCCTGGAGAGCAAGACCAACTTCCTCGGCAGCGCCCGGGTCGGCGAGACCATCACCGGCGAGGCGACGCCGCTGCACGTCGGGCGCCGCTCCAGCGTCTGGCAGACCCGGATCACCAACGCAGAGGGCAAGCTGCTGGCGCTGGTGACCCAGACGCAGATGACGCTGGAGCTCTAAGCCACCGCGACGACGCGACGGTTGGTGAAGTGCAGCCAGGCCACGATCGCCAGACCCGCAAGCAGCATGCCGGCGCCTAGCCAGAGCGTGCCGTGCACATCGCGGTCGCTGACCAGCTGCGAGGCGAGCAGCGGCCCCATCGCCCCCCCGATCAGCTGCGCGGCCCCGCTCTGCACCGCCGCGCGGCGAGACGGGTCGGCCTCGATCGTCATCGGCACCAGGAACGGGCTCAGCAGCAGCCCGGTGAAGCCGGCGGCTGCGTTGGCGCCGATGAACAGCCAGGCTGGAATGTGCTGGCCGAACACCCACCAGACCACCAGGGTCGACGACGCGGTGATCAGGAAGACGTGAAACCAGCGCACCCGCCCAGCCAGCGCGGTCGCCGCGCTGCTGCCGGCGACCTGCGCGGCTAGCGAGACCCACAGCGCGGTGCGGGCGACGCCGGCGTCCAGCCCGGCTTGGTGCGCCAGCGGCTGTAGATAGGCCCCGACCGCCCCGCTGCCGGCGACGAACACCAGCGTGCCGATCAGTGCGATCCAGCCGCGGAACGGCGGTGGCCCGGCGATCGCCTCGCCCGGGTTCAGATCGGCGAGCCGGCTAGGCCCGATCAGCGCCGCGGGCAGGCCGACCACCGCGCAGATCGCGATGGCGATGAAGCCGCCATTGGCGCCCCACCGTGGCATGATCCAGACCGCCAGCGCGATCGCCAGCAGCAGCTGGGCCAGGGTCTGGGTGACGAAGAACACGCCGGCCCAGCGCTCCGGCGTCGCGGTGCGCGAGATCATCGCCACCGTGATCCACAGCAGCACGCCTTCAATAGCGCCGGCGAAGCCGCGCATGACGAATACGCCCGAGCCAGAGCTGCGCGCCGTGGCGTAGTCGATCGCGGCTAGCAACAGCGTCAGGACGACGCCGATCGACTTCAGCCGCAGCGGCTTGAGCAGCGCGCCGGCTAGGGCGGTGGTGACGCCCATGCTCAAGACCTCGACCATGATCACCAGGCCAATGTCGGCGTTGGTCAGGCGGTGCTCGTCAACCAGCGACCCCAGCAGAACCGAAATCACGCCCAGAACCAGCAGGGAGTTGACGCCGACGCCGAGCGCCCCCGCAGCCTCGAGCGGGGTCAGCGCCGGGCCGATCACCTCATGCACGAGGTGATCCGAGACGACGTGCTCGTCGTCGGTCATGCGCTAGAGCCCCGCGAGGACGGCGTCGCCCATCTCGCGGGTGGAGAGCTGGCCGCCGAGGTCGCGGGTGCGGGCGCCGCCATCCAGCGCCGCTTTCACCGCAGCGCTCAGTCGGTCGGCCAGGTCCGGCCGCGCCAGCGACCAGCGCAGCGCCATCTCGAACGAGAGGATCGCCGCCAGCGGATTGGCGATCCCCTGCCCGGCGATGTCGGGCGCCGAGCCGTGGATCGGCTCGTAGAGGCCCGGCTTGCCCGGTTCGCCCAGCGCCGCCGAGGGCAACATGCCGAGCGAGCCGGTCAGCTGCGCGGCTTCGTCGGACAGGATGTCGCCGAACAGGTTGTCGGTGACCAGCACGTCGAACTGGCGCGGGTTCTTGACCAGCTGCATCGCGGCGTTGTCGGCCAGCATGTGCTCCAGCGTCACGTCTGGATATTCGCGGGCGTGCAGGGCGGTCACCACCTCGCGCCAGAAAGCGCCGGTCTCCATCACATTGGCCTTCTCGGCCGAGGTGACCTTGTTGCGCCGGCCCCGCGCCAGCTCGAACGCCACCCGGCAGACCCGTTCGACCTCGTGGGTGGTGTAGACCTGGGTGTCGAAGGCGCGCCGCTGGCCGTCCGGCAGGTCCTCGACCCCGCGCGGCTGGCCGAAGTAGACCCCGCCGGTCAGCTCGCGCACGATCATCAGGTCGAGCCCCTCGATCACCTCGCGCTTGAGGCTCGAGGCGTCGGCGAGCGGGCCGTAACAGATCGCCGGGCGCAGGTTGGCGAACACCTGCATGCCGGAGCGCAGGGCCAGCAGGCCGGCTTCGGGACGCAGATTGCGCGGGACCTTCTCCCACGGCGAGGCCCCGACCGCGCCGCCGACCGCGCCCATCAGCACCGCGTCGGAGGCCTTGGCCGCGGCTAATGCCTCCTCGGTAAGCGGCGCGCCGTGGGCGTCGAGGCTGGCGCCGCCGAACGGGCGCGCATCGATGGTCAGGTCGTTGGTGATCCGCTCGGCGACGCGGCGCACCTCGTCGGTGATCTCCGGGCCGATCCCATCGCCGGGCAGGAGCAGAAGCTTGGGCATGGTCGCCTTGATGTCAGGTCAGAGTGCGCGCTCGGAAGCGACCTCGTAGGCGAAGAGGCGGCGCTCGGATACCCCGAAGCTGGGCCAGACTGCGCGCCAGGCGGCCATGTGCGCGGTCTTGAAGTGGGCCTCGAGCGCCGCCTGGTCGCGCCAGCGCTCGAACACGTGGATCAGGCCGGGCTGGGTGACGTCCTCGGCGTAGTTGTAGTCGGAGCAGCCGTCCTCCGCCTGGCTGGCGGTCATCATCGCCGCCATGTGCGGGCGCAGGCCGTCGAGGCTGGCCGGCGGCACGCGGACGGCGCCGGCGACGATCAGGCTCATGCCGGCTCCAGCCAGGGCTGGGCGAGCGCGTGGCGCATCTCGTACACGTCGATCTCCTGGCGGTGCTCTAGCGTCTCGCCGATCGCATCGAGGCCGGCGAGCATCTTCGCCTTGCGCGCCGGGTCGATCTCGAAGCTGAACCGCTGGCCCGAGGGTGACATGACGGTCTGCGACGGCAGGTCGATCGAGAAGACGTGGTTGCCGCCCTTGGCCTCCTCCATCAGCGCGCGCACAGCCGCCTCAGGCAGCGCCACTGGCAGCAGGCCGTTCTGGAAGCAGTTGTTGTAGAAGATGTCGGCGAAGCTGGGCGCGATCACGCAGCGGATGCCGTTGTCGAGCAGCGCCCACGGCGCGTGTTCGCGGCTGGAGCCGCAGCCGAAATTATCGCCGGTGATCAGCACGCCGGCGCCGGCGTAGCGCGGATCGTTGAGCACGAAGTCCGGCCGCGGCTTGCCCTCGGCGTCGAAGCGCAGGTCGTAGAACAGCCCCTGGCTCAGCCCCTCGCGATCCACCGTCTTGAGGAACTGCTTGGGGATGATCTGGTCGGTATCGAGGTTGGTCATGTCCAAGGGCGCGGCCTTGGCGTGGAGATCGGTGAAGGGCTGCATCAGACGTCCTCGCTACCTAGTTCGGCGCTCAGCATCAGGGTCGGGGCGCCCGCGACGCCCGATCGGACGGTGAATACCTTGGTCCCAGGCTTGCGGCCGTTGCGGACCTCGGAGACGTCGAAGCCGGCCTTGGCGATGCGGGCCTGGGCGGCCTCGGGATCGGTGACGCGCCAGGCCAGGCCCGAGAGCTTGTCCGGACCGTCCGTCGGCCCCTCGCCGCCGAGCCGCGATCCGATCTCCACCACCGCACCGCCGCAGCGGAAGAACATCAGCCGCGAGCCCCACTGCGGGTTCGAGCGGTCGAGGCGGAAATCGAGGCCGAGGCGCGCACCGTAAAGCGCGACGGCGCGGTCCGGGTTAGGCGTGTTGATCACCACGTGGTCGAGCGCCTGCACGGCGTCGGCGGGGCCCGGCTTGGGCTCGAAGCGGCCGGTACGCTCCGCCAGCGCGATTGAGACGCCGTGGGTGGCCGCCGGATCGACGAAGGCGAGCCGCCAAGCGTCGGTCGACAGCAGCGCGGCCGCCTCGCCCACCGGCGCGCCGCGGCGGCCGAGCAGACGGCGGGTCTCGTCGAGATCCGAGACGCCGAACGCCAGGCCCCACAGCCCTTCGCCGTGGGCTTCGATCTGAGCGCGCACCCGATCGCCGCTTTCGCCCGGGCCGTCCGGCTGCACCAGGTCGATGGCCATGTTGGCGAGCTGGAACCAGGTATGGCGCGCGCCGGCCGCCTCCTCGCGCCAGTCAGCCCGCCGGCCAAGCAGCGCCCCGAACGCGCTGGCGGCGCGGTCAAGATCGCGCACGGCGATGGCGACGTGGTTGAGCGTTTCGATCACAGGAAGTCCCTGACGTCGGCAATATGGCCGGCGATGGCGGCGGCGGCGGCCATGGCTGGGCTCATCAGGTGGGTGCGCCCGCCGCGGCCCTGGCGGCCCTCGAAGTTGCGGTTGGAGGTCGAGGCGCAGCGCTCGCCGGGGGCTAGGCGGTCGGGGTTCATGCCCAGGCACATCGAGCAGCCCGGCTCGCGCCAGTCAAAGCCGGCGGCGCGGAACACCTCGTCGAGCCCCTCGCTCTCGGCCTGCTCCTTCACCAGACCGGAACCGGCGACCACCATCGCCGTGACGTGCGGCGCGACCTGGCGGCCAGCGTCCAGCGCCGTCCGCAAAATGGCGGCGGCGGCGCGCAGATCCTCGATGCGGCTGTTAGTGCACGAGCCGATGAACACGCGGTCGATCCGCGCGCTCTGGATCGGCTGGCCTGGTTCGAGGCCCATGTAGTCTAGCATGCGGCGCGCCTGGGCGGCCTTCGTGTCGTCGAGCGTCGCTGGGTCGGGCACGCAGCCGTCGATGGCGACCACGTCCTCAGGGCTGGTGCCCCAGGTGACCATCGGCGTCAGCTCGGAGACATCGATCTCGACCTCGCGGTCGAACCTTGCGTCGGGATCGGAGAAGAAGCTCTTCCAGTAAGGCAGCGCGAGTTCCCAGGCGCCGCCCTTCGGCGCGGCGGGGCGTCCGACGATGTAGGCGAAGGTGATCTCGTCCGGGGCGATCAGGCCGGCGCGGGCGCCGGCCTCGATGGTCATGTTGCAGAGCGTCATCCGCGCTTCCATCGACAGCGCGCGAATGGCCTCGCCGACGTATTCGATCACGTGGCCGTTGCCGCCGGCGGTGCCCATCTTGTCGATCATCGCCAGCGCGAGGTCTTTGGCCCCGACACCCGGCGGCGGCGCGCCGACGAAGCGCACCCGCATGTTCTTCGACTTCTGCTGGCGCAGGGTCTGGGTCGCCAGCACGTGCTCGACCTCGGAGCTGCCGATGCCCTGGGCCAGGGCGCCGAACGCGCCGTGGGTGGAGGTGTGGCTGTCACCGCAGACGATGGTCATGCCCGGCTGGGTGCGGCCCTGCTCGGGCCCGACCACGTGCACGATGCCGTTGCGCGGATCGCCCATCGGGAAAAACTCGATCTTATGCAGCGCCACGTTGCGCACCAGCGTCTGCAGCTGCAGCCGCGCCTCCTCGTCGGCCACCGCCTCGATCCCCAGCGCCTGGTTCTCGGTCGGCACATTGTGGTCGGCGACGGCGAGGGTGCGGTCGGGGCGGCGCACGGATCGGTGCGCGGCCTTGAGGCCGGCGAAGGCCTGCGGCGTCGTCACTTCGTGGATGAGATGGAGGTCGACGTAGAGCACCGACTCGCCGTTGGCGTCGGTCGAGACGACGTGCGCGTCCCAGATCTTGTCGTACAGGGTCTTGCCGGACATCTCGGCGATGTAGGGCTGAGGGTGGGCGGCGTCCAGCGCCGCGGCGACCTCAGGCGATGCCGGCGCGCAGGAAGTCGTGCATGTGGGCCGCGCCGACCAGCTTGCCGTTCTCGCACACGAACAGCAGCATGATCGGCCGGTCGCGCTCGTTCATCATCCGCAGCGCCTCGCCGGCCAGCAGGTCGGGCTCGACGAACACCGGAGTGCGGGTCATGTGGTCGGCGACCGGCGAGGTGAGGTCCGCCTTGCCAAGCGCCCGGCGCACGTCGCCATCTGTCAGCGCACCGACCAGCCGGCCGGCGTCGTCTACCACCGCCACGCCGCCGTACCAGACGTTGCCGGTGATCACGTCGATCGCCTCGGCGAAGGTGGCGCGCTCGCCGACCTTCGGCACGGCGTCGCCGACGCCCATCAGATCGCGGATCGTCAGCAACTGGGCGGCCAGCTTGCCGCCGGGGTGGATCGCCTTGAAGTCGCGGGCCGAGAAGCCGCGCGCTTCCAGCAGCGCCATGGCGATGGCGTCGCCGAAGGCCAGTTGCATGGTGGTCGAGGTGGTGGGCGCCAGCTTGTTGGGGCAGGCTTCCTCTGACGGCGGCAACACGAAAGCGTATGTGGCTGCCTTGACCAGGGCGCTGCGCTCGCCGGACGTCACGGCGATCAGCTTCACGTCGAAACGCTTGCAGTAGTGGATCACGTCCTTCAGCTCCGGCGTCTCGCCGGAGAGCGAGAACGCAAGCACCACGTCGCCTGAGGTAATCATGCCCAGGTCGCCGTGGCTGGCCTCCGCGGGGTGCATGAAAAACGCCGGCGTGCCGGTCGAGGCCAGCGTGGCGCTGACCTTGCGGGCGATGTGGCCGCTCTTGCCCATGCCCGTGACGACGATGCGGCCCTGCGCAGCCAGCATCGCCTCGACCGCCGCGTCGAAGTTGGCGCGCAAGCTGGTCTGCAGCGCGGCGGCGAGCGCGTTCAGGCCGTTGATCTCGGCCTCGAGCGTGCGCAAGGCCGAAGCGTTGTGATCGGCCAGATCGGTCAGCGCGCTGCGATGGACCGCGGTGGGGCGTACGTCTGTCATTGGGCGACAGTCTAGGGCGCCAGCTTCGTGACTTCAAAGAGGCGCACATTCGAAACCGAAACAGTCGGTTACGAGGATTGTGTCGTCGCCCCGGCCGAAGCGCCCTATCTGCGGCCCCTTAGCTGCACAGTTAATCAATGGCGCCATGATCCCCTTCATCGACCTCGCCGCCCAGCAGACCCGGATCAAGCCGCGTATCGACGCGGCGATCCAGCGGGTGCTGGCGCATGGCGGCTACGTGATGGGGCCGGAAGTGCGGGCGTTCGAGGAGCAGCTGGCCAGCTTCGGCCGCGCCGGCCACGCCCTCTCCTGTGGCAACGGCACCGACGCCCTGGCGCTGCCGCTGATGGCCTGGGACATCGGCCCGGGCGACGCGGTGTTCTGCCCGTCGTTCACCTTCGCCGCGACCCCTGAGGTGATCCCGTGGACCGGGGCGACCCCGGTGTTCGTCGACATCCTGCCCGACACCTACAACCTCGATCCGGCCCACCTGGAAGCGGCGATCGAAGCGGTGAAGGCCAAGGGCGAACTGCGGCCTGCGGCGGTGATCGCCGTCGACCTGTTCGGCCAGCCGGCCGACTACCCGCGTCTTGCCGAGATCTGTCGCCGCCACGGCCTGAAGCTGATCGCCGACTCCGCGCAGGGCTTCGGCTGCACCCTGAACGGCGAGCACCCGATCCACTGGGCCGACGCCGCCACCACCAGTTTCTTCCCGGCCAAACCGCTGGGCGGCTATGGCGACGGCGGCGCGGTGCTGACCGACGATGCGGCGCTGTTCGAGCGGATGGATTCGCTGCGCATCCACGGCAAGGCGGTAGAGAGCGACATCAACGGCCACCCGCTCCCGCACGATCCGAAATACCTCAACATGCGGATCGGCATGAACTCGCGGCTGGACACGCTGCAGGCGGCGATCCTGATCGAGAAGCTGGCCGTGTTCGCCGGCGAGATCGAGCTGCGCCAACTGATCGCGAACCGCTACCACGAGGGCCTGGAGGGCCACGTGCTCTCGACGCCGAAGGTGATCGCCGGCGGCGTCTCGACCTGGGCGCAATATGTGATCGAGCACCACGACCGCGACGGCCTTGCGGCCCACCTGAAAGCGCTGGGCGTGCCGACCGCGGTCTACTACCCGGTGCCGATGCACCGCCAGGCCCCCTACGCCTGCTTCCCGATCGGCCCCGGCGGCCTGCCGATCTCAGACGCCAAGGCGCTGCGCGTGCTGGCCCTGCCGATGCACGCCTACCTGACCCACGAGGTGCAGGACCTGATCATCGAGGCGGTGCGCGGGTATAACGGCTGAGGCGTTGACATCCTGATATCATATGATGATATCAGCCGGATGCGCACGCTCGTTGATATTCCCGACGACCAGATCGTCGAGCTGACCAAGCTCGCCGAGCGCGAGAAGGTCTCGCGCGCGGCGCTTGTGCGTAAGGCGATTTCCGACCTTCTGGCTTCGAAACGGCAGACCGGCGACGATTCAATCGCGGCCGCCTTCGGCCTCTGGTCGGACATGGAGGAAGATGGGCTGGCTTACCAGGAGCGCCTCCGCAGCGAATGGTGAGGGCTCTTCTAGACAGCAACATCCTGATCGATCACTTGAAAGGCTTGGTTCAGGCCCAGACTGAATTCGATCGCTATGAAAATCGGGCGATCAGCATCGTGACATGGATCGAATTGCTAGCGGGGTCCACGGCTGCAAACGAGACCGGCGTACGGGCCCTGTTGGAGAGCTTTGATACAGTCGACCTCGATCGCGATGTGGCGACGGAAGCCGCCTCTCTTCGGCGCGCTTACCGGATTAAGCTGCCTGACGCAGTGATCTGGGCATCCGCGCGAACGCAGGGGCGCTTGCTTGTCACACGTAACACCAAGGACTTCCCAGCGGGCGACCCCGGTGTTCGCGTCCCATACGCGGTCTAACCGCCTATCTTCACCAGCATCGCCTCTAGCGTCGCCAGTTCGTCCGCCTCTCGCGACGGCTTGTCCCAGCGGATGCGGTTGATGCGGGGGAAGCGCATGGCGACGCCGCTCTTGTGGCGGGTGGAGCGCTGCAGCCCCTCGAACGCCACTTCCAGCACCAGACCGAAGTCGCGGTCGGCGCGCACCGAGCGCACCGGGCCGAACCGCTCGGTGGTGTTGTCGCGGACGAACTTGTCGAGCAGCTTCAGCTCCTCGTCGGTGAAGCCGAAATAGGCCTTGCCGACCGGTGTCAGGCTGCGCACCCCGGCCTCATCCTCGCGCCAGACCCCAAAGGTGTAGTCGGAATAGAAGCTGGAGCGCTTGCCGTGGCCGCGCTGGGCGTACATCAGCACGGCGTCGATCAGGTGTGGATCGCGCTTCCATTTGAACCAGGGACCCTTCGGCCGCCCGGCCTCGTAGATCGAGTCCCAGCGCTTCAGCATCAGCCCCTCGGCTTGCGCCGGATCGCCCTCCGGCGGCGCGGCGCGCAGCACGGCCAGTTCGGGCCAAGTCTCGAACGGCTGGGTGGGAGAGAGATCGATGCGCGAGGAAGTGATGTCAGCGACAAAGGTTTCCAGCCTGGCGCGGCGCTCGCGGAACGGCAGCTGGCGCAGGTCGGTCTCGCCCTCCAGCAGGAGGTCGTAGGCGCGGATGCCGGCGGGATAGGCGGCCATGAGCTTGGCGTCGGCGCTCTTGCGGTTGAGCCTTTGCTGCAGATCGCCGAACGGGGCGACGCGGCCAGCCCGCAGGACCAGCAACTCGCCGTCGATCACGCCCTCGAAGTCCAACGCCGCCACCACGTCGGGGAAGGCGGCCGAGACATCCTCGCCGGTGCGGCTCCACAGCCGCGTCTCGCCGCGCTCGCTCACCGCCTGCACGCGGATGCCGTCCCACTTCCACTCGGCGGCGTAGTCGGCCGGATCGAGCTTGGCGAAGTCGGTGTCTTCATCCAGCGCCTGCGCCAGCATCACCGGCCGGAAGCGCCCCGGCGCGTCGGGCGACGGGCGCTCGGATCGGCCCTCCAGCCAGGCGAACAGGTCCTCGTAGGGCGGCGCCAGCACATGCCAGACCTCCTCGATCTCGGCGACATCAATCTCCGCAATGTCGGCCGCCGCCTGCTTGGCCAGCCGCGCCGAAAGCCCCACCCGCAGGCCGCCGGTGAGCAGTTTCAGCAGCGCCCAGCGTCCGTCGGCGTCGAGCGCATCGAGCCAGCCCTCGATCAGGCCCTGCGCCTCGGCGCGGGTCGCGGTGCGCAGGGCGTCGACCACCTCCGACAGCTCCGGCTCGCGATTAGCCCCGGGCGTCGCCGGCCAGACCAGGGCGACGGTCTCGGCCAGGTCGCCGACGAAGTCGTAGGACCAGCCGAACAGCACCGGGTCCATCCGACCCTCGATCGCCTTGCGGATCGCCGCCGGCTTGGCGGCGTCAAAGGTCAGGGCGCCGGTCAGCGAAGCCAGCGCCCAGCCGCGGTCGGGATCAGGCGTCTCCTTCAGGAAGTCGCGGACCAGGACCAGCTTGGCGTTGCGCCCCTGCGTCAGCGAGAGGCGGTCGAGCAGTCGGGCGAAGCTGCGCATCAGCCCGGGTCGTTGCGCGCGTCGAAAACCTGACGCGCCATGGCGATCTCGGCCTGGTTGGCGCGCGCCCAGGCGCCCAGGGCCTCAACCGGCTTCCACAGCGAGTGGCCGAGCTGGGTCAGCTCATAGTCGACCCTGGGCGGCACGGTCGGGAACACCGTGCGGGTGACCAGGCCGTCACGCTCCAGGCCGCGCAGGGTGAGGGTCAGCATGCGCTGCGAGATGCCGCCGACCATGCGCTTGATCTCGTTGAAGCGCTTCGGACCGTCGCCGAGAAGGGCGACGATCAGCACGCTCCACTTGTCGCCGACGCGGGCCAGCACGGTGCTGACCGCGCGGCAGTCGGCGGATTCGGGGTGCAGGTGGGGGCGGTCGGTGACGGTCACTTGGCTGTGCTCCAGTACCTTAAGTGTGCCTTCTTGCGGGTGGTTGCAACGGTCACCCATCTAGACCTGGTCACTTTTTGTTACCACAAAGGCAACCACTCATGAACCTCCTCCACATCGACGCCAGCGTGCTCGGCGACCACTCCGTCAGCCGCCAGGTTTCCGCCGCCATCGTGTCCCGGCTCCGCGCCGCCGACCCGAGCTTGAATGTCACCTATCGCGACCTCGCCGCCCAGCCACTCGCCCACCTGTCCGGCTTGCACCTCGCCGCCGCCCAGGGCGCCGAGGTCCCGGCCAACGTGCAACAGGAGCACGTCGCCGCGCAGGCGGCCCTGGACGAGTTCCTCGCCGCCGACGTCGTGGTGATCGGCGCGCCGATGTACAACTTCACCCTGCCCAGCCAGTTGAAAGCCTGGATCGACCGCATCCTGATCGCGGGAAAAACCTTCAGCTACTCGGCCGCCGGCCCCACGGGTCTCGCCGGCGCCAAGCGGGTGATCGTCGCGATCTCGCGCGGCAACTTCTACGACGCCGAGCACTCCGCGGCCGAGCACCTCGAAAGCTATTTGCGCACCGTGTTCGGCTTCATCGGCGTCACCGACCTCGAGTTCATCGCCGCCGACGGCGTCCAGGTCGGCCCCGAGCACCGCGAACGGGCGCTGAAGGGCGCCCTGGAAACCGCCGGCCAGCTACGAGCAGCTTAGGTCTGTTCCGCCGGCGCAGGCCGCACGGTTTGCGGCTTGCGCCGGCGGATCCACCAGGCGATCGGCGCGGCGATGAGGGCCAGCGGCAGCGTCACCGAGACAACCGTCAGCAGCCCCGCCAGCACCGCGAAGACGTTGCCCATGAAGCCGTGCGCCGCCGACGCCAGCGGGGCGGCGTCGCCCTCCGGCGCGGCCATCGCGGTCGACTCGTAGGAGACGGTCACCGTCTCCATGGCGATGCGGGTCTTCATCGCCGCCAGTTCCGAGGACGCCTGATCCATCTCGCCCTGGACGCGGGTGATCTCCTGCTCGACCTGCAGGGTGTCGCCGAGGCTGCGGGCGCGGCGCTGCATCAGCTCGGTCAGCCGCGCCTGCTCGGCGGCTTGCGCCTGCTGCGCGGCGCCCTCGTCGGTGATCTGGGTTGACAGGTCGTCGCCCTCGGTGCCGGCGAGCTCGATCTTGCCGCCGAGATCCTTGGCGTCCGCCTCGGCGCGGCTACGGAACACCCGCATCCAGGCCGGCGTGGCGCGCAGAGTCAGTGAGGCGGAGGCGCGGTCGCCATGCTCGGCGTCGGCGCTGGCGGCCATCACCTGGCACTGCTCGGTCCCGGCCCGCTCGCAGGCCTCCTGGTGGCTCTCCATCAGCGGCCGCACCTGGTCGGCGGGGATCGCGAGGCCGAGCTTGTAGGCCATCGCCAGCATCGGCGCCTGGGGCGACGCCAGAGGCATTGGCGAGGACTCGGACTCTGCCCGCTGGTCTGTGGCGTCCGATGCGGCCATCGCCGCGTTGGCGTCGCTGCTGGCGGCCGGCGGCGGCTTGGCCTGCGGCGGCGCGGCCGTCATCAGGTCCGCCTTCTTGCAGGCTGCGAGGCTTAGGGCGGCGATGGCGACAGCGGCGGCTGCGGTTGAAACGTTGCGGTTCATGGCGATCCCTCCGATCCGATCACGGAACCGTGAGAGATGATCACAGACCCGTGATCATCGCACGTGACAACGTGTCAATCTTCCCCGTCAGTCTTCCTCGTCCTCGTAGCCCACGATCGCCAGCGCCCGCGCCGGTAGACCGTTGAGCTCGCACCAGCGCGCCAGCGCCTCCTCGCGGCCGTGGGTTATCCAGACCTCGCCGGGGGCCAGCTCGGCCAGGGTGCCGGTCAATTCGTCCCAGTCGGCGTGGTCGGAGATCACCAGCGGCAGCTCGACGCCGCGCTGGCGGGCCCGCGCCCTGACCCGCATCCAGCCGGAGGCGAAGGCGTCGACCGGATCGGCGAAGCGGCGGCTCCAGCGGTCGGCCAACACGCCCGGCGGCGCAATCACGATCTCGCCGGCGAAGGCGGACTTCTTGGCGTCGGTGGTGGCCGGCGCCAGCGGCCCGAGGTCGATGCCAAACGCCTCGTAGAGCGCGTTCAGCCGCTCGAATGCGCCGTGGACATAGATCGTGCGGTCCCAGCCAGACTCGCGCAGCAGGCGGATCACGCGCTGGGCCTTGCCGAGCGCATAGGCGCCGATCAGGTGGGTGCGCTCGGGGAACTGTTCGAGCGAGCGCAACACCTTGCGCACCTCCTCGCCGTCGTCCGGATGACGGAACACCGGCAGCCCAAAGGTCGCCTCGGTGACGAAGACGTCGCAGGGCACCGGCTCGAACGGCGGACAGGTGGGATCGCGCCGGCGCTTGTAGTCGCCGGAGACGACCACGGTGATGCCCTTCCAGCGCACCACCACCTGGGCCGAGCCGAGCACATGGCCGGCGGGAACCAACGTCACCGCGACGCCATCGCGTTCGATGGTCTCGCCATAGGCCATGGTGCGCACCGTGCCGGCGAAGCCTTCGCCGTAGCGCACGGCCATGATCGCCAGCGTTTCCGCCGTCGCGGCCACCGCTTCGTGGCCGGCGCGGGCATGGTCGGCGTGGCCGTGGGTGATCACCGCGCGCGCCACCGGCCGCACCGGATCGATGTAGAAGTCGCCGGGCGGACAGTAGAGGCCATCGGGCCTGGGGCAGATTAGGGATTCGGGCTTGATCACGCCTGCGAATATAGGCGGCCTTTCGCAACGCCGCGTCAGCACCCTATAGGGACCGCATGAGCGACGAAACGCCGACCTCCGAAGAGCCGATGAGCGACGCCGTGCAAGGCGACCTCGCGTGGCGCGGCACGGCGCTGTCGCTGGCTCTGGGTTTCGAGACTCTGGAAGACCGATCCTGCGCCATGCGCGCGCCGTTCCGCGACGACCTCGTCGGCGATCCGGCCGCCGGGGGCCTCGCCGGCGGCGTGATCTTCGCCCTGCTCGACCAGACCTGCGGCATGGCGATCGGCCACGCGCTGCGCGCCCGCGCCGAGGCCGAGGGGCGCACGCTCAGACCCGGCGGCATGGCGACGCTCGACTTCCGCCTCGACCATATCCGCCCGCCCCGGCCGGGACGGGCCGTGATCGCGCAGGCGGATTGCCTGAATCTCGCCGGCGACGTCGCCGTCGTGCGGGGCTGGGCCTATGAGGACGACGCGTCCGACCCGATCGCCGCCGCGCAGGCCGCTTTCATGCTCACCAACGTGCCGCTGATGGGCGCATGAGCGCTTCCTCCGGCCACGAGCGCGGGCTGACCCCGCCGCTGCTGGACTACTGGCCCTACGCCCGCTTCCTCGGCGTGCGGCTGGAGGCGGGCGAGAGCGGCCCGATCGCGGTGCTGCCGTTCGCCGAACGGCTGATCGGCAACCCCCTCTTGCCGGCGTTGCACGGGGGCGTCGTCGCTTCGTTCCTCGAGCTGGCGGCGCTCGCGAGGCTGGACGCCGAGGGCCGCCGCGCGCGGACCATCGACATCACGGTCGACTATTTGCGTCCTGCCCGCCCCGTGACCTTCTATGCCGAGGCCCGCATCCTGAAGCTCGGCCGCCGCGCCGCCAACCTGGCGGTCGAGGCCTGGCAGGAAGACCGCGAGAGCCCAGTCGCGGCGCTGCGGGGGCACTTCATGCTCGTGGGCTGAGACGAAGCCCCTATCCCAGCGCCGCCGCGTTCTCGATCTCCAGCGGCGGAAGCCGATCCGCCGGGTCGAAGCCGAACACGCGGCCGTAGAACGAGAGCTCAGCCTCCTTGGCGCGGATGATGTTCTCGGCGCGGCGGAACCCGTGGCCTTCGCCGGGGAACTCCAGGTAGGCGACCGGCGTCCCCTTGGCCTTCAGAGCGTCGCGAATCATGTGCGCCTGGTTGGGCGGCACCACCGGGTCCTCGGACCCCTGCAGGATGATCAGCGGCGCCGAGAAGCCCTCCAGGTGGTTGATCGGCGAGCGGGAGTCGTAGACCGCCTTGGCCTCTGGCCAGGGGCCGATCAGGCCGTCGAGGTAGCGGCTCTCGAACTTGTGGGTGTCGCGCGCCAGCGCCTCCAGGTCGGCGACGCCGTAGAAGTCGCCGCCCGCGGCGAAGACGTCGCTCTGGCTCAGCGCCGCCAGAACCGTGAAACCGCCGGCGCTGCCGCCGTGGATGGCGATCCGCGTCGGATCGACCCGCCCCGCCTCGCCGAGGTAGCGGGCTGCGGCGATTACGTCCTCGACGTCGACGACGCCCCACTGGCCGTCGAGCAACTGACGATACGCCCGCCCGTAGCCGGACGAGCCGCCGTAGTCGACATCGACCAGGGCGAAGCCGCGGCTGGTCCAGAACTGATTGGACAGGCTGAAGGCGCCCGATGCCCCGGAGGTTGGCCCGCCATGCGCCTGCACGATCAGTGGCGGCCTCTCGCCCGTCGGCGCGGCGTTGCCGGCATTGGTCGGCGGGTAGAACAGGGCGTGGGCGGTGCGGCCGTTCGCACTTGGGAAGGTGATCGCCTCGACGGCGGAGATGCAGGCGGCGGGAACCGAGGCGGGCGAGGGCCGCCGAACCACTCTGAACGTTCCGTCCGCGGCATCGACCACGACCACCGCCGAGCTCTCGGCGCCCGAGTGGGCGATGGCGGCGATGTGGGTCTCGTCCAGACGCTGGATCGAGGTCAGGGCCAGGAACGGCAGGGCCAGCGGCTTGGCGGCGCCGGCGATCGGGTCGATCAGCAGCAGGGCCTCGCCGACGGCCTCGCGGGCCGCCGCGACGATGCGGCCGTCGTCCATCAGCGCGTAGTTGGCCTGGCCGAGCTGCCACAGCGGGCCGCCGAACTCGGCGCGGCGCGGCAGGATCGGCCGCGGGGCGTCGTCACGGTCGTCGTAGAGGTTCCAAAAGCCGCTCTCGTCGGAGAGCCAGGTCAGGGTCCCGTCGGCGCCCCACTGCGGCTCCAGCACCGCGATGCCATCGCCGCCGGCGACCTGGCGGATCTCGCCCAGCGCCACGTCGCCCAGGTCGGCTACATAGAGCCGCGTCTGGTCCCACGGCATGGCCGGGAAGTCCCAGGCGATCCAGGCCAGGCGCTTGCCGTCGCGGCTGAGGCGCGGATAGGCGACGAAATCGCTGTCGCCGTAGAGCACCTGGCCGGCGCCGGCGGTGCCCGAGAGGCGCACTATCTCGTTGCGAACGTGGGCCGGATCGCTGTGGTCCTCGCGCACCGCGATCAACCCGCCGCCCGGCAACGGCACGGCGTCGGCGTAGCGGTAGCCGGTCGGCGTAAGGGCCTCGGGCGCCGCGCCCGTTGCCTGCCAGTAGAGCTTCTGGTCGCGGAAATGGCTGAACCAGACGCCACCAGGCGCGACGACATAGGGCGCGCCTCCGTACTCGTGCACTCGGGTGCGGGCGTTGAAGCCGTCCGGCGTCAGCTGCCGAGCCTCGCCCTGATCTCGGGTCATGATCACCAGCCGCCCGCCCTCCGCCGGCCGGGTTTCGAGCCAGTAAAGCTGGCCGCCCGCGACCCGCAGGTCGGAGAGCCCGATCGAGCTTTCAGCCAGGCTGGCGGCGGTGATCGGCGAGGCCCAGGCCCCGTACGGACGTACCTCTGCCAAGCTCAACCTCCGACCTCACACACCCGGCCAGCATTGACCCTGGCCGGCCCACCCATTACGCCGCTCGCCCGATGCTTCAAGGCCTGACCCATCTGGCGCGCGACGCGCGGCCCTGGACCTTTGCCGAGGCGCGCAACGTGCTGGCGCGGCTGCTGCGCGTGCGCCTCGACGACGCCGAGCGCGATCTGGCGGCGACGTTGATCGAGGCCGGCAAGGTGCGCGAGGCGGTCGAGACGTTGCCGGCGCTGGCGCGGCCGGTGGTGTTCCAGTGCGGCTATGGCGCGTCCGGTCTGCCGCACCTGGGCACCTTCGGCGAAGCCGCGCGGCCGACCATGGTGCGCACCGCTTTCCGCGCCCTCACCGACGACGCGATCCCGACCAAGCTGATCATTTTTTCTGACGACATGGACGGCCTGCGGAAGATCCCGCCCAACCTGCCCCATCAGGATTGGCTGGAGCAGGACCGCGACAAGCCCGTCACCAGCGTGCGCGACCCGTTCGGCGAATACGATAGCTTCGGCGCGCACAACAACGCCCGCGCCCGCGCCTTTTTCGACAGCTTCGGCTTCGACTACGAATTCATCTCGTCGACTGAGTTCTACCGGTCCGGGCGCATGGACGCGGTCCTGCTCACCATCCTCGAGCGCTTCGACCAGGTGCAGGCGGTGATGCTGCCGACCCTCGGGCCGGAGCGGCGCGCCACCTATTCGCCCTTCGTACCGATCAGCCCTACGTCCGGCCGGGTGCTGTATGTGCCGACGCTCGAACGCCACCTCGACCGCGGCACGATCGTCTTTCCGGACGAGGATGGGCGCCCGGTAGAGTCCCCGGTGACTGGTGGTTATGTGAAGCTGCAGTGGCGACCGGACTGGGCGGCGCGCTGGGTGGCGCTCGGCATCGACTTCGAGATGTCCGGCAAGGACCTAGTCGATTCCATCCGCGTGGCGGGGAAGCTGACGCGGGTGATCGGTGGCGTGCCCCCCGAGACGCCGCACTACGAGCTTTTCATGGACGAGGACAACCAGAAGATCTCCAAGACCAAGGGCAATGGCCTGACCATGGAGGATTGGCTGCGCTACGGCGCACAGGAGAGCCTCGCCTATTACATATTCACCTCGCCGAAGACCGCCAAGCGGCTCTATTTCGACGTGATCCCCAAGGCCACCGACGAGTACTTGCAGCACCTGGACGCCTATAACCGCGCAAAGGTGGAGGGCTCGAACGCGGTCAACCTGCTCGACAACCCGGTGTGGAGCCTCAACGCGGGCGATCCGCCGGCCAAGGGATCGCCGGTGTCGTTCTCGCTGCTGCTGAACCTGGTCTCCGCGGCGAACGCGTCGGACACGGCGATCCTCTGGGGTTTCATCTCGCGCTATCTGCCGGGCGCGACCCCGCAGAGCGAACCGCTGCTGGATCGCCTCGCCGGCTACGCGATCAACTACTACGAGGACTTCGTCCTGCCGGCGAAGCGCTTTCGCGCGCCGACCGAGCAGGAGCGCGCCGCCTTCGCCGACCTCGCCGCGCGGCTGAAGACGCTGCCAACTGACTGCAAGGACGCCGAGGCGATCCAGGCCGAGGTCTACGAGGCCGGCAAGGCCGGCGGCTTCGAGCCGCTGCGCACGTGGTTCCAGGCGCTCTACGAAGTCCTGCTCGGCCAGAGCCAAGGGCCGCGCTTCGGCTCGTTCGCGGCGATCTTCGGCCTGGCCGAGACAATCGCGCTGATCGAGAAGGCCATAAACTCCTCTCCCCCCTGAGGGGAGGGCTCGAGGTGGGGGTCTGCCGGCGACAACCGAGTGGCGGACGGAGCCCCCCACCCGACCGCTTCGCGGCCACCCTCGCCTCAAGGGGGAGGGACAGATACGACATCCCCTTCCCGCACCACGCCGCCCGTCTTCACCTGCACATAAATGCCGCAGTGGGGATGCGCGTAGAAACGAAACAGCTCTGCCGGTATGTCCAGGTCGCGGACGGCGGTCGAGGGGTCGACGCCGGGGGCGGCGCAGCGGATTATCGGCTTGAAAACTTCGGTTTCCACCTGGCCAAGCTTGATGCGACGACCTGTCCAGTCGTTTTCCGCCCACGCGGGCCAGCCTTCAACGTATAGGTTGGCGCGAAACCTTAGTGGATCGAGCGATTTGCCCAGGCGTTCACCCAGATCGCGCACGCTCGCCAGGTTGATGATTGAGACATGGCCCAAGGGATGATCGAGGAACCGGTGCCCGCCGCCGTCGATCAACCGAAGGGGGCCCTTGGCCGCCTCGCCCAGAAGCTCCGTCACCCATTCCGCGAACGCCGCGCGGGCGACTGGCTCGGAGAGCTTGCCGACGTAGGGCTGATGGCCCTCGGCTTCGGCATGAAAGAGCCCCGTGACGTCGTCAAGCCGCGTGCTCGCTCTGGCGACCTCGGCGATCTTGGCGAGGACGGCGAACCGCTGCTTCGGAATGAAGCCTGGATTGGCTGGATCGAAGCCGCACGGGCCATCCTCGAGGGCGAACAGCCGGTCCCCCGGAAAGGCTTTTCCCTCGGAAAGCTCGGCAAGCTTGACCTTTTCGGCCGTGAACCCCTTGATCGGATGTCGAAAAAGGGCGGAGATAGCGGCGGTCATGGCGCTCCCCTGCCGGGCCGGACGGCGAAACTCAAGCGTTGGCGCGGGGCGAGCGTTGGCATGAGCGATCCGACGGCGGCCCGCGAACGCGGCAGGACGTCACCGTATCAACTGGCGCCGTGGTTCGCCATGGCGGCGATGGCCGCCGCGACCCTGCTGGGGCGGGTGCGCAAGAAGCCCGCCGACGCCGCCCCGCGGCCGATGACCCCGGCCGAACTCGACGCCTCCGAGCCGGGCCGCGGCCGCTGCGCCCACTGGCCGCTGGCGATCCCGCTACTGGGCTGGAAGGACATCCTTTGGCGCACCTATCGCGAGATGGGGCGCAACCGGCTTACCGCGCTCTCGGGCGGGATCACCTTCTACATCCTGCTGGCGACCTTTCCGGCGATCGCGGCCTTCGTATCGCTCTACGGCCTGTTCTCCGACATCGGCACGGTGGAACGGCAGTTGAACCACCTCTCCTCGCTGCTGCCGCACGATGTCGTCAGCCTGATCAGCAGCCAGATGTTGCGGCTGGCGACGCAGCGCCACGCCACCTTGAGCGCCGCCTTCGTGATCTCGACCCTCCTGTCGGTGTGGAGCGCGAACGCCGGGATGAAGTCGCTGTTCGACGGACTCAACATCACCTACAACGAGACCGAGAAGCGCGACTACGTCCACCGCAGCTTCGTCACCTACACCGCGACGCTGCTGGCGCTGGCGTTCGTCGCCTCGATCGCGGCCATGCTGATCGCCGCGCCGGTGTTCTTCCACACCATCGGGCTGCATCAGTTCGGCATCTGGTGGGGACCGATCCGCTGGCTGAGCGTCTACCTGATCTCGATCACCGCCTTTTGCCTGCTCTATCGCTACGGCCCCAGCCGGCGGCACGCGCAATGGCGCTGGGTGGTATTTGGCGGCGTGCTGGCGGCCACCGTCTGGCTGACGGTTTCGCTGGGCTTTTCCTGGTGGGTCAACAACGTCGCCCACTTTGGCGTCACCTACGGCTCGCTGGGCGCGATGGTGGCCTATATGCTGTGGGTCTGGGTGACCGGCATGGTGGTGCTGGTCGGCGCGGAGCTGAACTCGGAGATCGAGCATCAGACCGCCATCGACACCACCGTCGGCGCGACCAAGCCGATGGGCGAGCGCGGCGCGGTGGTAGCGGACTCGGTTGGCAAGGCGTTCACCGTCTCGCCGCGCGAGGCGGTGCAGATCTCGACCAGCTTCATGCGCCGGCAGGTGGGCTATGTGGCGAACTTCTTGCGCCGGATCGCCAGGATCACCCACACTGCCGCCTAGAGCGGGCCGCTAACCCTCGACCAGCGCCGTCGCGCGCATGGCTTGCTCGGTCGCCGCGAAGCTCTCCAACTTCCCGAGCGTGCCCAGGCCCTGGGCGACCAGCGCCGCCGTCGCCGTCGCGAACCGGCAGGCTTCGAGCGGCGGCCAACCCTGCGCCAGCGCGGCGATGAAGCCGGCGCAATAGCTGTCGCCGCAGCTGGTGGTGTCGATCGGCCGGATGGCGTGCGCCGGCAGCCGGCGGCGCTCGGTCCCGATCGAGACGTAGGATCCCCGGCTGCCGTTCTTGATGATGCAGGCCCCCGCGCCCAGCGTGCGGAACAGTTCGGCGGCTTCGGCCAGGTCGTCGATCCCCGACAGGAACGTCGCCTCGGCCGCGCTCGGCATGAAATAGTCCACGTGAGGCAGCAGGAGTTTGAGTTCGTCCAGCGCTGAACGCCGGGGTCCGATCAGGTCGCAGGTGACCACCGCCCCGGCCGCCTTGGCCGCGCGCAGCAGCTCGGCGCCGGCGCCGCCATCGGTTGCCCGTCCGCCGACCGAGGCGTAGTGGACGAAGCCGCTGGCGCAGGCCGCAGCGGCGACGGCGTCGTCGATGGTCGCCCCGCCGCCGGCGCCGACCGCGTGATAGCTCGAGCGCGTACCGTCCCCCTCCACCGCCAGCAGGGTCGTCGAGGTGGTCTCGCCGGGTCTGGTCGCCAACAGGCGGGTGTCGATGCCGACCCACTCGAAGCCGAGGCGCACGAAGGCGCCGATCATGTCGTCGCCGACTGCGCCGACGATCGTCGTCGGCACGCCGAGCCTGGCGGCGACCATGGCGGCGCCGCCGGCCGTGCCCGCCGGCGTGCAGGCGATGCCCTCGATGATGATCGCCCGCTCGGTGTGGGTCAGCGCGTCGATGGGGTGCGCGACGATGTCGAGCGTGGTGAGGCCGATGGTCAGGAGCCCAGGGTTCATGTCGGTTCTGCTCCTAAGCCTTGCCGTAGCTGGCTTGCCGCGACCTGGCGAAGAAGTCCTCCCACTGCGCGGGGGTCAGCCGCGACGGTTCGCCGAGCTGGCGCGCCAGCACGTACTGGCGACACATGATCTCCAGGCGATGGGCGAGCCCCACCGCCGACCTCAGGCTGCGGCCGCGGCTGATCATGCCGTGGTTGCCGAGCAGGCAGGCCGACCGCTCCGCCAGCGCCGCCGCCGCGCTCTGCGCCAGCGCCTCGGATCCGTAGGTGGCGTAGGGCACGCATGGCACGTCGTCGCCGCCGAAGACGCCGATCAGGTAGTGGAAGCCGGGCAAGGGCCGGTTATGGCTGGCGACGGCGACGCAGTAGTCGGAGTGGGTATGCACCACCGCGTTGCAGTCGGCGTAGCGGTGGTAGATGGCCCAGTGCATCTGCCATTCGGAGGACGGCGCGCGGGCGCCGTCCCATGCGCCATCCGGCCCGACATAGACCACCGACTCTTCCGAGATCGACTCGGCCGAGGCCCCGGTGGGCGAGATCAGCATGCCGGCGCCACAGCGGCAGCTGAGGTTGCCCGAGGCGAGTTCGTTCAGCTTCAGCTCGGCCGAGCGCCTGTACTGCATGACCAGGTCGCGCCGCAGGGCCTGTTCGTCGCTGGCCGCCATCTGCCGAATCTCCATGATTTCCGCCCCACCTGAGCCACGGATCAGGCCTGCGCAAGGGCCGCCTTCGAGCTGACGCTCGGCGGGCTCATCGAGCTAAGCTTGGGTGTCCTCGAGCGAGGCCAGCCGCGCGGCCTGGTCTTCGGCGATCAGCGGGTCGATCAGCTCGTCCAGCGCCTCGCCGGCGATCACCTTGGGCAGGTTGTAGACGGTCAGGTTGATGCGGTGGTCGGTGACCCGCGCCTGCGGGAAGTTATAGGTGCGGATGCGCTCGGAGCGGTCGCCAGAGCCGACTTGGCTCTTGCGTGACTCCGACCGTTCCGCATCGAGCGCGTCGCGCTTCTGCTCATACAGCTTGGCCTTCAGCACCTTCATCGCCCGCGCCCGGTTCTGGTGCTGCGACTTCTCCGACGAGGTGACGACGATGCCGGTCGGCAGGTGGGTGATGCGCACCGCCGAGTCGGTCTTGTTGACGTGCTGGCCGCCGGCGCCGGACGAGCGGTAGGTGTCGATGCGGATGTCGGCGTCGTTGACCTCGATCTCGACGTCCTCGGGCTCCGGCAGCACGGCGACGGTGGCGGCGGACGTGTGTATCCGGCCCTGCGTCTCGGTCTGCGGCACGCGCTGCACCCGGTGCACGCCGCTCTCGAACTTCAGCCGCCCGAACACGCCGTCGCCCTCGATCGAGGCGATGATCTCCTTGTAGCCGCCCATCTCGCCTTCTGACTCGCTCTCCACCTCGAGCTTCCAGCCGTGGGTGGCGGCATAGCGCTGGTACATGCGGAACAGATCGCCGGCGAACAGCGCCGCCTCGTCGCCGCCGGTGCCGGCGCGCACTTCCAGGATCGCCGAGGCGTTCTCGTCGGCGTCGCGCGGCGCCAGCAGCAGGGCCAGCTCCCGCTCCAGCGCCGGCTGCGTCTCATCGAGCCCGGCCAGCTCCTCGCGGGCCAGCTCGGCCATCTCGGCGTCGTCGCCGGCGACCAGCGTCTCCAGCTCGTTGCGCTGGGTCTGCAGCGTGGCCAGCCGTTCGGCGAACTCGGCCACCGGCTTCAGCTCGGCGTACTCCTTACCCAGGCGCACCAGCTCGGCGCCGTCGCTGGCGGCCGACATCCGCGCCTCCACCTCTTGGAAGCGGGCGAGCACCTGATCGAGCCGGGCCTGGGGCAGGCGCACGGGAAGCACTCCTCATCTGGAGAATTTCGGGACCGCTCCTCTAACGTGCGGCGCGCCCGCCGTCACGCGGCGCGCCGATTGCAGACGCCTGACGACTGGCCGGTCCGCGGCCTGGAATGGAACGGCGCGTTCGAGGACCAGATGTTGTCGCTGCTCGACCGCCGCTCGCTTTCTCCGCCCGGCTACCTGAAGCTTGAGCCGGCGGCGCCGCCTGTGGCGGACATGCCGACCGCCGCGCCCAGCGTCAGCCTGGCGATCCCGACCCAGCGCCGGCCCGAAGGCCTGGCGCTCGCCGCGCGCTCGACCTTCCGCCAGACCGGCGTCGATCTGGCGCGGCTGGAGCTGGTGATCGTCGACAACGATCAGGTTCCCTCCGCCGAACCCGTCGCGCGGCAGCTCGCCGCCGAAGCGCCGTTCCCGGTGCGCTATACGCACGAGCCGGCGCCCGGCGTCGCCAACGCCCGCAACGTCGCGCTAGCCGCCGCAAGTGGCGACCTGATCGCCTTCCTCGACGACGACGAGGAAGCCTCGCCCGGCTGGCTGGCGGCGCTGATCGAGACGCAGCGCCGCTGCGACGCCGACGTCGTGTTCGGCCCGGTCCGCGCGCGCGCCCCGGTCCTAACCCCACACCGGCCATATCTGGAACAGTTCTTCTCCCGCGAAGGTCCCCCCGAGACTGGGATCATCGCCCACGCCTACGGCTGCGGCGACAGCCTGGTCCGCCGCGCCGCCCTGCCCCATCCGACCCAGCCGTTCTCGCCGCTGCGTAACGAGGTCGGCGGCGAGGACGACCAGCTGTTCGGGGTGATGGGCAAGGCAGGCGCCCGCTTCGCCTGGGCGCACGAAGCGCTGGTCTACGAAGACCCGATCCCCGACCGGCTGACGCTGAGCTACGCACTCGCCCGCGCCTTCGCCTACGGCCAGGGCCCGACCTACGCCTGCGCCACCGCCGATCCGCCGAACTGGCTGGGCGTGGCGCGCTGGATGGCGATCGGATTGGCGCAGACCGCCGTCTTCGGCGCCTTCGCCGCGTGGCAGTGGCTGACCCGCGCGCCGCACCGCGCCTTCGCCTTCGACCGCGCCGCCCGCGGCGCCGGCAAGGTGCTGTTCGGCGGCCCGTTCAAGCAGCGCTTTTACGGCCGCTCGGCCGGCTGAGGACGACGCACGCAATCGCGTTTGGCTGACGCCGCGTCCGCCTGCTAGGGCTCCGCGCCCTAAGTTTGCAGGAGAACTGCCATGGCCGACGCCGCCTATATCGTGGCCGCCACCCGCACCGCCGGAGGTCGCAAGGGCGGCAAGCTGAGCGGCTGGCACCCTGCCGACCTTGGCGGCCAGGTGCTCAACGCGATCCTCGACCAGACCGGGGCCGATCCGGCCCTGGTCGAGGATGTGATCATGGGCTGCGTCTCTCAGGTCGGCGAACAGTCGCTCAATGTCGCCCGCGGCGCGGTGCTCGCCTCGCGTCTGCCGGAAAGCGTCCCCGCCACAAGCGTCGACCGCCAATGCGGCTCGTCGCAGCAGGCGCTGCAGTTCGCCGCCCAGGCGGTGATGAGCGGCACCCAGGACATCATCATCGCCGCCGGCGTCGAGAGCATGACCCGCGTGCCGATGGGCCTCTCCGCCGCCCTGCCGGCCCAGAACGGCTTCGGCAACCCGATGAGCCCGGCGCAGCAGGCGCGCTATCCCAACATCCAGTTCAGCCAGTTCATAGGCGCCGAGATGGTGGCCGAGAAATACAAGCTGACCAAGGACGAGATCGACGCCTACGCCTACAACAGCCATCAGAAGGCCATTGCCGCCACGCAAGCCGGCGCGTTCAAGGACGAGATCACGGCGATCCGGATCAAGGACGCCGAGGGCAATGAGAGCGACCACACGGTCGACGAAGGCATCCGCTTCGATTCTTCGCTGGAGGCGATCAAGGGCGTGAAGCTGCTGCGCGAGGGCGGGCGGATCACCGCCGCCAGCTCCAGCCAGATCTGCGACGGCGCCTCGGCCGTGATGGTGGTGTCGGAGAAGGCGTTGAAGCAGCTGGCCCTCGATCCGATCGCCCGCATCCACCATCTGTCGGTGATCGGCGGCGATCCGGTGATCATGCTGGAAACGCCGCTGCAGGCGACCATGCACGCGCTGAAGAAGGCCGGCATGAGCGTCGACGACATCGACCTGTTCGAAGTCAACGAGGCGTTCGGCTCCGTGCCGGTGGCGTGGCTGCAGTACACCGGCGCGGATCCGGACCGGCTCAACGTCAACGGCGGCGCCATCGCGCTCGGCCACCCGCTGGGCGCGTCGGGCACGAAGCTGATGGCGACGCTGCTCCAGGCGCTGAAGGCCCGCGGCAAGAAGTTCGGCCTGCAGACCATGTGCGAAGGCGGCGGCCTGGCCAATGTGACCATCGTCGAGCGGCTCTAAAGTCCCCCTCCCCTCAAGTGGGGGGGCTTTACTTCAGCCTGATCTCTTCCAGCCGCTGTTCGAGATAGTCGTTCGCTGTGATCGGGACCGGGTAGCGGTTGGGGCGGTCCGGCGTGATGCAGCTGGGCAAGGTCTCGATCAAATAGTCCGGTGCGAAGTGCAAGAAGAATGGCGTCGAATTGCGCGCCACGCCGCGGCGTTCCGGCGGCGGATTGACCACGCGGTGGGTCGTTGACGGCAGCAAGGCGTTGGTCAGGCGCTGCAGCATGTCGCCGATGTTGCAGACCACGCTGCCAGCCGGCGGATTGATCGGCAGCCAGGTCCCGTCGCGGTCCTTCAGTTCCAGGCCGGCTTCTTCGGCGCCGAGCAGCAGGGTGATGGTGTTGATGTCCTCGTGCGCCGCGGCGCGCGCATTGGGCCCGTCGAACGGCGCCGGCGGATAGTGCAGCAGCCGCAGCACGCTGTTGCCGAGGTGGGTGGTGGGGGCGAAGAACCCGGCGTCCAGGCCAAGGTAGCGGGCGATGGCGCTCAGCACCTTGTCGCCGAGGTCCTCTAGCGCCGCGTAGAGCCAGCTTTCGTGGTCGCGGAACCTGGGAACCTCGGTCGGCCAGACATTGTCCGGCATGCGCGCCCGATAGGGGTGGCCGGGCGGCAGTTCGCGGCCGACGTGCCAGAACTCCTTCAGGTCGAAGTGCTCGGCGCCCTTGGCGGTCTCGACCCCGAACGGGGTGTAGCCGCGCTGGCCGGAGGCACCCTCGATCTTGTAGCGGCGCTTGGCCGCGTCCGGCAGGGCGAAGAAAGTCTTGGCGTCCGCGAGCGCCGCATCGATCCGCACCTGGTCCAGGCCATGGTCGCCGATGACCGCGAAGCCGTAGCGCGCGAACGAGCGGCCGAGCGCCTGGGCGAAGGCGTCGAAATCGGCGCCGAAGAGGCGGAACGATACGGGCGCGATGCCGGCGATGGTTTCAGTCAAAGGGCGGCCTCCTGCCAGTCCTTCTAGCGCGATTGGCCGGCGGATCGCCAATCGGCGCGACGCCGCGGTTGAATTCGACATCTTTCGGCGCCAGAGGGAGCCATCATTGTGCGCTGCGGGAGAAGGCGATGGCCGACAAGGTCCGCAAGACAGCTGCCGAGGCGCTGGACGGCCTGCTGTTCGACGGCATGACCATTATGGCCGGCGGCTTCGGCCTGTGCGGCATCCCGGAGAACCTGATCGCCGCGATCCGCGACGCCGGGACCAAGAACCTCACCGTCGTCTCCAACAACTGCGGCATCGACGATTTCGGCCTCGGCATCCTGTTGGCCGGCGGGCAGATCAAGAAGATGATCTCGTCCTACGTGGGAGAGAACAAGTTGTTCGCCGAGCTCTATCTGTCGGGCAAGCTGGAGCTGGAGTTCAATCCGCAGGGCACGCTGGCCGAACGCATCCGCGCCGGCGGCGCCGGAATCCCGGCCTTCTTCACCAAGACCGGCGTCGGCACGCTGGTCGCCGATGGCAAGGAAGTGCGCGAGTTCGACGGCGAGCTCTATGTGATGGAGCGCGGACTGAAGGCCGACCTCTCGATCGTCAAGGCCTGGAAGGGTGACGCTCAGGGCAACCTGATCTACCGGAAGACCGCGCGAAACTTCAATCCGATGATGGCCACCGCAGGCGCGGCGACGATCGCCGAGGTGGAGGAGCTGGTCGCGGTCGGAACGCTAGAGAAGGATGAGATTCACACGCCCGGCATCTTCGTCGATCGCATCTTCCAGGGCGCGACGTTCGAGAAACGGATCGAGCAGCTGACCGTGAGGCCGCGGGCCGAGACGGAGGCGGTCTGATGGCCTGGACGCGCGAAGACATGGCCGCTCGGGCGGCGAAGGAGCTGAGGGACGGCTTCTACGTAAACCTCGGCATCGGCATCCCGACGCTGGTCGCCAACTACATTCCCGACGGCATGCAGGTGACGCTGCAGAGCGAGAACGGCATGCTGGGCATGGGGCCGTTCCCTTACGAGGGTGAAGCCGACGCGGACCTGATCAACGCCGGCAAGCAGACCATCACCGAGCTGCCCTCGTCGTCCTATTTCTCGTCGGCCGACAGCTTCGCGATGATCCGTGGCGGCCACATCAACCTCTCGATCCTGGGCGGGATGCAGGTCGCCGAGAACGGCGACCTGGCCAACTGGATGGTGCCTGGCAAGATGGTCAAGGGCATGGGCGGGGCGATGGATCTGGTCGCCGGCGTGCGCCGCGTGGTGGTGGTGATGGAGCACAGCGAGAAGTCCGGCGCGCCCAAGCTGGTCAAGCGCTGCAGCCTGCCGCTGACCGGCGCGGGCGTGGTCGACCTGCTGATCACCGACCTAGCCGTGTTCGAGATCGGCGGCGGCGCCGTGCGCCTCACCGAACTGGCCAAGGGCGCGACACTGGATGAGGTGAAGGCCAAGACCGAGGCCGAGTTCACGGTGGCGCTGTAGGTTTCGGGGACAGGGTCTCGGAACGACGGGATGGGATAGGTATCCTGTCCCCGAAACCCTAGCGCTTCGCTCCAACGAACCCCTGGCCGACGAACATCTGCAAGGTCAGCTTGTGCTGGCGGTCCAGCCAGATGGTGGCGAGTTCGGTTTCGCCGGCGCTTTGGAACTGCGCCCGCATCGGGACGATGCGGGCGCCGTCGCGGCTGACCGCCAGCACCCTGGCGCCGTCGGCGGCCGTCAACGGCGCGGCCAGTTCGGCCTGGTTCTGCGGATAGGGGCCGGCGAGCCAAGCCTTCAGCGGCGGCCCATCTTTGCCGAAATAGTCGCGGCCGTAGTAGGCGACCGTGTTGAACAGCTCGCGCTCGTCGATCGCCACCGCGTTCAGCGGGCCGGCGAGTTGCTGGGCGCGCGCCTGACCGATGATCAGCAGGGTCGCTTCGCGCCCGCCGCGCACGCCCTTGAGCTCGTTGGATAGCCCGACCCGGTCCGCCAGCTGCGGCGCGGTGACCACCGCGAGGCCGCCAAGCGCGACGAGGGCGTTCACCGCCAGCACGAAGACCAGCAGCCGCAGCCGGCCCCAGCGCAGCATCCAGGCGGCGACCAGGATCGAGCCGGGCGCAAACGCGACGATGGCCCAGTTGGCCTTGGCCCCCGCCGCGAATGCCTGCGCCAGCACGATCAGCAGCGCCGGCGCGGCCCAGCAGAGCAGCAGCAGATCCGGCGGCGCCAGCCGCTTGCGCACGCCGAGCCAGACCCCGCCGCCGACCAGCACCGCGAACGGGATCGGGCCGAAGACGCCGAACTGGCTGGCCAGGAACCACAGCGCCTCGCCGATCCCTCCCATGCGCGCGCCCCAGGCCGCCTCCCGTTGCAGATGGCCGAACGAGGCGAAGCGGTGGACCGCGTTCCAGACCAGGTTGGGGCCCGCGAGCAGGGCGAAGGCGCCAAGCGCGGCGAGGACAGCCGGCCAGCTCCAGGCCTTGCGCGCGGCGGGCGACAGCAGCAGGTGCGCGGCGATGCCGATGACGGCGTAGAGCGCGGCGTACTTGGCCAGGAAGGCTAGGCCCAGGGCCACGCCGAGCCCGAGCGCGGCGCGCCAATGCGGCCCCTCACCGGTCTGCATCGCCGCGTAGGCCCAGAGCCCGCCGCAGAGGCAGGCGACCAACGGCGTGTCGGTGGACATCACGAACGCGCCCAGCTGCACCGCGGGCATCAACGCGTAAAGCAGCAGGCTGGCCAGGCCGACGCGGGCGTCGTAGAGCCGCCGGCCGGTGCAGAACAGGAACAGCCCGGCCGCGGCGTGCAGCAGCGGCGACGACAGCCGCACGAACGGCTCGGCATTGTTGGCCAGCGTCGTCGCCCAGATCAGCCAGGCGATCAGTGGCGGCTTGGTGAAATAGCCGAAGTCGAGATGGCGCGACCAGACCCAGTACTGGGCTTCGTCGGCGTAGAGCTGCAGCGGGCTGAGTCGGATCGCCGCCAGCCTGACCAGAACGAAAACCGTGCTGACACCGACGGCCCAGCTCCAGTTCGCGTCCCGCGCGCCTGGACTATCCACATTTATTTTCGGGGAACTCACGACCTAGGCATGGTGGCCTGCGACGTCGACGCGCACAACCTTTAGGCGCCGGAAAGCCAAACATTTTCAGCGACGCCCAAGCGGCGCTGTGCCGGCGCGGCCACGTCATAAAACCGTTACATTTCCTTCGTGCATGTTTCAAACAGCGTGGATACACGGGCTTCGAGGAGCGCCGCGCGTTGGGGCCCCGGCGTCATCCGAGGGGGACTTCATGCTGACCAGAAAGCTCGCCGCCGGCGTGGCGCTGGGCGCGCTCGCGCTCGCCGCTTCCACCGCCGCCTATGCGCAACAGACCACCGGCTCGATCCGCGGCCAGGTCACCGATGGGGCGGGCAAGCCGCTGAGCGGGGTGACGATCACCGTCACCCACCTGCCGACAGGCACCAAGACGACCTCCCTGACCGGCGGGGACGGCAGCTACAACCTGCTCAACCTGCGGCCGGGCGGCCCCTACACGGTGGAGGCGGCCGACTCGACCCACACGCCTCAGAAGGTCGAGGTGCCGAACATCGCGCTGGGCGCAACCACCGACCTGAACATCGCCATGACCAGCGGCGGCGCCGACGTCGCCGAGATCACCGTGGTGGCCTCGCAATCGAACGGCGGGATCAAGGTGCTCAGCACCGGCCCACGCACCGTCTTCGGAACCGAGCAGATCGCCGAACTGCCGTCGCTGAACCGCGACATCAAGGACCTGCTGCAGCGCAGCCCGCTGGTCACGATCGACCCGACCAACAACAACGCCCTGATCGTCGCCGGCGCCAACAACCGGCTGAACACGATCTATGTCGACGGCGTGAAGCAGGCCGACGACTTCGGCCTCAACGCCAATGGCTATCCCTCGCAGAACGAGCCGTTCTCGATCGACTGGATCAAGGACCTGGACTTCGAAATCGCCCCTTACGACGTGCAGTATGGCGAGTTCCAGGGCGGCCTGATCAACGTGGTGACCAAGGAGGGCGCCAATACCTTCCACGGCTCGCTCTATTACCAAGGCAACAACAGCGCCTACGCCGGGACCTCGTTCCAGCAGGATGACGGCGCTGACCAGCGTACGATCAAGGTGACGCCGTTCTACAAGCAGACCTGGGGCGGCACGCTCGGAGGCCCGATCATCCCGGACAAGTTGTTCTTCTATGGCGGCTACGAGAGCTACCGAAACAACGGATCGCTGCCGGCTCTGTTTGGTCCGCAAGACAGCAATTCCGGCAACAAGACCAACGGCGTTCTGACGGCTGACGTCAATACGATCACCAATACGCTGAAGACCGACTACAACTACGATCCTGGAACCTACAATCCTGCTATTTCCCCGCAGACGGACGAAAAGTACTTCGCGCGGATCGACTGGAACATCACCGACAAGCAGCGCCTGATGGCCTCCTATCAGTCCGACGACGGCGTCACGCTCTCGAACGGCGGCACCGACAGCACCAGCGCCTTGGCGTTGTCATCGCAGTTCTACCACCTCGATCAGACGTTGAAGGCCTACAACGTCCAGCTCTTCTCCGACTGGACCGATCAGTTTTCCACGGAGTTCGCCTACAACCGCAAGGACGTCGCCTCGATCCGCGACCCGCTCGGCGGCACGTCGTTCGCGCAAATCGCGGTCCGGCTGGACAGCGGCGCAACCGTCTCGCTCGGCCCTGACATCTCCAGCCAGGCCAACGTGCTGCGCAATACCGACGAACTGTTCCGCTTCCGCGCCCACTACAAGATCGGCGACCATGTGCTTACCGCCGGCTATGAGCGGGAAAGCCTGAGCGTCTTCAACCTGTTCGACCAGGCCGCCAACGGCTCGTACATCTTCGCCACCAACACCAGCGCGACGTCGGGTGTGCCCTGCTACCCGGGCTTCAACGTATTCCAGGACCTCGCGCTGGGGCAGGCGTGCAGCGTCACCTACGCCAACGCCGCCAACAACAAGTCCACGTCGGCGGCCGCCAACTGGGGCGACGTCGACAACATCGCCTACATCCAGGACGAATGGTCCGTGCTGCCGGACCTGACCATCCGGCTCGGCCTGCGGGACGAGTTCTACACCGACGCGACCATGCCGCAGGCGAACGTCCCGGGCTTCGAGAACGTCTACGGCTTTTCCAACACCGCGACCTTCGGCGGGCGTTCGATCCTGATGCCCCGTTTCGGCTTCAACTGGCGCCCAAACGACAGCTTCACCCTCACCGGAGGCTTCGGCCTGTTTGCCGGCGGCGATCCAAATGTGTGGCTCTCCAACAGCTACACCAACACCGGTCTGCTCACCGGCTCGGTGAACTGCGCGCTCAGCTCCACCGGCGGCAAGCCGGCCGTGAACAACTGCACCGGGCCTGGCGCGACGCTGACCGGGATCAACGCGCTGACCGGCACGCCTTTCGTCACGCCGGCGGTGCAAGCCTTGAACACCGCCTCGGCGAACGTCGGGAGCGGCATCAGCAACTTCGTCGATCCGAACTTCAAGCTGCCGTCGACCTGGAAGGGTTCGCTGAGCTTCGTGCAGCTGTTCGGCCTGCCCTGGATCGGTGACGACTGGCGCTTCCATGGCGACTTCCTCTACCAGGCTGTGAACGAGGGCATCACCTGGAAGGATTTCGGCCTGACCACGGTCACGCCGGGAACCGCGCCGGACGGCAGGCCGACCTACAGCAACGCGCGCTTCGCCAATTGCGGCGCGACGACTCACTCCTGCTACAGCCTAGAGCTGACCAACGACCAACTCGGCGGCGGCGTCACCTGGGACCTTGGGGTCGGCAAGACCTGGAACGACGGTTGGGCCAAGGGCCTCGACTTCGACGTCAGCTACACCCACTCGGACGTGGGCCAGACCAACCCGGCCACCAGCTCGGTGGCGCTCTCCAACTACAGCCAGTGGGCGACCAGCGACCGCAACAATCCCACCGCTGACCCGTCCAACTACAATATCAAGTGGCAGGCGCAGCTGAAGTTCGGCTACACCCACGCCTTCTTCCAAGACTATCTGTCGAGCTTCCAGCTGTTCGTCGAAGACCGCGCCGGCTTCCCTTTCAGCTACACCTTCTTCTCGACCGCCAGCAACAACGCCAACGCCGGCGACCAGATGTTCGGCGAAGACGACGCGGTGGCCTTCCGCAACACCCAGTTGCTCTATGTCCCGAAGGCAAATTCGAGCGGGAACGTCACCGCCACCAGCGACCCGCTAGTGACCTACAACCCAACGACCTTCGGTCCGCAAGTGATCGCGGCGTTCAACCAGTATCTGCACCAGACCGGCCTGATCAAATACAACGGGCAGATCGCACCTGGGAACGCCTTCGACTCGCCGGACGTGCTGACCGGCAACCTGCGCTTCGAGCAGGAGATTCCGGCTTTCTTCCCGACCCACGCTCGCCTGAAGGTCTGGTTCGACATCGTCAACTTCCCGAACCTGCTCAACAAGAAGTGGGGCATCCTGCAGCAGGAGCCGTTCCCGAACGTCGTCTCGCCGGTCACGGCCAGCAACTGCCAGGTCAACGCGCCGACCAAGGTCACGCCGAGCGCGACGGCCTGCGCCAACGGCAACGGCAATTTCTACGAGTATGAGCAGTTCTTCCGCACCACTGCGGCCCAGATCGCCGCCGGCAATTTCGGCCTCTCGAACCAGACCAAGGCAACGCTCGACAACAGCTCCGATTGGTACATGGACCTGGGCATCAAGTACGACTTCTAGCCGCACGCCCAGCGTCAGCCATTCCTGGGGCGGTCCTTCGGGGCCGCCCCTTTTCTTGCGCGGATCGATACTATCTAAGCCAGCCATGACCCTGACCGTTCCACCCGAATGGGCGCCGCATCGCGCCATCTGGATCGGCTTCCCGAGCCACGCCGAGCTCTGGGAAGACGACCTGGAGGCCGCGCAGGGCGAAGTTGGCGCCCTGGTCCGCGTCCTGGCCGGCGCAGGAGGCGAGCGCGTGCGGCTGATGGTCGACGGAGAGGCGGCGGCAGGGACGGCCCGTGCGCTGATTGCTGGCGTCGCCGGGGTCGAGCTGCTGCGTGGCCATTTCGGCGACATCTGGCTGCGCGACACCGGGCCGATCTTCGTCGGTGCCGCCGCCGCGGCGTTCCGCTTCAACGGTTGGGGCGGCAAGTACGTACTGCCGGGCGACGACAGCGTAGCCGAGCAGCTGGCGGCGGCGGCCGCCGTGCCGCTCGAACGCTACGACTTCGTGCTCGAGGGCGGAGCGATCGACCACGACGGCGAGGGCACCGTGTTGACCACCCGAGAGTGCCTGCTCAACCCCAACCGCAACCGCGCCTGGACCCAGGCCGGCGCCGAAGCGGCGCTGCGCGAGGCGCTAGGCGTGCGCAAGGTGATCTGGCTCGATAGGGGGCTGCTGAATGACCACACCGACGGCCACGTCGACAACCTCGCCCGCTTCGTCGCGCGCGGCGTAGTGGCGATCCCGCTGGCGTTCGGCGCCGACGACCCGCACGCCGCGATCTACGACGCCGCCGCGCGCGAACTCGCCGGGGCGACCGACGCGTCCGGCCGGACCCTGCAGGTGGTGCGGATTCCGTCGCCCGGCCGGGTGATTGGCGCCGATGGCCTCGCCGCACCGGCCTCGCACATGAACTTCATCATCGCCAACCGCGCCGTCGTCATGCCGACCTACAACGAACGCCCCGCGGCGTTCGCGCTCGAGGCGCTGAAATCCCTGTTCCCGGACCGCGCGGTGATCGGCATGCCGTCCAAGGCGCTGCTGAGTGGCGGCGGCTCGCTCCACTGCATCTCCCAGCAGGAGCCGGCCTGATGGCGCGCATGCTCACCCTGGCGGCGATCCAGGCCTCCTATGGCGACGACATGGCGGCCAACATCGCCAAGACCGAGGCCCTGATCCGCGAGGCGGCGGCGCTCGGCGCGCAGGTGATCCTCCCTTCAGAGCTGTTCCAGGGCCCCTACTTCTGCGTCAGCCAGGAAGAGCGCTGGTTCGCCACCGCCCATCCCTGGCGCGAGCACCCCGTCGTCACCGCGCTGGCGCCGCTCGCGGGCGAGCTGGGCGTAGTGCTGCCGATCTCGATCTTCGAGCGCGAGGGGCCGCACTACTTCAACAGCCTGGTGATGGCCGACGCCGACGGCGCCCTGCTCGGCCTCTACCGCAAGAGCCATATCCCGGACGGGCCGGGCTACCAGGAGAAGTACTACTTCCGCCCCGGCGACACCGGCTTTCGGGTCTGGGACACGCGGTTTGGCCGGCTCGGCGTCGGTATCTGCTGGGATCAGTGGTTCCCGGAGGCGGCGCGGGCAATGACGTTGATGGGGGCCGAGGCGCTGCTCTATCCCACCGCGATCGGCTCGGAGCCGCACGACCCGACGCTGGACACCGCCGCGCCCTGGCGCCGCGCGATGCAGGGCCACGCGGTCTCCAACGTGATCCCGGTGGTGGGCGCCAACCGAACCGGCTTCGAGCCTTGGCCGGGCTATCCCGGCGGCGGACAGCGGTTCTATGGCTCCTCGTTCATCAGCGACCACCGTGGCGACCTTGTCGCCGAGCTTGGCCCGGGCGACGAGGGCGTCGTACTGGCCACGGTCGACCTGGACTTCCTCGCCGCCCACCGCGCCGCCTGGGGCTTCTTCCGCGACCGGCGTCCCGACCTTTACGGCGCGCTGACCACGGGCCGGCCGGCGTGATCGAGACCGAGCGGCTGATCCTGCGCCCCTGGAAGGACGCCGACCGCGCGCCCTTCGTCGCCATGAGCGCCGATCCGGCGGTCATGGCGACGCTGGGTGGGGTGCTGAGCGCGGAGGCAGCACAGGCCTACGTCGACGGCGCGGCCAAGCGCCTGGCCGTCTTCGGATTCTGCCGCTGGGCGGTGGAGCGGCGTGAGGACGGCGCCTTCGTCGGCGCGGTCGGTCTGGCGCCGATCCACCCGAGCCTGCCGATGCCGGCCGGTTTCGAGATGGGCTGGCGGCTCACGCGCGAGGCCTGGGGCCACGGCTACGCCACCGAGGCGGCCAGGGCGGCGATCGAGGACGGCTTCCAGCGCGGCGGCCTGACCGAGATCTTCGCCTTCACCAGCCGGCCCAACCTGCGCTCGCAGGCGATGATGGAACGCGCGGGCCTCACCCGCGCGCCGACACTCGACTTCGACCACCCGGCGCTGGCGCAGGATCACCCGATGCGCGCGCATCTGGTCTGGATGGCGCGGCGCTAGAGCGCGTTAGGTTTAGGCGTACGCATAGCCGGCATGTCGAAGGTAGTTTGAGCACTCTGCGGCAGTGAAG
>Ga0302311_10000736_pt1 | contig 39720 bp, 31 predicted proteins | sample III_Palsa_N1_3_FD_200449 | JGI IMG/M metagenome (GOLD analysis project Ga0302311, IMG submission 200449) | Peat permafrost microbial communities from Stordalen Mire near Abisko, Sweden - III_Palsa_N1_3 | ecosystem: Environmental > Terrestrial > Soil > Palsa > Peat permafrost | place: Sweden... | reverse complement strand
CGCCGCCCCGCCATGACCGCCCTCACGGACGACCATGACGGCCCGCCACTTCAGTCGCCAACGCGCGGCTTCGTGCGGCGCCGTTGTCCAAGCCGGCACGACCCGCGCCCAGTCATGGGAGGGTCGCATCGTGTCGTACACCACGGAAAGCATCCGCAATATCGCGCTCGCCGGCCACTCCGGCGTGGGCAAGACCACGCTGTTCGAAGCACTGCTGCTGGCCGGCGGCGCGATCCAGACCGCCGGTTCGGTGGAGCGCGGCACCACCGTCTCGGATACCGACAGCCAGGAAAGGGCGCGTGCCCACTCGATCGACAGCTGCGTTGCGCATATCGATCGTGCTGGCTATCACCTCAACCTGATCGACACCGCCGGTTACGCCGACTACCGCGGCGCCACGCTGTCCGCACTGGCGGCGGTGGAAACCGTGGCGGTGGTGGTCAATGCGATCAACGGCATCGAGCACGGCACCCGTCGCATGATGGCGCATGCGCGCTCACGCGGACTGGCCTGCATGCTGGTGATCAACAAGATCGACTTCGATGGCGCCGACCTCGCGGCGCTGGTGGACACGTTGCGCGAGGAGTTCGGCAGCGAATGCCTGCCGGTGAACCTGCCCGCGGGCCACGGCAAGCGCGTGCTCGACTGCTTCTTCCACAGCGAGGGGGCCACTGATTTCTCCTCGCTGGCCGAGGCGCACCAGCGCATCCTCGATCAGGTCGTGGAGATCAACGAGACGATGATGGGCACCTACCTCGACGCCGGCGAAGCTGCACTGACACCGCAGCAGCTACACGACGCGTTCGAGCAGTGCCTGCGCGAAGGGCACCTGGTGCCGATCTGCTTCGTCAGCGCACGTACGGGAGCGGGCGTCCACGAATTGCTTGAAGTCGCCGCGCGGTTGCTGCCGAACCCGGCCGAGGGCAACCCGCCACCGTTCGTGCGTGGCGACGGCACCGCACTGGAAATCAATCCCGATCCGAAAAGTCACGTGATCGCCGATGTGTTCAAGATCGTCAACGATCCGTTCGTCGGCAAGCTTGGCATCTTCCGCGTGTGGCAGGGCACGATCCGTCGCGATAGCCAGTTGCTGATCGACGACGGCCGCAAGCCATTCAAGGTCGGCCATCTGTTCCGCCTGCAGGGCAAGACGCATGTGGAAATCGAGGCCGCCATTCCCGGCGACATCGCCGCGGTGGCGAAGATCGAGGACATCCACTTCGATGCGGTACTGCACGATTCGCACGAAGAGGATCGCATCACGCTCGCTCCGCTGGCATTTCCGGCACCGATGTTCGGCCTCGCGCTGGAACCGAAGCACAAAGGCCAGGAACAGAAGCTCTCCAACGCGTTGGCACGGCTGGCCGAGGAGGACCCGTGCTTTCGCGTCGAGCACCACAAGGAACTCAACGAGACGGTGGTGCGTGGGCTATCCGACCTGCACCTGAAGGTGATGCTGGAACGCATGCGTGAGCGCTACGGCGTCGAGGTTGCAACCCATCCGCCACGCATCGCCTACCGCGAAACCATTGCCGGCCACGCCGAAGGCCATCACCGGCACAAGAAGCAGACCGGCGGTGCCGGCCAGTTCGGCGAGGTGTTCCTGCGGGTGGAGCCGCTCGATCGCGGCGTCGGTTTCGAATTCGTCGATGCAGTGAAGGGTGGCGTGATTCCCGGTCAGTACCTGCCGGCGATCGAGAAAGGCGTGCGGCAGGCGATGGAGCACGGCGCCATTGCCGGCTACCCGCTGCAGGATCTGCGGGTAACCGTTTACGACGGCAAATACCATCCGGTCGATTCGAAGGAGGTGGCGTTCATCAGCGCCGGCAAGAAGGCCTTCCTCGACGCCATCGGCAAGGCGCGCCCGGTGGTGCTGGAGCCGATCGTGAATGTCGAGGTGGCGATACCCGAGCACAATGTCGGCGACGTTACCGGCGGCCTCGCCGGTAAACGCGCACGCATCATGGGCACCGACACCCAGCGCGGCGGCGAGCTGGTAATCAAGGCGCAGGCGCCGCTGGCCGAACTGATCGACTATCCCACCGAACTGAAGTCGATGACGGGGGGACGTGGCCGCTACAGCCTGGACCTCAGCCATTACGAAGTGGTGCCGCCGAACGTGCAGAAACAGCTCAGCGAGGCATGGAAGCCGCATGTGGATGAGGACTGATGTACAACAACTGCAGGCTTGAAGCGGGTCCGGCATCGTGCCGTACCGGCGAGCCGGCAACATCCGAAGACAACCATGGAGAATCCGATGAATCCGGCTCGCATCCCGCTCGGCCGCAGCATCATCACCTGCGCTGCGCTATGGCTAGGCGCCTGCGGGTTGCGCGTCGATGCAGCGCCGGAGCAGCCCACGCATGACGCGCGTGTCACCTTGCAGCGCAGCAGCTGTTACGGCAACTGCCCCAGCTACACCGTGACGGCAGCAGCGGATGGCCAGATCAGCTTCGAAGGCCATTTGCATGTACGGACCGGCAGCGCGCGCGGTCACGCCACACCGGCGCAGCTGGCGAACATTCTCGCCGCAGTTGAACAGGTCGGATTCCGCTCGATGCATGACAGCTATGTCTCGCACGACGATGGCTGCGAACCGGTGATGAGCGACATGCCAGGCATCAAGATCACTGTCGTCGACAGCGAAGGCAGCAAGAGCGTTGATTTCTACAACGGTTGCGCGGGTGCCACTGCCGATGCGGTACGCCCAAGGATTGAACAACTGGCCAACACCATCGACCGGCAACTGGACACCGCACGCTGGATCGGCAAGCCGGCAGCGCCGGGCGACGCGGAAAGAGCCGATCGCTGACACCCGATCGCCATGGTCCTCACGCCCACGCTTGATCCATGGGGGGATGGCCGCCATTTACATCCAACAGCACGTGCACTGCGCATGGTCGCGGGAGAACACGATGAGCCGAGCCTTCACCAAGGAACCCGACGGCGGCGATGCGGCGGCGCTGCCGGACTTGCCACTGAGCGAGCACCCGAACTACGTCACCCCGCATGGGTTGGCGCAGTTGCGTGCGCGGCTTCAGGCGGCCACCACGCGACGCGATGCGTTGAAAGCCTCGACCGACACGATGACGCAGCAGAACGAACTGGCGCCGCTGGAACGCGAGCTGCGCTGGCTGCACGCACGCATAAACAGCGCGATCGAAGTGGATCTGCTGTCGCAGCCGCAGGACCGCGTCGCGTTCGGCGCCATCGTCACCGTGGACAGCGTCGAAGGCGAACAGCGCTACTGCATCGTCGGCGAGGACGAAGCCGATGCCGAACAGCATCGGGTCAGTTACCTGTCGCCGTTGGCGCAGGCCCTGCTCGGTGCCCGCGTGGGCGACGAGGTGAACTGGAAACGCCCGGCCGGCGACCTGGCGATCGAGGTGGTCGCGATCGACTACAGCGGCGAGACGCAGCCATGAAAGCCACGGCGGCGGCGCGCTAAAGCCGGCCACCCCGCTTCACACTGAGATAGCGCTCGATCAGTGCACCCGACAATTCGCCGCAGCTTACGTCGAGCGTGTTCACGCCCTCGCGGCGCAGGCCTTCGTGCACGCGTTCACGTTCGCTCAGGTAGTGCATCGCCGCTGCACTGCGGATGCCGGTTTCCAGACTGTCGCCGGCCTCGGCGGCGACCCGGTCCAGCGCCACCTCGCGCAGACTGACCAGCATCACCAGATGACGCTGCGCCAGCATCGCCACTGCTGCACGCAATTCCGCATCGTCCTCGTCGCGCACGTTGGTGATCAGCACGATTAGCGCGCGACGCTGCTGGTGTGCCTGCAGTGCGCTGGCCGCGGCGAGGTAATCGGTCGCCAGCGGCATCGCCTGCAGGTCGTAACCGGCGGCGAGCAGCATGTCCATGCCGCCACTGCCCTGCTGTGGCGGCAACCAGCGTTGCTGCTGGCCGGTGCAGGCCAGCATGCCGACCGCGTCGCCCTGGCGCAGCGCGATGCTGGCCAGCGCCAGTGACGCGTTCAGCACGTGATCGAAATGCGCCAGATGATCGTCCTGCGCCAACATGCGCCGGCCGCAGTCGAGCATCAGTACCACCTGCTGGTTGCGCTCGTCGCGGTACTCGCGCGAGATCAACCGGTTGCTGCGCGCCGTGGCCTTCCAGTCGATCTTGCGCAGGCTGTCGCCGACGCGGTAATCGCGCAACTCCTGAAACTCGGTGCCTTCGCCGCGACGCCGTTGCAGCCGCGCGCCGACACTGCGTGAGGCCAGCTCCACGCTGAGCCCGGCCAACTCCGCCAGCGACGCAAAATTCGGATACACCTTCACCGTCGAGGTTGCGCCAATCACCCGGCGTGACGTCCAGCAGTACCACGGCGAACGCAGTTGCAGATGGCAACCGTCAAAGCTGAACTGGCCGCGGGCATCCGGCGTCACCGTGTAATCGAGCAGCAGTTCGTTGCCAGACTGCAACGACAATTTGCGCGGCATTCCACGCACCGTCCAGCCACCCGGATGCAGGTCGTGCAGTCGCAACTGCTGTGTGCGCCGGGTGACTGCGCGCAGACGCAGGCTGACGCGCGCCTCCGGACCTAGCGGCATCACCGGCGCCACTTCGCGCTGCAGCTGCGGCGAAGGCGCTCTGCGCAGGCGCCAGCCATCGAACAGCGCCAGCATCGCGACGGCGAGGCCACAGGCCAGCCATGTCGGCAACGGCAGCCAGCCCAGACTGGCCAGCACGCCGAGCACGGTCCAGCCGGCCAGCAGCCACAACAGGAGCGGTGCCGGTCGCATCATTGGCGAGGTGCCGGCACCTTGTGCAGCAGCGCGCCCAGCACATCATCCGCGCGCTGGCGCTCGATCAGCGCCTCGGGTGCCAGCAGCAGGCGATGCCGCAGCGCTGGCAGCGCCACCGCGCGCACATCGTCCGGGGTGACGAAATCACGTCCATCGAGTACCGCCTGCGCGCGCGCCAGCCGCGCCAGCGCCAAGCCACCGCGTGGACCAGCGCCACCGATCACGCCCGACCATTCGCGCGTGGCGCGCACGATACGCACGGCATAGTCAGTTACCGCGGCATCCATGCGGATCGCAGCGACGCCCTGCTGCAACGCCAGCAGTTCCGGCTGTCCCATCACCGGCTTCACCCGCGAGACATCGAGATCTGCGGCTACCTTGCCGTTGACCACGCTGGCGACCATGCGGCGCTCGTCCTCCAGCGTGGGGTAGCCGATCACCACCTTGATCAGGAAGCGGTCGAGCTGCGCCTCGGGCAATGGATAGGTGCCCTCCTGCTCGATCGGATTCTGCGTAGCCACCACCATGAATGGCGCCGGCAGCGCAAAGCGCCGGCCCTCGATGGTGACCTGCCCTTCCTGCATCGATTCGAGCAGCGCCGCCTGGGTCTTGGCCGGTGCGCGATTGATCTCGTCAGCCAGCAGCAGGTTCGCGAACACCGGGCCGCGGCGGATCTGGAAACGCTCGCTCTTGGGATCGTAGATCGCATGGCCGGTGACATCGGCAGGCATCAGGTCAGGCGTGAACTGCACACGGCCGAAGGTGCAACTGACTGACGCAGCCAGTGCACGCACCAGCAGAGTCTTGCCCAGGCCAGGGACGCCCTCGATCAGTACGTGGCCGGCCGCCAGCAAGGCCAGCAAGACCTGGTCGAACACCTCGGTCTGGCCGATGAAGGCGTGTGCGACCTGCTCGCGCAGGGCACGCGCATGCGCGCCGAGTTCGGCGAGCGAAAGCGATACCGGCGATGTGACCGGCGCGGCATCGAGGGTTTCGGTAGTCATGGGCGGCTCCTGAGTCGCGCCAGGGTGGTGATGCATGCGCGAAACGCCTGTGCGTTCGCGGGGGACTGGAAAGCTTGGGCAATCTGCTCCGGGGCCAGCTGGCTGCGCAGCGCGAGGCGCGCGTACAGGACATCGCCGTTGAGCATGGCGCAGGCCGGGTCGCGTCGACGCAGGCGTGTCAGCACCGCCTGGCAAGCCAGGTTGTGCAGGCTGCGCCCGCTGTCGCGACGGTAGATGAATTCGCCGGCCGCCTGCACATGCTCGAGCAGGGCGCGCCGATGCAAAGCCGGTGCCGGCATCAGCGGGCCGAACCGCTCGCTGCGCATGGCCATCCACGCGGCCAGCAGAAGGCTCAGTGCCAGCAGCGCCGGCCAGCCCTTGAGCAACAGCAGTTTCAGGAACGACATGCCGTCCAGTGCATATACCAGGTAGATCTGCCCCTGCCCGAGATTCGGCGCCAGCAGGCGCCAGCCAAACTGCTGCGCCGCGGTCTTGCGCAACTGCTCGCGCGAGATCATGTCCATGTCGACCAGCAGGCTGACCGTACCGGCCGCCACTTTCGTGCGGGCAAACAGATAGCCATCCTGCAGATTGCCGATCGCCGCATCGACCGCCGCGCCAGCCACCAGGTTCAAGCGGAAGCGTTGGCCACACAACTGCACATCATCGTTCTCCTTGTCACCGACACCACCCACCGGATGGATCAAGCTGCAGGCGAACTCCGCCTTGCGCGCATCGAGCAGGTTCAACGCCTCGAACAGCGGCGTGTGCGTGGCAGCCACGACCGAGCCCGGCGACAGCAGCAGGTGACCGCCGGTGCGCACCCACGCGGCGATCCGCCTGGCGTCATCGACATCGATGCGGCTGACATCGTCACCCAGCACCAGGGTGTCACCGGGCCTGAGTGGCATCTGTTGCGAATTCAGCGAGGTCTGCGAGCTCACCGTAAAATCCAGCCGTTGCAGTATCTGTTCGAGCGCAAAAAAGCGGTTGAAACTCGCCTCGCCATGCGCGGCCACCGGTTGCGTCACATCCTTGCGCTCGAACGTGGCGAAGAAGGCGCCGACAAGAAGCAACAGCACGCCGAGCGCCAGCAGGCTCACATAGAACGCGTTGCGGTTCATGCGGGTGCTCCCGCCTGCACCGGCCAGCCGACCAGCAGACTCTCGACCACAGCGTCATCCGGATAACGCCCGGCGTAGGCCGCGAACTGCCAGGTGCGCACGATCGCGACGACACGTTGGGCACGCGCCTGGTCGGCCATCGTCGTGGCTTGACGCAGCCAGTCCGCCTCGGTCGCATCGATCGACATGGGCAGCTGCAGCAGCCGCGTGGTCTGTTCCACGCAGCCACGATACAGCAGCGCCAGCGCCTCGCGCTGGTGCTGTGCGCGCCAGAGTGTACGGATCGCCCCGGCAAGATCCGCCGGCAACGGCACATCCGCTACCACGTGTGTGCGCAATGTCGGCAGCGGTGTGGTGGACCCCACATCGATGTGGACGCGCGTGCCACGCCAGCGCCAGACGAAGCGCAGCAAGGCCCCGATCGCCACCGTCACCAGCAACCACAGCGCCAGCTTCAGAATCGTCGCCACCACGCCTGCGAACGCCGGAAACAGCGGCTGCATCGGCGTGGCCGTGGGCTGCGGTGCCGACGGGTGTTTGAGCACCCACTCGCGCACCTTGCGCTCGCCACCGAAGCGCGGGTCGCGATAGACCTCGGTGGCGGCGGCTTCGAAACGTTGCTGGTCAGCTCCGTCTACGGGTTGCGTGAACACCTGTTCCAGCGATGTCGGCGTCGTCACCCGTGAACCTTGCGGGCTGCTGGTTGCATGACCCGCCAGCGGCCAGCAACAGGCGCACGCCAGCAGCACAGCCAAAGTCTTGCCACTCGCCTGCAGCCGCTCGCGCAGGCGACGGAATGCGAGATCGATGTCCCACGCCTCCAGCTGCGTGCGACGGTTGAGATACAGCGCGAATCCACACGCCACGTACAGCGGCTCGATCGCACTCATCGCCAGATAGGCCACGGCCGATGTCAGCAGCATCCAGACCGTCGAGGCTGCATGCACATCGACGCGGAAGAAGGCTGGCAACGAATCCGGCAACCATTCGCGCGGGATCAACAGCAACGCCAGCAACCATACGCTGAGAAACAACACCAGCTCGAACTGCAGGCAACCGTAGGTCAACAGGCTGGCATCCGCCACGATGCGCCGCCGCAGCACGCTCCAGCGCGCCGAACGCTGCTTGCCCGGCAGGCCTTCGAGCAACTCCAGCGGCAGGCGCAGCGATCGGTTGCTGTCGATCCGCAACCAGCTCAGCGCCACCCACGTGTTGCCCCACGGCCACTGGCCCTGGCCGCGCAGCGTCTCACGCCAGCCCGGAGCGCGATCGAACACCGCACGCGACAGCACGTACAGCGGCAGCCGATCGAACAACGGCTTGAGCCACCACATCAACACCAGACCCAGCCAGGGCAGACCCAGCGCAACACCCAGTGCATTGCAGGTCACGAACACCGGCAAGGTGAACGCAAACCATGCCGACCACACCGCACGCGCATTTGCCCGCAGCATGACGGCACCTAGGTCCAACGCCTCGCGTGGCGCGCGCGGTCGCAGTACCACACTGATCCGTTCAAGCTCCATTGCTGCGCTCCCGACCACCGCGCCACAACCAGCCCAGCACGAGCAACCACAGCAACGCGCCGCTGCCGAACTTCACCTCGTTTGGCAGCGCCGCGATCGACGACCAGTAGGCTTCGATGAAAGCGGCGACCAGCAGCATCGCAAACGCGCCCAACGCCAGCTGTGCACCGACACAGCCGGCGGCGACCATGGCCGGGCCGCGCCGTTGCCGACCCGGCATCAGCAGGGTCAGGCCCAACTGCAGGCCGGCACCGCCGGCAATCACCAAAGCGCTCAGCTCGAACGCCGAGTGCGCCACCACGAAGCGCCAGAACGGGCCGCCATAACCGATCGCGTTGAGGTGCCCAGCGACGCCGCCAATCAGTACGCCGTTGGCAGCCAGCACGTAGATCGCACCGATGCCGAAGAACAGTCCCGAGGCAAAGGTGCGAAATGCGATGCTGACGTTGTTCATCACGTAGAAACCAAACATCTGCAGGTCAGTTCCACTGCTGCGCCCGATGTGGGGATTGCCTGGGTCATACATTTTTTCGAACTGCGCCAGCTGCGCGCTGCTGAATACCGTATGTGCAAACTCGGGGCGCAGTTGCATCAGCACCAGGGTGATCAGCGCAGGCAGATAGAACAGCAGCGCCGCCACCGTCATGCAGCGCCACTGCGAGCGCACCAGGCGCGGAAACCCCGCGAGCAGGAAAACAGCTACTCGATGCCAGCGCGGCGCCGGTGGTCGATACAGCACGCGATGCCCTTGCTGCACCAGACGCTGCAGGCGATCGGTGACCTCGCGGCTATAGCCACGCCCTCGCGCCAGCGCCAGCTGATGGCACAAGCGCCGATAGGACTGCGGGAAATCCAGCGCATGCTCCTGTCGCATCGTGCGCTGCGGCTGCCGCTCGAGCGCGCTCAGCCAGGACTGCAGGCTGTCCCATTCGCGACCGTGCATGGCGACGAAACGCTCCTGCTTCATGCGCGCCCCAGCAGCCAGTTGGCGTGGGCGATCAGCTGCGATACCGCAGCGGTGTCACGACGCCCGGTCAGCGACATCAGCAGATTGGCCAGTTCCTCCTGCCGCTGCAGCGTGAGCTGACCGGAGCGTTCGGCGAACTCCACCAGTGCGGCCTGCTCGTCGGCCGCCAGTACGACCGGCGGCGGTATCGCTGCGACGGTCGGTACCTGTGCGCCGGCCGGCAGCTCGCTCGTATGCACCACCATCGTGCCGGCGATGATGTCGCCGAGCCGACGCGCATGCGGATCGATCAGCGTGCAGGCCAGGCCGACGCCATACACGCCCGGCAACGCATCCACTACGCGTAGCAGGTTGCGCACCACCGACGGTACCCACGTCACCGGCGTGCCATCGGCATTGACCACGCGTAGGCCGAGCGTGCGCTTGCCCACGGTCTGGCCGTTCATCCAGACCTCGCACACCACCGAGTAGGCCCACATCAGCCCGAACATCAACAGCATGGCCAGCCCGTTACCGCCGACGCCGAGCAGTGACAGCGGGATCATCGCCAGCATGAACACCCCCAGCCGCAGCAGCGCATCGAGCATCCATGCCTGCGCGCGTGGCAACGCACCGGCCGCGCGCAGGCGCAGGCTGATCCCCTCGGGTGTTTCGATCTCGCGTACCGTGTCGAGCATCAAGCGTCGACGACGATGGTGTCGGCGATCAGGTCATGCAAGCAGCGCCGCTCCTTGCCGAAGATCAGCAGCGGATCAACCAGATTGATCAGCTTTCCCACAAAAGGGATCAGGCCTATCAGAACAACCGGCACCACCCGCAGGAAGATGTAGCGTGCCAAGCCGACGCGGTTGCCGTCGGTGCGCACGATGGCAATGTCCAGCGCACGTTTGCCGATCGTCTGCCCGCTGCGATGAATCATGATGCAGTTGACGACGAATACACCGATCAACAGGGCCAGACCCAGCAGAATCAAACCCACCATGGGTGCGGCAGGCTTCAGCCCATGCCTGACGTCAACCACCATGGTGGCACCCCAGATGATCGGGAGAATCCAGATCAGGCTGACCAGGCCATCCAGCAGTGCAGCACCAAGGCGTTTGCCACGCCCGGCCTTGCGATTTTCCAGATCATACGCATCCCACGCGGCCACATCGTCGACCACGGCCGCTGGCGCGGCATACGGATTCGATTCCATCGCTTCCTTCCCCTTGCTCTGTCCCCCGTTGCCCTCCCCCATGTCGGGCAACGATGGCGAGTATAGAAGCGAATTTTGACCGCTGACTACCGCTTGGACTTGAGCAAGGTACCGGTGCACTTCGGCGAACCGCACAGGCACACCCACAGCTTCTTCAGTCGCGCAGTGTGCGGCACTTCGAGCACGATGCCGTAGTCGTAGGTGAGTTCCTCGCCAGGCTTGATCGCACGGATCGTCTCGATCACCACCCGATCCCTGCGTGGATCACCGCTGGTGCTTTCCTCGACCACGGCGCGGCAGTTCGGTGCGCAACTGTGGTTGATCCAGCGCGCGCTGTTGCCGTGCTGGTTGGCGTCGATGATGTAATCGTCGTTGAGCGTGAACAGGAACGTATGGCCGGTCTCGCCGCCATCGCCATACAGATCGTCCGCTTCGGCATGGGTCAACAGCTTGCCCTTGTACTCGATGATTTCCTCGCCCTTGGCGATCGGGGCGGTAGCGAATACGCCGTTGCCGTGGATCGGCGAGCGGCGGGCAGTGATGCGACGGGTCATGTAAGGAATCTGCTGGCAAGGGAAGACCCGCGATGATGCCCGCTGCACCTCGCGATGGGAACCGCCGCTGACTTTGCCATGCCGGCTGGGATAAGATTCAAACAATCGTTTGAGGAAAAGCCATGAAACAACTGTTGCGAGGCTTTCTGCTTGTCGCCCTGGCTGCTGGCCTGATCGCCTGCGGGCCGCCGAAGAAGAGCGTCTATCCGCCCACGGTCAGCATCCAGCAACTGGTGGTGCTGCCGAACGGCCAGTGGCAGCTGACCGTGCGCATCCAGAACAACAGCTACGGCGAGATGGATTTCAAGTCGTTCGACGGCCAGCTGCAGATCGCCGAGCTGGTGCCGATCCGGCTGCATGCGAACTTCAAGCTGGACGTCCCGGCACTCGTCGGTGACGTGGTCCAGCTTGACGTGTTGCCCACGGCGCCGATGAGCAAGGCCTTGCAGGCCATCGCCGGCAAAGGCAGCGCCGGCTCGCTGGCCTACCGCGTCAGTGGTAGCGCCAGCGCCAAACCCGAACAGGAAAAACAGCTTCGCGATTTCGACTTCAGCGGCAACGACTGGCTCTCGCCCGTACCGGGCATCCCCAACACCTATCGCTGACCCGCAACGCCCTCGACCCACGCGCGCCACCACGCCACGACACCAAGGAATCACCATGACCATCTACAAGGCCCCGCTCGACGATCTGCGCTTTGCCCTGTTCGACGTGCTTGGCGCCGAATCGACCCTGACCTCGCTGCAGGGCGGCGAGGCACACAGCCGCGACCTGCTCGACGCGGTGCTGGAGGAAGCCGGCCGCCTCAGCGAGCAGTTGCTGGCGCCGACCAACGGCCCCGCCGACGAGGAAGGCTGCCATTTCGACAAGGCTACCCAGACGGTGACCACGCCGAAGGGCTTCAAGGAAGCGTTCAAGCAGTTTGCCGAAGGTGGCTGGACCGGGCTGACCAACTCGGAAAAATATGGCGGCCAGGCGCTGCCTGGCGTGCTCGGCATCGCCACCACCGAGATCTTCCAGTCCGGCAACCTGGCGTGGAGCCTTTATCCGCTGCTGTCCGAAGGTGCCACCCACGCCATGAAAATGCATGGCGAGGAATGGCAGCGCGAGCGCTTCATGAAGCCGATCGTCGAAGGCCGCTGGACCGGCACGATGTGCCTGACCGAGCCGCAAGCCGGCTCCGACCTCGGCTTGCTCAAGACCCGCGCCGAGCCCACTGACAACAATGCTTACAAGATCACCGGCACCAAGATCTTCATCAGCGCCGGCGAGCACGACCTCACCGAGAACATCGTGCACCTGGTGCTGGCCCGCCTGCCCGATGCACCGGAAGGCAGCCGCGGCATCTCGATGTTCATCGTGCCGAAGTTCAAGGTCAACGAGGACGGTTCGCTGGGCGCGCGCAACACCGTCGCCGCCGGTGCGATCGAACACAAGATGGGCATCCACGCCTGCTCCACCTGCGTGATCAACCTGGATGGCGCGGAGGGTTATTTGATCGGCAAGCCGCACAAGGGCTTGATGGCGATGTTCACCATGATGAATGCCGCACGTCTGTCGGTTGGTGTGCAGGGCTTGGCGCTGGCCGAACGCGCGCTGCAGAACAGCCTCAATTACGCGCGCGAACGCCTGCAGTCGCGTTCGCTGTCCGGCCCGAAGTTCCCCGACAAGCCGGCCGACAACCTGCTGGTGCAACCGGATGTGCGTCGCATGTTGCTGACCCAGCGCGCCTTCGTCGAAGGCTCGCGTGCGTTGTTGCTGTATACCGCGCTGCAAACCGACGTCGAGTCGCGCAGCACGGACGAAGCCGCGCGCAAGGCCGCTGGCGAACTGGTCGCGTTCCTGATTCCGATCGCCAAGGGTGTGGTCACCGAGCTGGCGCAGGAATGCACCAAGGAAGCGCTGCAGATCTACGGCGGCCATGGCTACATCGCCGAGAACGGCATGGAGCAGTTCGTCCGCGATGCCCGCATCATCACCCTGTACGAAGGCACCACCGGCATCCAGGCCGCCGACCTGCTCGGCCGGAAGATCCTCCAGTTGCAGGGTGTGGGCTTCAAGCACTTCCTGCAGGAGATCAGCGTGTTCTGCCAGAAGCACAGCGCCGATGAAGCATTGCGCACCCTGATCGGCCCGCTGGCGATCGCCACCAAGCAGTGGGGCGACCTCACCCTGCAGCTCGCCCAGCGCGTGCAGGCCAATCCGGAAGAACTCGGCGCCGCTGCCACCGACTACCTGTACTACTCCGGCTACGTCAGCCTCGCCTATTTATGGGCACGCAGCGTGGCTGCCGCCGAAGCCAGCACGCAGTCGGCTGCGTTCAAGCAGGCCAAGCGCGACACCGCCAGCTTCTACTTCACCCGCATCCTGCCGCGCACGCTGATGCACAAGGCAGCGATCGAGGCCGGCGTGGCAAGCTTGCCCGAGATCGCCTGACACGCCACCTGATCATCAGGCAATAAAAAGCCCGGGCTTGCCCGGGCTTTTTTTGGAACTGCACAGCGGGTGGCGGCGACAACACTCAACCGAAAGCTGCTGCCTTCGACGAGCCGCAGGAACATGTGCCGAACTTGGTCATGTTTGGCTCAAGAGTGACATTCCTCTCAGCCACCACGAACACATCACTGCCCAAAGGACTCCTGAACGGTACTGCCACTGAACCGCAGGTATTGCCGGATCAGTTCTTCGTGGGCTTCGGCAGCCTGCAGGAGTTCCCTCGCCATGGCTTCCTGCGCATCGGCGACGGATGGCTTGGGTGGCTTGGGTAGCGTCGTTGGCGCTGCTCTTGTGACGCGCGTATCAGGCACTTCGACCCGGGCCGGTTCGGACTCAAGCAGATAGGAGATGTCGTAGGCATGATCGTTCATACAACAGGCTATGCAATAGCCTTGCCAATACACATGCAGTCATCGGCCGCCGCCTCAAAAAGTATTCGACTCAAGCAAGATCACATTTCATGCAAGCGCGTGCTGGCTCGTCTAAAAAGCGATTTTCCTGCTGTCATCAAGCGAGCTCGAAACGGGTGGTCCGCTTGACTGGATCGGCTGCAACCAGCTTGACCTTGACCTCAGCCCCCAACGGCAGCGTGGACGCGCTGGAAACACCGGCCTCAATCGCGGGATCGCGCACGATGACCACGCCTTTCCTGGGATCGTTGGATGCAACCTCGACAATGGCGCCGGCGAAGGTTTCGCCGATGCGTGGCGCCAGCACTTCGGCTTCCGCAAGGTCGAGTACGGCCTTCTCGTACTGGCGCGCGCGATGGCCGGAAGCCTGCATCGTGGCGGGCAGGCCCGGCAATGCCGAGAGTACCCACTCAGGTACCGGCTGCTTTGCGCACAACGCCACGCAGACTTCGCCGGTGTAGCGGTCGACCAGACGACGCAGCGGCGCGGTGGCATGGGTGTATTCCGCGGCCAGCGCCCACTGCATCGGTTGCGCGGGCAGCTCGCCATTGAACGCCGCGTAGCCGGCGCCGCGCAGCACGGTAGTGCACGCGGTCAGCATCGCGACATGGGTGTCCTTGGTGGGGTCGAGCGAGCGGATGAATGCGGGATAGCTTTGCGCGGGTGGCCAGTCGATGCCGAGCGCCTGCGCCGTGATGCGCAGGCGCTGCAATGACTGCGGCTCGGGCTCGGGCAGCGTGCGCAGCAGGCCGACCTTGGCCTGCACCATCAACTGCGCCGCGGCCATGCCGGTCAACAGCGATATCTGCTCGTTCCAGTCCTCGACCGCCAGGCGCGCGCGAAATGCCAGTGTCCACCGACCGTCGACCACGTCGATCTCCTGCTCGGGTAGCGGCAGGCTGATGCCGCCCCGGGAGAATTCGCGCTGCTTCCGCAGTTCGCCAATCTCACGCAGCACGGCCCACATCGGGTCGGCGCTGCCCGCGTCGATGAGCTGCTGTACACCGGCGTAATTGAGCTTGGCGCGACTGCTGACGCGGGCGCGTCGCACATCGATGCTGCTGATCTCTCCACTCTTGTCCAGCTCGATCGTCCACAGCAATGCGGGGCGCAGCTGGCCGGGCAGCAGCGAGGTGGCACCCTCGGACAGCACCTTGGGATGCAGTGGAATCTTGGCTTCCGCACCGTACAGCGTTTCACCGCGCCGGTTCGCCTCGAGGTCGATCGGATCACCGGCGCTGACGAACGCGGCGACATCGGCAATCGCGTAGTAGACGCGGTAACCGCCGTTGCTGTGCTCGACGTACATCGCCTGATCGAGATCCATCGACTCGGGCGGGTCGATCGTGATCAGCGGGACGTCGGTGCGATCCAGTGCCGGCAACCGCGGATTCGCGGCGGCCCGTTCGGCAGCGGCCTCGACTTCCGCTGGAAACGCCAGCGGCAGTTTCATTTCGGCCTGGATATCGCGCATGCTTTGCGCGAGTAGATTGTCGTCGGCTTGAACGTGGATGCGGCGAGTGGTCGACAAGGGCGCTCTTCCTGGCGTGGTACCTTTCGGCAGTCCGGGGCCAACAGATCGCCCCTGTGGTGGTCATGCTGCCCGGAATATACACGCGTCGTTCGGGACTTCCGTCGGCACCCCGCTAGGTGTAGAAACAGCAGGGTCATTCCCCGCATCCTGTCGACTGCATCATGACTGCCTCTGCCCTGCTGATCCGTCTGGCCGAAGACGACGACGACTTCATCCTCTCGCTGGTACCGCGCTTCGTGGATTTCACCCTGCCACCGTGGCGACGTCGGCACGAATGTGTCGAGGGGATCCGCAATGACTTGCTGCGGCATCTGGAGGACCAGCCGGCGAACAGCTACCTGTTCGTGGCCGAGGATGCGAATGGCGAACGGGTGGGCTTCATCCATCTGCAACGTACCGCGGATTTCTTCACCGGGCGCAGCAATTGCCACGTTTCCGACTTGGCCGTAGCACCGCGGCACGAGAGCAACGGGGTCGGCCGCGCCCTGTTGGCGCATGCAGAGGAATGGGCGCGCGAACATCATTGCCAGCTGGTGACGCTGGCGGTGTTTCCCGGCAACGAGCGGGCGCGAGCGCTGTACGAGGCGACCGGCTACGCGCCGGATCTGCTGCGGCTGGCCAAATCGGTGCGCTGAGCGGGCGCGACACAAAAAAAGATGGTGCTCACGCACCATCTTTTTTAAAGCGACGAATGGCTTGTTCAGGTATCGATCGCAACGGCGTGTCGCCGCAACGATCGCCAGCACATGCTCAGTTCTTGGTGGCGCTGCCGGCCGCTTCGGCCTGCTCACGCAAGGTCAATCGGTGGGTCAGCCGATCGATGTTGGACAAAGACAGAAGGTGTCCGTAGATCCAGCCGAAGATGCCGTCACGGGCGAATTCATGAGCCGTCTTCTCGTCCAGCGCACGCAGCCTCTCCTCGTTGATCACGAACAGACCATTGAGATTGATCGAACGGCCATCCGCACCGTCCTTGCCAGTCTGCTGCAGACGGATGTTGCGCAACTCCAACAGATTATGCTTGTTGAGCTGTTCCACGAACCACTTGGTGCGTGCCACGTTCTGCTGGAATTCGCCAAGGAAGTCCACGGCACGAGTCAGCATCTCGGTATCGGTGCCGTCGTCCTTGAACAGGCGTTCGCCTTCGGTGGTGTTGAAACCTTCGTAGTGCTCATCGAGGAAAACGGTGAAGTCATCACCGTCTTTCTGATCCGCGGGCTTCTCAGCGAGCACGAACGGATAGCGGCGCACGAACGCCGGGATATAGGTGTTCAATGCCCACTGACCGTCGGTATCGACGTACAGGTTTTCGTTCTCGCGCAGACCCAGCAATGCCACCGGACCAGCCGTTGCCGCGTCCGCGCCTGCAAACACGATCAGCAGGTCGCGCGCGGCGGCGCTGAACTCCGCACCGGTGATCGGCACCGAATGCACGTTCATGGCGAACTTCACGTTCGGCACGCCCTTCAGGCGCAAATCCTTGTGGGCGGTACGGTTAAGCGGTACCGGGCGCTCGTAAAAAAGAACTTCAGCCACGTTGACTACCTCTGCCCCCGCCGTGCCGGGTCACCACTGAAGCGCCCCTACCAAACCCGGCGTCGGGTCTGTGTTGATCCATGATCATATCAGCGCGGCCGGACGCCCGCGACTGCGCCTGGACTGGCCTGCGCACGGTATTTGCATGCGAATTGCAATCAAATTGGTCTATGCTGGTTCCAGACAAGCATTCTGCATCGCTGAAACGCTCTCAAAGCCCTGGCTGAAGGACGATCTACATGCTGATGGAAGTGCCAAGTCGGGCCGATCTTAACTCGACCCGTGTGCTGTCGCTGGACTCTGCCGGCCGTATCCTCGACTGGATCAGCTGGCAGGAGGCAGTTTGCCTATACGTCCGCGACGCCGTGGCCTGGACCCTGGGTGACCCTTGCCTGACCGTGCATGGCGGCATGAATCGCCTGCATGGCGTGCAGAGCACGATGGAACTGCATCCGATCATCGCCAGCACCGGCCGCTGCCGCGATCACGCAGTGGATCCTGCCCCGGCCCTGACCAATACCGCACTGTTCGCCCGCGATCGCCATCTGTGCCTGTACTGCGGCGACCATTTCACTCGCGGCGAACTCACTCGCGACCACGTGCTGCCGATTTCCAAGCATGGCAAGGACAACTGGGAGAACGTGGTCAGCGCCTGCCTCGCCTGCAACCTGAAGAAGAGCAACCGCACCCCGCAGCAGGCCAATATGCCGCTGCTGGCGGTGCCGTACCGGCCTAGCTGGGTCGAGCACCTGATCCTGTCCAACCGCAATATCCTGGCCGACCAGATGGACTTTCTGGTCAGCCATCTGCCGCGCGACCGGCGACCGCACGCCGCCTGAAATGGGTGATGGCGCTCGTGCGCCCATGATTCCGCCCCCGCGTTGCCCTTGCCCCGCCCCGCCGCTGGGCCAACAATACGCAAATGAACGACCTTTCCCACTATCCCCATCTGGCGCCGATCGAGACGCCGGCCGACCTGCGTCGCGTGCCCGACGACGAACTGCCGGCCGTCGCCGACGAGCTGCGCCAGTACCTGATCGAGGCCGTGGCCAGCTCCGGTGGCCACTTCGGCGCGGGCCTGGGCGTGGTCGAGCTCACCGTGGCGCTGCACCACGTGTTCGACACGCCGCATGATCGGCTGGTGTGGGACGTCGGCCACCAGTGCTATCCGCACAAGATCCTCACCGGCCGCCGCGATCGCATCACCACGATCAAGAAGAAGGACGGCTTGGCGCCGTTCCCGCGCCGCGAGGAGAGCGAGTACGACACCTTTGGCGTCGGCCACTCGTCCACTTCGATCTCGGCCGCCTTGGGCATGGCGATCGCCGCGCAGCGCAAGGGTGACCATCGCAAGGTAGTCGCGGTGATCGGCGACGGCGCGATGACCGCCGGCATGGCTTTCGAGGCGCTTAACCACGGCGGCGATGTGGAACCGGACATGCTGGTGGTGTTCAACGACAACGGCATGTCGATCAGCGAGAACGTCGGCGCGCTGACCAAGATGATGGCGCGCGCGATGGCCAGCCGCCGGCTCAACGCATGGCGCGAACGGGCCAAGCGGGCGATCCCGAAGCAGTCGTTCTTCGGCCGCTTCTTCAAGCGCTGGGAGGAACACGCCAAGGGCATGTTCGTGCCGAGCACGCTGTTCGAGGAACTCGGCTTCCATTACACCGGCCCGATCGACGGCCACAACATTCCGCAGTTGCTGCAGGCGCTGCGTACGGTGAAGAACCTGCCAGGTCCGCAGCTGCTGCACGTGATCACCACCAAGGGCAAGGGCTACGCCCCAGCCGAGCAGGCGCAGATCGAATACCACGCGGTCGGCCCGTTCGACCCGCAGGCCGGGCTGGTGAAAAAGAACGCGCCCGCCAAACCCACCTACACCGACATCTTCGGCGACTGGCTGTGCGACCAGGCCGCGGCCGACGAACGCCTGCTGGCGATCACGCCGGCGATGCGTGAAGGCTCCGGCCTGGTGCGTTTCTCGAAGGAATACCCGCAGCGCTACTTCGACGTGGCGATTGCCGAGCAGCATGCGGTGACGCTGGCCGCCGGCATGGCCTGCGAAGGTGCCAAGCCGGTGGTGGCGATCTACTCCACCTTCCTGCAGCGCGCCTATGACCAGGCGATCCACGACGTGGCGTTGCAGAACCTCGACGTCACCTTCGCGATCGACCGCGCCGGCGTGGTCGGCCCGGATGGGGCCACCCATTCGGGCAGCTTCGACCTGTCGTTCCTGCGCTGCCTGCCGAACATGCTGATCATGGCACCGGCGGACGAGAACGAGTGCCGCATGATGCTGAGTACCGGCTTCCAGCACCACGGTCCGGCCGCGGTACGTTATCCACGTGGCAGCGGCCCCGGCGTAGCCATCCGCAAGGAGCTCGACACGCTGCCGATCGGCAAGGCGGAGCTACGTCGCCGCGGCCACGGCCTGGCCCTGCTGAGTTTCGGCGTGATGCTCGCCCCGGCCACGACGATCGCCGCCGAACTCGACGCCACCCTGGTCAACATGCGTTTCGTGAAACCGCTGGACGAGGCGTTGATCGTGGAACTGGCGAAGACCCATGATGCGTTCGTCACGCTGGAAGACAACGCGATCGCCGGCGGCGCCGGCTCTGCCGTGGCCGAATGCCTCGCCGCCCATGGCATCAGCCTGCCGATCCTGCATATCGGCCTGCCGGATGTCTATCTGGAACATGGCAGCCGCGAGGAAGTATTGACGATGGCCGGTCTGGACCTGCCAAGCATCCGCAACGCTATCCGCGTGCGTTTTCCTCAGGCCGGGACAATAAAACAAGCACAAGCAAGCGCCTGAGACTACCGACGAGCGTCGCGCGCTGAAATATCGTGACGGCGAACAAAAACAGGATGGCCATCGTTTTTGATGGCCGTCCGGTCAGGAGACGCGTCACTGATGACCGATTGGATCGCACGTCTTGTCGACACCAGCCGCCGATACGCATGGCTGATCATACTGACCTTCACCCTGCTCGCTGCTGCCTGTCTGTGGTTTGCCGCGGGCCATCTGGGTATCGATTCGAATACGGATCACATGTTCGCCGACAGCCTGCCGTGGCGGCAGCAGGAACTGGCGGTGGACCGCGAATTCCCGCAGTTCAACAATGTGCTGGTTGCGGTGGTGCGTGGAGCCACTCCCGAGGAAACCGATGCAACAGCCGGCGCGCTGGCACAGGCACTGCGGGCGGATCCCGCCCATTTCCATGATGCCACGCGGCCGGATGCCGACCCGTTCTTCCGACAAGAGGGCCTGCTGCTGCTTCCGTCGCAGGATCTGAACAAGCTGCTCGATTCGCTGTTGAACGCACAACCATTGCTGGGGCCGCTCGCCAAACAGCCGTCCGCACTCGGCCTGCTCTACGGTGTCTCGCTGATGGCGGCGGGCGTGCGCATCGAGCACGCCGACCTCAGTGCCTACAAGCCTGCGCTGGAACAACTGCGCCAGGTGCTGGATGCCGCCGCTGCCGGCCACGCCGTGCCGCTGTCGTGGCAAACGCTGCTCGGCTCGGACGTCACCAAGCAAACCGATCCGATGCAGCTGGTATTGATCCATCCGGTCATGCAGGCGGATGCACTGCAACCGGGCCTGGCTGCCACGCAAGCGCTTGAGCGTATAAGCGCCAGCCTGCCCGAAGTACGCAGCGGTCGCGCAAGTGTCAACTACACCGGTTCGGTGGCGCTGTCGGACGTGCAGTTCGGCGCGCTGACCCAGGGCATCCTCGGCAGCACACTGGTCAGCCTCGTGCTGCTGGCGCTGTGGCTGTATCTGGCGCTGCGCTCATGGCGATTGATCGTGCCGATCCTGCTCAACCTGCTTGGCGGCCTGGCGCTTACGCTCGGCTTTGCGGCGCTGGCGATCGGCACGCTGAACCTCATCTCCGTGGCGTTCGCCGTGCTGTTCGTCGGCCTGGCGGTCGACTTTGCGATCCAGTTCGCGGTGCGTCTGCGTGATGTGCGCCCGCAGCGGCCCCTGCTGGCAGACGCGTTGCGCCGGACCGGCAGGATCGCGGGTGCCCAGATCAGCGTGGCCGCTGCCGCCATCGCCTGCGGCTTTCTTGCGTTTGCGCCCACGGCTTTTGTCGGTGTCGCGGAGCTTGGCCTCATCGCCGGCGTCGGCATGTGCATCGCCCTGCTGTGCACGCTCACCTTGCTGCCCGCGCTGTTGTGGCTATTCCAGCCGCGCGACCAGGGTGGCGAACTGGCGCTGCCGTTCGGTGCGCGCTGGGATGCATGGATGTGGCGTCGGCACAAGGGAATACTGTGGCTGTTCACGCTGCTTGGCGCGGTCGGTGCGGTCGCCGCCGTGACGATGCCGTTCGACGCCAACCCGCTGCATACGCAGGCACGCGATTCCGAGCCCATGCGCACGCTGCGCAGCATGGCCGACAACCCGGTCACCAACCCGTTCAACATCAACATCATGGTGCCGGGCCTGGCGCAGGCGCGCGAACTCAGCGCGCGGCTGGAGAAATTGCCGGAAGTATCCGCGGTGATTTCGGCGGCGACCTTCGTGCCGCCGGACCAGTCCGCATCGCTCGACCAGCTCGAGCAGGCGCAGGATCTGATCCTGCCCTCGCTGACCCCGCGCGCGACGTCGACAGCGGTCACGCCAGCGGCGCTGCGCTCCGCCATCGCCGATACCCGTGGCGCCATCGCCGATGCCGGCCACGACCTGCCTGCCGATTCGCCGCTGCGCGGCATCGACGCCGCGCTGCAGCGGCTGAGCCACGCATCTGACAGCAACCTGCTGGCCATGAACGAGGCGGTCAGTCGCTTCCTGCCCGATCAACTCGCCAGCCTGCGTGATGCTTTGGATGCCAACGAGATCACCCTGCAGAACCTGCCCGCATCGATCCGCCGCGACTGGTGGAGCCCGGACGGACAGGTACGCATCCAGGTATCGCCCACTGCCGCTGCCAAGGAGACCGCAGGTCTTCGTCGTTTCGTGCAGGCCGTGCAGGCGATCGCACCGCAGGCAGGCGGCCCCGCGGTCACCACCATCGCCTCGGCGGATACCATCATGCGCGCCTTCCTGCAGGCGGCTGCCTTGGCGACGCTGGCGATCGCGCTGGTGCTGTTCGCCGTGCTGCGCCATCTGCGCGATACCGGCATCGTGCTGCTGACGCTGGGGATGTCGGGGCTGCTCACGGCGCTGCTGGCGCGGCTGGGCGGGATGGAGATCAACTACGCCAACATCATCGCGCTGCCGCTGCTGCTCGGCGTCGGCGTGTCGTTCAACGTGTACTTCGTGATGAACTGGCGCGCCGGCATGCGCCACTACGTCAGCTCGGCTTCGGCGCGCGCGGTGCTGTTTTCAGCGCTGACCACCGGCACCGCGTTCGGCTCGCTGGCGCTGTCGCACGACCGCGGCATGGCCAGCATGGGCAGCTTGCTGCTGCTCAGCCTGGTCGCGGTGCTGCTGGCGACCTTCGCCTTCCTGCCCGCCCTGCTCTACACGTTGACACCTGCACAAACTAGAACGGCACATTGACCGAGACACCGAGCGTGCGCGGTGTGGACAGCTGCACCAACATCGGACCGCCCACGCTGGCGAGAAAACTGACTGACTCGGAGTTCAGCGTGCCAATCGCCACCCGGCGATCCAGCGCGTTGCGCAGGTAAAGGTCCACGCTGACGCCACTGCGCAAGGTCATGCCGGTGTTGAGATCGAGCATGGCGAAACCCGGCAGGTTGAAGTTGGGATCGCTCGCATCGCCCTCGAAGCCCGCGTTACGCTGGCTCGACAGACGCAGGTTGGCGCCGGCGTAGGCTGCATCGCCAGCCAGCCGGAAGTTGTACTTCGCAGCGAGCGTGGCCGTTTCCTTGGCCGAATACGGCAGGCGCGCGCCGTCCTCAATGCCCTGTTGCGAGTTGCCCTGCAAGGTGCGCGCGTCGGTATAGGCACCCGAGCCGCTGAGCAGCCATGGCCCGGTAGAATAGGTGGCCTGCAGCTCAAGGCCATCGATCCTCGAATCACCCGCATTCTCGATGATCGCGTTGCCGACCGTATAGGTGATCAGCTGCATGTTGTGCCACTCGATGTCATAGGCATCGATACCCACGTTCAGATGGCCCTCGAGGTGACTGCCCTTGTAGCCGAGTTCATAGCTCTGCAGCGTATCCGAGCCGAAGGTGTCACCCGCGTTCGGGTTGGAGCCGAAGATCGTGCTCTGCACCGGCGCCTGCAAGCCACCCGGACGGTAGCCGGTGGATGCGCGCATGTAGTAGCTGTGGGTCGTGTCGGGCCGGTAGCTGGCGGTGAGCATCTTGGTGATGTCATCGCTGATCATGCTCTCGCGGAAGCCGCCCGGGCTGCCGGCCACCGAGCCATCCTCGAAATTGGATAGTTGCTGCGAATTGCCGCTGGCACGCACGCCGGCGGCCAGGTCGATCGTCGGGGTGATGTGCCAGGTCACGTCGCCGTAACCGGCATATTCCTCGAAGCGGGAACTCACCAGCTGCTGCAGCAGAATGCTCCGGCCCGGCGGCGGCAGGTTCGCACCTTGCAGCGCGTACTGCTCCCACTCGTCCTCGCGGTTGAACCACAGGCCCGCCAGCCAGTCGAAGTGATCGCCCTTGCGCGAGGTCAGGCGGATCTCTTGTGAAGCCTTGTGCACGTCGTATTGGGAATCGACATATAGCGAGCTGAGTGCGCTGTCGCCACCGAGCGAGGGATAAATCTGGTTGTACAGGGCCAGGAATCCATCCGGATAATCCTGCACACTGTGGTTGACGAAATTCTGGTACGAACTGATCCAGTCCAGGTTGGCCCAGCCAAAGTCGTAGCCGGCATGGAACGAATACAGCTGCAGGGTCTGCGTGAACGGCTCGCGATGGTTGAGCTCGCGGTCATAGGGGCCACCTGATACCGGCTGGCCGGTGGCCAGCGAATAGTCCGCCATCGACAGGCCATCGGCGGCGATGCGCTGGACCATCGCGCTGAGGTTGAAGGTCAGCTTGTCAATCGGGTCGACCTCAAGCTGCGCACGCACCCCCTGGGTATGCGTGCGATTGTCGCCATTGGACGGCGTTTCGCCCACCGCACGGTATAGCCCGGCACTGTGCTGATCCATCACCGATACGCGCAATGCCGCCTTGTCCAGAACCAGCGGGATATTCAGCGTGGCCCGCTCGGTGTAATTCATGCCGGCTTGCTGGGTATGCGAGATGTCGAAGCCCGCTGAGCCGGAAAACCCGCTGGCATCGGGCTTGTTGGTGACGTACTTGACCAGGCCGCCCATCGAGCCGGCGCCGTACAGCGTGCCCTGCGGGCCGTACAGGAACTCGATGTGATCCAGATCCATCAGCGCCGCGTCGAACACGAAGGTGGCGGCCGAGGCGTACACGGTACTGCCGCCGACCGGCACGTCGTCCAAGTACACCGACACGGTGGGACTGGTCTGGTTGCCGGTGGACACGCCGCGCATGATCAGCTCGCCTTCACCGGGGCCACCCGAGCTGGCGAAGAACACGCCCGGCTGGTACGAAGCATAGTCGCTGAGCGTGCTGGCGCCGAGCTTCTGCAGGTCGGCAGCCTGCACCGTGTCCACATGCATCGGCACTTCGCGCGATGGCTCGCGCCGACGGTTCGCGGTGACGATGATCTCGCCCAGCGTCGTTGACGGCTTTGCTTTTGATGCTTGGCTGTTGCCGGCTGTTGGCGCGGCAGCTGCGCCGGTCGAATCCGGGGACGACTGCGCGAGGACCAACGCTGGAATGCAAAGCAGCGACATGCCGATCATTCGACGCCAGCGATTGCCGCCAGCAAGAGGCCTGCCGCCTGCACCGCCTGAAGCGCTACCCGAATGAAACTGCATGGATCTGCATCCTCATCTGGCACGGATAATTTCGTTGCGGATGACGGGAGACCGAAGTCCGCCGAGACCCGACCGAGAACGACATGCTGTCGTCAGCTTAGCGCGACCGTCAGCAACACACTACCCGCAAGCTGGAAGAGTCTTCAGCTTCAACAACCCATCGTGAACGATGGATTCCCAAATGATCAGCAGCAACCACCGCTGACGCGATCGCGTCGCTCCAGATCCTGCGTCGTGAAGACACTGGAGTAACCAGCATCCACAAGAAGCGCGCGTACGGCTTCACCCTGGTTCCACCCGTGTTCGAACAGTAGCCAGCCACCCGCGCCGAGATGGGCACGCACATCGCGCACGATGCGGCGGATATCGTCGAGGCCATCATGACCGGACGCCAATGCGCTGGCCGGTTCGAAACGCAGGTCGCCCTGCGCCAGATGCGGATCGTCAGCCTCGATGTACGGCGGATTGGAGACGATCAGTTCGAAGAGCTGGCCAGCCAGGGGTGCCAGCCAGTCTCCGTGCAGGAACGTGACGTTATGGATGCCATTGCGCTGCGCATTGCGTAAAGCGACAGCGAGTGCATCAGCACTGGCATCGGTAGCGATTACTTGTGCGCGCGGACGCTCATGGGCGATCGCGATCGCGATCGCCCCACTGCCGGTGCCAAGATCCGCCACGCTGCAGGCGATGTCGGGCGGCAATCGCAGCAGCGCCTGCTCGACCAGCAGCTCGGTTTCCGGGCGCGGTATAAGGGTCGCCGGACTCACTTCCAGATCCATGGACCAGAAGCCACGATAGCCGGTGATATAGGCCACCGGCTCACCCTGCATGCGGCGCTCGAGCAGCGCGGCATACGCTATCTGGATATCTGCATCGACTACGTCATCTACATGCGCAAACAACCAGCTTCGCGGTTTCTTCAGCACGTGCAGCAACAGCAGCTCGGCATCCAGGCGCTCGCCGAGCTGCTGCGTGGCCACGGCCAGTACGCTGCGAACATCAGGCATCCTGCACTGGCTCCGTCGATGACGGCGGCAACTGCGGCGGCATGACAGCAGGTCTGGCTTCGGGTTTGCGCCAGTAGCCACCCCGCGTCCATGCATCGAAGGCCCAGCGCAGCCAGCCGATCAGCGCGTTGGCCAGCCACAGCGCCCAAGCCAACATGGCGACCTTGTAGACCCACAGCGGTACGCTGAACACACCCGCCTCAGGCAGCGCGCCACTGCTCCGGTCAGCAAACCAGCGCAGCGACGACGCCGTTGATCCGTTACCGGCCACATGCATGTCGGGCAGGCCGAGCAGTCCCTGCGGCACGGCGCCGATCAGCACCACCAACGAAAGCACAGTCAGTGCGGCCAGACCGAATTGCAGCAGGTTGAACTGCGTGCCGCCCATCAGCTCCGGTGTGCGCATGCGCGCGCGCAGCCCCAGCAAGATCAGCCACAACACCACCAGCGCATACGCACTCCAGGCAAAGGCCGAGAAACCCAGTCCCAGCAGCAGCCAGTGGCTGAAACGCAACGGTGTCGGCGCATAGCCGGCCAGCAGCCAGGAGGCGATCAGCAGCACCAGCAATTGCGACCAGTAGAGTACGGCCGGACCGTCGGTTGGCCCCCACGTCCACAGCACCCAGCGATCCTGCGGCAGTTGCAGGGTGAGGTCGATGTTGGCCACCGGCGCGTGCAAGTCAAGCGACGGCACGCGCACGCGCGCAGCCACACCCTGCGGTTCGCGCAGGCGCAGGGAATAGTCATGCTCGCCCGGCAGCAGCGGCAGGCTGAGCTTGCCGTCGCGGATGGCGAGGTTGATCGACTCGTTGTCGCGCTTCGCATCGAGCAGTTCGCTGCCCGGCGGCAGATCGATCGCATGCTCGCCACCGCGGGTGCTGCGTGCATGTACGTTGAGCACCAGCTCGCTGGCACGCTCACCGGTGCTGCTGGCCAGCTGTACGCTGTCGATGGCGAGGCTGTCGCCGGCGATCGCGACCGGCCGGGTGATCGCCAGTTGCAGGCTTTCGCCTGGCAACGGGTCGAAGCGCAGATCAACATCACTGTCGCTGGTCGGCACGCCCTTGGCATCGACGTGCCACATCGGCGCCGCACCCAGTTCCCACACCTCGGCACGTTCGCCCAGCGGCGGTGCGTGCAGAGTGATTCCGGCCGAACGATCAAGCTGGCTCTCCCAGCTCACTACGGATTCGCCCGCCTTGAAAGTGATGTTGATGCGGCCATCCCTGACCAGCACGCCCTCGCCCTTGGGATGCTCGCCAGGCAGCAGTGGCAGGCTGATGCTGAAACCGCCGTCCTGGGGCGCGATGCGTTCCACCTGGTTCGATACGAACCAGTCCAGGCCCAGGCCGATCTTCCGGGTGAGTCGTACATAGGGCGGAAAGCTCTGCGTGGTCGGCAGGCTCTTGCCGTCGGCTGCGGTCTGCACGCGGCGCAAGGTAATGCTGTCGCCCAGCACCCGTCCGTCGTCGATGCCTTCCAGCAACCAGCCCGGGCCAACGAAGGCGATGTGTTGCGGCGCCAACGCGAAATGCACGGCAGCGCTTTCGACGTCGTCGAGACGGTAGTGCAGGCTGATGCGGTGCACGCCGCGGTCGACCCGCAGCAGCAGTTGGTCGCCGTCGCGGAGCAGCGCCGGATTGGCATGGCCATCAAGGCTGACGTCGGCCAGCGGCAACGCATCGTCAGGTGTCGGCAGCGGCAGCGCAACGGAAGTGCCCGCATGTGCCTCCAGCTCCAGATCGAGCATCGCGCCGTTCACCTGCAGCTGCGCCTGCGCCACCTCGGCGCATTGCGGCGAACACTTCGGCGCCTCGGTGAGCCGGCTGCGCAACTGGTTCAGCAGCTGCTGATCGGGCATCGCCTGGGCGCGCGAACCCGTGGGCAGCAGGACCATCGCCAGCAGTACGGCACCAACCACGCCGGCGCCACGCGAAGGCGTCCAACGACCACGCAACGGCAGCAGCAGGTTCATCACCAACCGGCCGAGCAGTGCAGCAAGCAGGCCGATCATCAGTACGCGCATGATGCGCACCAGCCATGCCGGCGCAATCACCAGGCGGGTGGTCTGCTGCAGGGTCACCGGGCCGGACCAGCCGAGGCGATAGTTGTTGCCCTCGTTCCAACGCGGGGTGCCGGCACCGGCCTGGATCACGGTGTGCGTGTCCTGGTCGTTGCCGACCAGATCTTGGATGCTGATTAACGAGCCGGTGACCACAATCGTCTGCAGATTGCCTGATCTGGCTGCGCCAGCCTGTGCCGGAGCGGCGGCCTCGTTCAATGTCACCAACCCTGCCATGGGTGGCGGCGGCGGGACTGCCTGAACGATCTTTGGCGAGGGCTGATTGACGCTCTTTTCATCCTCCGTCGCATCCTGCGTCTGCGGCGCGTAAGCGGCCGAGACCATCCGCGGCACCATGCTTTCCTCCAGCTGCGGATGCAGCGCGTACTGCAACTGTGCCGCGGTGAACGGCAGCGCCCACAGTGCCGCCAGCACGAACATGCCGATGGCACCGTAGCGTGCGCACAGGCGCAACCGGCCCTCGGGCAAGGCGCGCAGCAACAACGCCAACGCGAGCGAGATGGCGACCGTCCACAGGGGCCCCATGTCCTCATGCTGGGCCAACACGAGATAGCCGGCTGCCAGCATCGCCCACGGCCAGCCGAGCAGACGCCCGGCCAACAGCGCAATCAGCGCCACCACGAACAGATCGAGCAGGCTCCATTGCGCCGCCCACGAATCGGCCGAACGATCCGCACCGATCGCGCCGAGCAGTCGGTAACCATGCGGCAAGTGCAGGGTGGCGTCGATGTTTTCCAGCGGCACCTGCCAGCCCGAACTGGGCACCGCACCGGCATGTGCCGGCAGGTTGAGCCCGGCTGAAACGTCGATCGTGCGATCGCGCACTTCCACGCCCGGATGCCCCGTGGCATCCCGGGTGACCAGCAACGGTTGGTCGTTCTCCGAGGCACGCTGCATTTGCCATGGTGCTGCCACGTCGAGCCGCTGTTGGTGCCGCAACTTGCCGGTGAGGTGATCGGCGATGCTGAAATCGCGCCCATCGAAATCCAGCCACATCTCGCGCTGCAGGTGCAGCGCGTCACCCTGGCCACCCTCGTTGCCGCGATTGCCCTGCTCCACGCTCAGACCGCTGGCCCCGTCCAGTACGTAGGCCGGCAGCTTGCTCCAGTCGTCCGGCACACCGGCCTGATCGGCATCGATGGCATTGCCATCGACCCGTGTGCTGCGCAGCGCGTTGTCGTCGGCATAGCTCCAGATCTCCTGCTTCGGCCATGGCAATGGCGGCAGCGCCACGCTGATCTTTGCCAGCGGCGCGACGCTGCGCGCGACCAGCGTCAGCGTCGACTGGCCCGGCCGCAGCTGCACGCGCAGGCGGCCATCCTTTTCCAGCCGCGCCGGCAGATCGCCACTGAGGGCAGTCGCCACGAAACCGTCCGGCAGCGCAGGTCCCAACACTTGCTCGCGCGCCGTGCCGGTGACATTGAATTGAAGTTGCGTTTCCAGCGTGGCCGGCAGGCCATCGGTGAGGCGGCGATACACGCGAAGCGAAAGCGCATCGGCAGCGCGTTGTGCATTGGCCGCTTCGCCCAGCGTGAGCAATTCGTCCTCACGCTCGATCCGGGTGACGGCGGCGCCGTCGACAGTCAGTGTGACCAGGCCGATCGCAGCCGGGACATGCAGGTTGGCCGGGCGCGACGCCCATGGCAGCGTGCCTTTCACCTGGTAGTCGCCGGGCTCCAGTCGCAGCATCGGCACGTTTTCATGCTCCAGCACGATGGCCGGCTGGTTACCCAGCGTCACCTGCTGCGGCCAATGGACGTTGTCGCCCGGCAACGCCACCCAGCTTGGCGCATCCACATGCACGTCCAGGCTGAAGCGCCCGCCATCCTTGTCGGCATCCAGTGTCAATCGTCCCGGCCACGCGCACTGATAGCTGCCATCTCCCGGTGGCTGGTTGGCAAGAAACGGACAGCCATGCTGCGGCACATCGTGCAACACCCAGGCCTGCCAGTCGCGCAATGGCGACGGTACGTCCTGTGCCAGCAAGGGCGCGGCAAATAGCAGCCATAGACCCAGCAACCCCAACGATCGACGAAGCATGCGTTTCTCCCTGTGTGCCCGCGGGGCCGGCACAGTGTAAGTGGTACGCGGCAGGCACACAGCAGCAACTGCATCCTGAAGGAGTCGTTACTCGTATCTGCACGCATGCCACATCAACCTCTGATGAAACGCGGCCCGCTGCGCAATGGGGTTAACTGGCCAGCCACATCGGCCAAACCCATGGATCATCCAAAGGAAACCGCATGCCGACCAGTCCACCCAGCGCCGCCCGCAGCCTGCTTCGTCGCGGCCTGCTTGCCGCTGCGCTGATACTCGGTGACGCCCTTCTCACCGGCTGCCAGGCCGTGCTTTTCAGCGACCTCAACGCACCTCAGCCATGCGCAACCACCACGCTTTGGCGGTGATTCGAAAAGCGGGACAGCGAAAACAACATGGCGGCATCCGTCGACGGAGAGTCGACAGTGTGAAGCGAACCCGCCATGCGTCAGCCCGCTTCCGGATGCAGATAGTGATGCACCGCCTGGATCACCACGGAACCCTCGCCAACCCCCGAGGCCACGCGCTTGACCGACCCGGCGCGGACGTCGCCCACCGCGAAGATGCCGGGCTTGGTAGTCGCAAACGGTGAATCCAGCAGATGACCTTCCTCGCAACGGCCGGTCATCACAAAGCCCTTGGCATCGAGTGCCAGGCAATCCTTCAGCCATTCGGTGTTGGGTTCGGCACCGATCATCACGAACATATTGCCCACCGGTCGCGTCGTCAGCTCACCGCTATCGCGATGTCGCCAGGTGACGCGCTGCAGTCGCCCCTCGCCTTCCAGGTTCACGATTTCACTGCACGCATGCAGGGTAATCGTCGACGACTGCGCAATGCGCTGGACAAGATAGTCGGACATGGTTGCCGCCAACCCGTTCGCACGCACCAGCACGTGCACGTGCCCCGCGATGCGCGACAGGAACACCGCCGCCTGTCCGGCGGAGTTGCCGCCACCGACCACCACCACTTCCTCGTTGACACACAGCTGGCCTTCCATCGCGGTGGCGGCGTAGTGGATACCTGCGCCCTCGAAGTCGGTGTAGCCAGGCACATCGAGTTTTCGATAGCGCGCGCCGGTGGCAACAATCACCACGCGCGCCTGCAGCGACTGCCCATCGTCCAGTTGCAACTGATAGGGCTGTACCGAACAGTCGATGCCCACCGCATGGCGCGAGATGGCCAAACGCGCGCCGAATTTCTGCGCCTGGGCCTGCGCGCGTCCCGCCAACGCCTGCCCCGAAATGCCCGTGGGAAAGCCCAGGTAGTTCTCGATCTTCGACGACGTACCAGCCTGCCCGCCCGGTGCAAGACCTTCCACCACGATGGTGGACAGCCCTTCCGATGCCGCGTAGACGGCGGCCGCCAACCCTGCCGGCCCCGCACCCATCACGGCCACGTCGTAGACGGTATTCGGATCGATGATTTCCGTCAGGCCCAGCTCATCGGCCAGTTCCGACGTGCTGGGGTTTTGCAGGAAACAATGCTCGGGACAGATCACCACCGGCAACTGATCATGACGCAACTGGAAGCAGGCAATGAAACCGCTCGCGTCCGGATCCACCTCGGTATCGATCAACCGATGCGGGTAACCATTGCGTACCAGGAAGCGCTCAAGCCGCAGGGTATCGGCGCTGTGTCCCGGTCCCACCAGCACCACGCCGCCGTAACCCAGGCGAATCAGGCCCACACGGCGCAGGATGAAGGCCCGCATGATGATCTCGCTGATGTCCGACTCGGCGGCCACCATGCGGCGGAAGTTCTCCGGACGGACGCGCACCACGCGGCTGTCCACCGCTACGCGTGCCGAAGCCAGGATGCCGCGCTGGTTGAACAGGTTCATCTCGCCGCTGAACTGCCGTGCAGCGTGGATGGTGAAAACATTCGCCTGGCCGAACTTGTCGAGCTCGAAGATCTCGATCAGGCCCTCCAGCACGAGGAAGAAATCCGCGCCGCGCTGCCCGCGCTGGAAAAGCAGTGTGCCAGCCGGCACGGCCTCTTCCTCACCATAAACAGCAATACGCTTCACCATATCCGGGCTCAGCCGAGGGAACATCTGCTCCCTGCGATGCATGGGATCGGTGGGGTCATAGACGACCTCGAGCGATGGCGACTGATCCGACATGCAAGACACCTCGTCATGGGTCCGCCCGGCGACGTCGCCGGGTTCTTCCTGCGGTCATTGGTTTGGCGGCAATACCTGTGTAGCACCGTGCCGACAGGCCATCCTGCGCGCACATCGGTATCGGGGGCAAGTCGGCGTTGCGAAGGCAACATCGCCTAGGCAACCGACTTGGCGAGACGTTCACGAGACCAGCGATGCGCCTGATCATCGCCCTTCAATAATTGGCGGCAAACTGCATCCCTGAGCTGACCGGTTACGTATCTCCAGCACTGCCGCCGCATCAACCGCTCCCACGTGGCACCACACGATTCAAGGCTGCCCATGAGTCCAGTTTCCCAACGCCCGTCCGCAACCCCGCACCGTCGCCTGTTTGCCACTGCCGCGCTGCTGCTCGGCAGCAGCCTGCTGATGGGCTGTCAGGCGGTGCTGTTTGGCAGTCTCAACGCCACCACCGGCAAGACCGACGTCGTCGTGCAACGCGATGTGGTGTTCGACCCGGCGTACCAGCTGGCGCTGGACGTCTATCGCTTGCCCGGTACAGCACGCGCGCCGGTGGTGCTGTTCTTCTACGGTGGCAGCTGGAAGTCCGGCAAGCGGCAGTGGTATCGCTGGGCAGCCGAGGCATTGGCCAGACGTGGCGTGGTGGTGGTAATTCCCGATTACCGCAAGTGGCCGCAGGTTCGGCTGGACGGTTTCATGCAGGACGCCGCGCGTGCGGTAGCATGGACGCATGTACACGCCGGCGACTACGGCGGCGATCCAGCCTCGTTGTTCGTGATGGGTCATTCGGCCGGCGCGCACATCGGCGCCCTGCTTGCCACCGATGCGCACTGGTTGAACGCAGTCGGCATGAAACCACGTGACCTCGCTGGCTTTATCGGACTAGCTGGCCCGTACGATTTCCTGCCATTGAAGGATCCCGATTTCATCGATATGTTCGGCAGCACCCATGAAGCGCAACTGCGCTCGCAACCTGTGCATTACGTTAATGGCGACGAACCGCCAATGCTGCTGATGCAAGGCACCACCGACAAGATCGTCTGGCCGCGCAATGCCACGTCGCTGGCCGCGGCGCTGCAGCACGAAAACGAGCCGGTCGAACTGAAGCTGTATCCGGATATCGGCCACTTTGCCATTCTTTTCGCGATGTCTCGACCGCTCCGCAGCAAGGCACCCGTGCTGGACGACACCATGAATTTCATCCGGCAATATGCGCAACATGCACAACCCGAATCGGCCGCGTCGGCAGCAAGTGCGGTCGCCCACTGATCATCGCCGTCGCTGAGCAGGCGCAATCGCCGCGGTGATCGCCTCGATCACCCACTGCCGGAACCATACATGCGCGCGATCGGCGTCTTTCGATTCGTGCCAGTAGGCCAGGATAGGGAACGCCTTCAGCTTGATCGGCAACGGTTGCACGGTGATCGGCAGCAAGGTGGCCAGGTGCAATGCGTATGAGCGAGGCACCGTAAGCAACAGATGCGTGCCTGCGGCAATCTGGCAGGCCGAGAAATAGTGCTGGCAGACCAGCCTCACCTGCCGAAACATGCCATCCTGGCCGAGCAGCGTGTCCAGCGCGTTGGCCTCTCCCAGCGGCGAGACAGCCACGTGCTGAGCGCCCATGTAATCGTTGCGCCGCAGTTGCGATGCGAACGGGTGATCGGCACGCATCACTACTACCAGCGATTCATCAAGCAGGTGTCGACGGGAAATCCGTGAGCCAGCGCGCAGCGGGCGATCCACTACCAGGTCGACCGAACCCGCAGCCAGCTCGCGCTCCACCTCGTCCGCGGCGACGCGCCGGCTCACCACGCGCAGCTGCGGCGCGTCCCGCTCGATCCGCGCCAGCAGCGCCGGCAACGCGATCGACTCAAGGATGTCACGGAAACCCACGGTGAACTGCAGGTCCAACTGCGCCGGATCGAAGCGCGGCTGCGCATGTGTGCTGGCATGCAGGCCTTTCAGATGCAGCTGCACCGCCGGCATCATCGTGCGCACCTTCTCGGTCGGCAGCAGCCGGTTGCCCTGGCGGACGAATAACGGGTCACCCAGCTGATCGCGCAGGCGCTGCAACGCATGCGTGACCGCCGGCTGGGTCAGGTGCAGCACGCGCGCGGCGGCGCTGACGCCGCCATGGCTGTAGATCGCGTCAAGCACGCGAAACAGGTTCAGGTCGATGCGGTTGTCGGTGCGATCCATGTCCTGCTCCCTACCGTATGCGTGCCGAAGGCATCGGCACCAAAGTCATCAGCGATGTTAATGGATAGTCATAAAGCATATTCATTTCACTAATTGTAGTGGCGAGGCGTAGGCTGGCTTGCTGGTCAGGAGAAACGCACGTGGACTTCGCCGCCTCAGAACGTACCCAGGCTCTTATCGAACGCCTCTCTACCTTCATGCGCGATGAGGTGGTTCCAGCCGAACGCGTCTACGCCGCGCAGTTGACTGGCAGCAGCGACCATCACCAGTGGCAGCAACCGGCCATGATGGAAACCTTGAAGGCGAAGGCGCGCGCCGCCGGACTATGGAACCTGTTCCTGCCCGACGCCGGACATGGCGCGGGGCTCAGCCATGTGGAATACGCACCGCTGGCCGAGATCATGGGCCACTCCTTCATCGCGCCCGAAGTGTTCAATTGCAGCGCGCCCGACAGCGGCAACATGGAAGTGCTGCATCGCTACGGCACGCCGGAACAGCAGCAGCGCTGGCTGCAACCCTTGCTGGATGGCCGGATCCGCTCGGCCTTCGGCATGACCGAGCCGGACGTAGCCTCCTCCGACGCCACCAACATGCAGGCCACCGCGACTATCGAAGGCGACCACGTCGTGTTGAATGGCCGCAAGTGGTGGACCACCGGCGCCGGCCATCCGCATTGCCGCTTCGTGATCTTCATGGGGCTGAGCGACCCGCGCGCCGAACCGCACCGCCGTCACAGCATGGTGATCTGCCCACTCGACAGTCCGGGCGCCATCGTCGAGCGCATGCTGCCGGTGTTCCATCACTTCGACGAACCCAGCGGTCATGGCGAGTTGACCTTCACCGATGTTCGGTTGCCGATTGAGAACGTGATCCTTGGCGCGGGCCGCGGCTTCGAGATCGCGCAGGGTCGACTGGGACCTGGACGCGTGCATCACTGCATGCGTGCGATCGGTGCGGCAGAACGCGCGCTAGCCCTGCTGTGTGCACGTGCCTGTTCACGCGTCGCGTTCGGCAAACCACTGTCCGAGCTCGGTGGCAATCCGGACATCATCGCCAACCTGCGCATGGCGATCGAGCAGGCGCGCCTGCTGACGCTGAAAACCGCCTGGACACTCGACACGCACGGCACCAAGGCCGCGCTCAGCCTGATCTCGCAGATCAAGGTGGTGGTGCCGGCGGTGGCCCAGCAGGCGGCCGATGCGGCAATCCAGATCCACGGCGGCGCCGGCCTGTCCGACGATTTTCCGCTGGCACAGTTGTACGCGTATGCGCGTGTTCTGCGACTGGCCGACGGCCCCGACGAAGTCCATCGCGGCGTGATCGCACGGCTGGAAATGAAAGCGCAAAGCGCACAGGAGCCGGCGCGATGAGTACGCTGCTGGATCAACCGCGCGCGGTACGTGACGAGGATGCGCTCGATCTGTCGCGCGTCGATGCGTTCCTGAAGCAACATGTCGATGGTCTAGAAGGCACGCCGACGCTCGCGCAGTTTCCCAGCGGCGCCTCCAACCTCACCTATCTGATTGCCTACGGCGAACGCGAACTGGTGCTGCGCCGTCCGCCAGCCGGCGCCAAGGCGAAATCCGCGCACGACATGCTGCGCGAGGCGCAGGTGATGGCGGCGCTGAAACCGCACTACCCGTATGTGCCGGCGATCCTCGCCAGCTGCAACGACAGCTCGGTGATCGGCCATGACTTCTACGTGATGCAACGGCTGCGCGGCAGCATCCTGCGTCGCGAACTGCCGTCCGAGCTGGGTCTCGATGCGGACGGCGTGCGCCAACTCTGCCTGGGCTTCATCGACCGGCTGATCGAACTGCATCAGGTGGATGCCTCGCTGCCCGAACTGCAGCATATCGGCAAGGGCGGCGGCTATATCGCACGACAAGTCGCCGGCTGGAGCGATCGCTGGCAAAAAGCGGCCACCGAGGATACCGATGCCTGCGCCGATGTCGTGGCGTGGCTCGCGGCGAAGCAACCGGCGCGCGACAACGCCAGCTGCGTGATCCACAACGATTACCGCTTCGACAACGTGGTGCTCGACCGCGACCACCCGCTCGACATCATCGGCGTGCTGGACTGGGAGATGGCGACCATCGGCGATCCACTGATGGACCTGGGTGGCTCGCTGGCTTACTGGGTGCAGGCCGATGACGATGCCACGTTCCAGTCGTTCCGGCGCCAGCCCACGCACGTACCCGGCATGCTGACGCGCCGCGAGGTGATCGATTACTACGGCCAGCGCAGCGGCTTGCATGTGGACAACTTCGATTTCTACGAAGTGTTCGGACTGTTCCGCTTGATGGTGATCATTCAGCAGATCTACCGTCGTTTCGCGCTGGGCCAGACCAGCAACCCGCAGTTCGCCGGCTTCGGCCACGCCGCCCGTTACATGGGCGGTCGCTGCCGCCGCATCATCGGTCGTTCCACGCTGTGAGCGCGTGTAGCCTGCTGCTGATACGTCATGGTCAGGCCAGCTTCGGCGAGGACGACTACGATCGACTGTCACCGCTTGGCGAAGAACAATCACGTCGACTGGGTGTCTGGCTGGGAGCCAGTGGATCGACCCCGGACCTGATCGCGATCGGGCCGCGCGAACGGCATCGACGCACGGCCGAACTCTGTCTCGAAGCCGCTGGCATCGATCGTGAGCCACTGACGCTGGATGGCCTGGACGAAGTCGACCATCACGAACTGCTTGCGCGACATCGCCCCGACCTGAGCGGACCCGGTGCACTGCGCGCGGAGTTGAAGCAGGCGCTCGATCCACACCGCGCATTTCAGCGCCTGTTCGCCGATGCCGTCGCTCGCTGGGTCGACGGCGCGCACGACACCGAGTACCAGCTCACCTGGCCGAGCTTTCGCAGCAACGTGTTGCAAGCACTACAGACACTGACCGCGCATCCGGCGCGCACGATCTGGGCGTTCACTTCGGGCGGCCCGATTGCCGTACTCACCAATACACTGACCGAAGCACCGCTGGCACAGACCTTCAAGCTGAGCTGGCCGCTGGTTAACACCGGCCTCACGCGACTGCGACTCGGCCAACGTGGCGCGACGCTGATTACCTACAACGCGTGGCCGCATCTGGAACACGCGAACGACCATCACCTCGTCACGCTGCGCTGATTTCCTCCCACTTTCGCCAAGAGGCCTCGCCATGAGCACCACACCGACCTTCGATCTCAAGGGCAAGATCGCCATCGTCACCGGCGCCAGCCGCGGCATCGGTGCGGAGATCGCCAAGCTGCTGGCTGCGCACGGCGCACACGCCATCGTCTCCAGCCGGCGCGAGGCCGACTGCCAGCTGGTGGTCGACGAGATCGTGGCGGCTGGCGGCTCGGCCGAAGCGTTCGCCTGCCATATCGGCGAGCTAGAGCAGATCGAGACGCTGTTCGCGCACGTGACGCAACGCCACGGCCGGCTCGACATCCTGGTCAACAACGCGGCCACCAATCCCTACTTCGGCAGCATCCTCGATACCGATCCGGGCATCTTCCAGAAAACCGTCGACGTGAACATCCGTGGCTATTTCTACATGTCCACGCATGGCGCGAAGCTGATGGCGGCCAATGACGGTGGCGCGATCGTCAACGTGGCCTCGGTCAACGGCGTGGTGCCGGGCTTCCAGCAGGGCATCTACTCGATCACCAAGGCGGCGGTGATCTCGATGACCAAGGCATTCGCGGTGGAATGCGCGGCATCTGGCGTGCGCTGCAATGCACTGCTGCCGGGACTCACCGACACCAAGTTCGCCTCGGTGCTGGTGAATACGCCGGCGATCCTCAAGCAGGCGCTGGCGCATGTACCGATGCGTCGTGTGGCACAGCCGTCAGAGATGGCCGGCGCTGCACTCTATCTAGCCTCCGACGCGTCGTCGTACACCACCGGCGCGGTGCTGAACGTCGATGGCGGCTATCTCTGTGTCTGATCCGATCAACCTCGCCAGGAACACGCCATGACCGAACCTTCCGCACAGCGCGTCGCCGGCAAGCACGCCTTCGTCACCGGTGCCGCCGGCGGTCTCGGCGCCGCGATCGCGCGCATGCTCGCGCGCCACGGCGCGAATGTCTTTCTGACCGATATCGACGAAATCGGCGTACGCGCGGTGGCTGACGAGATCAACCACGAACGCGGCCGGCAGGTTGCCTGGTCCGCCGCACAGGATGTGCGCGACGAAGAGCGCTGGCATGCGCTGCTGACTGAAGCGAGCGAGGCCATGGGCGGCCTCTCCGTCCTCGTCAACAATGCCGGCATCGGTTCACTCGGCACGGTGGAACAGATCGAGCTGAAGGAGTGGCGCCGCGTGATGAGCGTTAACGTCGAAAGCATCATGCTCGGCTGCAAGCATGCGCTGCCGCTTTTGCGCGCGCATCAGCCCGCGTCGATCGTCAACATCTCCTCACTGGCTGCGTTCAAGGTCGGTCCCGATTACACCGCGTACAACACTTCCAAGGCCGCGGTGGCGATGCTGACCAAATCGGTCGCCATCGACTGCACACGGCAGAAGATCGACGTACGCTGCAACTCGATCCATCCTGCCTTCATCCGCACCGGTATCGTGGCACCGTTCTTCGACGCGCTGGGCGAGGAGGAGGCCACCCGCAAGCTCACCCACGGCATTCCCATGCATCGCCTCGGCGATCCGGACGATGTCGCCTATGCCGTGTTGTATCTCGCCTCCGACGAAAGCCGCTACGTCACTGCCGCCGAAATGGTGATCGACGGCGGCGCCTGCGCCGTATAGTCGAACGCACCCATACCTCTTTCCACATCACGGTGAACCCCATGTCCTACGTCAATCGTCAGCTACGTCTGAAGACCCGCCCCGAAGGCCTGGTCAAACGCGAGAACTTCGACCTGGTCGAGCAAACCGTGCCCGAGCTGAAGGACGGGGAGGTGCTGTTGCGCGTGCTGTACCTGTCGATGGACCCGACCAACCGCGTGTGGATGCGCGACATCCCGCAATACCTGCCGCCGGTGGCGATCGGCGAAGTGATGCGCGCACTCGGCCTGGGCCGCGTAGTGCAGTCGCGCTCGGCGCAGTACCAGGTAGGCGATCTGGTGCAAGGCATCACCGGCTGGCAGGACTACCTGGTACTGCACGAGAGCGCCAAGGGCTACGTGCGCCTGCCCGCCGATCCCGGCATTCCGCTGCCCACCCTGCTCGGCGCCTGCGGCATGAGCGGCGTCACCGCGTACTACGGCCTCACCGACATCGCCCCGGTGCAACCCGGCGAAACCCTGGTGGTCTCCGCCGCCGCCGGCTCGGTCGGCTCCATCGCCGGCCAGATCGGCAAGATTCACGGCGCACGCGTGGTCGGCATCGC
>Ga0302311_10000733_pt1 | contig 39799 bp, 38 predicted proteins | sample III_Palsa_N1_3_FD_200449 | JGI IMG/M metagenome (GOLD analysis project Ga0302311, IMG submission 200449) | Peat permafrost microbial communities from Stordalen Mire near Abisko, Sweden - III_Palsa_N1_3 | ecosystem: Environmental > Terrestrial > Soil > Palsa > Peat permafrost | place: Sweden... | reverse complement strand
GCCTCCGATGCGGCGGGGGACCGTTAAATAGGGAAATTTACGGTGGATTGACGCTGCGTGAGCCCCCAAACACCCGCTCATTCCGACGCACGTAGGGAGGCAGGCCTTCGATCCCAGTGGAAGCGGAAGGCTTGTTCTTTGACACGAAGGACACGAAGGACACGAAGATCACCAAGGGGCGCCGCGCGCCCGCCAATCGGCCGGCGATCGGAAACTATCTGGCGCGCCACGCGCGCCCTTTGTGGCCTTCGTGTCCTTTGTGACCTTCGTGTTGATCTTCATCCGGCGCCTGCCTCGCGCCCCGACGCTCGCCGGGATGAGCGGGGTTTGGGGGCCGCGTTGACTTCGAGGGGGGCGCTGCTTAAGTCACGCGAGCGCTACGAGGCGCGGATTGTCGAGCCGGCAAGGGTTTTGACCGGGGCCGTGCGCGCCGCCTTCAAGAGTTAAAACCCTCCCGAACGGACCTAAGCCCGCCCGCATGCTCGACCTCAGGAAAGTTTTCGGCTCCAGCAACGACCGCAAGGTCAAGCAGATGCTGGGCCGCGTCGCCAGGATCAACGCCCTGGAGGCCGGCTACGCCGCGCTCAGCGACGACGCGCTGCGGGCCAAGACCGACGAGCTGCGCGGCCGGGTGCAGGGCGGCGAGACGCTGGATTCGGTGCTCAACGAGGCCTTCGCCGTGGTGCGCGAGGCGGCCAAGCGGGCGCTGGGCATGCGGCATTTCGACGTGCAGATGGTCGGCGGCATGGTGCTGCATCATGGCGGCATCGCCGAGATGCGCACCGGCGAGGGCAAGACCCTGGTCGCCACCCTGCCGGTCTATCTGAACGCGCTGGAGGGCAAGGGCGTCCACGTCGTCACCGTCAACGACTACCTGGCCAACCGCGACGCCGAATGGATGGGCCGGGTCTACAAGTTCCTCGGCCTCTCGGTGGGCGTGATCGTGCACGGGCTCTCGCAGGCCGAGCGCCAGCGCGCCTATCACAGCGACATCACCTACGGCACCAACAACGAGTTCGGCTTCGACTATCTGCGCGACAACCTGGTCTATGAGGCGTCGGACATGGTGCAGCGGCCGCACCACTTCGCCATCGTCGACGAGGTCGACTCGATCCTGATCGACGAGGCGCGCACGCCGCTGATCATCTCGGGGCCCACCGAGGACCGCTCGGAATTCTACCGCACCATCGACCGGGTGGTGCGCGAGCTGATCGAGGACCCGGAGACCTTCGACCATGACGAGAAGCAGCGCCAGGCGCTGCTGACCGAATATGGCTCGGAAAAGATCGAGGAGATGGTGGAGCAGGCGGGGCATTTGGCGCCCGACTCGGCCGGGCTCTACGATCCGGCCAACGTCTCCGTCGTCCACCACATCAACCAGGCGCTGCGCGCCAATGTGCTCTACCTGAAGGACCGGGATTACATCGTCCGTGGCGGCGAGGTGATGCTGATCGACGAATTCACCGGCCGGATGATGCAGGGCCGGCGGCTCTCGGAGGGCCTGCACCAGGCCATCGAGGCCAAGGAAGGCGCCGAGGTGCAGCCCGAGAACCAGACCCTGGCCTCGATCACCATCCAGAACTACTTCCGGCTCTACAAGAAGCTCAGCGGGATGACCGGGACCGCGGCGACCGAGGCGCAGGAGTTCCTCGACATCTACTCGATGGACGTCACCGAGATCCCGACCAATGTGCCGGTGATACGGATCGACGACGACGACGAGGTCTATCGCACCACCGACGAGAAGAACCGCTCGATCGTCGCCCAGATCGAGGATTGCTACACGCGCGGCCAGCCGATCCTGGTCGGCACCGTCTCGATCGAGAAGTCGGAGCTGCTCTCGGAGCTGCTCAAGGCGCACGTCTTCGAGCACGAGGGCAAGCAGCGGACCGGCATCCCGCACGCGGTGCTGAACGCCCGCTACCACGAGCAGGAAGCGCTGATCGTCGCCGACGCCGGCATTCCGGGCTCGGTGACCATCGCCACCAACATGGCCGGGCGCGGCACCGACATCCAGCTGGGCGGCAACCTCGACATGCGGATGGCGCGCTGGCGCCAGGAGCAGGAAGCGCTGGGCGTCGAGGTCACGCGCGAGGCGGAGGCCGAGCAGCGCGACAGCCTCGCCGCCGAGATCGAAAGCAAGCGGGCCAAGGCGCTGGCGGCGGGCGGGCTCTATGTGCTCGGCACCGAGCGGCACGAGGCGCGGCGGATCGACAACCAGCTGCGCGGCCGCACCGGCCGGCAGGGCGACCCTGGCCACTCGAAATTCTACCTCTCGTGCGAGGACGACCTGCTGCGCATCTTCGCCGGCGAGCGGCTCGACGGCATCATGCGCACCTTCGGCGTCCAGGAAGGCGAGGCGATCACCCACAAGTGGCTGAACCAGGCCATCGCCACGGCGCAGAAGCGGGTCGAGCAGCGCAACTACGAGATCCGCAAGAACCTGCTGAAATACGACGACGTGGTCAACGACCAGCGCAAGGCGGTGTTCGAGCAGCGCAGCGAGTTCATGGTGGCCGACGACCTGTCGGAGATCGTCAGCGAGATGCGCCGCGACACGGTCGACGAGCTGGTGACGCGGCTGATCCCGCCGAAGGCCTACGCCGACCAGTGGGACGTCCACGGCCTGACCTTCGAGTCGAAATCCGAGTTCGGCCTCGACCTGCCGATCGCCGACTGGGCGGCCGAGGAGGGCATCGGCAACGAGGAGATCCTGGAACGGGTTTCCAAGGCGGTCGAAGCCCGCGCCGCCGAGCGCGAGGAGCTGCTGTCCTCCGCCCAGATGCGCTCGGTGGAGAAGAACTTCCTGCTGCGCATGGTCGATGAGCAGTGGCGCGAGCACCTCACCCACCTCGACCACCTGAAGAACGTCATCGGCCTGCGCGGCTACGGCCAGCGCGATCCGCTGAACGAGTACAAGGTCGAGGCCTTCTCGCTGTTCCAGAAGCTGCAGGGCGAGCTGAGGTCGAACGTCACCCGCTGGCTGATGACGGTGGAGATCCAGTTCGCCCCGCCGCCGGAGCTGCAACAGCGCGAGCTGGTCGAGATGCACATCGATCCGCTGACCGGCGAGAACGAGCGCATCCCGCTCAGCTTCGGCGGCGACCTCGGCGCCCTGCCGCAGGACCGCCGCGCCGCCGCGCCGGTGTCATCCCTGCCCGAAGGCTGGCAACGCACCGGCCGCAACGCGCTGTGCCCCTGCGGCTCGGGCAAGAAGTTCAAGCACTGCCACGGGGCGCTGGTTTAGGGCGCTACGCCCCGCGCCAGTTGCCGTGGAAGCCGAAGGGCACGCGGCGTGGCAGCTTGGCGACGCCGATCGGGCCGGCGCCGACGTTCTGGGCGTCATAGACCACGAAGTCGCTGGTGTCGGTCGCGCCGCGATAGACCACGGCCACCAGCCAGCCATCGCCTTCCTCAGCGTTGGCCGAACGCGGCACGAACACCGGCTCGCCGGGTGAATCGCCGGCGGGCAGCACGTTGTCGGTGCGCCGGCCGCTGGCCAGGTCGAGGTGCGAGAGGGAGTCGAAGCGGATCGAGGTCGCTCCGCGGGTGATCCCGGCGAACCAGCCGTGACGATAGGCGAGGCCGGTTCGGCGTTCGTCGAAGCGGGGAAACTCGCCCTCTAGGTCGTCGATCGGCGCGCGCTTGATGGTGTTCGAGTCGCTCGCCAGGTCGAAGGTCCAGCGCACCAGCCGCGCGCCGGCGCGCTCGCCCATGGAGCCGTCGGCGTTGGGGAACAGCGGCGCGGCCGGATATTCCATCACGTCGGCGAAGATCTTGTCGCCCTCTTCCCAGGCGTTCATCGGGTGGAAGACGTAGCAGGCGTCGGTGGTGAACCAGCGCATGGTCTCCACCGGGGCGTCGCGGCGCAGCACGCCCACGTGCGAGCCCTTTTCCGGCTCCCAGGCGTAGGCCGGGCCGCCGCTCATCACCCGCTGCAGGTCGCCCGTCAGCGGCAGGATCGGGAACAGGGCGTGGCGCCTGGTGACCAGGAAGTCGTGCACCATCGAGGCGAACGGCGCCTCGAAGTTGTCGCGGCGGGTGACCGTGCCGGCCGCGTCGGTGACGCCGTAGGACATGGTGCGGGTGAAGGGCATGTCGCCGATCGAATAGCCGAACCAGACCATCTCGCCGGTCTCGGGATCGAGCTTCGGGTGGGCGGTGACGCGGCCTTGGTACTGGTCGGCGTAGCCGATCGGCGCCAGCGTCGCGGGGTCGAGTTCGAACGGCTTGTGGCCTTCCTCGAGCGCATAGAGATGGCCGGCGTGCCAGACGATGTTGGTGTTGGCGACGCCCGAGTCCTTGCCCATCACCGAGGGGTCGCTGGTCATCGGATTGCCGAACACGCCGAACATCGCTCTTCCGGCGGCGTGCTCGAGTTCCCATTTGGGGGTGCGAACGAAGCGGTTTCGGTAGCGCACCTTGCCGCCCTCGACGAAGAAGGCGTGGATCATGCCGTCGCCGGCGAACCAGTGGTGCTCGTCGCGCGGCTCGAACTGCGGATTGGGGCCGTTGCGATAGAAGGCGCCGTTGAGACCGGCGGGGATCTCGCCCACCACCGCCAACTCGAAGTCATCCTCGCTGTGGATGGGCCCGAAGTTGCCGGCGAGATAGGGGTTGATGACTTGCGAGCCGTCCATGGCGGGGTTCTCCAGAGGACCAGAGTTGAATTCTTACGTTGTAAATTTATGACGTAAGCGATAAGGCTTGGCAAGTCTGAATCGCAAGGACCGATCTTTTGCCGCGTGTATTGACCAATGAAGCGGTCGGAGAGTTCCGAGAGAAGCTCATCGACGCGGCCGAGCGCCTGTTCGCCGCGTATGGACTGGAGGCCGTCACCCTGCGCCAGCTGGCCGCCGAAGTCGGGGTCAGCGCGATGACGCCCTATCGCTATTTCGCCGACAAGGACGCCATCCTGGCCGCCGTGCGCGCCCGCGCCTTCAATCGCCACGCCGCGGCGCTGGAGGCGGCCTACGAGGCGGCGGGCGGCGAAGCCGCGCCGGCCGCGACCGGCGAGGCGGTCTGTGCGGCCTACGTCGAGTTCGCCTTCGCCCATCCTGAAGCCTACAAATTGATGTTCGACATCAGCCAACCGACCGAGGCCGACTATCCGGAGCTGATCGCCGCCGGCGACCGCTCGCGGCGGACCATGACCCGGCACCTGGAGGCGATGGCGACCGCCGGCCAGTTCGGCGGCGACCCCGTTCTGGTCGGCCATATGTTCTGGGCGGCCCTGCATGGCGCGATCATGCTGTCCTTTTCCGGCGTCCTCAGCCCAGGCTATGACGCGCGCCGCATCATCGCCGCGCTGACGACAACGCTCGCGCGCGGCCTCTTCCCTTGACCGCCGCTGCGTCAGGGGCCGAGCCTAGCTGATCTTTCAGGACGGAGCCCTTCCATGACCACGCCCTTCGCCGTCGAGTGGGACGCCGCCGATGTCGAGAAGGTGTTGGCGCGGGTGCGCGACTATCCCTGGCCGCCGGCGCCCGAGGTCCCGGACGGCTGGGGCTATGGCTGCGACGGGGCGTTCCTCAAGCGCCTCTGCGGCCACTGGCTGGATGGCTACGACTGGCGCGCGGCGGCGGCCGAGCTCAACCGCTATCCGCAGTTCACCGCCCGCATCGAGGACTTCGACATCCACTTCCTGCACGTGGTCGGCGAGGCCGAGGGCAAGCGGCCGCTGATCCTCAGCCACGGCTGGCCGGGCAGCCACTACGAATTCTGGGGCGCGATCGACAAGCTGGCGTGGCCCTCGCGCTTCGGCGGCTCTGCGGCCGACGCCTTCGATCTCGTCATCCCGTCGCTGCCCGGCTTCGGCTTCTCGTCCAAGCCGGTGCGCCCCTTCGGCCAGCGGGCGACGGCGCGCCTCTTCAACCAGCTGATGACCGAGGTGCTGGGCTATGACCGCTACCTCGCCCAGGGCGGCGACTGGGGCTCGTTCGTCACCTCCTGCCTCGCCTTCGACCACCCCGCCAACGTCCGCGCCATCCACCTCAACATGAGCGCCTTCCGTCCGCACGGCGGCCCCCAGGGCGAGGCCGAGGTCGCCTGGCTGACCCGCCAGGGCGCGATGATGGACATGATGGGCGCCTATTTCCGCCTGCAGATGTCCAAGCCGCAGTCGCTGGCCTGGCTCGGCGCCGGCAACCCGGTCGGCCAGGCCGCCTGGATCGTCGAGCGTTTCTACGATTGGTGCGACCGGCGCGAGAAGCCGTTCGAAGAAAGCTTCACCCTCGACCAGCTGATCACCAATGTGATGATCTATGTGATGACCGGCAGCTTCACCACCGGCGCCTGGTACTACCGCGCCCTGATCGAGGAGGGCGGCGTCAACCTGGCCGAGGGTCAGCGCTGCGAGACCCCCACCACCTTCGCCAACTTTCCCGGCGAGGCGCTCTACCAAGCCCCGCCGCGCTCGTTCGCCGAGCGCGCCTACAACATCGTCCGCTGGACCGACCTGCCCCGCGGCGGCCACTTCGCGGCGATGGAGGAGCCGGACCTGTTCGTCGAGGACGTCCGGGCCTGGGCGCGCGACGCACCGTAGATTCACCGTAGTTTACGGTGAAAGATATATCTTAGGGCTGCCTCGCGGCGGTGGGCGGCCGACCCCAATCTTGATCCACGATGTCAAAGACCGGCGGCGGACGGGAGCCCGCTCCGAACCCGCATGACTCGCGGTTGAATCGTCGTCAAGGTCCGCTCAGTCCGCGTCGAACCCAGCGCCCGCCGGGACCTCGCCGTCCGCCGTGGCCAGCAAGCGCTTGGGCACCAGCATGATCGCCGGCAGGATCGAAGCGTAGACGACGGTGATAGCGATCACGCAGACGCCGAAGCCGCCGAAGTGGGCGTAGAGATAGGTGCCGAGCAGGTCGCCGAGCCGCGTTACGATCCAATAGAGGGCCGTGGTCAACATCAGCATGGTGCCCTCCAGGCCCTTCGGACAGGAGCGGATCACCAGGTCGAGATAGGCGGCGGTGCACAGTCCGCCCATCAGGCCGCTGGGCGCCGCCATGATCACCGCCATGTCCGGCGAGTGGATGAACAGCAGCGGGACCATCTGCGGGATGCCGATTAGAGTGCCCCAGAAGATCAGACCACCCAGCTTCACCCGCCGGCAAAGCACACCATAGAGCATGTAGGTGGGGATGAAGAAACCGGCGAAGACGGCGTTCCAGAGGCCGAAGGTGTGGTCGCTGGCGTGCAACGTGTCCTGCAGGAAAAATTGCAGCGGCACGCCCGAGCCGGGTGCGAAGTTCCACAGGAACCAGATGAACAGCGCCGGATAGATCGGCCAGTGCCGCAACAGCCGGGCCATGTCTTTCAGTGGGTTGACGACCGGCGCGTGTTCCTCGTGAACGTTGTCGTAGACCACGCGCGGTCGCCAGATGGCGAAGGCGGCGACCGCGGCCAGCACCGCGCCGCCGATCAGGAACAGGGTCCGCGCGGCCTGCTCGGCATGCTTGCCCTCCAGCGCATCGCTGAGATAGCCGCCGAAGGCGAAGGCGGCGAGCGTCGGGATGGCGTTGACCGCGTTCCAGACGGCGCTGACCTGGCCGGACATCACGTGCTGTCGCCCGATCGCGCCGGTGAGTCCGAGTTGGCCGCTCTGCACGAACAGATAGGCCGTGGTTAGAACGATCACCGCCACGGCCAGGCCCGTCGCGGAAACCGGCGCAAATGCGAAGATGGCGTAGGTCGCGGCGCAGATGAACCCGAACAGGATCATGTAGCCACGGTCGCGGATGCCGAACGGGTTCCAGTTGTCGCGCACGAAACCCCACGCGGCCGAGAAGTAGAGCGGCAGGCCGGTGACGAGGCCGAACTCCGCCACCTGCACAGCGCCGAAGTGCAGCTTGTTCTTCAGGAAGTAGGTGACGGGTAAATTGATCAGTCCCAGGTACGGCGCGCCGAACGTCACCATCAAGGTGAGCACGCCGAGGTAGACCAGGATCCGGTTCCGATCCGACGCCGGCAGATCGGTAGGCGCCGGGGTCGGCAGCGTGGTCTCGGCGTCGGCCGTGGTGGTGGTCATGCGGAACAGGACGCCTCTGGCGCGGCCGAAGCCGCAAACTTCTACCGCAATAGCAGCCAGGCGAGCGATCCGGCGCCCGCAACGGCGCAATAAAGCGCGAAAGGATCGAATCCCTTCACCTCAGGCTGGCGGAACCAGCGCATCAGGAGGGCGACGCTGATGAAGGCGGTGATCCCGGCCACCACCCCGGCGATGATGGCGACGCCGCTGAACTTGTCGTGATGCTTCAGCAGCTTCGGGGCCTCCAGCACCGCCGCGCCGAGGATCACCGGCGTCGCGGTGAGGAACGAGAAGCGCGCTGCGTCTTCATGGTTGAGGCCGGCGAGGTAGCCGCCGGCCATGGTCGCGCCGGAGCGCGAGAAGCCGGGGATCAGCGCCAGGCATTGCCACAGGCCGATGGCGAGCGCGTCGATCCAGCGCAGCCGCGTCAACGTCCGGTCCTGGCGGCCCTTCAGCCGCTCGGCGGCGAACAGCATCACCCCGTTGGCGATCAGGAAGCCCGCCGCCAGCACCGGCGCGCCGAACGCCCGCTTCAGCTCCTTCTCGAGGAAGAAGCCGATGATCACCGCCGGGATGGTGGCCACCACCACCCGCCAGAAGATCCGCCGCTCGCCCTCGGCCCTGGGCCCGCGGCGGAAGAGGATCGCGGTGCCGAAATCGAGCCAGGTGCGCCAGAAATAGGCGAGCAGCGCCACCGCCGTGCCCAGGTGCATGACCACCAGGAACGGCAGGAAGCCGTCCGCGCCCTCGTCCACCTTCCAGCCCAGCACCGCCGGCAGCAGCACGGCGTGCGCCAGGCTGGAGATCGGGAACAGCTCGGTTATGCCCTGGACGATGGCCAGGATGATGGCCTGCAGATCGGTCATGGTCCTGGCTCGCTGGGTTGGATCGGGCGGGCGGCGCCGCCTGTCATAGCGGATTCGGCGGCGCTGTCAGCGTCCGCGCCCCGCTTGACGGCGCCGTAAGCCTCGGGGCAATGCGCAAGCTCTGCGGGAGGCCGATCCATGTCCGATGTGACCGTCGCCAGGTTGGCCGACATCTTCACCGAGCCGGAGGACGTCGCGCCCGACACCCTCGCCAACCTCGGCCCGCTGCGGCCGCTGGCCGGCGTCTGGGAGGGCGCCAAGGGCCTCGACGTCAATCCCAAGGCCGCGGGGCCCGAGCGCGCCCAGTTCATCGAGCGCATTGAGCTGCAGCCGATCGACCCCCAGGCCAACGGACCGCAGCTGTTCTACGGCCTGCGCTACCACACCCGCATCATCAAGCCGGACGAGGCGCCCACCTACCACGAGCAGGTCGGCTACTGGCTCTGGGAGCCGGCCACCGGCCTCATCCTGCAGACCCTGGCCATTCCGCGCGGCCAGGTCGCCATGGCGAGCGGCCAAGCGGCGCCGGACGCGACCACGTTCCGGCTCTCGGCCAAGCGCGGCGAGACCGACTACGGCATCTGCTCGACCACCTTCCTCGAACAGGCCTTCCGCACCCTCTCCTACGACATCCAGGTCACCATCCTGCCGGACGGGCGCTGGAGCTACTTCGAGACGACGATGTTGATGGTGCGCGGACAGCCCGAGCCGTTCCCGCACGAGGACAGCAACACCCTGACGCGGGTGTCGGCGCCGACACCCAATCCGCTCGTCCAGACGCCCGGGGGGAGCTGAGCGCCGAAGTGCTGTCCGCTGACGGCGCCGTTGCAACAAGCCGGACCCAATTCAGACATGCTAAGGGTTCAGCTTCGTCGTCTGTTCGAGAGGCTGGTTTGATGCGCGCCCTGACGCTTGCCGCGTTGCTGCTCACCTGCGCCGCGCCGGCGTGGGCGGACGGCCCCATCGCCACCACCAGCAGCGCCCAGGTCAGCGCGCCGCAGCCCTCGACCGTTCCGCCGCCGCTGCCCTCGAATCAAAACATCAGGGGCGGCCCGCAGCCGGTCGCGATGGGCCCCTGCGGTCTGGAGAAGGTCAAGCCGAACGGCGAACTCGAAACCGCGCCGCACGGCGAGGTCGACGCCGGCATCGGCAACCACGGCTATCGCGAAATCGGCGGCACGATCTGCCAGCCGATCGGCCAGAACGGCGCCGTCTCGCTCAGCATCGACGAGACCCAAGGCAACTGGGGGCGCCGCTAGTTGCGAATTTCCTCACCCGACTGGGGAGGGGGACCCCGAAGGGGGTGGAGGGGCCTCCGCGCGACAGCCAATCAGCAGTGCGTCGAGCCTCTCGCGATCGCGTGGCCGGTCAGCGCGCCCGCGCCCGCGCCCAGCAGCGTCGCGCCGCCGGCGCCGTGGGTCAGGGCGCTGCCGATGATGGCGCCCCCGATCGCCCCGGCCACGGCGCCGATCGCGCCGGCCCGGTGTCGCTGATAGCGGCAGTGCCGGTAATAGTGGTGGTAGTGATGGTAGGGATAGGCCCCGGCCACATCCGCCGTCGTCGCGACGACGAGGCTCGCGACCAGGGCGCCCATCAGCGCCAGCTTACGCATCTTGATCGTCCTTCCGCCCCCACGGCCAAGCTCGCCGTGGGAATGCGGCGGCTGGAGAATGGTTCCGCGCCGGTCACGGCGTTCGGCCAGGCGGCCCGCCCTGGCTGGCGTCCGCCGGCTTTGCCGCCGCGGACTCGGCGGCGAGCACCCGGTCGATGAGGAAGTAGTAGGTCGCCGGCTGCCCCTTGGCGTCGACGGCGCTCAGGGCGTCAAAGGAATGGCCGCCCTGCTGGACCAGCGCCTGCTCGGTGACCTTGGCCCCTACCGCGCGCATCACGGCATATTCCTCGTCGACGTCGATGGGGGTGAAGGCGGTGGCGGGCGAGAGACCGTCGCCGGTCTCCACCGAGGCGATCAGGCCGGCGCCGATGTCGCGGTCGAGCCGCGCCGCGGCGGCGTCGCCGGCGTTCTCCTCGCAGAAGGCGGCCACCAGATGGGCGTCGATGTCGACATAGGCCTCCTCGATCGCCGCCTTGGCGGCCGGCAGGGCGGCGGCGCAGTCGCTCTTCTCCGCCGCCTCGAACATCTCGCGCTTGGCGGCGCTCTGGGCGAGGATCTTGAAGCCGGGGCGCTGGGCGAAGGCGATGCGCAGTCCCAGCCAGTCGGCGTTGGGCGCGGCGGTCTTGGCGGCGGCGAGCAGCGCCTGATAGCGGGCCTCTGGATCGTCCGGCGCGGCCGCGAAGCCGGCGCGGGCGACAAGGCTGATGAAGATGGCGAGGACAAGCGGTCGCATCGGCAGAAATTCCGTTCCGCCCCCTGCCCGAGATGAAACCCGAAGTCGGCTTCCGTGGGAAGCCCGGCGGCGCCTCTTAGGCGGCCGCGACGGCCGTCGCCTGCTTGGCCTTGACCTGCTTCTTGATCTTCAGCGCCCGCGTGGACAGCTTCTCGTCGTGCGCGCCGAGCAGGAAGGCGTCGAGGCCGCCCTTGTAGTCGACGGTGCGCAACGCGGCGTTGCTGATCCGCAAGCGGTAGGTCTGGCCCATCGCGTCGGAGTGCAGCGAGGCGGGCGACAGCGCCGGCAGGAAGCGGCGCTTGGTCTTGGCGTTGGAGTGGCTCACATTGTGGCCGACCATGGGGCCGACGCCCGTGAGCTCGCAGCGGCGCGACATCTTAGAGGAACCTTCCGGCGCAATACGACGAACGCGCGGAGGTGAGGCCCCCGCGCGGGAGGCGGCGATATAGTCGGACGCGGGTCCGCCCGTCAAGGCGATCCGGAACGCCTCGGGTCAGGGTCGATGCCGCCGTGGCGAGCCGTCTAGTGGCCAAAATTGATTCAGATACAAGGGCTTGTGGTGAACAAAGCTCGAATCGCACGCGGTAACTGATTCGGACACGGTTCGTTTCGCCCCTGTTCCGTCTGTTAACCATAAGCCTTTACCCCTCGCTAACCCCTTTTGTTCGGGGCAGCCGGGTCGACGCGCCCTGGGATTTCCGGTAGGATTAAATCCTATTGGAGCCCCCATGCGCAGCACCCGCCAGCTCAGCATCACCCTTCCCAACGAAATGGCCGACTGGGTGAAGGACAAGACCGCGTCCGGCGCCTACGCCTCGGAGAGCGAGGTGATCCGCGACGGCTTGCGAACTTTGAAGGAACGCGATGACGTGGTCGAGCGATGGCTTCGGGAGGAAGTCGTACCGGCGGCGCTCGCCTACGACACCGATCCGTCGCAAGCCGTCCCGATCGATGAAGCCTTCGATCGCGTGATCGCCGAGCTTCGGGGGAAGGAAAAAGCCCGGGCCGGATGACCCACCGGGTCGTCTTTGAGGCGGCTGCGGAGCGGGACCTCCTGGAGATCGCCAACTGGATCGCCGAGCGGGCCAGCGTGGCCGTCGCGATCCGTTATATCGAACGCCTGCGCGGCTATTGTCGGCGGCTCGATATGTTCCCCGAGCGTGGAACTCCGCGCGACGACCTCTATCCTGGACTGAGAACCATCGGGTTCGAGCGTCGAGTCCTGATCGGCTATCTCGTTAGGGAGGAGACGGTCGCGATCGTTCGCATCCTCTACGGCGGACAGGATTTTGAGCGCGTCTTCTCGCCCGAGCTCGGCTGACGACCGCCGCGCCGCCATTGCCACTCGCCGATTCCGGCGCCACATCCGGGAGGTCATGAGCCAGCGTCCCACCGGCCAAGCGCCGTCCCGCGTCATCGCGGTGCTGGGGCCGACCAACACCGGCAAGACGCACCTGGCCGTCGAGCGGATGCTGGGTCACGCCTCGGGCATGATCGGATTGCCGCTGCGGCTTCTGGCGCGGGAGATTTACGACCGCGTCGTCGCGGCCCGCGGCGGGCGGTCGGTGGCGCTGATCACCGGCGAGGAGAAGATCGTCCCGCCGCGCGCCCACTATTTCGTCTGCACCGTCGAGGCGATGCCGCTGGCCCGCGAGGTCGAGTTCCTGGCGGTGGACGAGATCCAGCTTTGCGCCGACCGCGAGCGCGGCCACGTCTTCACCCAGCGGCTACTGGGTGCGCGGGGGAAGTACGAAACCATGCTGCTGGGCGCCTCCACCATGGCGCCGCTGATCCGCCGGCTGCTGCCGGGCGCCGAGATCGTCACCCGCGAGCGGTTCTCCAAGCTGAGTTACGAAGGCCCGAAGAAGATCACCCGGCTGCCGCGCCGCACTGCCGTGGTCGCCTTCTCCGCCGCCGAAGTCTACGCCATCGCCGAGCTGATCCGTCGCCAACGCGGCGGCGCGGCGGTGGTAATGGGCAATTTGAGCCCGCGCACCCGCAACGCCCAGGTGGCGCTCTACCAGTCGGGCGAGGTCGATTTCCTAGTCGCCACCGACGCCATCGGCATGGGCCTCAACATGGATTTGGGCCACGTCGCCTTCGCCGGCCTGACCAAGTTCGACGGCAAGCGCACCCGGCCGCTCCATCCGCAGGAGGTCGGCCAGATCGCCGGCCGCGCCGGCCGCTTCCGCCGCGACGGGACCTTCGGCGTCACCGGCGCCTGCGATCCCATGGACGAGGAGCTGGCGAGCGATGTCGAGGAGCACCGCTTCGAGCCGGTCACCACGGCGCTGTGGCGCAACGCCCGGCTCGATTTCGACTCCCTGGCCGACCTGCTGCGTTCTCTCTCGGCCCCCGCGCCGCGCGAGGGGCTGAAGCCATCCGAGGAGGCCCTGGACGAGACCACCCTGCGCCAGCTCGCCGCCGATCCGGCCCTGGCCGACCGGGCCCGCGACCGTTCGGCGCTGTTTCGGCTCTGGGACGCCTGCCAGACGCCGGATTTCCGCAAGACGACCCTCGAAGATCATGTCCGGCTCGCTGGCACGCTCTTCGAACACCTGACCCAGGGCGAGGGCCACGTGCCCGACGCCTGGATGGCCGGCCAGTTCAAGCAGATCGACCGCACCGAGGGCGAGATCGACGCGCTCTCGATGCGTCTGGCCAATGTCCGCACCCTGGCCTACGTCGCCAACCGGCCGGACTGGCTGGCCGATCCGGTCCACTGGCAGGGCGTCACCCGCGCGCTGGAGGACCGGCTCTCCGACACCCTGCACGAGAAGCTGATGGCCCGGTTCATCGACCGGCGCACCAGCGCGCTGATCCGCGGCCTCGGCCAGTCGGAGGAACTGCTCGCCGGCGTCGCGGCCGATGGGTCGGTGACGGTGGAGGGCCACTTCGTCGGCCGGCTGAACGGCCTCGCCTTCGAGAGCGACAAGGGCGCGACTCTGCTGGAGGCCAAGGCCCTGCGCGCCGCCGCCCAGCGCGCGGTCGCCCCGGAGATCGCCCGCCGGCTCGGCCGCCTGGCCGCGGAGCCGGACGAGGCCTTCGCGCTCTCGCCGGACGGCCTCGTGCTCTGGCGCGGCGAGGCGGCGGCGGCCCTGGCCGGCGACCGGCCCTTCGCGCCCAGGGTGCGGCTGTTCGGCGAACTGGGCGCCACGCCGGCTCGAGAGCGCGCCGCGCGCCGGATCGAGGCGTTTCTGGCGGCTGAGGCCGGCCGCCGGCTGCCGTCGCTGCGCGCCCTGGAGACGGCGGTGTCGTCCGGCGCGCTCAAGGGCCTGCCGCGTGGCATCGCCTACCGCCTGATCGAGGCCGGCGGCGTCCTTGCCCGAGCCGGGCTGGAGGCCGAGCTGAAAAGCCTTAGCCAGGCAGAGCGGCGGGCGCTGCGTTCGCTGGGGGTGCGGATCGGCGCCTTCGCCGTCTTCCTGCCCGAACTCGCCGGCGCCGCGCGCGCCTTCGCCCGGCCGTTCGCCCTCGCCGCGACGCCCGCCTGGACGCCGTCCGACGCCACGCTCGCCGCAATCCCAACGCCGGCGCCGTCACCACGAGCCCTGGCCCTGCGCGGTCTCGCTCCAGCCGACCGCCACGCCGTGCCGGTCGAGCAGCTGGAGCGGCTGGACGAGCTGCTACGCGGCGCGGCCAGGCAGGGCGGCGGGGTGCTCTTCTCGGACCAGGCCCGCGAGGAGCTGGGCTGGAGCGAGGCCGACGCGCGCGCCGTGCTGCGGGCGCTGGGCTTCGCGCCGGTCGGCCGCGGCCCCACCGACGTCTGGCGCCGCTTGCCCGAGCCAAAACCGGCGCGCAAGGCGGCCGCCACCCTGTCGACGGCGACCGCCTCGCCGTTCGCGGCGCTGGCCGCCCTACGCCCGCCACCCAAGCGCCGTCGTCGTCCGCCGCGCCGCGCGCATGGCTGACGAGGCGATCCGGGCCGACGTCTGGCTCTGGCGCGCGCGCTTCGGCAAGACGCGGTCGCTCGCCGCGCGCCTGATCGAGGAAGGCCGCGTGCGCCTCGTCCGCGCCGGCCAGGAAACCCGCCTCGACAAGCCCGCGCGTCTGGTGAAGGTTGGCGACGCGCTGATCTTCGCTCTCGGCGGAAAGCTCCACGCCGTGCGCATCGAAGCCCTCGGCGTCCGCCGCGGGCCGCCGGCCGAGGCGCGGGCGCTTTATCTGGAGCTCGAGGACTAGAGATGCGCCTGCTCGCCCTCATCCTGCTCGCACTCGCCGGCGCATCGCTCGCACCGTCGCGCGCCGCCGCGGCGGACCCGACATTCCAGGTCACCCTGCATCGAGGCCCCTGTTTCCGGACCTGCGCCAGCTACTCGGTGTCGATCGATGCCGGAGGAACGGTGACCTTTGTCGGTCCCTGCGTTGGACCGCGGCCGGGGCGGATGCCGCCATCCTCGGTCGCGGCGCTGGAGGCGGAAATCGATCGTGCCGGGTTCTTCGCGCTGAACGCCAGCTACCGAAGCGGTCTCATGGACGTGCCCGAGTATTCGCTCACCGTCACGCGCCACGGCCGCACCAAGACGGTGATCGACCGCGCCGGTGAAATGGTGGGCATGCCGAAGTCGGTGCATGAGATCGAAGCCGCGATCGAGACGGCCGGCGACGACCGTTGCCTCGCGCCGCGCTGATCGTCGACATCTCGCCCGACGCGGTGGGCGAGGCGCCTTGCGAGGAAAGCTGATAGCGCTCGCAGGCCCTCGGCATTGACAACCGGGCCGGGCGGCTGACAAACACGCCCGCCCCGACAACCAGAGCCCCCGATGACCTACATCGTCACCGATCCCTGCATTAAATGTAAGTACATGGATTGCGTCGAGGTGTGTCCGGTCGACTGCTTCTACGAGGGCGAGAACTTTCTCGTCATCAATCCCGACGAATGCATCGACTGCGGGGTCTGCGAGCCGGAATGCCCGGTCGATGCGATCAAGCCCGACACCGAGGACGATCCGGACGGCAAGTGGCTGAAGGTCAACACCGACTTCGCCAAGCTCTGGCCGAACATCACGCTGAAGGGCGTCGCGCCCGCGGACGCCGACGACTTCGAGCGTGAGACCGACAAGTTCGAGCGGTATTTCAGCGACAAGCCAGGCAAAGGCTCCTGACGATTCGCAAGCTCGGCGAGTGTCCGCCCGGTCGACGGCCCGTCACAAACCTTTCAATCATCTGACTTTTGTGATATGGTCGCCAGCGACGTCGGGGGTTAGGAGCTTCCGCGTCGCCTGACACAAGCCCAATCCTTCCTCTTCGAGCGCGCGTCGGAGCCGAAGGCGTCCTTATCGAAGGACGATCCCGAACCCGATGCGACGGCCACGCCGCCCCGTTTTGCGGAGGTCAGGCTGTTGTCGCCGAAGGAGAAGCGATTGGACGCCGCGGGTGAGTGCGGCGATCACTCGAAAGGACCTTAAGGCCATGAGCCCCAAGAGCGAACTCGATTTCAAGATCGGCGATTCCGTCGTCTATCCGGCCCACGGCGTGGGCGCGGTGGTCGGCGTCGAGAACCAGGACGTCGCCGGCCTGTCGCTCGAGGTTTATGTCATCACCTTCGACCACGAGAAGATGACGCTCCGCGTTCCCACCAAGAAGGCCAAGACCGCCGGCCTGCGCTCGCTGGCCGCCACCAATGTCGTCTCCCAGGCCCTGACCACCCTGAAGGGCCGCGCCCGCGTCAAGCGCACTATGTGGAGCCGCCGCGCGCAGGAATACGAAGCTAAGATCAACTCCGGCGACCTGATCTCGATCGCCGAGGTCGTGCGCGACCTGCACCGTTCGGAAAGCCAGCCGGAACAGTCCTATTCGGAGCGCCAGCTCTACGAATCGGCGCTGGACCGCATGGCCCGCGAGGTCGCCGCGATCGAGCGCATCGACCGCGAAGCGGCGATCGGCATCCTGCACAAGAGCCTGCAGAAGGCGGCTTAGAGCCGCGCTACGCCTCGTATCCGAACCCTTTGAGCGTCGCCACCAGGCGCTCCAGGCGGATCGGCTTGCCCAGCACCACGGCGCCTCCGAACCGGGCGTCGTCGGTATCGCCATACCCGGTGGTGAAGGCGAACGGGACGCCACGCGCCCGCAGCGCCTCGGCCACCGGGAACACCGGCTCGCCGCCGAGATTCACATCCAGCAGCGCCGCGTCGACGGCGCCGCCGGCCTCGATCCAGGCCAGCGCCTCGCGGACGCTGGCGAGCGAGGCGGCGAGCTGGCAGCCGAGTTCCTCCAGCAGATCCTCAAGCATCATGGCGACGAGGCCGTCGTCCTCGACCACGAGCACGCGCAGCGACTTCATGGCGGCGCCTCCGCTGTCCGGCCTTCCCACGATACGCCCCAGCGCGGGCCAACGCGCAACAGGCGAGCGTGGTTAAGCGCGCCGGTGCGCGGAACTGGCGGCCATCACGCCACCGCCCGGTCCGTACCGAGCCCGGCGAGGCGTCGTCCGACCAGATCCCAGGCGGTGATCGAGGCGCGTCGGATCTGCGGCGTCAGCGCGGCGACCTGGCTCGCGTCGGCGATCTTCGCCGCCTGTTCGAGCCGTTCCCCCAGGCGCTGCAGACGCCGCGCGCCGATATTGCCGCAGACACCCTTCAGATCGTGCGCCTCGCGGGCCAGGGCGATGAAATCGCCCTCCCGCGCGGTGGTTTCGAGGTGTTGCAGGCGCTCCTGCGCCGCGCCGAGGAAACCCTCCAGCACCACCCGCAGCCGCGCCGGCGGCATCAGCCGCAGCAGCCCGTCGATCTGGGCGTCGTCGAGGTCCGGCGTCTCGGCGATCGGATCGGCCTCGCGCGCCGCTGCGGCCTTGGGCTCGGACGCACCGAGGAAACGGTCGATCACGGCGAGGAAGTTCTCCGGATCGAGCGGCTTGGAGACGAAATCGTCCATGCCGGCGGCGAGGCACGCGTCCTGATCCGAGCGCATGGCGTTGGCGGTCAGGGCGATAATCGCGACCTGGGCCGCCGGCCCGCCGAGCCCGCGGATGCGCCGCGTCGCCTGCAGTCCATCCATAACCGGCATCTGCACGTCCATCAGGATCAGGTCGAAGCCGCCGCGCCCGGCCGCCTCGACCGCCTGCGCCCCGTTCGACACCGTCTCGACGCTGAGGCCGACCTCCTCAAGGATGGTGCGGGCCAGTAGCGCATTGATCTCGTTGTCCTCGGCCAGCAGCACGCGGCCGCCACCGGACGACGTCTCGGCCGGCGACGGCGTCGCGGGCGGCGCCGCCTGGCTCGCCGGAGCGGCGGTCGGGTCGACCAGTTCGGCGAGGCCGTCGACTAGCGCCTGATGCCGCACAGGCTTGGTGAGGAAGGCCTCGAACCCGGCGTTGCGCGCCTTGTCGGACGGCGCCGGCGCCCCGATCGAGGACGCCAGGATCAACCTGGGCTGCCGCAGCGCGGCGTTGGCGCGGATCTTCACGGCCACGGCGTCGCCGCCCATCTGTGGCATCATGTGGTCCATCAACACCATGTCGAAGGGCTCGCCCTGGGCGTCCGCGATGACGATGGCGGCTAGCGCCGACGGTCCGTCGCCGGCTTCGGCCATGATCGCGCCCTCGGCCTCGAGCTGGCGCATGAAGATGCTGCGATTGATCTCGACGTCGTCGACCACCAGGATCTTCTGGCCCTTCAGCGCGCGGCGCGTCCGCGCCTCGATGGCCGTTTCCGCGCTTGGCAGGATCAGCTCCACCCAGAAGACGCTGCCGCCGCCAGGGCGGTCGTCCATCCCGATGCGCCCGCCCATCAGCCCGACGAGCTGGCGGCAGATCGAGAGGCCGAGCCCGGTGCCGCCGAACTTGCGGGTGATCGAGCCGTCGGCCTGCTGGAACTTCTCGAACATGCGCGCCTGCGCCTCGAGCGGCACGCCCACGCCGGTGTCCTGCACCTCCAGCCTGAGCCCGGTGGCGCCGCCCGGCGCCGGGCTTGAGCGCACCTCGACGGCGACATAGCCGGTCTCGGTGAACTTGATCGCGTTGGAGAGCAGGTTCAGCACCACCTGCCGCAGCCGGGTCGGATCGCCTCGGAACCCCTGCCGCGCGCCATCGTCGAGGTAGCTGGCGATTTCCAGCTTCTTCTCCGCCGCGCGCGGTGACAGCAGCTCGACCACGTCCTCCACCACCGATCCCAGGCTGAAGTCGATCGCCTCGAGCTCGATCTTGCCGGCTTCGAGTTTCGAGATGTCGAGGATGTCGTTGATGATGCCCAGCAGGCAGTCGGCGGAGACGCGCACCGCCTCGGCGTACTTGCGCTGTTCGGGCGTGAGGTCGCCGCGCAGCAGCAACGCGTTCATTCCGATCACGCCGTTCATCGGCGTACGGATCTCGTGGCTCATATTGGCCAGGAATTCGCTCTTGGCGCGGTTCGCCGCCTCGGCGTCCTCGAGCGCCCTGGCGATCCGGCGCTCGGCGACCTTGCGGTCGGTGATGTTCTGTAGCGCGCCGACCAGCCGGCTCGGCCTGCCCTTCTCGTCCAGGATCACCTCGGAGGTGGAGAAGGTCCAGATTTCCTTGCCGTCCTCGCGCTTGACCCGGTACTCGGTCCGGTAGGGGATGTCGGGATCGGCCTCGTGCGCGGCCCACGCGGCCTTCACCTTCGGCAGGTCGTCGGGATGGATGTTGCGGTAGATATCCTCGGCCAGCGACTCGAAGGTGTTGGGCGTCTCGAAGAAGCTGTCCTCGGCGCCGAACTTGTGCAGCGTGCGCCGGCGATAATCCATTTCCCAGACATGCAACTCGGCTAGGCCCGCGGCGAGGTCGAGCCGCTGCTCGGAGCGCTTGCTATCTTCCAGCGCGCGGGTGAGGTCGGTGACGTCCTGGCTGGAGATCATCGCGCCGCCAACCGCGCCGCTCGGGTCCCGCCAGGGATTGATCTCGACCTGGAACCAGCCGCGCGAGCCGTCGGGCAGGGTCAGCGAGACGCCGGCGGTGCTGATCGGCTCGCCCGCGAGGCAGCGGTCCCAGTTGTGATCCCAGAAGGCGTGGGTGTCGGGCAGCAGATCCTGCATGGTCCGGCCGACCACGTTCTCGCGCGGCAGGCCGATAGTCTGCAGCCACTTGGGGCTGACCTCGATCAGCCGCAGGTCGATGTCGGTGACGCAGAGCGCCATGGGCGCCTGGGCCACGAACGCGGCCAGTTGCGCGCCATGGCGGGCGGACTTGGACCGCGCCGCGACTTGTCCGCGCCCCATTGGCGGCTCCCTGACGTTCCTTGGTATTTGCCGGAATCTGTACGGCGAGAGCGGTTAACGGCCCGTGGAAGCACCCGCCGCGACACAGTGGGAGCCAATCCGCGCCGCCGGAATGAGCGCGGCCTTGTCTCGCGCGTTAGGGTCTGCGAACAAGTCCATCGCCGACCGACGGAGACGCCTTTGCGCCCTCGCCACCTTTTCGCGTTCGCCGGTCTCGGCGTGGCGCTCCTTGCCGGCCAAGTCCGCGCGCAGACGCCGGACGACCCGTACGAGCAGATCAACCGGCGTTTCTACGCCGCCGCCATGCACGCCAATCGGTTCTACATCCGGCCGATCGCGCACATTTATTCCGCCTTGGCTCCGGGTCCGATCGGCCAGGCCATCCATAATTTCATTACCAACATCGGCGAGCCGGTGGTGGTCGCCAACGACTTGCTGCAGTTCCGGTTTCGCCGCGCCGGCGACGATTTCGCCCGCCTGGTCACCAACACCACCTTCGGCGTCGGCGGCCTCGCCGACCTGGCCGTCACCCAGGGCCTGCCGCACCGCGAAAACGACTTCGGTGTGACGCTTGGGCGCTGGGGCGTCGCGCCCGGCCCCTACCTGTTCCTGCCGTTCCTGGGCCCGTCGACGGTGCGCGACGCCGTCGGCAAGGGCGTCGACGTGGTGCTGACGCCGTTCACCTTCGTCCGGTTTCCCGGCCGCCTGACCCTGATTTACAGCACCCAGGTGGTCGGCGTGCTCGACACCGCGTTGCAGTCCGAGCCCGAGCTGCAGGCCGCGACCGCCGACGCCGCCGACCCCTACGCCACCATCCGCTCCGATTACCTTCAGTCGCGCGAGGCGCTGATCCGCGGCGACGACGCCGGGCCGGTCCTGCCGCCGCTGGACGATCCAGCCGCGCCGGCGCCGCCCAGTTCGGCCGCGCCCGCGCCAGGCCCCGCCGCCACATTGGCCGCGCCGCCTGCGCAAGTCGCGCGGTCGGCCGCCGCCCTCGCTGCGACCGATCCGGACGCCGCCATCGCCACTGCCCAGCCCTGCGACATCGACGCGTCGGCCGCGGCGAAGTCCGACCAGGGCGCGTGAGGCTGGCCGCCGCGTGACCGCACCAGATCAACGCGCCTCTATCGTCGGGCGGCTGGTCGACCGGGCGGCGGCCCGCGCCGGCTGGGTCGTGCTGGGTGGCGTGGCGCTGGCCGCCGCCGCGCTGGTGTTCGCCGCCGGCCATTTCTCGGTGAGCACCAGCGAGGACGACCTGATCTCGCCCAAGCTTCCCTACCGCGTGGCCGAGACCAAGCTTGAGCGTCAATTCCCCGATCTCGATCCAGAGATCGTGGTGGTGATCGACGGCGCGACGCCCGAACTCGCCGAGGAGGCCGCCCAGGCGCTGACCGACAAGCTGACGGCCCAGCCGGCGATGTTCCTCTCGGTGCGGCGGCCGGACGGCGGCCCGTTCTGGGCCACGGAGGGCCTGCTCTACCGGCCGACCGCCGATGTGAAGTCGAACCTGAAGCAGCTCATCTCGGCCGAGCCGTTCCTCGGGCCAATGGCCGCCGATCCGTCGCTGCGCGGCCTGATGGGTTCGCTCGGCACGGCGTTGCAGGGGGTCAGCGCCGGCCAGGCGCAACTCTCCGCGCTCGCGCCGCCGATGAAGCGTCTCGCCGACGCCCTGGAGACGGTGGAGCGCGGCCGTCCCGCCGTCTTCTCCTGGCAGGCCCTGATCGGCGGCGCCGATCCGCGCCAGCTGCGCAAGATCATCATGGTCGACCCCAAGCTCGACTACGCCAAGCTCGAGCCGGGCGCCGAGGCCAGCGACGCCATCCACGCCGCCGCGCGCGGCCTGGCGCTCGATGCGGCGCACGGGGTCACGGTGCGGCTGACCGGCGATGCGCCGATGTCGGACGACGAACTCGCCTCGCTCGCTGACCGCGCCTTGCCGATCGCGATCGTGGCGCTGACGGCGATCATCGCGATGCTGTGGTTCGCGGTCCGCTCGGCCAAGGTGATCGTGGCGATCCTCGCCACCACCCTGACCGGCCTCACCATCGCCGCAGCCATGGGTCTGCTGATTTTCAAGACCTTCAATATGATCTCGATCGCCTTCATCCCGCTGTTCGTCGGGCTGGGCATCGATTTCGGCATCCAGCTCAGCGTCCGCTACCGCACCGAGCATGCGCCGGGCGTCGGCGACCGGCAGGCGCTGGCCGCCGCCGGCGAGCGAATGGGCCGGCCGCTGGCGCTCGCGGCCTGCGCCATCGCCGCCGGCTTCCTGTCCTTCATCCCCACGGCCTACGTCGGCGTCTCGCAATTGGGCGCAATCGCCGGCGTCGGCATGCTGATCGCCCTGGCGCTGAACCTGACCCTGCTGCCGGCGCTGATCGTGCTGCTGCGGCCCGCCGCCGCCCCGCCGGCGCCGCCGCCGGCCCAGGTCAGCCGCCTCGACGCGGCCATCGTCGGCGCGCGGCGGCGGGTGCTCGCGGTCTCGATCGGCGCGGCGGTGGTTTGCGCCGCGCTGCTGCCCCTGCTCCGGTTCGACTTCAACCCGCTCCACCTGCGCAACCCGAAAACCGAGTCGGTGGAGACCTTCTTCGACCTGATGCGCGATCCGGACTTCGCGCCGGATACGCTGGAGGCCGTGCGCCCGAACCTCGCCGCCGCCCAGGCGCTGGCGTCCCGCGCCGAAAAGCTGCCCGAAGTCGCCGGCGCCCAGACCCTGGCCGACTTCGTGCCCACCGACCAGCCGGCCAAGCTGGCCGCGATCAGCGACGCTTCCTCCCTGCTCGACCTGACCCTCGATCCGATCGTGGTGGCGCCTGCGCCCAGCGACGCGGAGGTGGTGCAGAGCCTTACGACGACCGCCGCGGCCCTGCGCCAGGCGGGCGCCGGCGCGGACCCGGCGTCGCTCCAGGCGCGGCGGTTGGCGGCGGCGCTGGACATCCTGGCCAAGGCCGATCCAGCAATGCGAACCCGCGCAGCGGCCACGCTGATGACGCCGTTCGCGACCACGCTGGCCCAGATCCAGAACGCGCTCGCCGCGCAGCCTGTCACGCTGCAGACGCTGCCGCCGGACCTGGTGCGCGACTGGGTGACGCCGCAAGGCCAGGCCCGCGTCTCCATAGCCCCGAAGGGCGACGCCAACAGCGACGCGGTGCTGGGCCGGTTCATCGATGCGGTGGCCAAGATCGCGCCCGACGCCACCGGTACGCCGGTCGGCATCCGCGAGGGCGGCCGCACGGTTGTGGCGGCCTTCCTGGAAGCCGGCGCGCTCTCCTTCGTGGCGATCACGGCGCTGCTGTTCCTGGTGCTGCGGCGGGTGCGCGACGTGGCCATCACCATGGCCCCGATCGTGCTCACCGGCCTGCTGACGCTGGGCAGCTGCGTCGTGATCGGCCAGCCGCTGAACTTCGCCAACATCATCGCCCTGCCGCTGCTGTTCGGCATCGGCGTCGCCTTCCACATTTATTTCGTCATGTCCTGGCGCTCCGGCGGCTCGCACCTGCTCACCTCCAGCTTGGCGCGGGCGGTGTTCTTTTCGGCGCTGACCACCGCCACCGGCTTCGGTAGCCTCTGGCTCTCCAGCCATCCCGGCACCGCCAGCATGGGTAAGCTGCTGATGATTTCGCTGGTCTGGACCCTGGTCTCGGCGCTGATCTTCCAGCCGGCGCTGATGGGCGCCCCGCCGAAGAAGGTCGCAGCGGCTTAGCTTCCGCAAAACAGCGTTCCGAAACAAAACCGACACGTTCGCCGCCTAGTTGGGCGCCGGCATGGTTACTGCCATGTTTCCACGCCAATCACGGGCGCGGTGCTTGGCGCCCTGGCCGGGAGCCGTTAACCGACCGGCTTGGTTGTTGAGCCAGGGGGCGCATGGTCTTTTCCCAACGTGTTTGGGCCGTCCTTTGCGTGGGCGTCGTTGCCGCCTGCGGAGCGAAGGAGGCGCCGCAGCCCGCGCCGCCGACCGTCGTGGTCGCCCAGCCGCTGCAGCGGCAAGTGGAGGACTGGGACGACTTCGTCGGCCAGTTCGAGTCGCCGTCCAGCGTCGACGTGCGGCCGCGCGTCTCCGGCTATGTGACCGCCGTCGGCTTCAAGGACGGGCAGACCGTCGCCAAGGGCCAACTGCTGTTCCAGATCGACGCGCGGCCCTATCAGGCGGCCTACGACCAGGCCAAGGCGCAGGAGGCCCACGCCGCCGCCGCGCTGGCCGACGCCAAGATCGAACTCCAACGCTCGCAGCAGCTGGTCGCCGCGCGCGCCACCAGCCAGCAAGACGTCGACACGCGGCTGGCCACCGAGCACACCGCCGAGGCCGACGTCGCCGCCGCCCAGGCCGCCCTGCGCACCGCGGCGCTGAACCTCGGCTTCACCCGCGTCACCTCGCCGATCGCCGGCCGCGCGTCCGATTCCAAGGCCATGCCCGGCAACCTGGTCACCCAGGACGTCACCATCCTGACCAGCGTCGTTTCTCTCGACCCGATCCGCTTCCGCTTCACCGGCGCCGAGGCCGACTTCCTGAAATACAAGCGCGAAGGCCTGATCGGCGGCGCCGTCCAATCGCCGGTGCAGATCCGCCTGCAGGACGAGGCGGACTATCGCTGGAACGGCAAGCTCGCCTTCGTCGACAACGCCTTCGACGCCTCGTCCGGGGTGATCTCTGCCTACGCCTTGGTGGACAATCCCAGCGGCTTCCTGACGCCCGGCCTCTTCGGCCACCTGCGGCTGCTGGGCTCGCACCCCTACCTGGGCCTGATGGTTCCCGACAGCGCCATCGTCACCGACCAGTCGCGCGAGGAGGTCTATGTCGTCGGGCCGGGCGACAAGATCGTGCCGCACATGGTGCAGCTCGGGCCAGTGGCGGACGGGTTGCGGGTGATCCGCGCTGGCCTCGCGCCCACCGACCGGGTGGTGATCGATGGCCTGATCCACGCGCGGCCGGGCAAGCCGGTCACCGTGCGTCTCGGCAGGATTGCCCCGCAGGCCGTTGACGTCGGCGCGCCCGAGGCGCCGCCCGCCGGCTCGGCCACCTTCGCAGCGCCATGAAGTTCGCGCACTTCTTCGTCGATCACCCGGTCTTCGCGGCGGTGATCTCGGTGCTGATCACCCTGATCGGCGCGATCGCCTACCAGAACCTGCCGGTCGCCCAATATCCCGAGATCGCCCCGCCGACGGTCAACATCACCGCCACCTATCCCGGCGCCTCGGCCGAGACCCTGGCCTCCACCGTCGCGCAGCCGATCGAGGAGCAGGTCAATGGCGTCGAGGACATGCTCTACATGTCCTCGCAGTCGAGCGCCGACGGGCACCTGACCATCACCGTCACCTTCCGCCTCGGCGCCGACGTCGACAAGGACCTGGTGCTGACCGAGAACCGCGTCGCTGTGGCGCTGCCCACCCTGCCGGTCGAGGTGCAGCAGACCGGCGTCGTGGTGCGCAAGGCCTCGCCCGACTTCCTGCTGGCGGTGCACTTCTACTCGCCCGACAACTCCTTCGATCAGCAGTACATCTCCAACTATTTCACCCTGCACGTCCGCGACGAGATGCTGCGCCAGCCCGGCGTCGGCGATCTCGGCGGGCGGGCGGCGCGCGACTATGCGATGCGGATCTGGATCGATCCGGACAAGGCCGCCCAGCGCAACCTGACCGTCGATGACGTGGTCAACGCCCTGCGCGCGCACAACACCCAGGTCGCCGCCGGCTCGGTGGGCGCGCCGCCGTTCGGCCCTGGCGGCGCTTCGCAGCAGCTCAACATCGACACCCTCGGCCTGCTGACCACGCCGCAGCAGTTCGGCGACATCGTCATCAAGCGCGACGCCACCGGCCGCATCACGCGGGTGAGCGACGTGGCGCGGGTCGACCTCGGGGCGGCGGACTACACCACCGACGCCACCCTCGGCATCCGCGACGCCGACGGGACCGTCGAGGCCCACAACGCCGCCGCCGTCGGCGTGCTGCAGCTGCCCGGCGCCAATGCGCTGAACACCGAGGGCGCCATCCTGTCGCTGATGAAGCGGCTCAGCCCCGACTTTCCGCCCGGCCTCAGCTACAAGATCATCTACAATCCCACCGAATACGTCAGCGCCTCCATCGACGAGGTGGAGAAGTCGCTGGGCGAGGCGATCATCCTCGTCATCGTCGTCATCGTCATCTTCCTACAGACTTGGCGCGCGGCGCTGATCCCCATCCTCGCCATCCCGGTCTCGCTGGTCGGTTCGCTGGCGGTGATGAAGGTGGCCGGTTTCTCGCTGAACAGCCTCTCGCTGTTCGGCCTAGTGCTCGCCATCGGCATCGTGGTCGACGACGCCATCGTGGTGGTCGAGAACGTCGAGCGGAAGCTGGCCGAGGGGCTGACTCCGCGCGAGGCGGCGCACGCCACCGTCGACGAAGTCGGCGGCGCCCTGATCGCCATCGCCCTGGTGCTGACCGCCGTCTTCGTGCCGGCCGGACTGATCGGCGGCATTTCCGGCCAGTTCTATAGCCAGTTCGCCCTCACCATCGCCTCGGCGACATTGATCTCGCTCCTGGTGTCGCTGACCTTGTCGCCGGCCATGTGCGTGCTGGTGCTGCGCGCGCATCACGAGGGTGCGCCGGCCCGCGGCTGGCGGCGGACGCTGCAGTCCTTCGGCCACGGCTTCACCCGCGCCTTCGACGCGCTCAGCCACTGGTATTCGCGCGTCACCGCCAGCCTGGTGGTGCGCCCGGGGCTGATGCTGGGCGTCTATGCGGTGCTGCTCGCGCTGACCTTCTGGGCGCTGAGTTCCACGCCCACCGGCTTCATCCCCGACCAGGACCAAGGCAATCTGCTCGCCGCCATTCAGCTGCCGCCGGGCGCCTCGCTGCAGCGCACCGACGCGGTGCTGCAGCAGGTGGTGCAGACCGCGCTGCGGGCGCCGGGCGTGAGCGCCGCCAGCGCCTATGCCGGCGTCGACGCCACCTCCCAGGTCACCCAGTCCAACGCCGCCCAGATCTACCTGATCCTGCAGCCCTACGAGTACCGGCTGCCGCGCGGCCTCACCGCCGGGAGCATCGCCGAAGACCTGCGCCATCGCATGGCCGCGATCCCGTCCGCCGACATCAAGATCATCGACCCGGCGCCGGTGCGCGGCATCGGCAACGCCGGCGGCCTGAAGATGATCATCGAGGACCGCACCCAGCACACCTACCAAGAGCTGGAGCAGGCGGCCAACGCGGTCGCCGACGCCGCCAACGCCTCCGGCGCGGCGCGCAACGCCTTCGTCAGCTTCAATACCCGCACGCCGCGTATCTACGCCGACATCGACCGCACCAAGGCCGAGGTGCTGGGCGTCGCCAACACCGACGTGTTCGACGCCCTGCAGACCTATCTCGGGTCCACTTACGTCAACACGTTCAACTACTTGAACCACACCTACCAGGTCTACGCCCAGGCCGACTGGCCGTTCCGGCACTCCGACGCGGCGATCGACACGTTGAAGACCCGCTCGGCGTCCGGCGCGATGGTGCCGCTGGGCGAGTTTGTCAATCTGAAGCGCACCACCGGGCCCTACCGGGTGTTGCGCTACGACCTTTATCCCAGCGCCGAGATCCAGGCCGACACCGCGCCGGGCAAGTCCAGCGGCCAGGCCATCCAAGCGATGGAGGACGCCGCCCACCGCGTCCTGCCCAACGGCTTCGGCTTCGAATGGACCGACCTGGCGCTGCAGGAGAAGGCCGCCGGCTCGACTGGGACGGTCGCCTTCGTGCTCGCCGTCGTCTTCGCCTTCCTGCTGCTGGCCGCGCTCTACGAGAGCGTCACCCTGCCGTTCTCGGTGATCCTGATCGTGCCGATGTGCCTCCTGGCGGCGATGGTGGGCGTCAAGCTGCGCGGGATGGACAACAACATCCTGACCCAGGTGGGGCTGATCGTGCTGATCGGCCTCGCCGCCAAGAACGCCATCCTGATCGTCGAGTTCGCACGTCAGGGCGAGCTGGAGCACGGCCTGGCGCGTCGTGAGGCCGCCATCAACGCCGCCCATACCCGGCTGCGGCCCATTCTGATGACCTCGGCCGCCTTCATCTTCGGCGTCGCGCCCCTGGCCTTCGCCGCCGGGGCCGGCGCGGAAATGCGTCAGGCGCTGGGCGTGGCGGTGTTCTTCGGCATGATCGGGGTGACCTTCTTCGGCCTGGTGTTCACGCCCACCTTCTACGTCGTCTTCCGCGCCGTCGCAGACCGGCTGCCGAAGCCGCCGCGGATCTTCATGCCGGCCGAGCATCCCACCGAGCAGCCGGGGCCGGCCGAATGAGCCGCCGCCACGCGCTGGGATCGCTGGCGCTGGCGCTGGGCGCCTCGGCCTGCGCCGTGGGGCCGAACTACCATCCGCCGGCGACACCGGCGCCGGCAGCCGCGCCCTTCGTCTCGGCCAGGCCCGCGATCGCCAGCGCCGACGCCCCGCCTGATCAGTGGTGGCGGCTCTATGACGATCCGGCCCTCGACACCCTGGTCCAGGAAGCCCTGACCGAGAACCAGGACCTGAAGGTCGCCGCCGCCAACCTCCTGAAGGCGCGCGGTGTGCTCGACCAGGCCAAGGCCGGTCTCTTTCCCACCACCGATCTGTCGTTCAACGAGAGCTGGGGCGAGAGCTCGACCGACCAGCTGATCACCTATCTGAACGGTCAGAAGATCCCGCCCGCCTGGGCGGCGACCGGCGCGTTCAACGTCAGCTACCAGGTCGACATCTTCGGCCGCATCCGGCGCTCTATCCAGGCCGCCCACGCCGACGCCGCGGCAGTCGCGGCGGCCGAGAACGTGGTGCGGATCACCGTCGCAGCCGAGACCGCGCGCGCCTACGCCGACGCCTGCGCCTTCGCCGAACAGGCCGACACCGCCAAGGCGAGCGCGTCGACGGCGCAGTCGGTGCTCGACCTCACCACCCGCGAGCGCGATCTGGGCGCCCGTTCGGACTTCGACGTCGCCAGCGCCGCCGCCACCCTCGACGCGGCGCGCGCCACCATCCCCACCTTCGAGGGCGAGCAGCGGGCGCAGCTGTTCGAACTGGCGGTGCTGACCGGCCGCCCGCCATCGGAGATCTCCGCCGCCGCGGCCGCCTGCAAGGCGCCGCCGCGCATCGCCACGCCCCTGCCGGTGGGCGACGGCGCGGCGCTGCTCCGCCGCCGGCCGGACGTGCTGCAGGCCGAGCGCACCCTCGCCGGCGACACCGCCCGCATCGGCGTCGCCACCGCCGACTTTTTTCCCACCATCTCGCTTACCGGCAGCGGCGGCTCGTCCGGCTCGTCGATCGGCCAGTTCACCTCGGCCGGCAGCTTCAACTACCAGCTCGGCCCGCTGATCACCTGGACCTTTCCCAATGTTCTCGTCGCCCGCGCCGAGGTGATCCAGGCCAGGGCGCAGGCCTCGGCCTCGATCGCCTCGTTCAATTCGGTGGTGCTGAACGCGCTGAAGGAGGCTGAGCAGGCGCTCACCACCTACGACGCCGAGCTGGCGCGCCACGCGGCCTTGGTCGCCGGCCGCGACGACAATCAGCGCGCCTTCGACCTGGCCCAGATCCAGCTCCAGCACGGCTCGATCGGCTTCCCTGACCTATTGGTCACCGAGCGCCTGCTCGAGACCGCCAAGGCCGACCTCGCCGCCTCCGACCAGGCGCTGGTCGACGACCAGGTCGCGGTGTTCCAAGCCCTCGGCGGCGGCTGGCAAAACGCCCTGCCGGTGGTTCCGCCGAAGGCGCCGTAGGCGCGGCTACGGCTTGAGCTGCTTGTCCACCAAGGCGTTCAGATGCGTGATCAAGGCCGGCGCGCCGCCTTGCGCCAGGGTCGCGGCGAAGTCGGAGCGGCGGGTGGTGAGCTGGCTGATGGCGCCGTTGTAGAAGACATCGATGATCTTCCAGCCGCCGCCGGCGTCGCGCATCCGGTAGGCGATGGTCACCGGCGCCGAGCCGGGTGAGATCAGGTGGGTGGTCACCACCTTGTCCGGCCCGCGCGTGAGGACGTTGGGATCGAGATCGATGCGCTGGCCGGAATAGCCGTCGAAATTGTGCGCGTAGCTGGCCGCCGTCAGTCGCTCGAAGGCGCCGATCAGGGCCTGTTGCTGGCCGGGCGGGATCGTGGCCCAGCTCGGACCCACGGCGAAGCGGGTCATGGTGGCGAAATCGAACGCCCGCGTCACCGCCGGCTCCAGCCGGTGAAAGCGGCCCTGCACGCCCAGCGCCTTGGCCGCCTTCATGGTGTCGATCAGCGCGGAGTCGAGCGCCTCGATCTGGCTCGTCGCCGGGTCGGCGCGCGCGGCCGTCCCCGCGGCCAGCGCCACCAGCAGTCCTGCCGCCATCGTGATCGCCCGCATCTGTTTCGCGCCGAAAAACCGCATGCCTTTGCTCCTTCGCTATCGCCGCTCTGGCTTAAACGCGCCGCGCCGCTGGATCGAACCGCCGCGAGGCGCTAAATCCGCCCCGCGCTGGCCCGATAGCTCAGCAGGATAGAGCAGCGGTTTCCTAAACCGAAGGTCGGGGGTTCGAGTCCCTTTCGGGCTGCGCGCACGAGCGGGGAGGCCGTCAGGGTGAACGCCAGGAACGCCGCGCGGGCCCTCGTGCTTTTCTCCGGCGGCCAGGACTCGGCCACCTGCCTCGCCTGGGCGCTGGAGCGCTTCGAAGAGGTCGAGACGCTCGGCTTCGACTATGGCCAGCGCCACGCGATCGAACTCGAATGCCGCGAGCCGGTCCGACAGGCTCTCGCCGCGCTGAACGGCTGGGGCGCGCGGCTGGGCGCCGATCACATCGTCGACCTGAAGGCGCCGCTCGCCGCCGTCGGCGCCACCGCCATGACCGCCGACATCGAGATTCAGGCCGGCAAAGCCGGCCTGCCCAACACCTTCGTGCCGGGCCGCAACATCCTCTTCCTCACCGTCGCCGCCGCCATCGCCTGGCGGCGCGGGGTCAAGGTGGTCGTCGCCGGCATGTGCGAGACCGACTATTCCGGCTATCCCGACTGCCGCGACGACACCATCAAGGCCATGCAGGTGGCCCTCAACCTCGGCATCGAGCCGGGCCTGGTGATCGAGACGCCGCTGATGTGGATCGACAAGGCCGCCACCTGGGCGATGGCCGATGCGCTGGGTGGCTCTGAACTCACCGACGCCATCGTCGCCCTGACCCACACCTGCTACCTCGGCGACCGCGTCCATCGGCACGACTGGGGCTATGGCTGCGGCTCATGCCCCGCCTGCGAGCTTCGGGCGGCGGGCTGGGCGCGGTGGCGGGGCCGCAATCCGGCGACCTGATTTCCGCGCGGCCTGGAGGTTCGAATGGTCCTCGCGGCGCAAATCTTCCTGCTGCTCACGACCGCGTTCACCGTCTTTGCGATGGGCTACACGATCTATGCGACCGTGCGGCTGGCATGGCGTCTCGCCAAGCAGCGTCGCGACCGGGATCGAGCCGACCCACCCTGAGCCGGGCTCATGCCGTCTTGTCCAGCACCGTCTCCTTCATCAACAGCGACGCGATCAGCGCCACCAGCGTCCCCGCCATCAGATACCAGGCGATGGCCAGCGGATCGCCGGTCACGTGGTCGAGCCAGGCCACGATCGGCTGGGTGGTGCCGCCGAACACAGCGACGGCGGTGGCGTAGATGGTCGCGGTGGCGACGCCGCGGATGTCCTTGCGCAGCGACTCGACCAGGGCGACGAAGGCCGGCACCCCGGCGAGGTTGCCAATCACGTTCAGTCCCGCCATCAGCGCGAGCAGGGCGACCGGTTGGTGGATATGCACCACCAGCCAGAAGGTCGGCAGGATCGCCAGCAGGAAGGCGAACCTCGGCCAGATCATCATCGGCCGACGGCCGAAACGGTCGGAGAGCGCGCCGCCAGCTAGCGAAGCGGCGAACCCGGCGATCCCGTTGGTGACCGCGATCAGCAGGCCGACGCGCAGTCCCATGTGCAGCGTCGCCTGGGCGTAGGTGGTCATGAAGCTGAAAACGTAGGTCGAGATGGTGCCGCCGGCGATCAGGCCCAGGCCCAGCAGCACCACGCGCCAGTGGCCAGCGATCACGCCCAGCGTGCCGGCCGTGGGGTCGATGTGCGCATGGGCGGCCAGCGCCGGCTCGGCGTGGCCGAGGGTCTCGGGCAGGTGGCGGCGGATGATGAGGCCGAACGGCAGCACCACCGCGCCCACCGCCATCGCGATTCGCCAGCCCCACTCCTGCGTTGTCGTGGCGCTGAGCACCGCCGCCACCGTCAGGCCGATCAAGCCGGCCGAGATGCTGGCCAGCGACTGGCTGCCGCTCTGCCACGAGCCATAGAGCCCGCGCTTGTTCAGCGGCGCGGCCTCGATCAGATAGGCGGTGGTCGGCCCGACCTCGCCGCCGAGGGCGAAGCCCTGCACCAGCCGGCAGGCCACCGCCAGGATCGGCGCCCAGACCCCGATTTGAGCATAGCTGGGGATCGAGACGAAGCCCACCAGCGCCACGCCCATCAGCGCGAACGAGAGCAGCATCGCTGGCCGCCGCCCGACCCGGTCGGAGAACTGGCCGATCACCACCGCCCCGATCGGCCGGAAGACGAAGCCGACGCCGAAGGTGATCAGCGAGGCCATCAGGCTCGCGAACGGCGTGTGGCTGGGAAAGAACGTATTGCCGATCTGCAGCGTGAAGTAGGTGTAGACAACGAAGTCGTAGAACTCGAGCCAGTTGCCGACCACGGCGGCGGCTACGTTCTTGACCGAGATGGGCGGGCTCGCCTCATCGCCCGCGGTCGCCCCGGCCGCCATCCCCATCGCCCACTCCCGCCCCGTGTACTGACGCCGGCCTTATGCCGGGCCGGGGGCGGGGCTCACAAGGGCGTTCAACCGCAAAGGCTTAGCCGGGGCCCCCCAACGCCGCGGCAAGGGCTTCGAACATGGCCGACCAGCCCGTTTCGGTGGCGGGGATGTGCTCGGGCGGCAGGCCCTCCTGGGTCAGGGTCATCACCGCGCCGTCGCCATCGGCGATGATCTCCACCGTCACCTTGTTGAAGGCGGGCGAGAACTGCGGCATGCCGAAGCTGAAAACCAACCGGCGCGGCCGTTCGACCTCCAGGTATTCGCCGATCGCGCGGTAGTCGATCCCATCGCGCCGGTCGACGATCTCCCACTTGCCGCCCACCCGCACGTCGAGCGCGGTGTGGTGGCTTTCGCTGCCCGGCGTGGTGAACAGCCACCTGGCGGCGAGGCGCGGATCGGTCCAGCCCTCGAACAGCCGCTCGGGCGAGGCGTCGAAGCGGCCGCGGATCGCCAGCTTGGGTTTGATGTCCGCCGTCATCGGGCATTCTCCAGCGATGGCGTCAGTATAGGTCACGCCCCCGTTGACGCCACCCGCGCCTCATGGCTGTTGCGCCCCATGCCAGCTCCCCAACTCGACGCCTACGCCCGCGCCGTCCATCGCTTCGCCACCGCCGGCAAGCTCGACGCCGCCAAGATGATGCTCAACTGGGACGCCCAGACTCACATGCCCACCGGCGGCGCCTGGGCCAGGGGCGAGCAGATGGCCGCGATCACCGAGGTCTCCGCCGAGCTGATCGGGTCCACGGCCGCCAGCGACGAGCTGGCCGAGGCCGAGGCCATGGCCGGCAAGCTGGAGCCCGACGAGCAGGCCGACCTTTCCGAGATGCGCCGCACCCATGTGCACGCCGCCGCCGTGCCGGCGGACCTGCAGGCGGCCAAGGCGCGGGTCTCCCAGGTGCTGCAATCGGTCTGGACCCGGGCCAAGCCGGAAAACGACTGGGCCGCCTTCGAGCCCGGCTTCACCGAACTGCTCGCCATCACCCGCGAGGTCGCCCAGGCCAAGGCCGAGGCGCTGGGAACGACGCCCTATGGCGCCCTGATCGACGTCTACGACCCCGGCGTCGGCGAGGCGATGATCGACCCGATCTTCGCCGACCTCGCCGCGACCCTGCCCGGCCTGATCGCCGAAGTGCGCGAGCGTCAGGCGCGCTGGCCGGAGCCGATCCCGTTCGGCGACGTGCCGGTCGAGCAGCAGGCGGCGCTGTCGCATGCGCTGGCGGTGCAGGTCGGCCATGACCCCGACAACTTCCGCATCGACTCGGCGCCGCACCCGTTCTCGGTGCCGCACAGCCCCGGCGACGTGCGCTTCACCACCCGCTACGACGTCGGCAACGTCCGCTTCGCCCTCCTGGCCACCCTGCACGAGGCGGGGCACGCCATGTACGAGTTCAACCTGCCGCGCCAGTTCGCCTTTCGGCCCGGCGGCAGCGCCCGCGGCATGACCGTGCATGAGAGCCAGTCGCTGTCGCTGGAGATGATGGCCGGACGCAGCCTGGAGTTCCTGCAATGGCTCTCGCCGCGCCTGGGCGGGGGCTACGGCGGCGGCGACCCGGCGCGCTGGTCGCTGGCCAATGTGCAGAACACCTGGCGCCGGCTCGACAACGGCTTCATCCGCGTCGAGGCCGACGAGCTCTCCTATCCGCTGCACGTGATCCTGCGCTACCGGCTGGAGCAGGCGCTGATCGGCGGCGACCTGCTGCCCCCCGACGTGCCCGGCGCCTGGAACGAGCTCTTCACCAAACTTATCGGCCGCACCCCGCCCGACCTCGCCCACGGCTGCCTGCAGGACATCCACTGGTCCGCCGGGCTGATGGGCTACTTCCCCAACTACGCCATGGGCTCGATGCTGGCCGCGCAGCTGTTCGAGCGCGCCAACGCCGACGATCCGCAGATCCTGCCGGCGCTCGGCCGCGGCGACTTCGGCCCCTATTTCGCCTGGGTGAAGCCGCGCGTCCACGCGAGAGCCAGCCTGGTCAGCTTCGACACCCTGGTCCGCGAAGCCACCGGCGCCCCGCTCAGCGCCGACGCCTTCAAGCGGCATGTGCGCAAGCGCTATCTGGAGGAGGCCGCGCCCTAAGGGGGCGGCTCGAAGACCTCGTCCGTCGCCATCCGCACCGACCGCAGCTCGCGGCTCTTCGCCAGTTCGTCCCGCAGCGAGACCAGGCTGTAGGCGGCGAGCAGCGAGCGGCGGCGCGCGCCGCTGACGTTGCGGGTCGCGCCGTGCAGCAGATTGGCGTCGAACACCAGGATGTCGCCCGCCTCGCCGGACAGTGCCCGCGTCGCCGGGTGCTCGACCCCCGCCGGCGCCGCCAGCCCGGCGCCGCGGTGTGTGCCCGCCACGACCCGCGTGCCGCCGTTCTGCGGCCCATAGCGATCCAGGAAGATCAGCACCGACACCGTCTGCGTCGGCCCTGGCTCGCCGCCGTCCCGGTGCAGCGCTTGCCACCCGCCCCCGGCGCACGGCTCCCGCCCCTCGACCTGCGAGAGAAAGAACGACGCCCCGAGCAGCCGCCCCGCCGCCGCCAGCGCCTGAGGAATTCGGCACACCTCCCGCACCGCCGGGTCGAGGTCCACCAACGCATGCCGCCAGTCTCGCCCGCGCGGCACGGGCCAAGCCTCAGACGGCCGCTCGCCGGCGTCGAACGCGGCGCGCAGGGCCTCGACCTGGGTATGGGAGGCGGTGTTGCGGAGGAGCAGGTAGCCGTCGGCGTCGAGGCGATCCGTCACCCGGCCCCCGCCTCCCGCCACATGCTCCACATCGGCGGCGAATCCGCCCTGGCCCGATGCTCCGAGAGCACCTCGTACCCATGCCGCCGATAGAGCGCCACGTTCCGCGTCGTCCCCGTCTCGAGGTAGGCTGGCAACCCCTCCGCATCCAGCCGGTCGTTCGCCGCCCGCAGCAGCGCCGATCCGACGCCGCGGCCCTGCGCGGCTGGGGCGACGCCGAGGAACCAGAGGTAGGCGTGGCGGCGCTGCATCGGGTGGTGGGCGTCCAGGTCGGCGCGGATGGCCATCAGGCGGCCGAAGCGCGACCAGCCGGTGGTGGCGAGCATAGACGGCAGCAGCTTCAGCTCGGCGCCGAGCGGCGTGGGCGCTGCCAACCACTCGAACGGCATCCAGATCGCCGCCGCGCCGCCGCCAGGGGGCCGGTCGATGCGGCCGCTGTGCAGCCCCGCGCCCGCCATCCGGCGGAAGAAGGCCAGGCGCACGGCGCCCCGGCGGGCGTCCGGCCGCATGAACCAGTCCATGTGCGGATCCACGGCGAAGGCGTCCGACAGGGTGCGGGCGACCTCGTCCAGGTCAGCCGCCGTCGCCTGGACCGGGGTCTCGGCGGCGCGGCGGACCGCCTCGGCGTCCACCGAAGTCAGACCCGCTCGGCGATGCGGATCGCCGCCCGGCAGCCGGCGCGGATCACGGCGCTGAGCAGCGGATAGGCCGGCGCCCGGTGCGCGCCCTCGGCGACGGCGGCGTCCAGGTGGGCGATTTCCTCGTCGCGGAACTGCGAGAGCTCGGCCGCCAGCGCCGGTTCGGCGGCGCCGATCTCGGCGATCTGGCCGGCGTAGTGGGCCTCGATCACGCTCTCCACCGCCTCGGTGCAGGCATGGGCGGCGGTCTCGCCAATGAGCGCCGTCGCCGCGCCGAGGCCGAAGCCCGCGGCGCGCCAGAGCGGGGCGAGCGCGCTGGGGCGCACCCGGCGTTCGACCAGGATGGCGTCGAAGCGGGCCAGGTGCGCGTCCTCCTGCGCCTCCTGATCGGCGATCTGGGCGAGGGAGCGTCCGGCGGTGCGCGAGGCGCGCAGCACCGCGCGTTGACCGCGATAGATGGCGCCGGCCGCCAGCTCGCCGGCGTGATCGACCCGCAGCATGGCGTCGAGCCGGGCCTTGGCGGCGCCGAGGCCGGGCCGCCCAGGGACGGCCGTCGGGATCGGGCGGCTCATCGGGCCGGCTCCTTGCGCGCCGCGGCGGTCAGGCTGAGTCCGACCAGGCCCGCGGAGATCAGGCAGTTCCAGCCAGCCATCGAGAGCCCCAGGAACACCCAGGGCGCCTGGTCGCAGGCGGGGCCCTGCACGGTCTTGGCGCCGGCGAGCAGCGCCTTCATCTGGTCGATGGTGGCCGGACCGGTGCTGGAACAGGTGGCGGGCGCTGGCCACCACTTCCATTCCGCCCCGGCATGGAAGGCGGCCAGATAGGTCCCGTAGGCGAAGATGCAGGCGAGGACCAGGCTGGCGATCCTGGGCGCCGGCGCCCTGAAACGGGTAAGCTCGGCGGCGATGGCGACCGCGCTGATCCCGATCGCGATCCAGTAGACCTCGCGCTCCTTCAGACACAGGTGACAGGGCGCGAAGCCGAACGCCTCGAACGCATGCGCCGCGGCCAGCATGTCGGCCGAGACGAACAGGGCCACGAAGGGCCAGCGCTTGAACATCAGGTCGAGAAGGGCCATCGCCGGGCTATAGCCCGGTTGCGGCGGGTTGGGCAAAGCGTCGGGGATCAGAACGCGAAGCGGATCACCAGCACCACCCCGATCAGCGCCAGCGCCACGGCGCTGACCACCAGCCCCAGGCGCTTCTCGATGAAGGTCTGCATCGGCGCGCCGTACTGGCGGATCAGCCACGCCACCAGGAAGAAGCGCAGGCCACGGATGAAGATCGAGGCGACGAAGAAGAGCGGGAAGTTGAGCTTGAACAGGCCCGACGCGATGGCGGTGATCTTGTAGGGGATCGGGATCGCCAGCAGCAGCACGCCCCACTGATGATACCAATGCTCGAACTGGTGCGGATCGCTGCCGGTGAGCGACAGCAGCCAGATGCCCACCGGATGCAGGAAGAATCCCACCGTATAGCCGACGCAGCCGCCCAGTACCGAGGCGGCGAGGCAGATGGCGGCGTAGCGCCAGGCCTTGGTACGGTCGGCTAGCACCAGCGGCGCCAGCATCACGTCGGGCGGGATCGGGAAGAACACGCCCTCGGCGAAGGCGAGCATGGCCATCCACATGGGCGCCTCGGGTGAGGCCGCGAGGCGGAGCATCCAATTATATAGGCGGCGCAGCATTGGGCGGTGGACGTATCAGGGACGGGGCCGCCTGTCTCGCCTCACCGGCTATCGGCGCGGCGCGGCGCGCGCTAGCCTCGGGCGGGGTGCGGCGAAAGGCGCCAGGCGGGAAGGCGACGTGACCGAGATCGAGGAGGACCTGGCCGCCATGGCCGCCGACGAACTGGAGCGGGCGCTGACGCTCGCCTGGCGCGCCCTGTCGGCCATCGCGCCCTGGGGCGACGCCTACGACGGCTTCACCGCCGCCGGCCGCCAGGTCACGGTCGAGCGCAGCTATCTGTGGGCCGAGGTCGCCGGCGGCGACATCCTCTGCGAAGTGGTGGTCTACGGCGGCCCCAGCCGCTGGGACGAAGGCGTCCGCGTCGGCGGCCTGATCCGGAAACCGATCAAATGAAGCTCGCCTCGCTGAAGTCCGGCCGCGACGGCCGCCTCGTGGTGGTCAGCCGCGATCTGACGCGCTGCGCCGACGCCACCAGCGTCGCGCCGACCCTGCAGGCCGCCCTCGACGACTGGCCGCGCGCCGAGCCGGCCCTCGGCGCCCTCGCCGCCGATCTGGAGCGCGGCGCCGGCCAGCCCTTCGACCCGGCGTCGGCCGCCAGCCCGCTGCCCCGCGCCTACCAGTGGGCCGACGGTTCGGCCTATCTCAACCACGTCGAGCTGGTGCGCCGCGCCCGGGGCGCCGAGATGCCGCCGAGCTTCCTCACCAGCCCGCTGCTCTACCAGGGCGGCTCCGACGGCTTTCTCGCCCCCACCGATCCGATCCCGCTCGGCGACCCGGCCTGGGGCCTCGACTTCGAGGCCGAGGTCGCGGTGATCACGGGCGACGTCCCCATGGGCGCCGATCCCGAGACCGCCCTGGCCGCCGTGCGCCTGGTCATGCTCTGCAACGACGTCTCCCTGCGCGGCCTGATCGCCGACGAGCTGGCCAAGTCGTTCGGCTTCTTCCAGTCCAAGCCCGCCTCGGCCTTCTCGCCCGTCGCGGTGACCCCGGACGAGCTGGGCGGGGCCTGGCGCGGCGGCAAGCTGCACGGCCAGGTCCGCATCGACCTGAACGGCGCCCCGTTCGGCCGCGTCGACGCCGGCCAGGACATGAACTTCGGCTTCGGCCAGCTGATCGCCCACGCCGCCAGGACCCGGACGCTCGCGGCCGGCGCGATCATCGGCTCCGGCACCGTCTCCAACCGCGGTCCCGACGGCGGACCCGGCAAGCCGGCCCAGGCCGGCGGCGCCGGCTACGCCTGCATCGCCGAGCAGCGCACCGTCGAGACCCTGCTCGAGGGCGCGCCCCGCACCCCGTTCCTGAAAGCCGGCGATACCGTCCGCATCGAGATGCTGGACGCCGCCGGCCAGTCGATCTTCGGCCCAATCGACCAAACCGTGCGGTCTTAGCCCCCCAGCCAACCCCCAAACCCGCGGCCAATGGGGAGTCCGAGCGCCGATGCGCCCCTATCGACCAAACCGCCGCCTTGAGCTAAACGCCCCCTCCGCCGCCCCAGTGGCGAAATGGTAGACGCGGCAGACTCAAAATCTGTTGGCCGCAAGGTCGTGTTGGTTCGAGTCCGACCTG
>Ga0302311_10000731_pt1 | contig 39881 bp, 38 predicted proteins | sample III_Palsa_N1_3_FD_200449 | JGI IMG/M metagenome (GOLD analysis project Ga0302311, IMG submission 200449) | Peat permafrost microbial communities from Stordalen Mire near Abisko, Sweden - III_Palsa_N1_3 | ecosystem: Environmental > Terrestrial > Soil > Palsa > Peat permafrost | place: Sweden... | reverse complement strand
GAGCCGGTTCCCGGGAGTTATCGGCCGGCGGCGTGTAGTTGCTTACGGAAACGGCCTGTTACGCCAGCGTCGGAGCGCGGAGCGCTGGCTGCGCTTTCGCGACTTTAGAGAGCCCACCGGCGCCACGTGCGTGTGTACTGCAACCCTATGGGAAAAAAGAGACGGGATTTTCGGCCGTCACATCGACCTTTTTTGGTGACGGGTGCTTGCGGCGGCAGCCGCGGACTGCAAAACAGGGGGCCCGGGTAAACGGCCGGCGCCGACTGCGGGCGCACAACACCATGTTCGCGCAGGCACAGCAGTGGCTGCGCAACGCGCTGCGCCGGAACACCAACAACCACCCGTGGGCGGCGGCCGCCTGGCTGGCGTGGAGCCTGGTCGCCACGGGGTGGGTGCTGCTCCTCGCCGCGCGCAGCGCGCTGTGGGCCGAGACGGCGGCGGCGGTGCGGTCGGCGACCGTGGTTGGCGCCAAGCTCGGCCTCGTGCTGCTCGTGCCGCACGTGGCCATGCTGCAGGCGTTTGTCGGCCGCGTGCTCTGGCTGAGCGTCGTGTTCCTCGCGTGCAACCCGCTGGTGCTGGGCACCGCCAAGGACGAGGCGTTCCTCGCCTGCGTGCGCAACGCGACGGTAGATTTGCAGTAACACACACATGCGGCACCGGATCGCGCTCGTCTGCTGGCTGCTCCTCGCCGCGCTCCTTACCAGCCTGGCCACCGGCTCGGCGCTCGCCGCGGTGGTGGTGCTCTACCGCGCGCTGGCCAGCGACGCCTACCGCTGCAGCGACGGCGCGGGAGCCGTGCTGCTCGCGCGGTTCGTGCGCTGCGACACACCGGCATGACCGTCTGTCGAGCGCTTGCCTGCCTCATCCTCGCAGGCGCGCTGCTGTGGCGCCTCTTCGACGGCGCCGACCCGCCGTGCGCGCACCCGCACGACGAAGAGCAGGTGCGGCGCCGGGTGAGCTGCGTAGACGCGTGGATACGAGACGGGTAATCACACATGAACCCCCAGGACGCCCAGGAGCCGGTCTGCGTCCACGGGGAGCGCTGGCCCACACCATGAACCCGCAGGACGCCGAGTGCGCTGTGCCCGAGGCGCGGGGGCGCTCCGACTGCACGCGCGCGCTGCTCGGCCGCCTCACCGGGGCCGCCCTGGTGGCCATGGTGGTGGCGGGGGTCTACCTCGCCGGCGAGGTCACCCCGGGCTGCCAGGCCCCCGACGGCGGCACGTGCCGTCGGGGCGTCTTCCCCGTGCGCTGCGCCGACGGCACGTGCCCGGCGCCCCTGCCGCCGCGCGAGCACTGCCCGGCGCCCCTGCCGCCGCGCGAGCACTGCCCGGCGCCCCTGCCGCCGTGCGAGCACTGCCCGGCGCCCCTGCCGCCGCGCGAGCACTGCCCGGCGCCCCTGCAGCCGCGCGAGTACTGCCGCCGGTGGGACTATGACGCGTAGCTTCGTAACGGCTTTTTACGCACACACCATGAACCCACAGGACACGGACTACCGCGCGCCGTGGGTCCCCGCGCGGCGGCCGGGCGCGCCGGTAGTCTGCAACCTGCTGCGGCAGGTGGTTGCCGTCTGCGCCGCGACGCTCGGTGTCCTCGTGGTGTGCAGGCAACTCGGCCTCTCCGTGTTGTTGGTCGACAACAGAGACCTGGCGGAGTCCATGCACTACTACCGCCCCGTCGCCTTCGTGCTCTCCGGCAGCCCCGCGCTCGACGGCTGCTACAGGAAGATGGCGTGTATGTAACGGCTGTTTACCCAGTCACACAATGCACCCCCGCCAGAACACGCGCCGCCCCTCGGCGGCCGACGCCGAGAAGCACGCGGACGCGGCGGAGGCGGCGCGCGACGGCAACGTGGCGCGCGCGATGGCCAGCCGCCGCCCCGCGAGCGAGCCGTACCGCGCGCGCGGGCGCCGCGTGTACTTTGTGCCGACCTGGGAGGAGCGCCCGCTCAACCAGCGCGCGCCGCCAGAGGACGAGGTCGAGCTCGTCGACGACGTGCCCGCCGTGTACGTCGACGACAGCAGCTCCTCGCAGTCCTCGAGCAGCGACGACGAGGACGACGACGACGACGACGACGAAGAGCAGAGCCAGGCAGAGGTGGCCGGCGACGCCTCCAGCGACGAGGAGGGGGACGAGGACACCGAGGAGGAGGGGGACGAGGACACCGAGGAGGAGGGGGACGCGGGTCCCTCCGTGCCGCCCGCGGTGAGGGAGAGCGAGTCCGAGAGCGAGTGCAGCGACACGAGCAGCGAGTCCGAGAGCGAGGCCGCGTCCTCGGACGAGAGCGCGCTGCAGTCCGAGGACGAGGAGGAGACCTCGTCTGACGAGGAGGAGCAAGCGCCGAAGCGCCTGCGCCGGAGCACGCGCGTGCCGCCCCCGCGCGAGCCGCCCCGCGACGCCCACGGCACGCCGGCGCCGCTGCCCGGGCACATCACCGACGACGTCGAGAAGGACAACTATTGGCGCGCGCACAGCACCACGGCCTACGAGGGCGGCGTGCAGGTGCGCCCCGCCCCGCCGAGGAGCTAACTGGCGACGCAGTGCTGGGCGCCGGGCTGCGGCTCCGTGTGGCCCTCCGGGGACGGGCCGCCGCGCGGCGGCCTCTGGCACCCGCGCGCCAGGTTCACCGGCCTCATGCTCGGCCGCGAGCACCCGATGTGCATCGCGTCGGGCGCCGGCAACGACTACGACCGCGGCCAGCTCAACGCCGCGCCCCCCGGCGGCTTCAAGTACCACTGCCGCCTCTGCCGCCAGACGCTGCGCGAGGAGCACTTTGACCCCGAAGACACCGCCGGCGCCGCCAACGCGAGCATTGTATGTCTGGCGTGTCAGGAGAGGTAGAGCTTATACAACGCTATGCCGTTCAAAAAGTACACTGCGTCTCCACGCACGCACGCGCTGTCCCATTCGCAGCGCAGCAGCGGCGCCGCCTTCGCGCCCGTCTTGGCGCACACGGGCGTGCACTTGGCGTCGCCAAAGTCGGCCAGGATGCGGCCCTGGTCCACCTCGAACCTCGCGTTCCTGCGGATGTCGCTCACGGACCAGCGCACAGTCCGGGCGTCCTCCATGGCGCGGGCGATGAGGTCCTTCCCCGCGGTGATGAACAGGTCGCCGACCATGCCGACGCTGAGCACTGCATGCGCGCACGTCCACGAGTACAGCCGCACGCCGCAGAGGTCCATCACCAGGATTGTGCGGTGGCTGGTATCGTTAACGAGCATGATGCGGTCATTGGCCACGTGGAAGTAAATTGTGTTCGCGTCCACCCTGTGCTTCCCCATGCCTTCGGCCTTGGCGATGCACAGCATGCAGTCCGCCATGAACACCAAGGCCTCCGTCCCGGAGAACAGCGCCTTTCTGGTGCCGTTGATCTGGCCACTCGCGCTGTACGACCGCAGGGTCTGCATCGTGTCCGTGGCGAGCACGCTCACCCCCGTCGCGCCCCGCAGGGACAGCCGGGAGCCGTCATCGGACAACGCCATGTGCGGGCTGCCGCGGGTGGGCACGTCGTGCAGCACGGCCATGGTGGCCGCGTCGTACACGCAGACTCTGCACACGTGCGCGGCGTAGATGATCCCGCCGTCCGGCGAGACGGCGAGGTGGAACACGTAGTCTGCAAGCTGGCGCGGCATGATGGAGGCGAGCAGGCGGCTCGACTGCACGGCGCGCATGTTTCTGTGCATGACGCGACTGTGATTCAATCCATAGGTGGCGATGACCGCGCGCAGCATCGGCGCCCACAGGTGCTCGTCCTCGCCGAAGCGCGCCCAGGACTGCGCGCTCGCCCGCGCCAGGTGCGCGCCTATCATGAAGTCGAAGCGCGCCACGCACAGCAGCACGTCGCGCGGCAGCTCGGTGAGCTTCATCGCGTGTGTCGTTCCGGCTTGTTTACGCACCGCCCCTCCCTTACACGCCAAAGCTACTGCGGATCACCTCCTTCACAAAGGCGGCAAGCGACTGGCCCGCGCCCTGGCGCAGCGCGACCTCGGCCTGGCAGTCGGCGTTCTCGTTCGGCTGGCAGCCGTTGAGGAACACGTAGACTTGTGTGCCGAGCCCGTCGCCCGCGTCCGTGTCGCACGTGATGAAGACGGTGTCCCGCCCCTTGCCGAGCGCGCGGTAGATGTAGCGCTCGCGCGTCGCGTACAGGCTCAGCGCGGCCCGGTCGCCGGCGACCTCGGCGCGCTCGAGCAGCGAGCGCGAGGTCGTCTCCGTGACGGTGATCACCTCGCGCTCGTCGGGCACGCTGCTGACCACCGCGGCCGCGCCCGGGTCCTGCCGCTCGTGCTCGTCGACGAAGGCCTGCACGCTCGCCGCGTCGGGCGCCACGAAGCGCACGTAGATGACCGCAGGCATGGTGTGACTTCGTTCCGGCTTCCTGCCTCACGCGCACACCATGGCCTCGCTCCCTCGCGGCTGGCAGCTCGGGCGCGGCGCGCCGCTCGCCCTCCTGCCGCGCGAGCTCGTGGCGCACGCGCTCGCCTTCCACCCGGCCGCCCTGCCCGTGCTCGCGCAGACGGGCGCGCGGTGGCGGCAGTGGGCGCGGGGCCAGGCGCGGCTCTGGGAGTGCGTCTTCTGGGCGACGCTCCACCTGGGCAGGCTGTACATGCTGCCGCCGCTCCTAAGGGAGTCGCTCAGCCTGGTGCTTGCGGTGAACAACTCACGCGGGTGCGAGCGGTGGCAGTGCGTGTTGGTCATGCCGCTAGACGAGTACCAGCGCATCGTGCACGACGCCATCCGGCACGACAGGGTGACCCGCAGCCTGTGCGCCGTCACCAAGCACCAGTTCTGCCACCTCGCCAACGTGCCACCGGTTGGGTGGAGGCTGCACGACAGGGTGACCCGCGGCCTGTGCGCCGTCACCAAGCACCAGTTCTGCCACCTCGCCAACGTGCTGCCGGTTGGGTGGAGGCTGCACCACTCGCGCGACGGCAAGAATTACTGCATATGGGTGCGCACGTGGCGCGCGACGGCGCAGCTGATCAGCGAGAGCGACTCGGTGTTCAGCATTATGCGAAAGCTGGGGTTCACGCTGCTGCACGACAGGACAGCGTGCGTCACACACAATGGAAGCGCTGCCTGACGACCTCGTGCAAGCAGTGATCTCGATCTCCCCCCAGACGCTGCCGGCGCTCGCGGCGACCAGCAAGGCGTGGCGGGCGCGCTGCGCGCGCTATCAGACGAGCTGGACCAGGGTCTGTCTGCTGCGCATGAGCTTGCTGTGGTACTCGGCGCCGCCCGCAGCGCTGCGCCCCGCGCTCAGGCTCCTCCCGAACATCTGCGGCGCCGACTTCCCGCGCCCCCAGGTGCTGCGCGAGGTTGACATCGACCGCTTCCGGCAGCTCGTCGCAGTCGTATGGAGCCTGGCGCGCCCGACGGCCTTTTACGCGGCGACGTACGAGCAGTACCTGCACCTGCACCGGACGCTGCCGCCGCTGTACGGCGTGAACCTGGCCGCGCCGGGCAAGGAGGGCTGGAGGGGCGCGACCATGCCGCGGGGCCGCTTCTACCGCTACACCGACCGGGACAGGCAGGACCGCAGGTACACGCACGCCGAGGTGCGCGCGTGGTTTGCGTAGCAGCACACATGCTGGACGCGCTGCCCGACGACCTCGTGCAGCACGCGCTCTCCTTCTGGCCGTGGGCCCTCCCCCAGCTCGCCGGCGCGTCGGCGAGCTGGAAGGCGCGGAGCGGGGCGTACACCGGCGCGTGGCTCCCCTTGCTGCTCGCAGTCCACCTGAAGGACAAGCCCGTGCCGCGGAGGTTCAAGCAGGTCTGCGACCCCCTGTTCTTCGCCGCCAACCTCGTCGTCAAGGAGAGACGCCCGGGAGACGCGCTGCGCCGCATGGGCTCGCGCGAGTACGAGGCGGTGGCGCGAGTCTGCGTTGCCGCGCAGGCGCTCGCGTACAACGCGGCGACGCTCGAGCAGGCGCTCTTCGTCATGCGGCACGCGCGGCTGGGCGTGTACGTGCACCTGTTTATCCCCGACGGCAGCTGCTTGGAGTACCTGGTGCTCACGCGGCGCGGCAGGCTGTCCCACGTCCGCTACACGGACGCGAGGGCCCGCTACGACGAGGCGGCGGTGCGCGGGCTCTACGCTGTGTAACTGTGCATCTCCGCTCACAAATGTTCATCACCCTGGTCCTCGGCCGCCTCACCGGGTACGCCCTGGTGGCCATGGTGGTGGTGGGGGTCTACCTCGCCGGCGAGTTCACCCCGGGCTGCCCGGCCCCCAACGGCCGCACGTGCAACGGCATAGGCGCGTGCGTCAACGGCGTGTGCGCCTGCCCGGCGCAGTTCTCGGGCGTGGCGTGCACGGAGACGCTGTGCCCGGGCTACCAGGCGTCGACGGGCGCGGTGTGCTCCAACCGCGGGCTGTGCACGCCCTTCCCGCAGAACGTCAACCCCGCGTGCGCGGCCTCCTGGACCTCGGCCGCCTGCGTGCAGGTGAGCTTTGGCGGCAGAGGCGGCGCTGACGCCAGACCGTCCGCAGTCGCAGGCCAGCATCGACCGCGCCAACCTCACGCAGGCGGTGGGGCTCATCCAGTGCCTGTGCGTGCCGCCGTGGGGCGGGCCCGACTGCCGCACCAACATCTGCCCGCGCTCGGTGGAGCAGCTCGTCTGCTCCGGGTTCGGCAACGCGAGCGTGGCGTACACGAGCAACGTGACCTCGGGCGGCAACGGCTGCCAGTGCGCGCAGACGTTTTCGCTGCTGACGCCCAGCGTGCTCTCGTCCTTCTCCGTGGCCGCCATCGAGCAGATCCAGGACCGCTACCTGGCGTCCTTCTCGCAGACGTACTGCGGCGTGCTGCAGGTCCTGGGCGACGGCATCTACGCCACGCAGCCGCTCTCGGCCGCGTGCTTTTGCGAGAAGGGCAGCAAGGGCGTGGCGTGCGAGCTCAACGCCTGCCCCACGCTCGCGGGCGTGGTCTGCAGCGGCAGGGGCCACCCCGCGCTGGGCCAGGGGCTCGCCTACAACACGTCGGACAGCCGCAACGGCACGTGCGACGTGCAGTGCGCGCCCGGGCTGCAGCTCTGCAACGGCGAGTGCCAGCTCTCCTGCCGCCACCCGCTCGTCTGCCCCCCGGGCGCGCCGTACAGGTGCTCGGACGCCACGTGCGTGCCGCCGGCGGCCGCGTGCGCCGCGGGCACCGAGTACGGCTACCTCGACGACCTGGCGCTGGCCCGCGGCTACTTTGTCAACGCCAGCGCCGCGACGGTGCTCAGCTCGCCGCTCGTCTTCTACAGCTTCACCGGCAGCGGCGCGCTGCTGCTGGACGGCGTGGCGCTGCAGGGCACGCAGGGCGTCGTGCAGCGCACGTACGCCGACCTGGAGGACTACTCGCCGGCGTGGACGGTCACCTGGGTCGCCGTCGACGGGCTGGACGTGGAGCTCTTCCCCTTCCCGTTCGCCTACCCGGCGCCGGGCGCCGCGCCGCCCTTCTCCTCCTTCAGGCTCAGCTCGCCCTCGGGCCTGGTCATCATGGACTTTGTGCAGGCCAACCCGTACCTGGTGGACTTTGACCCCGCGCTCGCGGTCGGCCTGCCGGTGGTCGCCACCTTCCCGCGCGGCGTGCTGCGCCCCGGGGGCGACTACGTCACGCTGAGCGTCTGCCTGGCCAACGCGCTCGCGTGCACGTGGGCCTGGAACGGCTCCGCGCTGCTCGGCCCGGGCGGCGAGCTCTGCGACGACCAGTCCATCGAGGACACCTGCCCCGAGGTGCCCGACGCCGCCTCGCTGCAGATCCTCAACCTGACCTTCACCGCGCGCCAGCGCACGTTCATGAACGACTACCTGGGCCGCGTCTGGCAGCTCGAGCTGCCCGACACCAACGTCACGTTCACCGTGACGGCGCAGGGCGACGTCGCCGACCTCGAGCTGGTCACCGTCGCCGACCTGAGCGCGCCCTGCGCCTGCGGCGGCGCGTTCGGCTTCGTCAAGCTCAACCAGAGCGCCATCGACGCCCAGTTCGCCGCCGGCGTGGGCACCACGCCCGTCGCCACGCAGTACGCGGTCATGGTCGAGCGCGGCTCGGGGCAGCCGGTCAACGTGCGCGCCACGGTGCTCGCCGCCAACACGGTCACGGTCACCGGCACGGCGCCGGGCTACGGCACCCTCATCGCGCCGCTGGCGGACGCGCACTTCATCTCCGCGGCCCAGTTCGCGCAGGGCAGGCCCACCTGCGACGCGCGCGTCTTCCCCGTGCGCTGCGCCGACGGCACGTGCGCCTACGTCGAGTCGACGACGCGCACCGACAACGTCACCTGCGAGTGCACGGGCTCGTACGCCACGAACTGGACGTGCGCGTGCGGCGGCGCGGCCTGCAGCTGCCCCGGCCAGACCGCGTGCGCGTGCCCCGCGTACACGAGCGTGTTCGGCGCCGCGCTGGCGGCCGCCATCCAGGACAGGGCCGCGTGCACCGTGCGCTACGACCCGTACCCCTTCGCGTCCGACCCGAGCACGCGCGGCGCCTGGAACGGCTCGGCCTGGGTGGCCGCCGCCTCGCAGCTGCTGCTCGAGGTCGAGGTCGCCGGCTGCGACGCCTCGGCGGTGCTGTACGCCGACGGCGCGGTGTACCCGGCGCAGGTGTTCTGCGACGGCAACGCGACGGTGCTGCTGCCGCGCGGGTTCGCCAACGTGAGCGTGTTCAGCCTGGCGACGGTCAACCAGCCCACCTTTTTCTGGACGCCGGCGGGCGGCGTGCCCATCTGGGAGGTGGCCAACGTCACGGCCCGCGGCTCGGAGAACTCGGCCGGCGCCAACAGCACGCTCAACGTCAACCGCGACACGTGGAACACCACGCGCGGGCCCAGCTTCCTGGAGCTCGACTTCCACGGGCCGTACAACGTCACCTTCTTCCTCGTCAACCTCTTCACCGCGGGCGTGGCCTACGACGACGGCGTGCTGCCCATCCGGCTCACGCTCGAGGGCTTTGACGGCGAGCTGTGGCGCGTGGTCGGCACCGTGACCTCGGCCGTCGTGCGCGGCGCCGACGCCGAGTTCATCCGCATCGCCCCCACGCTGCTGCGCAAGGTCCGGCTGACCAGCCCCGTCGCCATGGGCGTGCGCACGTTCATCCCCTTTGCCGAGTGCGCCCGCCGCCCCCGCGCGCGCTGACCGCCGCCCCGCAGCCAGGCGGTGTCCTGCCCGGCGCGCGCCGACCACCGCGCCAACGAGGGCCTGCTGTACTCGGGCCTCCCGTGCGTCGCGTCGGACTCGTGCAACCTCACCACGGGCGCGAACACGACCTACGGCGCCAACGACGGCGTGTGCGACGACATCCTCTACGTGGCCTACGCCCGGGGCATCGCGCCCACGTGGCAGTACGTGCCGTCCGGGCCGCCCATCGACCTGGGCGCGCAGTACCTCGCCGCCTACAACCGCACCGCGCAGAGCGAGCTCACCGGCGGCGTGCTCGTGCTGTGGAACGCCTCGCTGGCGGCCGCGCCCAACGCCAGCGTGGTCGCCGCGCTGCTCGTCGGCGCCGCGGTCCCCGGCTACCTGGGCGTGCCCTGCAACGGCACGGTGGCCACGCCCTTCAACTACAGCGCCTCCTTCGTGTACTTTGTCAGCGGCGTGGTGCTGCAGCCCTCCTTCCTGCGGCTGCTGTACGGCATCGAGAACGTCACCTGCCCGGCGGGCACCGACGCCTCGGACTGCGGCCCCTCGTCGCGCGTGACCCCGCTGCCGCTGCCGGGCCTGACCTGCGCCGTGGCCAACACGCTCGCCAACTCGCCCAACGTCACGCTCTTCGACCTGGTCGTGCCCTTCGCCGTGGTGAACATCTCCGCGCAGTGCCCGTTCGCCTGCCCCTTCTTCCAGTGCGCCGACGGCACGTGCGCCGACGACGCGGGGGGCTGCGCCGTGCTGTACGACTGCCCCGGCAACGGCTGCCTCGCCAGCGACACGGACGAGTACTACTGCGCGTGCGACAACGGCTTCAGCGGCCTGGTGTGCGAGCTCGACCTCTGCGACCCGACCTCGAGCAACCCGTACGCGCTGTGCACGTGCGGCAACGTGCCGCAGCTCAAGGCCCAGCCGCCGATGAGCACGCTCTTTGTCAACTTCTCCAACCCGCAGCTCGCGGCGCTCAACAGGCGCAACCTGCCGCGCAACGGCAGCAGCGACGTGCAGATGCTCTACCTGCAGGCCGACGCGGCGCCGTTCGGCGTGCCGCTCAAGGACTGCCCCTTCCTGGTCACCGGCCCCAACGGCGAGCCGCTCACGCTGCAGCAGTGCGTCCTCACGCAGAACTCGTACGGCCAGGTGCTCGAGTGGACCACCTTTGTCGGCCCGGACAACGCCACGCACCAGTACGTCTGGACCGACATCGACGAGTACTACGAGGTCACGGCCGCGCAGTCCAGCGCGCCGCGCTCCGCGGACGAGTTCCCCGTGCGCTGCGCCACCGGCCAGTGCGTCGCCAACGAGGACGAGTGCGCCATGTGGGCCAACATCCAGCCGCTGTGCAACGGCCTGGGCAAGTGCCGCGCCGACTCCTCCTGCGAGTGCCTGCCCGGCTACCAGACGTTTGTCATCACCGACCACTTCACCAGCTTCGTGGACTGGCCGTACGACAAGACCAACCCGGCGGCGTGGGGCAACCCGAGCACCAACGGCGTGGACTACGGCGGCAGCTGGTGCACGCAGCGCAACTGCACCGCGCTGGACTGCTCGCCGCCGCTGGGCTGCTTCCAGGGAACGCTGGCCAACAACTTTGCCGACCGTTTCATCAACTGCCCGGCCAACCCCTCGCAGTGCGGCCAGAACCTGCAGGCGTGCGTCGGCGGCAACACCGTGCCGACGACGATGTGCTCGGGCAACGGCATCTGGCGCAAGGTCGACTACAGGGACGAGTGGCGCTGCGCGTGCGGCGAGCCGCTCTCCGTGCTGCAGAACTCCACCGCGCAGGTGCGCGTGATCACCGGGCTCACGCCCAACGGCTGGGGCGGCGACCGCTGCGACATCTACTACTGCGACGACCCGGCCACCAAGCTCTTCTTCCACGTGGTCGACCCGGCCACCAAGCAGTACTACCGCAACTCGCAGAACCAGGTCCTGCCCGGCAAGTGGACCGGCGCCTGCGACGCGCCCATCGGCCCCGACCCGGACCAGTTCTCCCAGTGGAACGAGTGCTGCCCGGAGATGCTCGAGCTGGAGCTGTGCGCCCAGGTGCCCTGCGTGCTCGGCGGCGCGATGCAGTGCGTGCCCGCGGCGCGCTGCCTGCCCATGGGCGGCGTGCCGCAGGTGTTTGCGTGCAACAACCACGGCACGGCGCGCAAGGACGGCACGTGCCTGTGCGACTACGACCGCGGCACCGGCGTGGGGTACACCGCCGACACGACGCGGTTCACCACGGCCAACTGCTACGAGCGCTTCGCGTGCCCGCTGGACCCCGAGTCGGGCGCGGTGTGCAACGCGCTGCCCGCGTGCACGAACCCCGAGTTCTGGGTCGTCATGGCCAACCTGGCCTACCTGCAGCAGCAGTACGTGACCTTCATGTACGAGGGCGGCGTGCCGGTCACCAACGCCACCTTTGTGCGGGCCATCGACCCCAACTTTGAGCACGTCACCGCCATGCGCAACGAGGCCACGCTGCAGGTCGCGATCGGCGTGCAGCTGCTCGAGGACAACCTCGACGGCTGCATCGGCGTGTCCAGGGGCGACAACTGCTCCACGCTCGACCCCGTGGGCATGCGCTCCGTCGTCGTGCCGCCCTCGCCCACCGTCTCGCCCGCGCAGGCCGCCTTCCTCACCCAGCAGGCGTGCGCCATCGTCTACCCGTACATGAAGGGCTTCGCGACCCCGTACGACCTGCAGGACACCGTCGCCAACGTGACCTACCGCGGCGCCGACGTCGCGCTGCTGACCGACGACGTGTACTTTGGCCGCAGCGCCAACCTGGTCGAGAACGTGCACTACCTGGTGCTGAACCTCTCCACGGACGTGATCAACATCTCGCTGGCGGAGCCGCGCAAGCTGGTGTACGTGCGCATCCACGGCTCGCTCGTGGCCGGCGCCGCCAACCTGCAGGTCAAGGTCGCCGACGGCACGGCGTGCAGCGTCATCGCGGCCACCGCGTCGCCGGTGGGCCTCGCCTTCTTCTGGCAGGGCTTTGGCCTGGGCGTCACGTGCATCACGCAGTGGGTGGACTTTGACTTTACGCTCAGCTTCAAGGCGGGCTACATCACCAACTGCGGCGACCCGCAGTCGGCGCAGTGCACCGAGTGGCAGCAGGCCACCTGCCCGCCGCCGGCCGTGGTGCCGCAGGGCCAGGACTACTTCCCGGGCTGCACGCAGCGGCTGTGCTGCTCGATCAGCGTGCAGGGCCCCACGGGCTTCTACCCCTGGTTCACCATCGGCGTCGTGCCCTCCGCCGCGGGCGCCGCGGGCGCCGCGGGCGCCGCGGGCGCCGCGGTCTGGGTCGACGAGGTCCGCGTCATGGGCTACTCGGCCACCGTGCTGCCCCGGCCCCCGGTCTTCGACGCGTTCATCAAGACGACGGTCATGGACTCGAACTGCAGCGACGAGGACTTCTACGAGATCGCCGGCATCCAGGACCAGTCGCTCTTCGCCTCGGCGAGCCGCGGCGAGGGCAAGGCGCCCTGGAACGCGACGCTCTGCGAGGACAACGGCGGCTGGAAGGCCATCGCGCTCTCGCAGGCGCTGGGCCAGGGCCAGGACCCCAACGCGCTGGCCATGGCGGCGGCGTGCAACTCCACCAACCACATGTGCTGGGTCGGCGCCAAGAACCGCGACGACCTGCCCGACCCCCCGCTCGACACGCTCCTCGACTCGCGCTGCACCAACTACGGCTGCTACATCGCGCAGCCCACGCAGTTCACGGACGTGTACGCCTCGAACAAGTCGCACGCGAGCCAGTACGTCGCCGCGAGCCCGACGCTGTCGCCGTGGGTGGACTTTGTCGCCGGCGTGCACGGCCAGCCCAACGGCCAGGTGCGCATGAGCGCGGGGAACATTGACGGCATCGCCGCCGCGAACCAGCTGGCCTACTTCACGGGCACGCACGCCTGCAAGGTCGACCTGTACTCGGACCCGCTGTGCGGCTCGCAGCTCGTGTGCAGCAACATGTACTGCGACAACTTTGCGCACATGTGGTTCCCCCTGACGCTGCAGGCCAGCGGCATCTCCGCCGCCACCGACTACCTGAAGACGGTGCCCACGCAGCCGGGCGTGTACTCCGAGTTCTGCGCCGTGCCCTACGGCGACGCGTTCGACACCACGATTATCAACCACAACTGCGGCGGCAACGGCAACATCGGGCACGCCGGCGTCGCGGGGACGGCGATGCCCTTCTACCGCTGCGTGTTCCCCAACTGCCCGCAGGCGGGCGCGGGCACGTGCCCGTCGGAGCCGACGGACGACGGCTGCGACATGGAGGACGCCACCTCCTTCCAGCAGTCGCTCAACTTTGGCCCCAACCTCCGCGACAACATCGTCTCCATCGGCATCACGGGCGACTGCCAGGTGCAGCTGCAGACGACCAGCACGCTGGCGCCCACGCTCACCATGTCCACCACCGTGCCGCCCTCGCTGCCCCTCGGCATCGCGGCGTACAACACCATCGCGCGCACGCCCACGCTGGACAAGGCGCAGTACCGCTACCCGGACATGTGCGTGACCTTTGACAGCATCAACGGCAACCCGCTGTGGCAGGTGACGGCCATCAAGCTCGCCTACCAGCAGGACATCTACGGCGTGTCGATGAACGTGCGCGCGCCGGCGAGCACGCAGCCCAACCCGCGCGCGATGGACTACTCCAACTACCCGTTCATGTGCGCCAACGTGGACTTCAACTCGCTGATCAAGTTCCCCGCCGGCGGCGGCATCGTGCAGCCCGGGCAGCAGACGCTCCGCAACCTCACCGACGGCCCCGTGCAGCTGACGAGCAGCGCGCTCGCGCTCTTCACCTCGCCCTCGTTCAGCCCCGCCGAGTTCCCCTCCATGATATCCCCGTGCCCCACCTTCATCCAGTGCCAGCAGTGCGAGATCCCCCAGGGCCTGTCGTTCCAGTGGGACGCGCACATCCTGCCCACCCTGGACAACGCCTTCCCCGAGCTGATGAACTTCCAGCCCACGCCCGTGCTCTGGGTCAACTGGTCGACGTACACGGGCGTCAACCAGAACTTCCAGAAGCTGCAGAGCATCGCCTCGCCGCCGGACTACGCGTGGGAGAACTGCAACCAGCGCGAGGGCGCCTACCACATCGACTACGACGTGGACAACTGCGTCCTGGTCAGCACGCTGACGCAGGACTTTGCCAACGACTTGTGCAGCGCGCACCACGACTTTGTGTGCGACTACGACATCAACAAGTACACCGTGCAGGCGGGGCGGCAGCTGGAGGAGTGCGGCACCAACGCGCGCTCCGGCCCGCTGCCCGCGCACCCCAACGAGACGTGCTTCGACCTGTTCCCCGTCCCCGCGCCCGGCGACCCGGACTACACCATCTACCTCTCGTGGCTGGCCGGCAACCTCACGCAGCTCACCGACCTCACCGACATTGACTACGACGCCGTGTACGCGTTCATCGCCAACAGCTCCACCGTGCTGCCCCTGCTCGCCTACCCGGGGTTCATCCAGTGCCTGGCGGGCAGGCTGTCCACGCGCGCCACCACGCTGTACCCGCCGGGCACGACGGCGCAGCCCAACTGGGTCGACTGCAACATCCCGGGCCTCTTCCCCGTCACGTGCCCCGACCTGCAGTGCAACACCACCTCGGGCGTCTGCCGCCGCAGGTGCGCCGCGGCGCCGCAGTACTGCTCGCCGCAGAACGCGCAGTACGCGGGGCAGCCCATGCCGCTGCAGAGCATGCCGGCCTTCCTGCAGCCGCTGCCCGAGTCGACCAACTTCACCACGACGCTCCAGTGCGGCACGCTGATCCCCGTGTCGGCCTACGCGACCAGCGACGCGTTCGGCTCGGCGATGCTGGCCCCGGGGCTCAGGCTGCTCACCGCGCCCGCGGGCAGCGCAAAGTTCCAGACGACGGGCAGCGCGGCCTTCTGGGGCAACGTCTTCAAGGTCTTTTACCAGTTCGTCGCCGGGCGCGCGACCTGGGCGAGCGGCACGGTGGCCGTCTCGCCCTGCGTGACCTGCGCGCCCTGGATGGCGCTCTACGTGTCGCCCACGAGCGTCACCGGCAACACGTCCCTGGGCGTGCTCGTGGCCAACATCTCCCTGACGCTGATCACGACGCAGTACGTGGCCAACTTCACGGCCCCGGCGGGCCGCGCGCTGCTCTTCTCCTTCGGCGGCCTGCGGCCGGGGTTCACCATCACGCTGAGCGACGCGCTCGTCACCGACACCAACTCGATTGCCACCTGCGCCGGCAGGGACTTCTCGCGCAACTGGGTCGAGCCGCAGTCGTCCACCGACTCGGGCGCCCCGCTGAACATGTGCATCATGACCGACGACGACGTGCGCATCTTCGCCGCGCCCAGAAAGGGCGGCTGCATGTGCGGCAAGAGCTTCTCGGGCACGTCGTGCAGCTACCCGTCCCTGCCGCTGCGGTACGCGCCCGGCCGCGTGGCGCTCAAGGCCACGTGCGGCGGGTTCGGCACCGGCGGCGCGGCCGCCCTGCCCGGCGGCGGCACGACGCCCGTGCTCGAGGACGGCGCCTACCTCTCGGGCAGCGACAAGCTGTGCAAGTGGCAGGACCCGGCGCGCATCATCAGCACCGCCTTCCGGCTCGACTCGGCCTACAGCGACGAGTACGTCGACCGCAACGACGCGCCCGTGGGCGCGCAGCCCTTCTTCGCCGTCCCCGTCTACCAGCTGATCAACTACCCGCTGCCCACCGGGCTCGCCATCGACCAGTGCGCGGCCCAGGGCGCCGCGCTGCCGTCCTGGCTCACCGCCGACCAGGTCACCTACCTCGTCGGCCTGGCCACGGCGCCCGCGGTCGCCGACCTCAACGTGAGCTCGGACGGCACGGTGGTCTGGCCGCAGGCCAACACCGTCATGGCCAACGTCACCGTCACCGCCATCTCCGGCTGCGGCCCGCCCAACATCTGCGCCACCATCAACTACAACAACCTCGCCTACGGCCAGGACGGCCTGGTCACCGACGGCGACCTCGTGACGCTCAGCGGAAGCACCGCGCCCTCGTTCACCCTCAACGCGCCCGTCACCACCAGCCAGTGGACCCTCTACGTCTACCCCGCCGTCTCCAGCCCCGCCGCCTACGTCGCCGAGTGCAACCCCCTCGCCGTCTGGACCGTCGCCGCCGACTGGTGGTCCATGGCGTGCACCACCAACACCACCACGTTTACGCTCAACTCCAACACCGCCAGCATCGCCGAGGTCAGGGTCTTTGTCGACAACGCGCGGGTCTGAGCACGTAAACCTCACTCCGCCCCCTGCTCCGCCCTGGCGCGCTTGTAGCGCATCAGCGCCGTCGCGAAGCGCGAGCGCGCCCCCTCGCCGAAGGGCGTCTCGCGCACGCGCTTCGCGACCGAGGCCCGGGCCTCCAGGAAGCCGTAGTCCGCGGCCTCTGCCTCCTCGTCCTTGGCGGCCTCTGCCTCCTCGTCCTGCTGCTCGTGCTGCTGCTCGTGCTGCTGCTCGTGCTGCTGCTCGTGCTGCTGCTCGGCAGGGGGGGCGGGCCACTGCACGCTGTTGAAAAACTCGTCGTCGACGTAGCTGAAGGGCGCCAGGTCGGCGGCGGCGGTGTCCGGGTCGTACACGTAGCCGGGCTTGTGCAGCTGGACGAGGCGCACAAAGTCGGCGTGCGTCTCGCGGCTGGAGAGCGCGACGGCGCGCTCCCACGACTCGGCGACGTCGGCGGCGCTGTCGCTCTGGCGGAACGCCTCGCTCGTGCGCTCGGCGCGGATCTCCACCGGCTTGAGCTTGTAGCCCTGCCGGCGCTGCGGGAGGGGCACGTCGTCGCAGTCCGCGGCCTCCACCTCCACGAGCTCGCGGCCGTCCACGACCACCTTGGCGGACATGTTCGCCGGGCTGCCCTTGATCTTCCACGCCTGCTCGGCGCCGGTGGCCACCACCGTGAAGACGACGTCCACGACCGCGCCCCGCATGCAGAAGAGAAGCGCGCACAGCTCGGCCGCGCGGCGCACCTGGTAGCTCGACTTGCTCTGGCACAGCGGCAGCGCGGCCACCTCCCTGCCGCCCAGGACCAGCTGCAGCAGCTGCGCGAGCGACTCCTCGGGAAGGGGCGTCATCGGCGCGGTGTGGCCGGCGATACGAAGGATCCGCTCTGCTTAAACCACCGGCCTCTCACCCCTCCAGCACCGCCGCCATGAGCTCCTCGCCGGCCGCGTCGTGCGGCGCGGCCTCCACGGCGGCGGCGGCGCTCTCGCGCAGCTCGGCGAAGATGAACAGGTCGAGGCGGTGCTTGGCCTCGCGGCGGGCCTGCGCGGCGGCGGGGCCGCCGTCCTCGTGCTCCCTGACCAGCGCGAGGGCCGCGTCGCGCTCGGCGATGACCTGCCTGACCACGCCCTCGCGCAGCGAGAGCACCTCGGCCGCCTTGGCCAGCTCGCGCTCGACGTGCGCCGCGCGCGCGGCGGCCTCCGCGGCCTGGGCCCCCAGCTTGAAGCGCTCGGCGCGGCCGGCGGCGAGCTGGTCGGCGGCGCCGCGCATCGCCTGGGCGTCGGCCGCGCGCTGCTCGAGCGCGTCGTCGCGCTCCTTGGCCAGCGCGGCCAGCTTGGCGGCGTCGCTCTTGCGCTCCAGCTTGGCCTGCAGGCGGTCGACCTCGAGCTTGCGCGCCGCCTTCTCCAGGTCCAGCTCCTCGCTCAGCTTGTCGACCTGCGCCAGCATGCCCTCGCGCTCGGCCTCGAGCGCCGCGACCCGGGGCTGCATGCCGGCGAGCTGCGCGCGCATCGAGTCCACGTTCTGCGCGCGCTCGGCCTCGAGCGCGCGCACCTCGGCGCCCAGGCTCTCCACGGCGAGGCCGGCCTCGCGGTACATGCGCGTCATCGCGTCGCGCTCCTGCGTCAGGCGGGCGACCTGGCCGCCCTCGCGGGGCATGTTGACCAGCTCCAGGCGCAGGCGCTGCACCTCGGCCGCGTGCTCGGCGGCGGCGCGGAGCAGGCGCGCGTCGGCGCGCGACTCGTACGCGTCGCGCTCGGCCTCGGCGGCCTTCCTGACGCGCTCGACCTCGTCCGCGACCGTGGCGGCGGCGTCCTTGCTGCCGCGCTCGCTCTGCTGCTGCAGCGAGCGCGCCTCCACGAGCTCGTTGGCCAGCCGCGCGCGCTGCTCGTGCAGCAGCTTGAGCTCGTGCTTCTGGTGCTCGATGGTCGCCGCGGCGGCAAGCAGCTCGGCCACGGCGGCCTTGCGCTGCTTGTTGACCTCGTCCAGCTCGGCGGTCGTCTTGGCCAGCATCGCCAGCCGCTCCTCCGACGCCTTGACCTCGCACACGCGCTGGTAGTCCACGGAGGCGCGCTCGCCCTTGAGCGCGGCGAGCTCGCTGTTCGCGCCCTCGAGCGCCGCGCGCTCGCTCACGAGCTCGCGCCAGCGCGCCTCCGACGTCGCCGACTCGCACTCCAGCTTGTACTCGGCGGAGCTCAGCTCCACCACCGCGCGCTCGTACTCGGCGCGCTCCTTGCCGCGCTGCTCGTCCCTCGCGCGCAGCTCGGCCAGCTCGGCCTCGCGCGCCGCCTCCTCGACCCTGGCGGGCGCCGCCTCCTCGACCCTGGCGCGCTTGGGCGCCTCCTCCATGGGCGCCACGGGCGCCAGCACCGGGCGCTGCGGCGGCGGAGGGCTCGGCGGCGGGCTCGTCGGCGGCACGGGCGCGCCCGCCAGCGCGCTTAGCGCCTCGGCCGCGCCCGCGTCCACGTACGTCAGCCGCGCGTCGGTGCGCAGGCACTGCGCCATGACGCCCAGCGCCAGCGCCGTCGCGGCCGCGCCCGCGCCCGCGCGCACGTCCGCCCACTTTTGCGCGAGGTCGTTGTGCTGCAGGCGGGCCGTGTGGCTCCTGCGCTGGTCGTTGGTGAACTCGGCCGAGAGCACGACCTCCCGGTGGTCGGTGACGCGCGTCTTGGCGACGAGGCTGCAGCCGCGGCACGTCGACGTGCACGCGGCGAGCGCGGCCGCGGGCGCGGTGTCGCGGCTGCGCTCGCGGCCCTGCACGTCGTACCAGTGGTGGGCAAAGTCGTGGCCGGCCGCGCCCAGCGCCGCCATCTCGAACGCGTCCACCGCCTCGGCGACGAGCATCTGGCCCATGTTCACCGCCGGGCGCAGCTGGCCGCGGATGATGCTCGCGAGCGCGTCGTTCATTCGGCGCGGTGTGCCCGGCGGGCGGCCGAAACGAAACTGAGTAAAAGGCCGTTACACCCTCGTCTCCTTCCCCGCGGCGCGGCGCGCGTGGCGCTCGCTCAGCGCGGCGAGCGCGGCGACGGCGGCGCGCAGCTCGCCGCGCTCCTCGCCGCGCTCCACGAGCAGCTCGTCGCGCTCCTTGAGCAGCTCGCCGCGCTCCTTGAGCAGCTCGTCGCGCTCCTTGAGCAGCGCCGCCTCCGGCGCGCGCGCGCGGCTCAGCTCGACGTCCTTGATCCGCAGCTTTCTCTCCGCGGCGGCGCTCGCGGCCGCGAGCGCCGCCGCGTACGCGGCCGCGTCGGCCTTCTGCGACTCCTCGAGCATGTTCTTGTCCTCCTCGAGGTCGCGGATCTTCTGCTGCTGCGCGGCGATGAGCGCGGGGCCCTCGCGGACCGCCGCCGCGTCGCCCTCGGCGCGCTCCTTGGCGAGCTTGCTCGCGCGCGACTCCTCGATCTGCTGCTCGGCGGGCTCGGCGGCGGGGAGCGGCTCCGGGACCAGCTCGGGCGGCGAGCTGGGCGGCACGCACTTTGCGGCGCCGGCGTCAAAGGCGGCCTGCTGCTCCGGGTCGGCGGGCGGGCTCACCGCGGCGGGCGTGTCGGCGCGCTTGGCGCGCTTGGCGGGCGGGTCGGCGACCGGCGGCTGCTGCTGCTGCCACAGCATGCGCAGGCCCGAGTAGACCGCGTCGGCCTGCGGGCCGCCGTTCGCCAGCGCCTCCCACTTTTGCTGCACGACGCCCGGGGCGAGCACGACGTGGTTCCTGGTCGCGTACAGGAACGTGCCGCTCGCGACCACGCTGCCGTCGGGCGCGCGGTGCACGCCGAGCGCGAGCCCGCAGCCGCAGAGCAGGTTGCTGCGCACCACGCCGGCGTCCTCGCGCGGCACCTCCTTGTCGCCGTCGTTCTTGCACACCTCGGCAAAGTCGTGGCTGCCAAAGTGCATGCCGGCGAGCTGCAGGCCGCGGGCGACCGCGGCCACGCTGCTGCGCTGCGCGTCGGCGAGAACCACCTCGGGCGCCTTGGCGCTCTTGCCGCTGAGGGTGGCGACGAGCAGCTCGTAGTTGGATTGCATCGGCGTGTGTGGCCGGGTAAGGGGGCCGGAACGAGCCACTTATGCCCGAAACGCGCCTCGAGGCGCTGCTGCGCGAGGCGGGCGCGGACGCCCGCCTCGCGCCCGCGGTGCAGGCGCGCCTGCCCGCGGGCGCGCTGAGCGACGCGCAGCTCCGGGCCGCGCTCCGGGCGCTGGGCGGCAGCGAGCCCGCCTTTGCCGCCCTCGGCCGCCTGCTCGACCCGGAGGGCAAGCGCGTGCGCGACCGCCTCTTCCTGCTGCGGCACGCGCAGGTCTGCGTGCGGGACCCGTGCGGCGAGACGCGGTTCTGCGCGCGGGCCAAGGCCATCTGGGCGCACGTGTCCGCGTGCAGCGACCCGCTCTGCAGGACGGCCTACTGCGCCTCGAGCAAGGCCGCGCTCAGGCACCAGCAGGGCTGCCTCGACCCGGAGTGCGGGATGTGCAGGGGGGTTTAAACCAGCGAAAGCGCGATCAGCCCCTCCGCGGCGCCCCACGTCGCCGGGTCGTACAGCTCCTCGGGCTTGGGCGGCGCGGGCTCGCGCCGGGCCAGCGCGCCGCGCAGCAGCGCCGTGGCGTGCCCCAGCACCTCCTCCGCCGCGCCGGCCTCCCCGCGCACGGCCTCGGCGCGGGCCACCAGCAGCGTGTTCAGCGCGCGCAGCGCGGACCGGTCCAGCTTCCACGGCGTCTCGCCGTAGTCCGCGCCGCGCGCGCCGCGGTACTCCACGGGCGCGGCCACCGCCGGGCCGGACAGCCGCAGCACGTAGGCGCCCTCGCCCGCGTCCACCACGTCGTACTGCGTGGCGAGCAGCTCGGCCTGCTCGTAGCTGGCGCGGAACCCAATGTCCACGCACGACGCGCCGCCGCCCGCCGGCGCGCAGCGGTAGAGCACCGCCTCCACGCCGTCGCCCAGCGCGCCCGTGCCCTGGGCGGCGAGCCGCGCCTCCTGCGGGTTGTCCAGCGCCGCGATGAGCGCCAGCACGCCGAGCGTGGGCAGCCCGATGGCGGCAACGGGCATCGCGGCCGCCGCGCCGGCCGCCACGCCCAGCGCCGTGTACAGGAAGGCCGCGGCCACGCCCTCGGCCCAGTGCCGGCGCACGAACACGGGCACCGACAGGTACATGGCGCGCAGCCTGCCCGCGAACTCGTCGGCCGGGAACCGCGCCAGCGCGGCGGCGTCCGCGACGCCCTTGACCAGCCAGTTCACCTCGGGCTCGTCGCTCGCGAGGTCGGTCTGCACGGGCGGGCCGGCGACGCGCATCTGCTCGGGCGCGGAGGCGGGCGGGCCGGCGAAGCGCATCTGCTCGGGCGCGGAGGCGGGCGGGCCGGCGAAGCGCATCTGCTCGGGCGCGGAGGCGGGCGTGCCGCCGCCGCGCGGCAGCTCGCCGCCGCCCGCCAGGTAGCCCGCCACCCCGGCGAGCGCGGCAAAGCCCGGCCCGTCGCGGAAGACGGTCGCCGCCATGCGGCCGGGCGCGCTCGCCAGCACGGCGAGCGCGAGCGCGGCGACGCCGGACGGGCTCAGGTCGGCGAGCGCCCGCCGCGCGACGGCGAGCGTGCCGGAGAAGCCGCCCTCGACCGCTGCGGCGGCGCGCTCGAGGGCGAGCCTGGCCTGGAACTCCACGTCCGTCTTCGCCCGCTCGGAGGAGAGCTGCGCGTTGAACATGAGCCTGTGGTTGTTGGCCTGGTAGACGCTGGCCATGGCGTACACGAAGACGGCGCTGCTGGCCGCGGCGGCGGCGACGGGCCCGGGGTTGTCGTGCAGGTAGCGCCGCGCGCGCGCGAGGCTGCCGATGTCGGGCTGCGCGCGCGGCGGGCGGAAGCGCATGAGCGCGCGCGCCACCGGCAGGCCGGCGAGCAGCGCGAACCCGGGCACGGCGAGCGCGTCGAGCGTCTCGGTGATGCTCCAGTGCAGCGCCGCGTTGAGCGGCACGACGCTGAGCGCGGTCAGGTCGGCGGCGTCGTAGAAGACGGCGGCGCCGCCGCGCGGCAGCGCGATGGTGCCGCCGCCGGGCAGCAGGGCGCGGAAGCGGTCGCCCACGCGCGCGGCCACGCGGCGCATGTAGGCCTGCACGGTGATCGGGCCGCCGCCGCCCACGGACAGCAGCGCGAGCCTGGCGCCGTCGCGCGCGATGAGCGCCTCGGTGAACTCAGAGTACAGGCCGGCGACGAGCTGGTACATGGTCTCGGCGAGCACGGACGTGTTCTGGCGCTCGGCGGCGAGCGCGAGCGCGAGCGCAAACGTGGTCACGCCGGTCTGGCTGAAGACCACCCTGCCGTCGACGAGCTCCAGCCGCAGGCCGCCGCCGAGCGCGCGCAGCGCCTGCTGCACGGCGTCGAGGTTGGACACCGCCCTGCCGTCGACCGTCGTCGAGCCCGAGGGGTCGGCGATGAGCCGCGCCAGCGCGTACGGGTGCGGCGCCGGGGGCGCGGGCATCGCGGCGCCGATCGCGGCCGCGAAGACCACCGCGCCCAGCGCGACGCTGGCGGCGACGCGCAGGCCGCGCGCGGCGCGGTTGGCGACCTCGTTGAGCGCCAGCGTGGCGTCGGCGTCGGCGGCCGCCTGCACGGCCGCGCGCAGCGCCGGCACGGACTCGGGCCTGCGCGTGAGCGCGGCCAGCGCGCGCGCCTGGGAGGCGGGCAGGCTGGGCCAGAGCGCGGCGACCTCGGCCGCGCTCGCGTGCGTGACGCGCCAGCGGCCCTCGGTCCAGTGCAGCGTGCACAGCGCCGCGGCGGCGCCCTGCACGCTGAGCGCGACGACGACCCGGGAGGCGCGGTAGCGCGCCATGCCGCCCACGAGCGCGGCGTACATGCAGCAGAGCACGAGCGGGTGCGCCAGCGCCTCGGCCCTGAGCGGCACGTCCCAGTCGACCGTGCCCTGGAAGCGCCGCGCAAACTCGGCGGCGGGCATGTCGGCGAGCCCGAGCAGCTCGCCGGCGCGGGCGAGCGCGCGGCCGGCGACCAGGCCCGGGCTCGCGGTCATCAGCGCAAAGCCGCGCCCCAGCGCGCTCGGCAGCGCGTCGCGCAGCATCTGGCGCAGCGCGTAGGGCGTGAACCCGGGCGGCGCGGCGAGCGAGCCCAGCACCGCCTGGCTGGCCGCGTAGACGGCCAGCGCGCGCGGCGCGGCGGTCTCCCTGCGCGCGCGCCAGGCGCGCAGGTCGGCGGCCGCGTGCGCGCGGGCCTCGAGGGCCCACGGGCCCTCGAGGAGCGGCGTCGTGACCCAGTTGTCCAGGCCGCTGCTCCTGGCGCCGGGCCACTGCCGCGTGGGGTCGTACCGCAGCCGGAAGAGCTCCGAGGCGCCGACGGCGAAGGAGCCGCGGCGCCAGGGCTGCAGCGCGTCGCCGTCGGCGGCGTCGGGGCCGTGGTGCGGCACCCAGGGCCCGTAGTTCTCGCTGACCACGTAGCCCACGCCCTCGAGGCGGCGGTCGGGCGCGAAGGTCACCGCGCGCACGTGGAACAGCGGGCCGTTGAGGAAGTCCGCGCGCTGCACGCTCACGGGCACGGCGCGGCCGTTGACGGTGACGGACGCGCCGGCGAGCGGCGGCCTGGCGCCGGCGTCGGTGGTCGTGGGCGCCTCCCTGGCCGCGAAGATGACCGGGCCGGGCTCGAGGACGATCTGGGTCGGCCGCCCGGCGGCGCCGGTGAGCGCCTCCTGCACGGCGATGGCGCGGGCCGAGCCCTCGGCCTGCACGCGCGCGGCCGCGTCGTACTCGTAGGCGTGCGTCGTCTGCAGGCGCCACACGCCCTCGTAGAAGAGGTGGAACATTGATGCCCGGGCCCAAAAAGTTACCTACTAGTCCTGCCGCCGCTTCACCGCGGGCGTGCGCCGCTGCGTGAGCTCGGCGCGCTCCTCGGCGCGCAGCCGCTTGGCCAGCGCCGGCAGCGACCACACCTCGTACGTGTCCACGCACTTGCGGCAGTCCTTGTCGCACAGGAACACGGTCGACACCCCGGCGCGCGCGCCGTCCTCGAACACGGTCACCTCGCGCATGTTCTCGCGCGCCGCGCCGCACACCAGGCAGCGCGGCTCGGGCACGTCGACGCACTGGCCGCAGGTGAAGACGTCCTGGACGCACAGGCGCGGGCAGAGCACCGCGCAGCGCGAGCACGGCATGGCCGCGCTGCCGAACAGCTCGAGCACGCTGCCGCCCAGGTGGAAGTCGACCAGCGGCGCGCACGTCTCGCGCAGGCGCTTCGGCCCCTTGCGGCCCTTGTTCTTCTTGAAGCAGAAGCGCTGGTTCGTCACGAGCGAGAAGGCCACGCCGCGCTGGCCGAACATGTGGTGCTCGCCGTCGCCGTAGAAGAAGGCCTTGGGCGCGTACAGCTCCGCGCCCTTGTACGAGTGGCACGAGACGCAGGCGCACTGCACGCGCGTCGCCTCGAGCTCGGGCCAGTGCGCCGGCGCGGGCAGCAGGCGCACGCCCGGGCCGTCGCGCTTGCGCACGTGCGCGAGCACGGCGGCGTCGGCGGTGCCCTTGGCGTGCATGGCGCGCGCGACGTCGAGCTGCGGGGGCTCCGCGTCCGCGAGCCGGCCGCGGCGGTGCGCGCGCGCCAGGAAGGCCGCGAAGGTCTCCTGGTGCACCACGAGCAGCCGCGCGCGCTTGGCGTCGAGCTTGGGCTGCACGGGCACCGCGGCGGCGTACTCGTCCCAGCGCGGGTGCCGCCGGCGCGCCTCGGCGAGCAGCACCGGGTTGGCGCCCACCGCGTCCACGATGCGCCGGCGCACCGCCACCACGGGCGCCGCGCCGTACTGCTCCACCAGCGAGGCGACCCACGTCGACTTTTTGTCCAGCGCGGGGTCGCGCGCCCACAGCGCCGCCTGCATCGCCGCGAGGATGCCCCGCGGCGGCACCTTCTTCGTGCCCGCGAAGCGCGGGCAGAACAGCCCGCAGCGCAGCAGCTCGCGCCAGACGTCCAGCCTGCCGCCGAAGAAGACCTGCTCGGGCGGCCGCGCGGCGTGGCGCACGCTCGGCCGCAGCCGGTAGTGCAGCGAGGACTGGTCCACCGTGTCGCCCGCCCAGCGCAGGCGCTCGGGGCAGAAGCGCACGAAGGGGTCCGTGACGCCGTCGAAGCAGGGCACCACCGGCACGAGCTTGGGCGGGTCGTCCGGGTCGCGCGCGGGCAGCCGCATCAGCTCGGCGACGGGCTGGATCGTGGCCTCCTCGGCGTAGCCGTCGGGCCCGACGGACACGCGGTACGGCTGCAGCACGCGCGTCTGCGGCTCGCCGAGGCCCTCCAGCCAGTCGGCGAGCACGCGCGCGCGCAGGCAGAGAACGCACTCGGCCCAGGCCTTGAAGCGCGGCAGCGTGCTGCCGCCGGGCATGGCCGCGCCGGCGCAGCGCGCGTCGTTGATGCACGGCCGCTCGCCCGGGCGGCAGGCGTGCAGCGCCTCCTCCTCCTCGCGGCGCGTGACCAGGGGAAGCACGGGGCGCATGTGTGAAGAAGCCTCACGTTACATGCACTATGCTCTTGCCGCGGTACTCGAGCTTGGAGACGCGGAACGGCGCGCCGGTGGCCAGGCGCAGGCAGAGCACGCACAGGTTGGCGAACGCCCTGCCGTCCTCGCCCACGAGCGCCGGCAGCACGAAGCCGCCCGTGCTCGGCAGCACCGTGGACAGCAGCACGCCCTGGCAGCGGTGGCCCAGGCGGCACGGGCTGCTCGCGTTAGCGCGCGCGCGCGCGGAGGCCTACCGCCGCGCGGGCCCCACGCCGCCAAAGCCGCGCATGAAGAGGGCCTCGTGCTCGGCGCCGAGCGCGGGGAACGCCACGTGCTCGGGGACGTAGGCGTGGAAGGGGGCTGGCGCGTCAGCGCGGCTTGGCTTTGCGGGCTCACACCAGCCGCCGCACGAGGTGCGGTTCTTGACGCGCTTGACGATGCACTCGACGTCGCCGAGCAGGCCGTCGACGCCCTTGTCCACGGGGTCGGGCGGCGCGGCGGGCACCCTGGAGACGAGCGCGAGGACCGCGGGCGTGCGGTCCATCGACGGCACGCGCGTGGAGCTCGCGCTCTCGCTCTGGTGCACGGACGACACCGAGGCCGCGGGCCTCTTCCTGCCCGAGGAGGTGCCCTTCAGCACCGCGGCCCTGCGCGCGGGCCTGGCCGGCATCGAGACGTGTGACCCCGACCTGCTGCTCGAGCTCATCCGGCTCGGCGAGTGCGCCCCGCCCCGCGCCGCGCTGACGCCGCGCAGGTACGCCTGCGACGAGGCGGCCATCGCGCGCGCGGGCCTGCGCATCGCGCGCGTCATCGCGCCCATGACGCCCGGCGAGCGCGGCGAGTACGCGCGGCGGCTCCGGGCGCAGTGCCGGCTGGTTCAGTGATGCAGCATGCGCGGCAGGTGGAGGTACTGCATGTTCGCGCCGCGCAGCTCGGCGATGAGCAGCCGGAAGGCGTGCGGGATCGTAACCTCGTTGAACTCGCCGCCGTCGCAGTCCTTGTTGGCGCAGACGAACTCGCCCTGCTTGCGGTAGGCCTCGATGCCGCACTCGGCGCAGAAGGCCGTCTCCGCGGCGTCCGAGTCCAGGCACAGGCGGCCGCGGAGCATGTTCGACGCGCCGCTGCCGGCGATGGCCAGGCCCTCCATCTCGCCCACGCGCAGGCCGCCGTCGACCGCGCGGCCGCACAGCGGCTGCCAGGTCAGGTTGCTCACCGGGCCCATCGCGCGCACGTGCTCCTTGTCGACGACCATGTGGTTGAGGCGCTGGTAGAAGCAGGGGCCGATGAAGACGGTGGTGGCGAGCAGCTCGCCCGTGACGCCGTCGTACATGGTCTCGTTGCCCGAGGGCAGCATGCCGGTGGCGCGCATGGCCGCGGCGACGGCGGCGTGGTCCACGCGGCCCGAGCCGTCCACCACGTAGTCGTAGGCCCGGTAGCCGGGGACGGCGGTCTGCGGCAGGCAGTGCAGCTTGCTGCAGAGCGTCTCGACCAGGTGCGCGATGGTCATGCGCGAGGGGAAGGCGTGCGGGTTGATGACAATGTCCGGCGTGATGCCCTGCGAGGTGAACGGCAGCTTCTCGCGCGGGTAGATGCAGGAGACGACGCCCTTCTGCGCGTGCCGCGAGGCGAACTTGTCGCCCACCTGCGGCACGCGCTGGCACCGCACCCGCACGCGCGCGCGCGGGTTGCCGCGCGCGTCCGTGGTGAGCATCGCCGTCTTCACGCGGCCGGGCTCCTTCCAGCGGTACTTGACGGGCACGCTCGCCTCGCCGCTGCGCATGCACATGACCACGTCGCCGGGCTGGATCACCGCGCCCACGGGGACGATGCCGTCGTCGTCCAGCTTGGCGGCCTGCGGCGTGCCGGCGGCCGCGGGGCCGAAGACCCCGGGGCGCTCCACCGTCTCCGAGAGCACCACGTCCTTGGTCGAGCGCATGGCCCCGAACTGCACGTACTGCTCCGCCAGGACCATGGAGTCCTCCTGCGGCTCGGGCAGCGCGAGCACGGCCACGATGGCGTTCGAGCCCGCCGACGGCAGCGAGCACACGTGCTTGAGCAGGTCGGCGGGCACCTCGGCGCTCCTGCCGCCGATGCGCCGCCGCCGCAGCATGCTGGCCCACTCGTGCCTGCTGGGCTTGGGCATCGCGAGGCGCTCCATGCGCGTGGTGCAGATGGCCGTCTGGTGGTAGTCGAGCCGGTGCGCGCCCGTCTCCCAGCACGGCGCCAGCGACGAGAAGCCCACCGCCTGCGTGGCCACGACGGACTGCAGCGACACGCGCGCGGAGGGGTTGTGCATGAGCATGGGCACGCGGCCCTCGCTGTGGCTCTTGAGCAGCAGCGTGTCGAACTCCACGTGCGTGTGCTCCGGCGTGACGCCGCCGCCGTCCATCGCGATGAACGTGTACGCCGCGGCGTCGACGTACTCGGCGTAGCCCTGCTGGATGAGGGCGTGCAGCCCCGCGCCGGGCGGCGGCGGGTAGCGGGCGGCGACGAGCAGCGGCCGCACGTGCCGGCCCGCCGAGGTGTCGACCACGAGCTCGCCGTTGGCGAGGCGCACGGTGGCGTGGTACGGCGGGTCCTCGGCGACGCGGCGCTTCAGCGCGTCGCGCGCCGCGGCCAGCGTGGTCGCCGGCGCGCCGAAGATGCGCCCGTTCAGGATGACGCGCGGCGCGCCCATGGTCCAGGGCACCGTGCACTCGGCGATCCACGCCGCCCAGGCCACGTCGTCGCCCTGCCAGGTGACCTCGGCGCCGGCGGCCGGGGAGGTGATGAGCCCGATGGAGTCGCTCTGCGGCGTCTCGCCGGCGCTCTTGAAGCCGTACTGCGAGACGTGCACGCGGCTGGGCGGCGTCAGCGCGCGGGGCGCGGCGGCGCGTACCGGGCGTCGAGGTGCTGCGCCTCGCGGCCGAGGTACATGTTGTCGCGCATGGGGTCGCTGATGGCGCTCATGCGCGACTTGAAGAGCTCGTACTGCCGCGTAAAGCCCACGCGGCCCTTGCCCTTGTTGCCCGTGGAGAGCGCCTTGCAGACGTTCTGGGTGATGCAGTTGCGCGAGCGCGCAAACTGCGCGAGCACGTCCACGCGCTCGACGCCGACCTTCTGGCCCGACTTGCGCATGAGCATCGCGAGCTTTGAGCGGAACAGGCACAGCGAGCTCGAGAACAGGTCCTCCATGAGCTGCCCCGGCCCCCGCGTGCGCTTGTAGTACAGGTCGTCGCGGTCAGTGTACTCCCGCTTGCCCGCGCGGCACTCCAGCAGCTCGCGCGTCCACCGCAGGAGCCAGTACGCCTTCTGCTCGTCGTCGCTGGCGGCGGTGCCGAGGAAGGGCAGGAGGTAGTTGGTGAGCACGAAGCGGCCCTTGCCGGCGACGATTTGCGAGCGGTAGGTGGCGGCGCGGTCAAAGTCCGGGCCGGGGTTGGCGGCCTGCTGCTCGAGCGTGGCGCGGAAGCTCTCGACGAAGACGGCGTCGTCGCCGGCGTGCACGAGCAGGCGCGCCAGCGGGGCGTCCACGCCGAGCATGCGCGTAAAGTGCGCCAGCGGCAGCGCGCGGTTCATGTGCCGCGCCATGAGCACCGAGACGCCGCCGTGCGCGTCGACGCGGATCTGGCGCGTCAGGCCGACGCGGCGGGGGCGGGCGCACCGCGAGCCGCGCCGAGTCGTTCTCGGCGGAGACGAGGCAGCTGGGCGCGCTGCCGCCCTGGCGCGCGGGTCAGCGGGGCGCGGCGCGCGCGGCGCACCTGCTTGCCGGGGAGGAAGATGGCCACGTTGGGCGCCATGACCGACTCGCCCATGCCGACGACGCGCCGGCCGTCGATGGTGTAGTAGCCGCCGTGGTCGTCGCGGTAGGGGTCGGGCGGCGCGAGCTTGGAGCCGGCCATGCACGGCACGCTGGCGAGGAACTCGTTCTCGCCGACGCAGACGCCGTTGTCGCAGACGTCGACGCGCAGCTGCAGCGCGTAGGTAAGCTGCCGCGCGTGGCAGTACTGCGGCCCGACGGGGCGCATGTCGCCGTCGTCGAGCTCGATGTGCGCGGGCGGGTAGACCTTGAGGTTGCGCAGCGTCACCGAGTGCCCCGGCGCCACGGCCGGCTCGAGGTCGCGCAGGCGCTCGCGCATCCCCGTGTCGACAAAGTCGTCGTAGCTGTCGACCACCCACTGCGCCGGCGGCCGCGCGTCGAAGACGGTTTGCATATAAACTTTGTGGCCCCGCAATAAATCATGCGCGCCTCGCCGTACGCGCTGCGCGCAGCGCGCGTCAACCCCACGGGCGCCGACGACGCGAGCGCCGCCTCGTCCAAGTCGCTCTCCGACCGCATGGGCATCGACAAGAACTCCACCGCCGGCAGCAACTTCGGCTCGTCGGTGGACGGCATGAGCAGCGACGCCGGCGCGCACGCCTTCAAGTTCGACCGGCAGGCGCGGATCTTCTTCTACTTTTTCGGCTTCTGGGCGTACGCGGCGGCGCTCATCGTCATCTCCATCGTGCACATGCGCGTGGACTGGGCCTCGCTGATCTGGCTCGCCAACTACGGCAGCAACTTCCCCCTGAACACGACGGCGACGGTGTCGACCTCGGTGCGTCGGCGGCCCCCGCCCCGCTAACGCGCCGCCAGCCCGCCAACGTGTCCGTGGACGTGGGCTGGATGATCTTCGGCGGCCTCATCGCGAGCACGGTCCTGTACCTGGGCTTCTTCCTGGTCAACGTGCTCACCAAGTACGAGACGAGCGACTGCTACACGGCGGCGGACAAGTACCACGGCGTGGACAACGTCATGTTCATCACGTGCACGGTGAACTGGGCGCTGATCATCCCCATCCTGATGCAGATGCTGGGCGAGCCCAGCTTCGGCACGTCGCTGGCGCTCTCGGGCGTCTCCGTGGCGCTGCACGCCTCGATGCAGACGTTTGACTGCCTCATGGCGACGATGTACACGCTGGCGCTGCACGCCAGGGAGATCCAGGAGGTGAAGGAGAAGCGCGGCGTGGAGCTGCTCGGCAAGCCGCTGAACGACCTCGTCGTGGAGCTGTCGTCGGTGGTGGTGTTCTGCGCCAACCTGACGCCCATGCTCCTGTACTGCATCCTCATCGCCGTCGTCAGCAAGACGTACGTGTGGGTGCCGCCCGGCGCGAACATGGGCTTCTGGGCCAACACGAGCTACATCTTCTTCTGCCTCTACTTCACGGCGCGCTTCATCTGGTACCTGTCGGCGACGTCGCTGCCGCTGGTGTCCACGCGCGTCTGGCGGAACAACCAGCAGGGCTGGGTCTCGCTGGACTCGCTGCGCAAGTGGTCGTGCGGCCGCCTGTTCCTGGGCTTCATGCCGCAGCTCATGGCGTGGACCTTCACCATTGGCATCTTTTCGTGCGCCGCGCTCAACTTTCATTCCTTTCATCAGCCGGTGTAGCGAGCGGGGGTTTAACAGGGAGTCACTCAATGTCGCGCACGCTCACCATCGGCCTGGACGTGGGCATCACCAACCTGGGCATCGGCATCCTGCGCCGGGGCCAGTGCGCCGCCGCCGCGCCCTGCCGCGCTGACGCCCCGCAGGCCGCAGGTCGAGCTGCTGCTGGGCGTGCTCAACCTCACCGTCGAGCACGTCGCCGGCGTCGGGTCCGTCAAGTGCGACCTGCCGCCCTCGCGCTTCGTCAAGGTCGCCCACCGCTTCGTCGCCGAGAACGACGCCCTCTTTTCCAAGACGCGCCAGGTCGCCATCGAGATCCAGATGGGCAGCAAGATGGCCCAGCTCGCCCAGGCGCTGGCCGGCGTGATCAAGGGCCGCCACCCGGAAATCCTGGTGCGGCACGTGTCGCCCGTGGCGACGCGCGCCTTCTACAACACCAGCGTCAGGGACCCGAAGATCCCCAAGGAGGACCGCTACCCGCTGCGCAAGGCGCTCAGCGTGCAGCTGCGGCACAAGCTGCTCGCGCGCGAGGCGGTGCTCGAGCTCGAGCGCGCCTTCGGCGCCAAGATGGACGACGCCGTCGAGGCCGGCCTGCTCGCCGTCTACGCCGACGCCGTCCCCGAGCCCGTGCGCCGCGTCGGCGCCAAGGACACCAAGGCCGAGGCGTGGCGCTTCGTGCGCTCGGTGGTGCCGTGGGCGTCGGCGGCCGACATCGTGATGACCGAGCCCGAGCGCGAGTCGGTGCTGCGCAACCCGCCGCCGCGCGTCCGCAAGGAGCGCGCGAGCAAGAAGAAGCGCGCGCGCGAGGCCGAGGACAACGAGCCCAGCAAGCGCGCGCGCGCCAAGGACACCGACGCCAAGGAGCGCAAGCCCGCGCCGCCCGCGGACGAGCGGGTCGTCGTCAAGCGCAAGAAGCCCGCCAAGAAGCCCGCCAGGAAGAAGCAGAAGCAGCTTACGACGAGTCTGCCGCCCGCGGCGCAAAGCTGAGCCGCGTCTGGCCCGGCAGCAGCAGCGGCGGCTCCTTCTTCGCCTTCTTCTTGGCGGGCGGCGGCACGAGGTCGGTGTCGACGCGCATAAACCTCGCAATCGACGTCTGCGCCCTGCCGCTCTCCACGGACGCGGCGCGCGCCGCGTGGCGCACGTAGGGCGTCTGGTTGAGCGAAATGTACGCGGCCAGCTCCGTCTGCAGCCCGTAGCCCTTGGCCGGCAGCAGGCGCTCGTACGCCTCGACGGCGAAGAGCTCCCTGAGCTCGCGCGGCGTGAGCACCAGCTGCAGCGCGCGCATGAAGGGCCCGCGCATCAGCTTAAAGTACTCGACAAAGTCCAGCGGCGGCGGGTGCTCCATGGCCTTGTACACCTCGTACGCAAAGGCCTTGTCCGTGGGCTTTTTGCCGCGCCCGCCCACGTAGACGTAGAAGACGCGGTCGCCGGCGCGCACGTCGTGGTCGGCGGCGCGCAGCTGGTGCGCCACGCGCACGTTGCAGTAGTTGCGCGGGGCGCCGTCCTTGTCCACGTAGGCCTCCAGCGGCTTGCTGAGGTTCTCGCTGAGCACGAGATCCTCGACGGGCACCTCGCCCTTGAGCACGCGCTGCAGGCACGCGCGCGCGTACTCGATGATCTCGCGGTTGGGCGCGCCGCGCTTGAGCAGCAGGTCGAAGACGCCCTCCATGCCGTCGCGGACCACCGCCGTCGAGTCGCGGCGCACCGTCTCCAGGCCCACGGTGAGCAGCTCGAGCTTGAGCGAGCCGTCCTCCTCGGTGAAGAACTGGCCCACCTCGGGGCCGAACATGACCGTCACGTACTTTTTCGCCGCCTCGAGCAGCAGGCGCATGTTCACCTTTTCAAACTCCATCTTCATCGGCGAGACGAAGATGCCCGCCGCGTTGACCGCCGCCACCACGCGCTGGCCCAGCCTGCGCGCGTCGTCGACCGCGACGCCCAGCATGTCGTTGGTGATGACGTCCTTCGCGGCGTCAAAGCCCGCGTACGCGCCGCCCTCGCGGAAGCACGGCAGCGCGATGCACCTGCTGGCGTCAGCGCCGACGCGGGAGGGGCGGCCGCGCACTCGAGGAAGGAAGAGTCCGTGTCGCCGTAGACGAGGCGCAGCTCGTCGGGGTAGTTGGCGGCGAGGTACTCGTTGACGCGCGTAATGTACAGGCGGCCAAAGGCGGTGACCGACTCGGCCACCGCCATGCAGCCCGCGCTGTTGGTGGAGGCGCCCTGCACGCCGTACTGCGAGTTGTTGGCGACCTTGATCGCCTTCTGCAGCGAGTCGAGGTACTCGTACTCGGCCGAGCCCGGCGCGAGGCCCTTCATCTTCTTGCGCGCGCCCGCGCGCGCGTTGGTGAGGTCCTCGAGCACCTCGGACAGCATGCCCTTGCGCACGTGCTCCTTGACGAACCACCAGCCCGAGGGGCTCACCGTGCAGTCGGCCGCGGCGAGCCCCATCGCGCGCGCCTGCTCCTCCCTGCCGACAAAGGTGGTGGGGCAGATGTTCTCGGCGCGCATGATGCTCGGGTACAGGCCCGCAAAGTCCAGCGTGATCACCGGCAGCCGGAAGTAGCGCGGCACGGCGGGCTGCACCAGCCCGCCGCCGTACTTGCCCGTCTCGTACATGAGCGCGAGCTGCGGGATCGAGTCAAAGTAGGGGAAGACGCCGCGGAAGTCGGGCGCCAGGTAGCGGCCGCGCCTGCCCGGGCGCGTCAGCGGCGGGCGCGGGGGAGGGCGACGCGCATCTTGTCGCGGATGAGGCAGTTGTAAAAGTACGTTTGCGAGCGCGTGAGCACGGCGCGGGCGGGCACGCGCTTGACCTGCGCGTGCGTGACCACGTCCATGACCATGTTCTTGCGCGCGAGAATCTGCTCGCAGACGTCGGTGTCGTCGGCGCAGTACTGCGCGAGCGCGGCGCGCGTCTCCGGCGTGCCGAAGAAGGCGCCCCAGATGCCCGCGTAGCCGATGGCCTCGTCCTTGAGCACGTCGAGCTTGAGCGCCTTGGCGACGTGGCCCAGCTTGTACGAGCCGAGCTCGTTCTGGTTGCGCAGCTCCACGCACGGGTCCAGCGCCGGGCAGCCCGGGATGTCCACGAGTGTGTTGCCGATGCTGCCCTTGCCCTTGCTCTCGTTGACCACGTCCAGGAAGCGGACCTCGTGCCGCAGCAGCTTGGACACGTCGAACGCCACGCCGAGCTCCTTGCAGCGCGTGATGATGCACGGCAGGTCGAACTTGGTGTGGTTGTAGCCGCAGCAAAAGTCGGGCCGGAAGCGCTGGAAGAGGCCCACGAGCGCGGCCAGCATGGCGCGCTCGTCGCGGTACGTCTCCACGCGCCAGCCGCGCTCGTGCACGCTGCGCTGGCGGCGCTCCCTGCCGTCCGGCTGCCTGACCGCGGGCGGCAGCGGCAGGCTGGCCAGGTCGGCGACGGGCTCCTTGGTCGCCACCAGCACCACCGCCTCGGCGCCGCAGCGCACGGAGATCATGCAGATGGGGTCCATGTGCACCTTGCTGTAGCGCTCGCCCGCCTTGACGTTGACGAGCATCTCGCAGTCGAGCGTCAGGTGCGTGATGGGCGGCGGCGCGCAGTCCAGGTCCAGGGCGGCGACGTCGTCCCAGCGCGCGTAGAACTCGTGGTCGCAGCGCGTGCGCGCGCACAGCTCGGTGCGGCAGGGCGCGAACTCGAGCCAGCCAAAGCCGCGCGCCCCCTTCTCGCGCATGAACTCGTCGACCGCGTTGCCGCAGGCCTCGTAGGCGCCGGCGTAGCGCGGCGGCAGGCCGGTGGCGAGCTCGCCGAGCGCGCGCGAGGCCGCGCGCACGTACTGCGCGCGCTTGAGCCGGATGCGGTAGAAGAGCCTGGGCTCGGGCTCGTAGCCCAGGAGGCTGCGCATCTGCACGCGCTCGACGCCGAAGACGGCCTGCGAGTCGCCCAGGCGGCGGCTGCGGCACGGCTCGGAGCTGATGGCGACGCGGTTGAACGGCTTGCACGCGCACGGCGCGCTGCGGCAGTAGACGCACGGGCAGGCGCACCTGGCGCGCGAGCAGGCGCACGTGCCGCAGAGGTGCGCGCAGCGGGGCTCGGCGCACGAGCCGCAGACGTCGTGCAGGCACGCGGTGCCCGCGTCGGCGCAGGCCGTGCACGGGCAGGCGCACGCGAGCTCGGTGAGGCCGCACTTGCGGCACGGGCAGGCGCACTCCAGCCTGCCGCACCGGGCGCAGGCGAGGCAGGGGCACTGCGTGCGGCTGCACTTGGCCGTGCGGTTGCCGCGGAGCAGCGCGGCGTCGAGCGCGCTGTCGAAGCCGTCGCTGTTCCACGTGGGCGAGGCGGCGAGGTAGATGCTCGCGCGCGTGTCCGTGATGAAGAGCGCGGCCGAGGCGCCCGAGTCCAGCCGGCCGAACACGACGAGCTGGTGCTCGTTGCCGGCGGACGTCACCTCGGTTATGTCAAACAGGCACAGGCGCGGCATGGATATGTGACGCCGGCCCTTTCCCCCTCAATGGCGTACTGCAGGTCCCCGCTGCCGGCCGAGTGGCGGACCGTGGTGCGCGGGTGCGACGAGCGGTTCCGCTTCTGGGTGCCGGGCGGGCACGTCATCGGCGACGGCGTGCCGGCGGCGCGCGGCGGCATGGTCGTGCCGCTGCGGCGGGGCGAGGGCGGCACGGAGGCGTGCGCCGAGCCGCCGCGGGGCTGCATGGACGTCGTCGTCGACGGCGAGGGCCGGGTGACGCACGACGGCAACCTGATTGTCAACCGCGTGGCGTACCTGCTGCTCGCCGCGCGCATGACCGAGCTGGCCGCGCAGCCCGCCGTGGACCCGGCGCACCCCGCGCGCACCCACCCCTCGGCGCACTTTGCCGTCGCCCCGGGCGCGCACTTTATTCGCCTGCCCCAGGGCATCTCGGCCGCGTACACGCTCGGCATGCACAAGGAGCCGTGGGTCAACACGGGCCTGCTGCTGCAGAAGGCCAACGGCGCCCCGGCCTCGGTGCTCTGCGTCGTGGAAGTCGTGCTGCGCGCGGAGACGCCCGTGCCCGCCTCGACGCTGGCGCGCATCGCCGCGCCCGTCGTCTTCGCGCCCCTGCGCGCCGTCGACGGCGCCGGCCTGCGCCCCGGCCACCAGCTCCTCGCGCACATCGAGTTCGGCCGGCCCAGCTTTTTCAGGCAGCGCGAGCTCGCCGCCGCGCCCGCCCCCTCCCTCGAGGCGCTCGCCGACGAGCCCCCCGCGCCGCCCGCCCCCGAGCCCGCCCCCGCGCCGCCCGCCCCCGAGGCGGTGGAGGCGCCCGAGGCGGGGGTGGAGGCGGCGGCGGGGGTGGCGGCCGAAACGACGGCGGTCAACGCGCCAGGAGCCGCTGCGGAGATGCCGATAGCGTACTATTAAGCAGAGGCGCCGCCCCATCAACCATGCAGTACCTCCCGTCGCCGGTGTGGGCGACGGTGGGCGGGGAGACGCACGTGGAGACGGTGTACGTCAGGCAGACGTGGCAGAACGTGCGCACGCTGGTGTTCGACCTGTCGGTCAAGTCGGCGCACGACTTGACGCAGGCGGCCAAGGTGCAGACCGACGTGGACGGCTACGCGTACGTGGAGCTCGTGACGCTGCCGCCCGTGCGCGCCAAGCTGGCGGTCACGATCCCCGAGAGCGCCGTGCCGCCGTACGCGCTGCGGACGGGCACGCCGGTGCAGAGCGGCACGCGCACGGTGGCGCGGCTGCTGCTTCCCGGCGCGGACGCGGAGCGGCCGGAGCGCGAGCGCGCCATCGTGCAGGCGCTGCGCGACGCCGAGTTGCAGGAGCACCGCATCGTGTATTTTGACGAGTAAGCACATTTGATGCGCAGGACCGAGTCCGCCTGCCTCTGCCTGGCGGGCCTGGCCACCCTGCTGCTGCTGGCGCTCGCGGGCTGCGCGGTGGCGTTTGCGGTCACCAAGGACGCGCGCGCCGCGCGCGCGGGCCTGCGCGCGGCCGGGGCGCTGCTCGGCGTGAGCGCGCTGCTGCTGTGCGCGTACGTGGCGCTGGTGCTGCAGGACTACGCCGTGGCGGGTAGGAAGCGTAATTACCAAGTCTGAATGGCCTTCTTGAGCTGGTGGATCGCGTCGTTCACCGAGGCGGTCTGGATGAGCACGTGGGCCTTGACGGGCGGCGGCGCGCCGGGGCTGTGCTTGCACGGCAGGTGGATGTGGACCGAGACCTCGGCGTGGTCGACGAGGGAGACGCGCGCGAGGCCGTGCACGCGGCGGCGCGCCTCGGCGGCGACGAGGTCGTTGGCGGCGGTGACGCGGACAGAGTAAAGCATGAAAGTAGTGAGGTTACTACGCAACCACGCGCCAGTCCGCGAGACGCAGCGGCGTCGACTCCTTGGGGTCCTCGCCGCCGGCCAGCTCCTCGTGGTGCGCGTACGTGAGCGCCGCGGCGATGCGGCGCTTGACTTCAGTCTCCACGGAGAGGTGCAGCAGCGCCACGGCCTCGGTCGACCACGACTGGTTGGCGTGCTTCTTCATAAAGTGCTTGAGGTTGAGCTCGGGGATGGCGAGGCCCGGCTTGGCGGCCAGGAAGCGCTTAGTGACCTCTGAGCTGCGGGACTTGGTGGGGCGGGACTTGGGCGCCATGGCGGGAGTTGTGACCAGGCACTGTTCAGCGCCCAGGAACGCAGCTGTTCCGGGACGCCCCGCCAGCGCGCCAGGCACACGCCGGCCACGACGAGCGTCCACAGCCCCACGGCCCGCGCCAGCGCCGGGTACGGCCGCCCGGGCTCGAACAGCCCCGCGAGCACGACGTAGACCACGCCCCGGGGCAGCGGCAGCCAGCAGAAGAGCGCGGCGTTGCACGCCCCGGCGCCGACGGCCCAGCCCGCGCCCACGGGGTTCCACGCCGACACGGCGCCCATCGCGGCGACAAAGGCCCGCGGCGCCACGACTGCCGCCGTGGGCAGCAGCTCGACGACGAAGAGCGCGGCCAGCGGCAGGGGGTCGACGCCCCGGCCCCAGCGCCGCAGCGGCACGCGGCCGCTCATCAGCAGCAGCGCCGCGCAGAAGGCGTCGACGGGCAGGCGCGTGAACCAGCGGAAGACGTCGCTGACGACGACGAGCGCGAGCGCAAACTCGAGGTCGCGCAGCCCCTGCGTCACGCGCTCGCTGGGGCTCAGCAGCAGCCCCACGTCGATGAGCATGCCGAACCCGAGCAGGTTCAGCGTCAGGGCGGCGACGACGGCGAGCGCCGGGTCGCCGCGGCGCACGTGGAAGACGCCCGTCCAGTTCGCGGGGATCAGGTAGGCCATCACAGAGTGACGCGGACAATGTCCCCCGCATCGTCCTTGTAAATCACCCCGCCGTCCACCAGCAGCGGCTTCGTGGTGTTGTCGCGCAGCGCCACGGCCCACACGCACTCGGCCTGCCTGTACACTGCCGCGCCCCGCGGAGAGGCGACGAGGAGACGCCCGTCGGCGTGGATGGAGGCGTGCTGGTGCACGCCGTCGGTTCTGTACCATGACCCCCACGAGAGGCAGGTTCCCCCGGGCGGCAGCCACCTGGCGTAGCAGCCCATTCTATCGGCGTCGTGCACCCACAGCTTGCGTTCCCCGCAATGACGAATCGCCATGCCGCCGACCAGAGCCACCCAGTGCCCCGGACTCCCTGCCGCCTCGGTGAACACGCGCAAAACTCTGCCGTCGGGCGTGCACATGGTCGCCTGCTCCCTGCTGACGGCAAGGACGTGCGTGGGCGACGCGAACACGAACAGCACCTCGCGCGGCCGCGGCCACGGCGCGCCGCCGTGGCGGTGCACCTGGCCGTTGTTGAGGAAGATGGGCTCCTCGCCCGTGAAGGCGACCATCCGCGCGCGACACTGCAGACGCAGCTCCCCCGACTCGGTGTCGTAGACGGAGCAGATCTGCCCGCAGATGACCGCGTGCAACGCGCCGCTCTCGGACGCTGCGTAGACCGCGTTGGACCGTTCGTGCACCGCGGTCCCTGACTTTTTGCACACCATGGTGTTGTCGATATCCGAGACGATGACACCTTCGGTGTGCCGAAAGAGGGTCGCGCAGAAAAACGGGAACTTCCTGCCCAGCACCGTGGGAAACATCGGCGCAAGGGAGGGTAGCAGCGCGAGCACCTTTGCCTTCTCGGCGTACAGCATGGCCGTGGCGGCAGGGTCGACCACGCCGAAGACGGCGAGCGCGGCACGCCAGAAGGGCGCGTGCCGCTGGAGCATCGCGCGCCGCGCCCGGTCCAGCTTGGCCGCGCGGCCCACCCAGGCCCCGAACGTCGCCACTTGCGTCCACATTTCGGCGGGAAGCGCCGCGACGGGCGGCACGACGGGCGACATGTGTGTGAGCTTTCGGGAAATTGTCGTTTTTGCAGTCCGCGGCTGCCGCCGCAAGCACCCGTCACCAAAAAGTGCCGATGTGACGGCCGAAAATCCCGTCTCTTTTTTCCCATAGGGTTGCAGTACACACGCACGTGTCGCCGGTGGGCTCTCTAAAGTCGCGAAAGCGCAGCCAGCGCTCCGCGCTCCGACGCTGGCGTAACAGGCCGATAACGCCGGCTTCTCGCCGCCGCCGGCCGATAACTCCGGGGAACCGGCTCCCGCGCCGCCGCCGCCGGCCTTTGGCGCCACGTGGCCGAGCGGCTCCTTGCGCGGTAAACAGGCCGGCTTCCGTTTCCTGTCGGCGCCGTTGCCGTGAAATTTCCGAAACTCGTCAGATTCTCGCTGTGAAAA
>Ga0302311_10000730_pt1 | contig 39908 bp, 39 predicted proteins | sample III_Palsa_N1_3_FD_200449 | JGI IMG/M metagenome (GOLD analysis project Ga0302311, IMG submission 200449) | Peat permafrost microbial communities from Stordalen Mire near Abisko, Sweden - III_Palsa_N1_3 | ecosystem: Environmental > Terrestrial > Soil > Palsa > Peat permafrost | place: Sweden... | reverse complement strand
CCCGCTCGAACAATCCGGCTTCGCGCAAGTCGAGGAGGCGTTGCCAGAGCGCCTTGCCGTAAGGGGTGAAGAGGTCGCCGGCGGCCTGGACCACGATGGCGTCGGCGCGCACGAGGCCAAGACGGGCCAGGGCGGCGCGAGCTTCCTGTTCGACGAAGTCGGGGCCTCGGTCGCCACGAGCGGCCTTGACGGTAATCCGGAAGGGAGCCGGGCGCGGCATGACGGCGCCCAGAATGGCTTCGCCGTGGGTGGAGGCCGCGCAGGTGTCGAGCACCGACACGCCCATGCGCCCGGCGATGGCGAGGATTTCACGCACCTCCGCTTCCGGCGGCCGTCCCTTGGCCGGCGCGGCGCCATCGAGACCAAACTGGGAGGTCCCGAGGCCGAGCTTCGAAATGAGCGGGTGAGGACGCAAAGGCTGGGGTCCGGGCGAGCGGCGAGAGCCGTCATAATCACGATCAAGCGTAAATAAGACGTATCCCTCGATTTGAGCTTTAGTTAACCATTTTGCCCGGCCTGGAAGGTTGTAAAATCAATCGATTAGAGCCTGGCGAGCGGGAGGATCTCGACCAGCTCGCCGGCTTCCACCCTCGGCGCGTGGGCCGGACGCCCGAGCAGCGAGTCGGCGGCGGCGAACACAGCCACCAGCGAGGAGTCCTGGTCGGCGAAGGGCGTGGCGGTCAGGACGCCGTCGGCGCCGCGCGCCAGGCGGGCGCGCATCCAGTGCTCGCGCGGACCATTGGCCGCCAACGGCGCGCCGGATCTCGCCACCACCGTCGGAAGGGCGGGATCGGCGCCGCAGAACCGGGCGATCAGCGGCCGCAGGAACAGCTCAGCGCATACCATGGCTGAGGCCGGGTTGCCGGGCAGGCCGAGCACGCAGCGGCCGTCGGCCAAGCGTCCAAACCAGGTCGGCTTGCCCGGGCGGATGGCGATGCTCTCGACCGCGAGTTCGAGGCCGAGGCGGCTGAGCGCCGGCTTGACCAGGTCATGGTCGCCCACCGAGGCGCCGCCGAGGGTCACCACCAGGTCGACGTCGGCGCCCTCCACAGCCCGCGCGATGGCCGCCTCGTCGTCGCCGACGCGCGGCAGGGAGATCGGTTCGCCGCCAAAGGCGCTTACCAGAGCGGCTGTCGCCGTCGTGCCGGAGTCGAAGATCTGGTCGGGTCGCGCTTCACGTCCCGGAGCGACGATTTCCTCCCCTGTGGCGAGGATGGCGACCCGGGGCCGGCGATGGACCTCGACCTCAGCCATGCCGGCTGCGGCGGCCAGGGCCAGCCGCCAAGCATCCAATCGTTCGCCGACGATGAGCAGCACCTGGCCAGCGCGGAAGTCCATGCCGGCGTCGCGGATGTGACGGCCGCGATCCACTTCTGGGACGACGACGGTTTCGGCCTCGCGGGTCGCATCCTCCTGGATGACGATCGCGTCGGCGCCGGCAGGGACCGGCGCGCCGGTGAAGATGCGCACAGCCTGGCCCGCCCGAAGCGTTCCCGCGAACCCGTGACCGGCGGCGCTCTCGCCAGCGATTGTCAGGCGCCCCGGCGTGTCGGCGGCCCGCACAGCCCAGCCGTCCATGGCCGAGGCGGCGAACGGCGGCTGGTCGCGCCACGCCTTCACCCCCGCCGCCAGCACCCGGCGTGCCGCCGCCTCGAGCGGAATCGACTCGGCGGCCAGGGGCGCCGCGGCCGCCAGCATGCGGGCCCGCGCCTCGGCGGCAGGCAGCAGCTTCACGCCGCCCGCCAGTCGCCCGACGCGCCGCCGTGCTTTTCGAGGAGGCGCACGCCGTCGATGACCATGTCGCGTTGCGCCGCCTTGAGCATATCGTAGATCGTCAAGCAGGCGACGGAGACGGCAGTGAGCGCCTCCATCTCGACGCCCGTCGGTCCCGTCGTCGCCACCCGTGCCGTTACGGCCAGGCCGGCGTCGTCCGCCTCGATCCTGACCTCGATCTTGGTCAGCGCCAGGGGATGGCAGAGCGGGATGAGGTCGGCCGTCCGTTTGGCGGCCATGACGCCGGCGATCTCGGCGACGGCGATGACGTCGCCCTTGCGGCCGGCGCCCGCGAGCGCCAGGGCGCGCGTCTCGGGCGACATGCGCACGAGGCCAGTGGCGAGCGCCTCGCGGGCGGTGGTGGGCTTGGCCGAGACATCGACCATGCGCGCCCGGCCATCCTCGTCCAGGTGACTGAGTCGGCTCACCGCTCGGCGAGCCTCGGCATCAGCTCGACCATGTTGCAGGGCTTGTGGCGCGAATCGAGCTGGGCGGCGATGACCTTGTCCCATCCGTCGCGCACGGCGCCATTGGACCCCGGCAGGCAGAACACGAACACCCCGTCGATGATGCCGGCCAGCGCCCGCGACTGCAGGGTCGAAAGGCCGACGGTCTGGTAGCTGACCAGGTGGAAGACCACCGAGAAGCCGTCGATGCGCTTGTCGAACAGCGGCTCCAGCGCTTCGGGGGTGACGTCGCGGCCGGTAAGCCCGGTGCCGCCAGTGGTGACAATGGCGTCGACTTGGCCGGAGGTTGTCCAGGATTTGATCTGTCGCCGGATCTGCTCGACATCGTCACGGACGATGTCGCGCGCGGCGAGGGTATGGCCGGCGCCGGTGACACGCTCGGCCAGAAGATGGCCGGAGGTGTCGCTCTCCTCGTCACGGGTGTCGGAGATGGTCAGGACGGCCACGCGCACCGGCGTCAGCGCCAGAGCCTCGTCCACGCGTCCACCGACCGAAAGGCTCATCGCTCCCACCTCGCCACGTCCGCCAGATCGCGCGCCGTCGGCTCGACCCAGCGTGCGCCGGCCGGCCCGTGCTCCTTCTTCCACAAGGGCGCGCGGGATTTCAGGTAGTCCATCAGAAAGTCGCAGGCCTCGAACGCCTCGCGCCGGTGCGCTGCCGCGGTCATGACCAGGACGATCGCCTCGCCGGGGGCGATCTCGCCGGTGCGATGGATGATGGCCACGTCGTGCAGCGAGAAGCGCCGACTCGCCTCGGCGGCGATCTTCTCGATCTCTGCGGTGGTGAACTCCGGCCACGCCTCCAGCTCCAGCGCCGCCGCCGCGCCGGCCTCACCTCGGGCGATCCCGAGGAAGCTGGCCACAGCGCCGCTCTCGGTTCGACCGGCGCTGAACGTGGTGAGCGCCGCGCCTGGATCGAAGATTTGGTCGGTGAGCGTGATCATCCGCCGCTCATCGGCGGCATGAAGGCCACCTCGGCCTCTGGGCGGAGCGCAACGTCACCGCGCGCCAGGGCCCGATCGACGGCCACCTGAACGCCAGGGCCGGCGAGGGCCGCGCCCAGGTCCGGCCAGGCTTCGGCCAGACGGCGCTTCAGCTCCGCCAGGCTGGCTGAGGCGGGCGTCAGCTCGGTCTCGCGCCAGCCGGCGAGATCGCGAAGGCGGCCGAAGAGCAGCACCCGAGTCATCCGCCGGTGGTCGACATGTGGCGGGCGACAGCGGGGGCCGCGCCGCGGGCGATGTGGAAGTCGTGCCCGGCCGGCTTGCTCCAGACCGCGTCGCGGATCGCCTGGACGAGGTCGCCGCCGGCGCGGATCACCGCCCTGAGATCAGCCGCATCCTCGCGGCCGAGGCAGGTGTGCAGCACGCCGGTGCAGGTCAGGCGCACGCGGTTGCAGCCGGCGCAGAAATTGTGGCTGAGCGGGGTGATGAAGCCGACGCGTCCACCGGTCTCGCCCACGCGGACGTAGCGGGCCGGGCCGCCGGTGGCGAGCGGCAGGTCGGTAAGGGTCCACCGGCGCTCGAGATCGCCGCGCACCTCGGCCAGCGAGAGGAACTGGTCTGTCCGGTCTTCATCGATCTCGCCCATGGGCATGGCTTCGATGAGCGTCAGGTCTAAGCCGCGGTCGTGCGCCCAAGCGATCAGCCCGGGGATCTCGCCGGCGTTGTCGTGGGCCAGGGCGACGACGTTGATCTTGACCTCCAGCCCGGCGGCGCGGGCGGCGTCGATGCCGGCCTGGACCTGAGCCAGGTCGCCGCCTCGGGTCAGCCGAGCGAACACCTCCGGCTTCAGGCTATCCATGGAGACGTTGACCCGGCGAACGCCAAGCCGCGCCAACGCCTCGGCATGGGCGGCAAGCTGGGTGCCATTGGTGGTCAGTGCGATCTCCGCCAACGCGCCGGTCGCCAGGTGGCGGGAGAGCCGTTCGATGAGGCCCATCACCCCCTTCCGCACCAGGGGCTCGCCGCCGGTCAGGCGCAGCTTGCTGACGCCCAGAGCGACGAAGGCCGAAGCGATCTGGTCGAGCTCCTCGAGGGTCAGGACCTCCGCCTTCGGCAGGAAGGTCATGTGCTCGCTCATGCAGTAGACGCAGCGCAGGTCGCAGCGATCGGTGACCGAGAGGCGCAAATAGGTCACCTTGCGGCCGAGACTGTCGGTCAGCCGCACATCTGTTGGGCTCGCCAGGGCGGAGTCGAAGGGCGTCATCGCGTGCGAAACATAGTGGGAATGGCCGGGTGACGCCAATCGCGCTGGAGGCGATCGTGCTCGCCGCCGGAAGCGGTCGGCGCTTCGGGGGGGCCAAGCTCACCGCGCCCTGGCGCGGCGGGGCGCTGATCGACGGGGCCCTGGCCGCGGCCCTGGCTGCGCCGGTGCGGCGGGTGATCGTGGTGACCGGAGCCGATCCGGCCGTGCTCGACCGCATGCGAGCATTTGAGGATCCCAGACTGTTCGTCGCTCATGCCGCCAACCACGCGCTCGGCATGTCGGCCAGCTTGGGCGCCGGCCTGGCGGCGGTGAGTTCGGGCGTGGCCGGCGTCTACGTCTTCCTGGGCGACATGCCGCTCATTCCACACGATATCGCCGGACCCCTCGCCGAGGCCCTGGCGGCCGGCGCGCTCGCCGCCGCGCCGGTGATGGGCGGGCGGCGGGGTCACCCGGCCCTCATCTCAGCCGCGCTGTTTCCGCAGCTCGTGGCGCTCGAAGGCGATGTCGGAGCGCGTGCGGTGCTGGATTCGCTGGGTCCGCGCCTGGTGCTGGTGGAGTCGGACGATCCCGGCGTGCTGACCGACGTCGATACGCCGGACGATCTCAGGCCTTGACGAACGGCAGGCTGGAGGTCGGCTTGCCGGTGAGGACGAGCAGGGCGTTGGCCACGGCCGGGGCGATCACCGGCGTGCCGGGTTCGCCCACGCCGGAGGGCGGGTTTCCCGACGGCACGATGTAGGTCTCGACGTGCGGCGCCTCGGTCATCCTGAGGATGCGGTAGGTGTCGAAGTTGCGTTGCTGCGGCACGCCGTCCTTCAAGGTAATCTGGCCGTAAAGCGCCGCCGAGAGACCGTAGACCGTGCCTCCCTCCATCTGGGCGGCGATTTGGTCGGGCGAAATCGCCAGGCCGCAGTCGACGGCGGTGACCACACGGCCGACGCGGGGCGTATCGCCGTCGAGCTTTACTTCGGCCACCTGGGCGACCACCGAGCCGAAGCTCTCATGAACGGCGACGCCGCGCGTCCAGCCGGGCGTGGCGTCTCCGGCCTTCTCCATGGCGAGATCGAGCACGGCCAGTTGCCGGTCGGCGCCCGCCTTCCGATAGAGCGCCCGACGGTAGTCGACGGGGTCCTTGCCGGCGGCGCGGGCCAGCTGGTCGATGGTGTGCTCCATCACGAAGGCGGTGTGCGTGGCCCCCACCGAGCGCCACCAGAGTACGGTCACCGGGCTCACCGGCATGGAGACCTGGCCGTCCACGTTGGGGGTCGCCTTGAGGTAGGGCGAGCCGAGGGCGCCCTCGACGGCGGTCTCGTCGAGCTTTCCGCCGCCCATCGGCGAACCTTTCTGGATCGACTGGCTGACCACGCGATGGCGCCAGTGGACCGGGAAGCCGTCTTCACCCAGGGCCACACGCACGGCGTGGTGGGTGAGGGGCCGCCACTTGCCGGCAGTCATGTCGTCCTCGCGCGTCCACACCAGCTTCACCGGCCGGCCGCCGCCGACCTTCTTGGCGATGTGGACGCACTCGACCACGTAGTCGGACTGGAAGTTGGCGCGGCGGCCGAACGAGCCGCCGGCGAACAGGGTCTCGATCTCCACCGATCCCGGCAGGCAGCCGACAATCAGGGCCGTGTTCAACTGGTCCATGGTCGGGATCTGCGAGCCGGTGCTGATCTTGGGCGCGCCGGCGCCGATCTCGGCCACACAGTTCATCGGCTCCATCGGCGCGTGGCTGAGGTAGGGGAAGTCATAAGTGAGTTCGACCACCTTGCCGCCGGCGGGCGGGCTTGTCTGCCCGTGCTGATCGAACACCTGCCACTTGGCGTCGCCGACCGGCGTCACCTTGCCCGAGGCGATGTCGTGATAGCTGGCGAGGATCGCATCGGTGCCGCGCTTCTCGGCCTTGTCGTCGTTCCAGGTCACCTGCAGCGCATCGCGCCCTTGACGGGCGGCGTAGGTGTTGTTCGCGACCACAGCGACGCCGGTGGGGATCTCGAACACATCGACGACGCCCGGGACCTTCTTCGCGGCGCTGGCGTCGAAGCTCGCCACCTTGCCGCCGAACCGCGGCGAGTGGGCGACCATGGCGGTCAGCATGTTCGGCCGATGGACGTCCTGAGTGTACTGCGCCTTGCCGATGGATTTGGCGTGGGCGTCCTTGCGCCGCACGCGGTCCGTGCCGATCAGGGTGAAGGTCTTGGGATCCTTGAGCGGCGGATCCTTCGGCGGGGCCACCTTGGCCGCATCGGCGACAAGGTCGGCGAAGCTCGCCTGCTTGCCGGAGGGATGCGAGACGACGCCGTTGTTCACCGAAACTGCGGCCGCCGGCACGCCCCAGCGGTTGGCCGCAGCGGTGACGAACATCGCCCGGCCGGCGGCCCCGGCCTTGCGCAGCTGCATCCACGAGTTGGCGATGGCCGAGGAACCGCCGGTGCCCTGGGCCCCGAAGCCGAGGTTGGCGTAGACCTTGGTGTTGGCGGGGGCCTGGACGACATTGACCCGCGACCAGTCGGCGTCCAGCTCCTCGGCGACGATAGCCGCCAAGCCCGCATGGCTGCCCTGGCCGAATTCGATGTGCTTGGAGACCACCGTCACCGTGCCGTCAGCGTCGATGCGCAGGAACGGGCCGAAGGGGCCGAAGTGGCTCGAATCCGCGCCCAGAGACATAATGTCGGCCTGGGAGCAACCGATCAGCAGCGAGCCGCCGGCCGCCACCGCGGCGATGACCACCATTTCACGGCGAGTGGGTTCGAAAGATCGGACTGGAGCGTTCATGGCTGGCTCCCCTATGCCGCGACTTTGGCCGGCCCGCGGGCGGCCGCGACCTTGATGGCGGCGCGGATGCGCTGGTAGCAGCCGCAGCGGCAGATGTTGCCGTTCATGCCGGCCGTGATGTCTTCGTCGGTGGGGTTCGGCGTCTTGGCCAGCAGCGCCGCGGCCGACATGATCTGGCCGGACTGGCAGTAGCCGCATTGCGGCACATCGGCCTCGACCCAGGCGGTCTGCAACGGATGCAGGCCCTGCAGGCCTTCGATGGTGGTGATCTTGCCGGTCCCGATCGCGCCGATCGGCAGCTGGCAGGAGCGGACCGCCTCGCCATTCAGATGCACGGTGCAGGCCCCGCACTGGGCGATGCCGCAGCCATACTTGGTGCCGGTCATCACCAGCTCGTCACGGAGCACCCACAGGAGCGGCGTTTCCGGCGCCGCCTCCACCGTCACCTGCTTGCCGTTGAGTGTGAAGCTCGTCGCCATGGCGATCCTCCGCGCCGGTCTTAACAATGATAACTTCCGCGCGCCGGGCGCGGCAAGGCGACATCGCGGGCCCGCCTGACTAATGTGACGATTAATGGATTCCTTCCCGGCTTTCTTCCCGCTCAAGGGCGCGCGCGTGGTGATCGCCGGGGAGGGTGAGCCGGCGGAGGCCCGCGCCCGGTTGTTCAAAGGCTCGCCCGCCGAGGTGGTCCGCGTCGAAGGCGAGGCGGCGTTCGACCCGGCGGCCTATTCCGGCGCCAAGCTGATCTTCGTCGCCAGCTTCGACGAGGATTTCTGTCAGCGCGCGGCGGCGGCGGCGCGGATGGTCGGCGCGCCGCTCAATGTCTTCGACCGGCCGGCGCTCTCGGACTTCAACACCCCGGCGATCGTCGACCGCGGGGCGGTGACAGCCGCAGTCGGCACCGGCGGATACGCGCCGCTGCTGGCCCAGATCCTGCGCGCCGAGCTGGAGGCGCGCGTGCCGGCCGAAGCCGGCGAGACGGCGCGCCTGCTCGGCGAACGCCGCGAGGCGATCAAGCAAGCCTTTCCCGACCTCGCAGATCGGCGTGCCTTCCTGCGCCGACTGCTCGCCGGACCGTCGCCAGACGCCGAAGCGCTCGACACCGCCATCGCCGCCGGCGCGAAAGCCCAGGGCCGCATCGTCCTGATCGATCTTCCATTGGCGGAAGACCTGATGTCGCTGCGCGCGCTCCGCGCGCTCGCCGCCGCCGACGTGGTGGTCGCGGCCGGCCCGGCCCGCGAAATCGCCGCGCGCCTGGCCCGCAGGGAGGCTGAGCGCCTCGACGTCGCTACCCCCGAACGCCTGAGCGAGCTGTCGCGCGGCGGAAAGATTGTCGTCGTGCTGGGTCAGCCCGACGGCCTGGCGATCGAAGGCGCCGAACGCCTGGCCGCCGCGCCCGGGGCGATATGATCTCCGCCGACGACATCTCGGCCATCCTGCTCTCGCTACGCGTCGGCGCGATCGCCACGCTCGCGGCCCTGCCATTGGCGATCCTGGCGGCGTGGCTGCTCGCCCGCCGCCGCCTTCCCGGCCGCGCGCTGCTGGACGCCGCCGTCCACCTGCCGCTGGTCGTGCCCCCCGTCGCGGTCGGCTACGGCCTGCTGATCCTGTTCGGCCGACAGGGCCCGCTGGGCGCCATGATGGCCCAAGCGGGTATCGTGCTGGCCTTCCGCTGGACCGGCGCGGCCCTGGCCGCCGGTGTGATGGCCTTTCCATTGATGGTGCGACCCATTCGCCTCTCCATCGAGGCCATCGATCCCGAGGTCGACGACGCGGCGCGCACCTTGGGCGCCTCGGCCGCCTCGCACTTCCTGCGCATTACCCTGCCCTTGGCCGCGCCGGGCATCGTCGCCGGCGCGGTGCTCGGCTTTGCTCGCGCCCTGGGCGAATTTGGGGCCACGATCGCCTTTGTCGCGGCGATCCCTGGCGAGACCCTGACTCTGCCGAGCGACATCTGGCTGGCCACCCAGTCGCCCGGGGACGAGGGCCACACGCTGGTGCTGTGCGGCGTGTCGCTGGCGATCGCCTTCGCCGCGATCCTGGCGGGCGAGGCGCTGAACCGGCGCGCCGTTCGGAGAGGTTGATCGCCGGCCGCGCCAGGCTCAGGCTAGCGGAAACGGGAGGATCGTCATGTCGCTCGGCTCGCCGCGCTTCGCCTACACCAAGGGTCTGCACGACCTTGGCAACGGCGGCTACGCCTGGCTGCAGCCCGACGGCGGCTGGGGCTGGTCGAACGCTGGGCTGATCGTGGATGGCGGCGAGTCCCTGCTCGTCGACACCCTGTTCGACGTGCCGCTGACCCGCGACATGCTGGCGGCGATGGCCGCTGCCGAACCGAAGGCGGCGGCGCGCATCGGGACGGTGGTCAACACTCACCACAACGGCGACCACTGCAACGGCAACGAATGTTGCGCCGGCGCCGAGATCATCGCCCATCGCCTGGCTGCGGAAGCCATGCGACGTGAGACGCCGGCGCTGCTGGCCGGCTTCGTGGCCGCCGCGCCGAGGATGGGTCTGACCGGCGAATACGTCACCCACGCCTTTGGACCCTTCGACTTCGCCGGCGTCACCCAGACCCTGCCGACCACAACTTTTGAACAGGCGCTGACGCGCCATGTGGGCTCGAAGGAGGTGCGCCTGCTTCCGGTCGGCCCGGCTCACACGGCCGGTGACATCCTCGTCCATGTTCCGGCGGATCGGACGGTGTTCACCGGCGACATCTTGTTCATCGAGGGCCATCCGATCATGTGGGAAGGGCCGGTCGGCAACTGGATCGCCGCCTGCGAGGCGATCCTGGCCATGGACGTCGAGACGGTGGTGCCCGGCCATGGTCCGATTACCGGCAAGAACGGCGTGCGGGCGGTTCGGGACTATCTCGCCTACATCGAAGGCGAGGCGCGTCGGCGCTTCGACGCCGGGCTCTCGGCCCTTGAGGCGGCCAAGGACATCGACATGTCGGACTACGACAGCTGGGGCGACGGCGAGCGGATCGTCGTCAATGTCGCCACGCTCTATCGCGAGTTCTCCGGCGACGAGAGCCATGGCGATGTCACGGCTCTGTTCGGTCAGATGGCGGAGCTGTGGAACGCGAGGCGGCGCTAGTTGATCGCCCGCCCCCGCGTTTCGGGGATGAGGAACGGCATGGTCACCACCGAGATGGCCGTGAAGATCACCGGGTACCAAAGTCCGGCGTAGATATCGCCGGTGGCCGTGACGATGGCGAAGGCGCAGACCGGGGTGAAGCCCCCCACCCAGCCGGTGCCGACGTGGTAGGGCAGGGAGAGCGCCGTGTAGCGGACGCGGGCCGGGAACAGTTCCACCAGCGCCGTCGACATCGGTCCGTAGAGCGCCGTGCAGGCGATGACCAGGACGATGAGCACCGCGGAAAGGCCGAGGAAATTGATCGCCTTGGGATCGGCCTTGGCGGGGTAGCCGGCGACCGTGAGCGCCTTGGCGAGGCGCGCCGCGACATCCTTGGCGGCGGCTTTCTGGGCGTTGGCCGCAAGGCCGCTAGCTTCAAGGGACGGGACGGCGGTCCCGCCGATCCTGACCACGGCGAGTGCGCCGGTTGGGGCCGCGGCGTTGGCGTAGGAGACGCCGGCGTTGGAAAGCGCGCTCTTGGCGAGGTCGCAGGAGGTCTCGTATTTCGCCTTACCCGTCACATCGAACTGCAGGCTGCAGCGGGCCGGATCGGCGATGACGGTCACCGGCGTCGCCTGCTGGGCCCGCTCGAGGGCCGGGTTGGCGAAGTGGGTCATGGCGTGGAAGCCGGGGAAAAAGAATGCGAGGGCGAGCGACATGCCGCCCCACATCACCCACTTGCGGCCGACCTGGTCGCTGAGCCAGCCGAAGAAGATGTAGAGCGGCCCGCTGACGACGGTCATCAGGATCAGGAGCTGTTCGCCGGTCTCGGCCGAGATCTTGAGGAAGCGCTCGAGGAACACCTGCTCGGCGTAGAAAAAGACGACGTACCAGGCCGCGCCCTGGGCGCACATGAAGCCGACGAAGGCGGCGAGCACCACCTTGAGGTTGGACCAGCGGCCGAACGCTTCGCTGTAGGGCTTCGGGCTGCGCTGGCCCTCGGCCTCCATGGCCGCGAACACTGGGCTCTCGGAAAGCTTGAGGCGCATCCAGATTGAGATCAGGAGCAGCCCCGCCGACAGCAGGAACGGCACGCGCCAGCCGCCCAGCCAGCCTGCATCGCCGAAGCGCGCGTCGCCGGTCAGGGTGCGAGTGACGAGGATTGCGGCCAGGGCGCCGACCAGGCCGATCGCGGCCGATGACTGCACCGAACTGGTGAACGTCGCGCGGCGGCGGCCCGGCGCGTGCTCGGCGACATAGATCACCGCGCCGCCGTACACCCCGCCGAGCGCCGTGCCCTGGATGATGCGCATGAGCACGAGAAGGATCGAGGCGAGCGCGCCGACTTGGGGGAAGGTGGGCAAGAGACCGATGGCGACGGTCGCCCCGCCCATCAACGACATGGTGATCAGGAAGGCGCCTTTGCGGCCGGCGACGTCTCCGAGGCCGCCGAAGATCAGGGCCCCGATCGGCCGAAAAAAGAATCCGGCCCCGAAGAGGCCCAGCGCCGCCAGCAGGCCTGCCGTCGAGCTGAGGCCGGAGAAGAAGTTCTTGGCGATGATCGGGGCCAGGGCGCCGAACACGAAGAAGTCGTACCACTCGAACGCCAGGCCGGCCGCCGAGGCGACCACCACCGTCGTCATCGACGCCTTTTTCGGCGCGCCGCCCGGCCCCCCCGTGTCCGGCATCGGCTAGTGTCCCAATTCCGAAGTTCGCATTGCCTGTGGAACCCTCCGACGAACTTCGGAATCGATCAGGACACTAGCTAAGTTAACTTCTCTAGTGTGCCTTTTGGATCTGAAGTTCGTTCCTCCGCACGACCCATACATTGACGAACTTCAGATCCGGCACACTAGAACGCGTTTTCGTCGGTGATGGCGCGGCCGAGGATGAGGGCGTGGACATCGTGCGCGCCCTCGTAGGTGTTGACCGTCTCGAGGTTCGCGGCGTGACGCATGACATGGTACTCGCCGCTGATGCCGTTGCCGCCATGGATGTCGCGGGCGACTCTGGCGATCTCCAGCGCCTTGCCGCAGTTGTTGCGCTTCATCAGGCTGATGGCTTCGGGGACCCAGGCGCCCTCGTCGATCAGTCGGCCGAGCGCCAGGGCGCCTTCGAGACCCAACGCGATCTCGGTGGTCATGTCGGCCAGCTTCTTCTGGACCAGCTGGCGGGCCGCCAGAGGCTTGCCGAACACCGTGCGGGACTTGGTGTAATCGCGCGAGGCGTGCAGGCAGAACTCGGCCGCGCCCATGGCCCCCCAGGCGATGCCATAGCGGGCCTTGTTGAGGCAGGAGAACGGGCCGCGCAGGCCGGAGACGCCCGGCAGGATGGCGTCATCAGGCACGAAGACGTCGGCGAGGGCGATCTCGCCGGTCACCGAGGCGCGCAATGACAGCTTGTTCTTGATTGTCGGGGTCTCGAAGCCGGGCGTTCCGCGTTCGACGAGAAAGCCGTGGATGCGGCCGTCGAGCTTGGCCCAGACCAGGGCGACATCGCAGATCGGCGCATTGGTGATCCACATCTTCGCGCCGTTGAGCACGAAGCCGCCGTCGACGGCCTTGGCGGTGGTGCGCATCGAGGCCGGGTCCGACCCGCCGTCCGCCTCAGTGAGACCGAAGCAGCCCACCGCCTCGCCCGTGGCCATGGCCGGCAACCAGCGCCGCCGCTGCGCCTCCGATCCGAAGGCGTGGATCGGATACATGGCCAGCGACGACTGGACGCTCATGGCCGAACGGTAGCCGCTGTCCACGGCCTCGATCTCGCGGGCGATGAGCCCATAGGCGACGTGGTTGACGCCCGCGCAGCCGTACGCCTCAGGGAGCGTCGGCCCCAGAAACCCAAGCGCGCCCATCTCGGTCATGATTTCGCGGTCGAAGCGCTCTTCGGCGAAGGCGCTCACCACGCGCGGCAGCAGCTTCTCGCGCGCGTAGGCGCGCGCCGCCTCGCTGATCATGCGCTCCTCTTCGGTGAGGCGTGAGGCGAGGTCGAGCGGATCCTCCCAGCGGAAGGTCTTGGGCGGCTGGGCGTCGAGCGGCATGGCGGGTCTCCTCAAGTCCGCCTTATGACGCCTCGTGGTTCAGGGCGCAAAGCTGGGGTGCGACTGACGCCGCACAGGCCGAGTTTCAGAGCTAGGCGAATTCCACCGATGGGTCCGGGGCCATAGCTGGGACCAGATCACGATAGGCGCTCGTCCACGGCGCGGCCCAAACGACCAGTTCAACGCCACTGAACGGGATGGCGACCAGCCGGCCGAAGACAACGCTCGTGCGCGAGGTCGCCACCCACGACAGAAGCCTTGGGCCTGGCCTCTCCAACCCAAGCGCGAGCTGCACAAGATGATGCGCCGCCATCACCGCTCCGAGCATGACTGTAGCAAATAGGCCGATCGCGATCAGGCGGCCCATGTGGCCATCTGCCAGCGCCCAGGCATTGCGAGGGCTCACTTTTCCTTGGTCGACAGCCAGGGGCGCCAAGAGACTGAGCCGAAGACTCAGCCACACGAACAACAGGATGGCCACGGCCATGCCGGCCAATGCTGGGGCCGCGGTGGCGTGGTGGAATACGCCCAACGCCAAGCTGACCAGCTCCGCCACCAGGAGTGAGACGATGCCGCCGATCAGGCCGATCAGATACATGCCGACACAGACCGCCACCATGAGCGTCTCGGTGAGGCCAAACCGCACGTACGCGAAACGCCCCTCCTCCGGGCGCAGCAGGGCTCGAGCTACGGCGCAGTACAGCGCCATGCTGGCCAAGCCGAGAACCACAAACACGATACCTGCAGAACCATGTCCCCGGAGGCTCGCGGCTGCGGCGAAGAGCAGAGAATTCACGGCGCCCCAGGTGAGCACCGTCAGCGGTCGGCGCCGGATGAGCGCGAAAGGCTCGCCTAGCGCACGCGGTAGTGAAATCGCGGCCATCACGCGCCAAGCGCTCGCATGATTTGGAAGCCTTGCGCAACGCAGTGATGGAAGCGGCCGCCGCCTGATGATGGCGGAAATCAGCCTTTGCCGCGCGGGGCTTCCGTGGCAGGCTCCGCCCTCAAAAGGCCCGGGGGGCTGAACAGGGAGAGCGTACTGATGACCAAACGACTCGTGGCCGAGCTGTTCGGCACGTTTTGGCTCGTGCTGGGCGGCTGTGGCTCGGCGGTGCTGGCGGCGGCGTTCCCAAGCCTCGGCATCGGCTTTGCCGGCGTCGCCCTCGCGTTCGGCCTCACCGTCGTGACCGGCGCCTACGCCGTCGGACACATCTCCGGCGGCCACTTCAACCCGGCCGTGACGGTCGGCCTGTGGGCCGGCGGTCGCTTCCCGGCCAAGGACATCGCGCCCTACATCTTTGCCCAAGTCGTCGGCGCGATCATCGCTGCTGGCGTACTGTTCGTCATCGCCTCCGGTAATTCGGAGTTCAGCACCGCCGGCGGTTTCGCCTCCAACGGCTACGGGGACCACTCGCCAGGCCACTACTCGCTGATGGCCTGCGCAGTCACCGAGATCGTGCTGACCTTCGCGTTCCTGGTGGTGATCCTGGGCTCGACCCACAGCGCCGCGCCCAAGGGTTTCGCGCCGCTCGCCATCGGCCTGTCGCTGACGCTGATCCACCTCGTCAGCATTCCGGTCACCAATACCTCGGTGAACCCGGCCCGGAGCCTCGGTCCGGCCCTCTTCCAGGGCGACTGGGCGCTCGGCCAGGTGTGGCTGTTCTGGACGGCGCCGTTTGTCGGAGCCCTAATCGCCGGCTTTTTCTATCGCTGGCTCAGCCCCGACTATCCGGCGGCGGTCGACGTCACCGGCGAAGGCTAGTGTCCCGATTCCGCAGTTCGCATCGCTCGTGGGGAGCTCGGACGAACTTCGGAATCGATCAGGACACTAACGAAGTATAGGTTTCTGGTGTGCTTTTCGGATCTGAAGTTCGTTCTCGCACGACCCGTACGCCGACGAACTTCAGATCCGGCGCACTAGACAGCCTTCGGCAACTGCCAGCCGAGGCTGACGGCGACCATCCTCAAGGCGAAGCATAAGACGGCGCCGAGGATGGCCGCCCAGACGTTGGGCAGGCCGAAGCGGCGGCCGACGATCATGGTTGCGGCGCCGGCGAGCGCGGCGGTGGCGTAGATGTCGCGCGTGAGAACGGCCGGTATCTTGTCGAGCAGGATATCGCGCATGACGCCGCCGCCGACGCCGGTGACACCGCCGACCAGAATGGCGGCCAGCCAGCCCAGTCCCTGGTCGAGGCTCTTCTCCGCTCCCGCCACGGCCAGCAGCCCCAACGCCGCCGCGTCCAAGGTGATCAGCGCCGCCGGTGGGATCGCCCGCACCCAATGGCCGAAGGCGAAGGCGGCCGCGCCGGCGACCAGGGCGGTCACCAGGTAGCGCCAGTCGCGCAAGGCGCGGGGCGGAGTCTGGCCGATCAACACGTCGCGGGCGATCCCACCGCCGAGCGCGGCCACGAAAGCGATGACCAGGATGCCGAACACGTCGAGCCGGCCAGCCATGGCCGCGCCGACGCCTTCCTGGGCCGCCACGGCCGCGCCGGCGAGATCGAGCGCCAGCACCAGGCCCTTGGCCTGCTTCAGGCTGGGCCTTTTCAAGGTGGGTCTTCTGACCACGCCCCGACCTCGCTGTTGATCGACCTTGCAGCGGCAGCGTAATGACAGCCCGCGGGAAACGGAAGGATCGGGCGGCCATGGAAGTCAACGGAATCGCCCACATCTTCATCACCGCCGGCGATTTCGAGAAGTCGCGAGCCTTCTACCGTCAGCTGCTGCCGTTCCTGGGTCTCAAGCCGGTGCTGGACGCCGGCGGCGCCTACTACTGTGTCGGCGGGCGGACGGGCTTTGGCGTGCGCGCGCCGGCTCCTGAGCACGCCGGCGGCCGTTTCCAGCAGGGAACAGTCGGCCTGCACCACATTTGCTTCCGCACCCGCGAGCGCGAAGAGGTCGATCAGGCCCACGCCTTCCTGCACCAGATCGGGGCCAAGATCGTCCATCCGCCGCAGGACGACGAATGGGCCCCTGGATACTATTCGGTGCTGTTCGAGGATCCCGACGGCGTGCGGCTCGAGGTCAACTATGTGCCAGGCAAGGGTCTGCTGTCCCCAGGCGGCTCGGGACACATGAACGTAAGGCTCTCCTGATGGGCGAGGCGATGAGCGCCATCAGCGAGGCCGACGAGCGGGCTCTGCTCGATTCCATCGACCGTTGGCTGGAGCGCAAGGTGGCGCCGGTCGCGGCCAGATACGAGCAGGCCGACGAGTATCCGCACGAGCTGGTGGCGGACATGTGCGAGATGGGCCTCTACGGGGCTCTGATCGAGCCGGAGTGGGGCGGCCTCGGCCTGTCGGCGCTGACCTACAGCAAGATCGTGGCGCGCATCTCCGAAGAGTGGATGAGCCTCACCGGCTTCTTCAACAGCCATCTGATGATGGCCCTGATCGTGCAGAAGTTCGGCACCGCCGAGCAGAAGGACCACTGGCTACCGAAGTTCGCCACCGGCGAGCTGCGCGGGGGCCTCGGTCTCACCGAGCCGGGGGCCGGCACCGATCTGCAGGGCATCACCACCGTCGCCCGGCGGGATGGCGACGATTACGTGGTCGACGGCGCCAAGCTGTGGATCACCAATGCTCTGGAGGGCGACGTGCTCGCCCTGCTCGTCAAGACCGATCCTCACGCCAACCCGCGCCATCGCGGCATGTCGATGCTGATCACGCCGACGCGCGATCCGCAGACCAAGGCCGAGGCGCCGGGCGTCACCCGCGGCCGCAAGCTCCCAAAGCTAGGATACCGCGGCATCGACACCGGCGAGATCGGCTTTTCCGACTATCGTTGCGACGCGCGGCTGTCGCTGGTTGGCGGCGAGGAGGGCAAGGGCTTCGTGATGGCGACGGGCGGCCTGGAGATCGGCCGGATCAACGTCGCCGCGCGGGGCGTCGGCATCGCCAGGCGCGCGCTCAAGGAGTCGGTGGCCTATGCTCAGGTGCGGCGGACCATGGGCAAACCCATCGCCGAGCATCAGGCGATTCAGCTCAAACTGGGCGAGATGGCCTCCAAAACCCGGGCCTCCGAACTCCTGGTTGAGGATGCCGCCCGGGCCTACGACGCTGGCGGCCGCGTGGATCTCGAGGCCGGCATGGCCAAATGGTTCGCCACCGAGACCGCCGCGGAGGTGGCCGGCGAGGCGATGCGCATCTTCGGCGCCAACGGCTATTCCAAGGAATATCCGATCGAGCGGCTCTACCGCGACGCGCCGCTGCTGATCATCGGCGAGGGCACCAACGAGATGCAGCGGATCATCATCGCCCGCCGCCTGATCGCCCGAAATCCGGTCTAGGCCGGGTCGCCCCACGCCTCCACGAACCGCCGCGCCCGGTGGCGAACCTCCTCCGGCGTGCGGCCGGGCTGGTACAGCGCCGAACCAATCCCGAATCCGGCCGCGCCAGCCGCTCGCCACGCTGCGAGGTCGGCGGGCTGGATGCCACCGACCGGCAGCACCGCCGTTCCCGCCGGCAGGACGGCCGACAGCGCCTTGAGGACCACCGGACTCGCCGCCTCGGCCGGGAACAGCTTCAGAGCATCGGCCCCGGCGGCCAGCGCCGCGAAGGCCTCGGTCGGGGTGAACACGCCGGGCAGCGAGATCAGGCCGGCCGCCTTGGCGGCGGCGATGACATCCGGATCGGCGTTCGGCGAGACGATCAGCTCCGCGCCGGCGCCGGCGGCGTCGCTGACCTCCGCCGGCGTCAGGACCGTGCCGGCGCCCAGGATGAGCCGGTCGCCGAAGGCCGCGCGGATCGCCGCGATGCTATCCAGCGGCGCGGGCGAGTTGAGGGTGACTTCGACGCAGGTCACGTCCGCGTCGAGCAAAGCGCCGGCGACCTCAACCGCGTCGCCCGGCTCGATGCCGCGTAGGATTGCGATCAGGCGCGGCCGAGGCCAGGGCATGTCAGGCGCCGCGGGCCACAAAGGGTCCGTTGCGGAAGCCGTCCGCCGCCTTGCCATAGAGGAACGGCGCCCCATCCGGCCCGGTGAGCCGCCCGCCGGCCGCCGCCAGGACGGCGTGAGCGGCGGCGATATCCCATTCCATGGTTGGTCCGCGGCGGGGGTAGATGTCGGCCGCGCCCTCGGCGATTCGGCAGAGCTTGATCGACGAATCCAGTGGCCACACCTCAGCCACGCCCAGTTCGTCCTTCAGGGCGGCCTGGGCTTCCGGCTTCATGGTGTGGCTGGCGAGCGCAATGGCGCCGGCGGCCGGCCAGGCCCTGGCTCGCACCGGTTGCGTGACCGTTCCGCCGACGGTCCGCTTGAGGACGCCGCCGGCGGTCGTGAACCACACCTCGCCGGTTGCGGGCGCGACCACGGCGCCGGCCACCGGATGGCCATGGTTGACGAGGCCGATGTTGACCGTAAAGTTGGGGTCGCCGCGCACGAAGGCCTTGGTTCCGTCCAAGGGGTCGACCAGGAAGAAGCAGGGTCCGATGCGCGCGGGCGTCCCGAACTCGCTGGCGTCCTCTTCGGAGATTACCGGCGTCGCCGGGAACAGCTCGGCCAGCCGCCTGAGGATCAGCGCCTCGCCGAGCCGGTCCGCTTCCGTGACTGGACTCTGGTCGGCCTTGGCGGTGACCTCGCAGCCACTCTTCCAGAGCGGCAGGATCACGGCGCCGGCCGCCTCGGCGATCTCGGCGAGCCGGGATCCGAGTTCGCGATCGGAGAGGTCGTCGTCGGCGGCTTGGGCGGTCATGCGGCCTGTCTAGAGCACGCTGCGATCAGACGGAATCGTCTGAATGCAAAAGCGTGCTCTAGAATCCAAAACTTGAGCGCGATCTCATCGCAAAGCCGCTTCCCACTTTTGCGGAACGCGCCCTAGAGGAGGTTTCTCGGGCCGCCAAATCAGTCGATGGTGGGCGGTCATGGATCCCGCACTGCCCGAGCGGCTGGCCGACCGGCTGTGCCATGACGTCCTCAGTTCCGCCCAGGCGATCGCCTCCGGCCTCGACCTTCTGGCCGAAGCGGCAGGCGCCGCCGAGCGCGACGAGGCGGTGGCCTTCCTCGTCGAGGCGGTGGCCGCCCAGCGCGCCAAGGTCGGCTACGCCCGGCGCGCCTATGGACCGGCCGGCGATGGCGTCCAGACTGCCGAGCTGAAGGGGCTTGCGCAGGCGCTATACGCAGACATCCGGCCGACGCTCGACTGGGCAGTCGAGCCGGCGGCGCTTGGCCCGGCGGCGGCGCGCGGCCTGCTCGTCCTGTTGCAGATCGCCTCTGACGCCTTGGCGGCCGGCGGGCGGGCGACGGCCACGACGCGCGCCGAAGGCGGCCAGATGCGCGTGGTGGTCGAGGCCGCCGGGCCGCGCGCGGCGGTCAAGGATGATGTGAGGGCCGGCCTTTCCGGCGCGCCATTCCAGGCCGGTCTCGGCGGGCGCTGGATCCAGGGCGCTTGGGTCGCTTCACTGGCGGCGGCGGCGGGAGGAACGATGAACGTGGAGACCTACGAGGGCGGCGTGAGGCTCGTCCTCAGCCTTCCCCCAGCAGCCTGACCATCCGCGCAGCGATCCGCCGAGCGCCCTCGTCATCCAGCCCGGCGAGCGCTTCGGCGACGCCGGCCATGGCCGCGGCCGGCTTGTTCTGGCCAAGTTTGGTGGTCCCCTCCAGCCGCTCGACAGCCATCTCGAAGCCGACAATGCCTCTGAGCAACGCTTCCCACCGCGCTGGATCGAGCTTGGCCCGGGTCCACGGGGGTTTGGGCGCCAGCCCGGCCTCATAGCGGGCGGAGAGGTCATCGAGCAGGAGAGCGGTGTCGTCGCGATCCAGGACTCGGGTCGGCCCCTCGATCTCCACCGAGACGTAGTTCCAGGTCGGCACCTGGTCTTCGAGACCGTACCAGTCGGGACTGACGTAGGCGTCCTCGCCTGAGACCACAGCAAGGGTCCGGGCTCCGGCGGTGATGGCATGCGCGAGGGGATTGGCGACCGAGAGATGGAAGCGGAGCGTGTCTCCGGCCAGCAGCACCGGCGCGTGGGCGGCGTGCGGAAGGTCGTTTGCTGCAGCGAAGATCACTGCGAAGCCGCGCGCAGCGACTCGCCGCTCGAGCTCGACGCGATCCTCTTCGCGAAAGGATGCGGCGGGATGCAGGGCTAGTTGGGTTTGGCGTCGTTGGCGGTGCTGGTCACTGCGTGGCCGACCGAGGAGACGTCGCGCCCAGCCCCAGCGATGGTGTTGCAGGCCGAGACCGCGAAGCCGGCGGCGACGACGGCCAGGATGATGAGCTTCCGCATACAGATCCCCGTTGGAATGACTCGGCGCGTCAGATTCTAGGCGTCGCCAGCCTGGGGTGTCGGAAAAATGAGCCTGGCCGTCAAGCCGCCGCCTTCGTTGGCCGCGAACTGCGCCTCGCCGCGCAGCTGTCGGGCGAATGAGGTCATCAGGGTGCGGCCCACGCCTTCGCCGACCATGGCCGCCGAGGCGCCTGGGACCCCAGTATCCGAAATGACGAGTTCGGCCGTCTCGCCGCGGACGTGGAAGGCGACGCTGAGGACCCCGCCGCACTTGTCCAGGCCATGTTTCTTGGCGTTGGTGATCGCCTCGACGGCGAACAGGGCCAGCGGCGCCAGGCGGTCGGGGTCGACCTCCAGTGCTTCGATGTCGAGCTCGGTGCGGATCGGCGCGCCGCGCACGCTCTCGGCCAGCACGGTCTGAGCGATCAGTTCGTCCAGGAAGTCGCGCAGTTCCACCCGGCGAAGGTTCGGGCCCTGGTAGAGGGCCCTGTAGATGAGCGCCAGCGCCGAGATCCGCTGCCGGGTGTCCGACATCGCCGCCCGCGCCGCGGACTCGCCAAGAGAGCGCTCCTGCAGGTTGAGCAGGGATGAGATCACCTGGAGGTTGTTCTTCACCCGGTGGTGGATCTCGCGCAGCAGGTCCTCCTTCTCCACCAGCGACTGACGCAGAGTGGCGTCGCGTGCGGCGATGGTGCGGGCCATCAGGTCCATGGAGTCGGCGAGCTGGCGAATCTCCGGCGGCGCCGTCTCGGCCTGCACCGGGCGCACGCTGTAGCGGCCGCGGGCGTAGATCGCCGAAATGCGCCGCAAATAGACGATCCAGCGGACGACGCCGCGGTCGGCCACGATGCCCACGGTGAGCAGAGGCAGCAGGAAGGCGAGCGCCGGCAGCAGGATGGCCGACACGGGATTGAACACCGCCCAGGAGACGACATTTTGTGATGGGGCGGAGAGCACGACATAGACTTCCTGGCCCACGAGCGGGGCCGAGGAAAACACCCGCTGCACACCCTTCCGATCGGTTTCGAACCACATCTGCGAGCCCGTACGGGTGAGGTGGGCGGAGAGGTCGGAGGGATAGGTATTGACGCCCGTGGCCGAGAGTATCCGCCCGGTGCTGTCGGTGATCGCGACCTGGGATCGGTTGGGAAGGGAGCGATCGAGGGTTTCAGGCCGCAGACTGTCGAGGTCGAGCACGGCGGTCAGCACGCCATCGAAGCGACCTTGGGCGTCGACGGCGCGCACGCTGGCCAGGATCGAGGGTCGGTCGGCGTACTGGACGCCGCCCTGACTGGTGACGGCGATCGGCTGGCCTGAGGCCAGGGCCGCGAACCACGGTCGCTGCGCGCGATCGGGATCGGCGGGGGCCCCGGCCGCCGAGCAGGCCACCCGACCTTCGGGATCGAAGCGAATGAGATTGTCGTAGCCGGGAATGCGGTTCTTGATTTCTGCCAGGCGCGCCGCGCATTGAAAGCCCACCGACCCGGGGGCCAGAGTCTGCAGCAGTATTTCGGCCGCCTCGATCCGCGCGCGGGCGGTTGCGGCGCTGCGCTCAGCGGCGGCGGCGAGCTCGGACTGGCTCTGCCGCGCCTCGCGATTGGAGGCGATGTAGGATTGCAGGGCGCCGACAATCAGCACTGGGGCGAGGCCGAGCACCAGCGCCAGAGTCAAACGCCTGCGGACGGGCGTCCCGGCCCAACCGCCCGGGGCGCCCCGAGGATTCACCGCGCGCCGCTCAGGCGCTCCGCGTGGGCGAGGATGGAACCCATGGCCTCACCGGCCGCCTTCCCGTCCCGCTCATAGTCGCCACGCTCAAGGATGATCTGCAGGGCCCGGCGGGCGCGGCTTACGCGGCTCTTCACGGTGCCCACCGCGCAGCCGCAGATCTCGGCCGCCTCCTCATAGGCGAATCCCCCGGCCCCGACGAGGATCAGAGCTTCGCGCTGCTCGGCCGGCAGCATGCCGAGCCCCATGCGCAGTTCGTCGAGGGCGACGGGCGACGCCGGGTCATCGACGGCCACCAGCGTGCGCTCGGCCGCTTCCTGGTCGAGCTGGGTCTGTCGCCAAGAACGACGCTTCTCTGAATAAAACTGGTTGCGCAGGATCATGAAGGTCCACGCCTTCATATTGGTCCCGAGCTCGAAACTCAGGCGGGCGTCCCACGCCTTCATCATCGCGTCCTGAGCGAGATCGTCGGCCGCAGTCGGATCGCCGGCCAGGGTCCTGGCGAAGGCGCGCAATTGAGGGATAAGGCCGACTAGCGCCTTCCGGAACTCAACGTCACGCGCCTCGTCTGTAGGTGTGTCTGGACCAGCCATCAGTCCCGGTCCGCGTCGCCGCTGTCGGCGCGGCGTAGGATATCAAGAAAGTCGGTGGGAACCGGCTCGTTCACCACCTCCTCGAACATCTGCCTCAGTTGGGCGCCGATTGCCTGCTGGCGCAGACGCGCCTCGTCGACGGCAAGCGGGCGCTTTGGCGTCGCCTTCTTGGCCATGTCTAAAATGATGCCCCCTTCCGGCGACGAGCGCCACCACTCTGCATGAGTCTTCAAGAGGTCACCTAAGGTCCCCGCGGCGGCAAACGTCTTGTTTGGGCTCAAGGTTCCCGCACCACGCAGAATTCAAATAGGATTGGGGCGCCCGGCCCACAGTTTGCCGGAACTTGGCCATGACTGCCGCGTTGGGCAGGATGGCCGATTGGCCGGGAGGAGGGGCGCCGCCGCCCCGTGGGAGCGAAGATGAGTCTTTCAACCAAGCTGGCGCCGCACCTGCCTTTCATTCGGCGCTACGCCAGGGCGCTCACCGGCGACCAGGTGACTGGCGACGCTTATGTCCGGGCGACGCTGGAGGCATTGGCCAGCGGGAATGTCGAACTGAGCGGCGATCTCCACCCCAGGGCCGCCCTCTACCGTGTGTTCCACGCTGTCTGGAACTCGACCGGCGCGAAGCTCGAGACCCCTGTCGGTGAGGCTTACACCGCCCGCGAACGGCTGCTTCGCATCCCGCCGCGCTCCCGCCAGGCCTTCCTGCTCACCGCCGTGGAGGGGTTCAGCATCGTCGAGGCCGGGGGCATACTCGGCGTCAGCTTCGAGGAGGTCGAGAGACTCATCGCCGAGGCTCAGGCGGACATCGACGCCGAGCTGGCCACTGACGTGTTGATCATCGAGGACGAGCCGGTGATCGCCGCCGACATCGCTGCGCTGGTGCGCGAACTCGGCCATCGCGTCTCCCATGTCGCCTCGACCCGCGACGAGGCGAGGGAGGCGGCCAGCGCGCACGCGCCAGGCCTGGTGCTCGCCGACATTCAGTTGGCCGACGGCTCCTCGGGCATCGACGCGGTGCGCGACATCCTGGTCGAGACCGATACGCCCGTTATCTTCATTACCGCTTTTCCAGAGCGCCTTCTGACCGGTGAACGGCCCGAACCGACCTTCCTGATCACGAAGCCGTTCCAGCCGGAGACTGTGAAGGCGGCGATCGGTCAGGCTCTGTTCTTCCACCCTCGCCGCGTTCTGGCCTGACCAGCATCCTCACCCAGGCGGTGAGCGGCCTCTCGATCCACCAGTGGCAAGCCAGCCCGGCGGCGAGCGTCGCCGACAGGGCGAGAGGGAAGAACAGCCAGGCGTTTTCCGCGCCGAGCGTGTGGCCGATGATGGCCTGAGCCGGCTCGTGGGTGAGATAGAGGGCGTAAGAGGCTTCTCCGAGCACCAGCAAGACGGGAATCCTGGCAACCCCGCCGTCGGTCTCCACGGCCAGGGCGCCCGCGACCAGCAGCGCCGCCGGCGCGCCCCAGATGAACGGTCGCCAGAGCTCGCTGAACAGTCCCGGCACGACCGAGACGGCGAATCCCACCAGGCCGAAGGCGACCAGCAGCCACCCGCCCCGGCGTCCCGGCAACGCCTTGCTCTCCTGGAGCCGGGCGATGGCGACGCCGGCGGCGAACTGCAGCAGCATCGGATTGGCGCCCAATTGATAGATGGGATCGCCGAACAGAACGCCCAGCACCACCACGAAGGCGAGGCAGCCGCAGACGAGCAGGGCTTGCCGGGCTCGCGGCGCCATCAGGACGGCCGCGAACAGCAGGTAGAAGAAGGCTTCGTAGTCGAGCGACCAGCCCGGTCCGTAGAGCGGAAAGGGCAGTCCCTTGGGATCCATGTGCGGGATGAACGCCAGAGAGAGGAGCACGTGTCCGGTGTCGGGGTGGACGTTGTCGAGGAAGTCCGGCCAGAGGAGCGCCACACCGGTGAGGGAGAGCGTAACCAGCCAATAGAGCGGCGCGACGCGGGTGAAGCGCCGCCAGACGAACACGCCGGGCGCGTGCTCCATCCCACCGGTCACCTTCCACATGATGACGCCGCTGATGACGAAGAAGACGTCGACGCCGGCCCGCCCGACGTCGATCAGGTGACCAGGCCGCCACTGCGAAGCATGGTAGACAGCCACCGCCAGCGCCGCGAGCGCGCGCAGGTACTGAATAGAGACGAGCGGCTTCACGGCGGGGTTCTCGCAGACTCGGGGCGCTTGGCCTAGGTTGGCGCCCATGCGCCAGCTTCCCAACCTGCTCACTGGACTGCGCCTCGTCCTGGCGCTGTTCACCTTCTTCGCGCTGGCCGGGGTCGCCGGGCTCAGCGACATGCTGCCCCCAGAGACACAATTCTTCTATGAGCGACTCGCCTTTGCCGCATTCGTCCTGGCGGCGATCACCGACTTCTTCGATGGCTGGCTGGCCCGCAAACTCGAGGCCACGAGTCTCTGGGGCGCGATTCTCGATCCGATCGCCGACAAAGTGCTGGTTTGCAGCGCCGTGCTAGGCCTCATGGCGCTGCACGCGACCGGCGTCGTGGTCCCCGGCGCGCTGATTCTCTTCCGCGAGTTCGCGGTCAGCGCCCTGCGCGAGACCGCGGCCAGCAAAGGGGTGCGGCTGCCGGTCACCCTGCTCGCCAAGTGGAAGACGACCTTTCAGCTCTTGGCGCTGGGCGCCATGCTGATGACGGCCTGCTGGGCGGCCTTCGGGCTGCCGAGCGATCCTTCGGTATTGGGGCCGGCGGACGGCGGCGCCCTCGCCTTGCTCTGGCTCGCCACCGTGATCACCCTGATCACCGGCGTTCAGTACGCCTTGCAGGCGAGACGCGCTCTAGCCGGGTAGCGGGATGAACTCGTCGTGGTCGAGGTCGGGCAGCTTCATCCGCCCGGCGCGCCAGTCGGCCTTGGCCTCCTCGATCCGCTCCTTGCGCGAGGAGACGAAGTTCCACTCGATGAACCGTGGGCCGAGGCTGTCGCCGCCCAACAGCATGACCTGAGCGTCGGCGAGGCCGGTGAAGACGACCGTCTCGCCGGGCTGGAAGATAATCATCTCGCCGGCGTGGAAGGGCCGTCCGTCGATCTCGACCGCGCCCTCGGCCACGTAGGCCGCCCGCTCGGGATACTCGGCCGGCAGGCCGGCTTTGGCCCCGGCTTTCAGCTTCCAATGGACGTAGAACATCGGCGAGTGGGTCTTCACCTTGGCCTCAACGCCGAAGGCCTTGCCGACGACGAGGCGCGCCCACAGACCATCCGGCGACTCGTAGGTGGGCAGATCCTCGGAACCGTGGTGGGCGAAGGCGGGGTCGGTCTCCTCGAACGCCTCGGGGAGGGCGATCCAGGTCTGGATGCCGTGGATGGGTCCGCCGGTATTGCGCAGGGCGTCGAACCGCTCCGAGTGGGTGATGCCGCGCCCAGCGGTCATCCAGTTCACTTCGCCGGGATGGATCTCGATTTCGGAGCCGACACTGTCGCGGTGGGTGATCGCGCCCTCGAAGAGGTAAGTGACCGTGGAAAGGCCGATATGCGGGTGCGGCCGGACGTCGGCGCTCCGATCGAGGCCGGCCGGGAAGGTAGTCGGCCCCATATGGTCGAAGAAGACGAAGGGCCCCACCGCTCGCTTCGCCGCCCGCGGCAACAGGCGCCCGACCTCGAAACCGCCCAGATCCTTGCGCTGCTGCTCGATGACGAGGTCAATCATCGCGAAGCTCCTAGGCCCTCGCGGCGGCGTAGGGCCGAACGAGCCCCAGCGGAACCGCCGTCGAGTTCTTCACCGAGCGGATGACGATGCGGCTTTCGATGTTTGAGACAAGTCCCAACGCCAGAATCTTGTCGCGGAGGAACATATCGAAGGTGTTCATGTCCTTGGTGACGATCCGCAGCTCATAGTCCGAGGCGCCGGTGACCGTCGCGCACTGCGCCACCTCCGGCCAGCGCTTTACCGATTGTTCGAAGACCTCGAGATTCTCCCGCGTGGGCAGGGAGAGCTTGACCGTGCAGTAGACCTCGAAATCGAGGCCGAGTTTTTCCCGGTCGAGCACCGTGACCCGTCGTTGGATGACACCCTCTTCTTCCAGGCGCTTTATGCGCCGCCAGCAGGGACTCGAAGAGAGACCCACGCGCTCGGCGATTTCGGCGACCGAGAGGGAGGCGTCATGTTGGATCAGATCGAGGATGCGGGCATCCACGGCGTCGAGCCGGTCGGACAAGATTATTTCCCCATGCCTGATGTTTGGGTTCCGATCTTGCCGAACTGGTCAGCAAACGCGGAACGCCTTGGGCAAGCTTTGTCCGCGTTCCCATATATCATTGCAACTTCAGGGGCCAGTCGGAGGGGGAACGTTCTTGCCATGCGCCGCGTGATGGACGCCCGGAACGAAACATCTATTCCCCTGACTGGGAGTGTGAAGCCGTGAGCGAACCTTTGCGCTTCCATGTTCCGGAGCCGGCGAGCCGGCCAGGCGGCAAGCCGGACTTTTCGGGCGTGGTCATTCCCGAAGCGGGCTCGGTGGATCGCCCGCCTGTCGACGTCGATCCGACTGAAATCCGCGATCTCGCTTTTTCGATCATCCGAGTGCTGGACCGCGACGGTCAGGCGGTCGGACCCTGGGCGCCGGACCTCTCGAACGAAGAGATCGTCCGCGGCCTGCGCCACATGATGACCCTGCGCGCCTTCGACGCCCGCATGATGATGGCGCAGCGGCAGGGGAAGACCAGCTTCTACATGCAGCATACGGGCGAGGAGGCGGTGGCCTGCGCTTTCCGCGTGGCGTTGTCGCCCGGCGACATGAATTTCCCGACCTATCGCCAGGCCGGGCTGCTCATCGCCGACAACTACCCGCTCGTCGACATGATGTGCCAGATCTTCTCCAACGAACGGGACCCTCTGAAGGGTCGGCAGCTGCCGATCATGTACTCCTCCAAGGCCCACGGCTTCTTCTCGATCTCGGGCAACCTAACCACCCAGTTCCTCCAGGCGGTGGGCTGGGCGATGGGCTCGGCGATCAAGGGTGACGACAAGATCGCCGTCGGCTGGGTGGGCGACGGGGCCACCGCGGAGTCAGACTTCCACGCCGCCCTGGTCTTCGCCTCGACCTACAAAGCGCCGGTGGTGCTGAACGTGGTCAACAACCAGTGGGCGATCTCGACCTTCCAGGGTATCGCCGCCGGCGGCTCGGGCACCTTCGCGGCGCGCGGCCTCGGCTTCGGGATTCCGGCCTTGAGGGTCGATGGCAATGACTATCTCGCCGTCTATTCTGTGGCGAAATGGGCGATCGAGCGGGCCCGGTGCAATCTCGGACCGACGCTGGTCGAGTACGTCACCTATCGGGCCGGTGCTCATTCCACTTCTGACGATCCCTCAGCGTACCGTCCAAAGGCCGAGTCCGAAGGCTGGCCGCTGGGCGACCCGGTGCTGCGGCTGAAAGACCATCTGATCGCCATCGGCGCCTGGTCAGCGGAGCGCCACGTGCAGGCCGAAACCGAGATCATGGCCGAGGTGGTGGCGGCCCAGAAGGAGGCCGAACAGCACGGTACGCTCCACGCCGGGGGCAAACCTTCGACCCGGGACATCTTCGAGGACGTTTACGCCGAACCGCCGCCGCACCTGCGCCGCCAGCGCCAGCAGATCGGGATCTGACGCCATGGCCCGCATGACCATGATCGAGGCGATCCGCAGCGCCATGGACGTCTCGATGGAGCGCGACCCCAATGTGGTGGTGTTCGGCGAGGATGTCGGCTTTTTCGGTGGAGTTTTCCGTTGCACCGCCGGCTTGCAGAAGAAGTACGGGGCCAGCCGTTGCTTCGACGCCCCGATCAGCGAGTGCGGCATCGTCGGCGCAGCCATCGGCATGGCAGCCTACGGCCTGCGGCCCTGCGTCGAGATCCAGTTCGCCGACTACATGTACCCGGCCTACGACCAGATCGTATCAGAGGCGGCGCGACTGCGGCATCGTTCGGCCGGCGACTTCACCTGCCCGATGGTGATCCGCATGCCGACCGGCGGCGGCATCTTCGGCGGCGAGACCCACAGCCAGAGCCCCGAGGCCCTGTTCACCCACGTCGCCGGCCTGATGACCGTAGTGCCGTCTAACCCCTACGACGCCAAAGGCCTGCTGATCTCGGCGATCGAGAGCCCGGACCCGATTATCTTTCTGGAGCCCAAGCGGCTCTACAACGGTCCGTTCGATGGCCACCACGACCGGCCGGTCACCGCCTGGTCGAAGCATGAGCTCGGCGAGACGCCGGAGGGCCACTACACCATCCCGCTCGGCAAGGCGGCGTTGCGGCGCGAAGGCCAGGCGGTGACGGTGATCACCTACGGCTCCATGGTCTACGCGGCCCTGGCGGCCGCCGAAGAGACCGGCGTCGACGCCGAGGTGATCGATCTGCGCACCTTGGTGCCGCTCGATCTGGAGACCATTGTCGCCTCGGTCGCCAAGACGGGCCGCTGCCTGGTCCTGCACGAAGCGACCCTGACCTCCGGTTTCGGGGCCGAGCTGGCGGCGGTAGTGCAGGAGCACTGCTTCTACCACCTCGAGGCGCCGATCCTGCGCGTGGCGGGATGGGACACGCCTTATCCGCACGCCCAGGAGTGGGCCTATTACCCGGGTCCGGCGCGTGTCGGCGCAGCCCTTCGCGAACTCACGGAGGCCGCCTGATGGGCGAACACGTCGTCAAGCTGCCGGACGTAGGCGAGGGCGTGGCCGAGGCCGAGCTCGTCGAATGGCACGTCAAAATCGGCGACCTCATCCGCGAGGACCAACTGTTGGCCTCGGTGATGACCGATAAGGCAACGGTGGAAATTCCGTCGCCGGTCGAGGGCGAGGTGATCTGGCGGGGTGGCGAGATCGGCGATGTGGTGCCGATCGGCTCGGCTCTGGTGAGGTTGAAGACAGCCGGCGGCGCATCGGCCCCTGAACCCAAGCCAGAGCCCGCAAAGGCGCCACCCTCGCCGGTCGAGGCGTCGCCGCCTGTAGCCCGAGCGCCGATGCCCGAGGCGCCTCCGCCACCGCCCCGGCCCGAGCCCCCGGCTCAGCGCCGGGCGCCGGGGGAGAAACCGATCGCTTCGCCGGCCGTGCGCCAAGCCGCGCGCGAAGCGGGTGTCGACTTGCGGCAGGTGGCCGGAACGGGGCCGGCCGGCCGCATCACTCACGACGATCTCGCCGCCTTCATCGCCCACGGGCCCGCGCCGGCGCGCCGCGGGCCGATCCAGCGCACCGAGATCACCGAGGTGAAGATTGTCGGCCTGCGTCGCCGGATCGCCGAGAAGATGGCCCTGGCCAAGCAGCGCATCCCGCACATCACCATCGTCGAGGAGACCGACGTCACAGCTCTCGAGGAGCTGCGGACGGCCCTCAACAAGCGGCACGCGGCTGATCGCCCACGGCTCACAGTGCTGCCGTTCCTGATGCGCGCCATCGCCAGGGCGGTGGCCGAGCAACCGGCGCTCAACGCCCTCTTCGACGACGACGCCGGGATCGTGCGCCAACATGCCGGCGTCCACATCGGCATCGCCACCCAGACGCCCGCCGGCTTGATCGTGCCGGTGGTCAAGCACGCCGAGGCCCGCGACCTCTGGGACTGCGCCACCGAGGTGGCGCGGCTGGCCGAGCGAGCCCGCGATGGGACAGCGACCCGCGAGGAGCTCTCCGGCTCGACCATCACCATCACCTCCCTGGGGCCGCTCGGGGCCATCGCCACCACGCCGGTGATCAACTATCCGGAGGTGGCCATCGTCGGGGTCAACCGCATGGCGGTGCGGCCGATGTGGGATGGGACAGGCTTCGTGCCGCGCAAGATGATGAACCTTTCCTCCAGCTTCGATCATCGGGTCATTGATGGCTGGGACGCCGCCGTCTTCGTCCAGCGGCTCAAGGAGCTGCTCGAGACGCCGGCCCTCCTGTTCGTGGACGCCTGAGATGGACGAGATCGTCTGCCGCCTGCTGGTGATCGGGGCCGGGCCTGGCGGCTATGTCTGCGCCATTCGCGCCGGCCAACTCGGTATCGACACCGTGATCGTCGAACAGGGCCGCCTCGGCGGCACGTGTCTCAACGTTGGCTGCATCCCCTCCAAGGCGATGATCCACGTGGCCGAGGAGTTCGAGGTTCTGACGACGGCCGCGAGCGGCAGGTCCGTCTTCGGCCTGTCGGCGGCTAAGCCGACGCTCGACCTCGGCAAGGCCGTGACGTGGAAGGACGAGATCGTCCACCGGCTCAATACCGGCGTGGCCGGCCTCCTCCGCAGGGCGCGGGTCAAGATCGTTCATGGCCAGGCGCGCTTCTGTGACGGCAAGACCGTCGAGGTGGAGACAGAAACCGGCCGGGTGCGCATCCGCACCGAGACGGTGGTCATCGCCTCCGGCTCCGTCCCGGTGGAGCTGCCGTTCCTGCCATTCGGCGGCGACGTGATCTCCTCAACCGAGGCGCTCTCGCTGGAGGAGATCCCCGCCCAACTGGCGGTGGTGGGCGGCGGCTATATCGGCTTGGAGCTCGGCACGGCCTACGCCAAGCTCGGCGCGAAGGTGACCGTGGTCGAGGCCCTGCCGCGTATCCTGCCGCTCTACGACGAGGAGCTGACCGCACCGGTGGCCAAGCGCCTCGCCGAGCTCGGCGTCGAGGTGCTGACCGGCGCAAAGGCCAAGGGAGCGTCGGCCGGCGCGCTGCAGATCGAAAGCGCCGATGGTGAGGCGCGGGCTATCGGCGCCGATAAGATCCTGGTCACTGTCGGCCGCGCGCCAGCGACGGCGGGTCTCGGGCTGGAGGAGCTGGTCCTCGACATGGACGGCCGCTCCATCCGCATCGACGACAAGTGCCAGACCTCCATGCGCGGTGTCTATGCCATCGGTGATGTCAGCGGCGAACCGATGCTGGCCCATCGCGCCATGGCCCAGGGCGAGATGGTGGCGGAGATCGTCGCGGGTCACCCCCGCGCCTGGGACAAGCGCTGCATTCCGGCCATCGTCTTCACAGACCCGGAGATCGTCTCGGCCGGCCTTTCGCCAACGGAGGCGCGCGCCGGCGGCCGCGAGGTCAAGGTCGGCCTCTTCCCCTTCCAGGCCAGCGGCCGGGCGATGAGCAAGCATGCCGAGCGCGGTTTCGTGCGCATCGTCGCCAGCGCCGACCGCAATCTGGTCCTGGGCGTCCAAGCCGTGGGGCAGGGGGTGTCGGAGCTCTCGACCGCCTTCGGCCTGGCCATCGAGATGGGCGCGACCCTGGAGGACGTGGCCGGCACGATCCACGCCCATCCGACGCTTGGGGAGGCCTTCCAGGAAGCGTCGCTCAAAGCCCTCGGACACGCCCTTCACATCTGACGGGGCCGGCCCTATAAGCCTCCGCCTCGCGATGGCGCCCCTTGGGGCTGGGTAGCTCAGTTGGTTAGAGCGGTGGATTCATAACCCACAGGTCGGCGGTTCGAGCCCGCCCCCAGCTACCAACCTTTTCAAATAGTTAGAGAAGGCATCGCTGCTTGGGCGCCATGCTGGGGCACATATGGGGCACGGCCCGACCCTCTGATACGAAGGGCGGCGCGACTCAAGGTCGAAGACGGAGTAGCAGCTTCCGCTTCTGAGATCTGGCGCCACGCCTAGTCGAAAAACTTCGCGAGTTGGGCCTGAATCCAGCTGGCCAGCAAGACAAGGGGACTCTGCTGGCCTCGCTTCAGGCGTCGGTCAAGTTTCCGGCCTCGCTTGATGTCGCGCCGCGACATGGCCCCGGCCCATACGATCGCTCCGTCCTCGATCAGTTAATGAGATTTGCAGGGGAAGTCGTGATTTCCGATTGAGGGCATCACAGTGACTCGACCGAGGCGTACGTAAATGGAGTATTCGGTCGGGCCGATCGGGGTCGAAACCTCTTCGCCGCAGCCACAGCAGCACGCATGGAGCGCCACCCGGCAGGGCTCTGAAATGTAGATCACGCCGCCCTCAAGGGTGTCTGGCATCGTGTCCACGAACTCGGCGCGAAGGTGCTCAATCTTCGCCATTTTCAGTCCTATTGCTGAGCAGGTTGCCCTCAACCATGAAAGCCGAGTTCACTTCATGGCGGCCATCGCGATAGAAGGTTACGAAGCGCTTCCAGCGCAGCACCGCGAGCGTTGCGTTCAGCGCGTTCAGGTCGGCGATCTGGATGCCCTTGTTATAGACGTCTGCTTCGTCTTCCTCCTCATCGTCGCCAAACGGGACAAACTGCTCGGCGACCGCCCACGGCGCGCCGGCGGAAACGAAGGTCACGCGCGCGCAGCCATCGAGCTCGTCGCCTTCGCGACCCACGCCGATACCTGTGTCGATGAACGGCACGCGCAACCTGTGGAGGCCCTCGGCGATGGCCCGCCTGGCGCTGCCCTTGTCGACACACACGAACACGAAGTCGAACCCTTCGAGTTGACCGATGTTGTCGCTTCCGACCCGCACCCCATGGGCGACAATGCCGCCGTGCATTCGCCCATAGACACGGCTGAAGTAGTCCACCTTGGTCGGGAAATCGGAAATCGACCCCTCATCAGGGACCCCCGGCGCGCGGAACACATTGTGGTTCAGAAACTGGTCGTCATCGAAAAGGTGAATCTCCCGCACCGCGGTCTTCGACACGAGGTCGAGGACGTAAGACCCGGTCCCGCCAAGGCCGATGATTGCGATCTTCCCGAGGGCCAGCTTCTGGCTAACCGGACCAAGGCCATAGCGCGCAGAGGCCGTGTCGGGAAACCGGAAGGGACTCCATGTGTCCTCCTGGGCCAACTTCCGGCCGGTGCGCGCATTCGCCCCCGAGTCATGAGACCGGGCAGGTCGTCCGAGGTGGCCTTCATAGGCCACGATCTTGTCGTAAAAAGTATCGTAGCGGCCAGTCCCCTCGGGCTTCGAGGAGAGGTAGTGGTTGTGGAACGACGTCGAGGCCGCCGAGAAGCGGATCGACGCCCAGCTCTCGCGCGAGGTCGAGTTCGCCATTCCCCGCGAGATGAGCCAGGCCGATGGGATCGCGCTGGCCCGGGACTTCGTGCAGCGCGAGTTCGTCGACCTCGGCATGGTCGCCGATCTCAATGTGCACTGGGACATCGGCGCCGACGGCCTCGCCAGGCCTCACGCCCACGTCATGCTGACCATGCGCGAGGTCGACGGCGAGGGGTTCGGTAAGAAGGTCCGCGACTGGAACCGCACCGAGCTCGTTGAGCGCTGGCGCGAACGCTGGGCCGAGCACGTCAACGAGCGCCTGGCCGAACTCGACATCGACGCGCGCGTCGATCACCGCTCGCTGGAGGCCCAGGGCCTCACCCTCGAGCCGCAGAACAAGATCGGTCCGGCCGCCGCGCGGCGCGGGATCGATGGGCTGGAGAGCGAACGGCTCGAAGACCACCACGCCATCGCGAGGCGCAATGGCGAGCGGATCATCGCCGATCCGGACATTGCGCTGGATGCGATCACCCGCAACCAGTCGACGTTCACCCGGCGCGACCTGGCGATGTTCGTCCATCGCCACAGCGACGGCGCGGAGCAGTTCGATCGGGCGATGAGCGCGGTGCAGACTTCGCCCAATCTCGTCGCCCTCGGTGAGGATGGCCGGGGCGACGAGCGCTTTACCTCACGGGAAATGATCGAGGTTGAGGCGCGCCTCCAGCGGGCCTCGGCGCTGATGGCCGAGCGCGAACTGCATCGGGTGAGGGAAGGGGACCGCGAGCGGGCCCTGGGGGCGGCGCGGGAACGCGGGCTGGAACTCTCCGGCGAGCAGCGGGCGGCGTTCGATCATGTCACCGACCGGCGCGATCTCAGTGTCGTCGTGGGCTACGCCGGCACGGGAAAGTCGGCCATGCTCGGGGTGGCGCGGGAAGCCTGGGAGTCTTCCGGCTACGAGGTGCGCGGCGCGGCCCTGTCGGGCATCGCGGCGGAGAACCTGGAGGGCGGCTCGAGCATTCCCTCCCGCACCATCGCCAGCCTGGAGCATCAATGGGGCCAGGGCAGGGAGCTTCTGACCTCCCGCGATGTGTTGGTGATCGACGAAGCCGGCATGATCGGCTCGCGGCAGATGGAGCGCGTGCTGTCACACGCCAAGGACGCTGGGGCCAAGGTGGTGCTGGTCGGCGATCCGCAGCAGTTGCAGGCCATCGAGGCCGGGGCGGCGTTCCGGGCCATCCACGAACGCCATGGCGGGGTGGAGATCACCCACATCCGCCGCCAGGCCGAGGACTGGCAGCGCGAGGCCACGCGCCATCTCGCCACCGGTCGCACCACCGAGGCGCTGGAGGCCTACGAGGCCCACGGCAGGGTCCATGCCGCCGCCACGCGCGAAGACGCCAGGGAGGCATTGGTGGAGGGTTGGGATCGCGATCGCCTGGCCGAACCGGACCGCAGCCGGATCATCCTCACCCACACCAACGACGAGGTCCGGCAGCTCAACCTGGCGGCGCGCGAGCGTCTGCGCGCGGCCGGGAACCTCGGCGAGGATGTCGAGATCGCCACGGGTCGGGGCCAGCGATCGTTCGCGCCCGGCGACCGGGTGATGTTCCTCAGGAACGAGCGGAGCCTCGGGGTGAAGAACGGCACCCTCGGTGAGGTCGAGCAGGTGTCGCCGGAACGCGTGGCCGTGCGGCTAGATGATGGGCGGGCGGTGGCGTTCGACGTCAAGGACTATGCCGAGGTCGACCACGGCTATGCCGCCACCATCCACAAGGCCCAGGGCATGACCGTGGATCGGGTCCATGTCCTGGCCACGCCTGGTCTCGACGCCCATGCGAGCTACGTGGCGCTGTCACGCCACCGCGAGGGCGCGGACCTGCACTACGGCCGCGACGACTTCGCCGATGCCGACCGGCTGGCCCGGACCCTGGCGCGCGAGCGGGTCAAGGACATGGCCGGTGACTACGAGCCGGTGCGGGACTTCGCCGCCCGGCGCGGGATCGGCGAGCGCCTTGCCGAACGGGTGGCGGAGGTCATCCGGAAGGTCCCCGAGAAGGTGCGGGGGATGTTCGACGGCCTGGACCTCGGGCATGCGCCCGGCAAAGAGCGATCCTGGACCACGCAGGATGGCGCAAGGCGCAGCACGGCGGCTCCGGAGCAGGCCCGGAGCGCCGAAGCCGATCGCGACCGACTGCGCAGCCAGGCCATCCAGCGCCACGCCCGGGCGGTCGAGGCGGTCTGGAACGAGTCGGACCAGGGTCTGCCGGTCCAGCCGCATCAGCGGCAAGAACTCGATCGCTCGCGCGAGGGTCTTCGCCAGATCGGCCCACACGCCGCCAAGGACCTGGAACGGGCCTACCTCAACGATTCCTCGTTGGCGCCGGAAGCCGCCAGCGGACGCACTCAGCGGGCGCTAAGAGCCATGCAGCTCGAAGCTGAGATCAGGACCAACCCGGTCTTGCGCGCCGACCGGTTCGTTCAGGATTGGACGCGGCTCGATGACGCCCATCGCGCCGCCTACGTGCGAGGCGACTACACGACGGTCTGGAGCACGCGCGACCAGATGGGCGCCATGGTGGAGAGCCTGGAGCGCGACGCCCAGGTGGAGTCCATTCTGCGCGGCCGCCGCGTCGAGCTGGGGGTGAGGCTGGAGCTGGGCCGCGGCATCGCCTACGACCTCGCCACCAGCGTCGGGGTCTCCATTGGCCGGGGTCTAGGCATCGGCATGTAAGGGGATCTCGACGATCCCGCCGGCGCAGAGAGGCTTGCGAAATCGACAGGTTGAGACCTTGGCGACCGCGCTCGGTCCCACCGCTTCGCGGCTCCTTCGGGCGCGCCGCTTCGCGCGCCTTCGGCGTCGCCAAGGGCTCGCCGGCGCTTCCCGCCCGCGCCAGGGCGCGGGCTCCTTGCGGCCTCGTTCCTCCTCTGGTCGGAAGCTTGCGGCAGCTAGCCCGACTGCGAGCAGCCACGGTGGGTTTGCGCGCTCAGCTGTTGCCGGCTCCGCTAGGGATGAGCCGAGTTATCCGATCCCGTTGGCGGTCGCCTGCTTGCCGGTGACGGATCGGTGATGGCGCAGATTTGACGACCATCTTTGCGATAGCGCTAACCCGCGCGAGGACATTGTCAGACTAGTGGGGGCGACCCTGGTTCATTGTCGTGGCATCCGGAAATTCGGGCAGCAGCATGATTCCGCTCCGAGCGAAGCAACTTCCAGGTACCGCCATCCACCCGGTGAAACTACGCCCTGACCCCCAACAGCGGGTCTGGTCTGACGGTGCCCGCTATTGAGGGCCTTCACCGATCGGTTGAAAATGTTGGTCGGAAGCCATCCCTTTTTGATCGGTTTAGTACGAAGGACGTCCCACCAGGACCTAACGCACTTCAACCGACAATAGTGGGGCAAATATTGCACCATTCTCGGTGAACACAACCTCCGCTGCCAGCGCCGCATCATCGGTTGTCAGCTGACTGCCTGATATAGGTGAAAGGTATATAAGCTGCAATTTGTACGTTCCGACAGCAGGGAATACATCCGAGGCCCGCATTCGAATAAAAGCACCCACAATACTGCCCGCATACAGCTTAGTGAAATTGCATTGCGAAAGCGGTTGTTGTGGTGCAAGGGGGTGAATTTGCAGCGGTGCTGGGCTTTCTACCCGCTCTCCGTTGCCATGTTCGATCCAAAACTGAAGTCCGAGTGATCCAAACCTAAGTGGTTCGTAAATTTGGCAGATTCCACTATTACAGATGAGTTCTGCTTTGAGTTCAATTTCGCCATCTAACTTGATAGAGCTGTTGCATGTCGCGCTGAGAGTAAGGTTGGCGCCTGCCCTATTCACCGGTGTCGGTGACCGTGGCGCCTCTGGTTGTGCGTTCACCAACGTAGCCGGCACTATCGTCAGCAAGGCCGCGCCAAAAAGCGATCTCCGCCTGAATGTCATGGACCTCCTCCTCCTACCGGTTGCTGCTCGCGCGCGTGCAATTGGCTCGAATTTGACAGATAGCCGTAGGTCGCGAGGATGTCCCAACCACTTACTGGATTGAGAAGGGGTGCTCTGAACTGATAGTCCGTAGCCAACCACTCCGATGCATCGCCTACGGCGCAGCTGGCACCACAAACGTGATACAAAAATAGATGAAATGAATCGTGAAATAAGACAGTGGTTAGATATGGTATGCTATATGAACTAAGCTCTGCGAGATCAAACTTCAATATGCCCGTCTCAAATACGACGCCGGTGCGGGTGTTTGGATCGTTCGTTACCTCAAGACCGTTTAAATATTGCAAGACTACATAGTCAACGCTGGTTAGTCCGGACAGATTTATGTTGCTAACTGCGAGCGACAATTTATCCGCGGCTGCTCCCTGCTCTACAGTGGGCACGGAAGAATCAATCTGGATGCTGATGTCCCTTCCTGCGAGCGCCGGATCGACTGTTAGGGGCCCGTTCCGCTGGGCAACGGAACCCACAGCGTAGGCAAGAGTTGCACTGAAGGCGCCATTCAGGAACTTCCCGCCGCCCAAGACAGACGCCCCACCGCCAAGGATCGAGGTTTCAATCACGCTGACCGCCGAGAGCGGTTGCCCCACCGCGAGTGATCCGAAGCCCGATGCCAGAAACCCAGAGACGAAGTTGTGGGTGGTTGCCAAGCTCAAAAGGCCGCCAATGAAGCCGTTGCCGACGAAGCGACCGGCTGTGGCCGCCCCCGCTATTCGAGCCGCCGAAAACTCTGCCGAGAAATCCTGAGAGAGTCCTGGAGCGAGCCCAGCAAAGGCTGCGGCTGAGCCGGCGCTGATCGCGGCGCCTTGCCAGGTTCCTGTGCTGATGAACCCGGCCATCCCGCCTGCGATTCCGGCGTTCAATGCTATTAGGCCGGGGCTGAGACTCTGAAACGCTGCGAATAGCCCTGTCGCACCCGCCGGTATCGTCGTCACGCTCAGAGCCACCTCTAGTTCCGGCAATCCCACGAAGATCAGGCTCACTCCGACGACATCGGCCAGAATTGAGAGGAAGCTATGACCGGTCGGGTCCGTGAGCGAGAGCGGGTTGTTGGCGACATAAGAGTAACGGTTGAGGGCCTGTGGGTCATACACGGTCGGCGTCACCGGGTCGGCTGCCATGAACCGGCCCAGCGCAGGGTCGTAGATTCGTGCGTTGAGGTTCACGAGACAAAGACCGTCGAGCATCTCTTGGCCGGTGAACCCACGTGTGACGCCAGACGGCGGCGCCGTCCCGGCCGTGCAATTGATGGCCGAGCCGTCCGCATTCCGCCGTTTGCCCCAGGCGTCGTAGCTGAGCTGGTTGAGGATCGCACCCGTCGAGCTGACGATCACCGACACCGATCCCAGATGGTCGAGCACGAAATAGCTGAGCGTTGGGCCGGCCGAGCACGGCGCGGCGCCGGCGCAGGAGCGCTCGGCCACCAGCTTGCCGCCGGCCACGATGTAGTCATTCCAGGTCGTCGTGCCGCCCGAGATAACCTCCTCTTCCATCGCGCCCGTCGAGGCCTCGTTGAGGTAGTAGGTGGTCGAGGCGGAGCCGCTCATTTCTGTGCGCTTGTGCTCGCTGTCATAGGCGAAGCTCTCGCCTGTGAAACTCCATGGCGCCTGATTCCAGTTGAAGGAGCCCCAAAGCGTTCCGCCCTGCTCGGTGGAAATCCAGGCGGGCATGTTGAATGGCGTGTAGCCGGCCGCCATAGACGGACCCTGGAGCTCGGCGCCATTAGCGTCGTAAGTAAAGGTGGGGTTGGTGACTCCGCGATAGGTGCCCACGATCGCGGTCAAGGCGTGCGGGCCCGCACCCCCGCTGCCATGGACAATGCAGTTGGCGGTAGCGCAGACGTCGCTCTTCTCTGTGATGTTCCCCAGCGCGTCGTAGACCACCGTCACATCGCCCGACCCCAAGCAGGCTGTTCCGGTGGTGATCAGCGTACTCGTCACCCGATTTAGACCGTCGTAGCAAGCGTTTTCCCGTACACTCGCTGATCCGTTCAACCAGGTGCGGTAGGTGAGGTTGCCCAGCGGGTCGAAATTGAAGGTCTGGTTTGAGATCGCGTTGCCGGGCCCAGCGACGATTGACTTGATAAGGCCGGTCGCCGCGTAAAACGCCTGAGTGGTGGTGACGCCGTTGCCCTGGGTCTGAGTGAGCAGGTGAAGCTCGG